>ERZ791872.127-NODE-127-length-89367-cov-4.200488_pt1 | contig 89367 bp, 53 predicted proteins | sample MGYA00510279_ERZ791872 | MGnify/ENA primary metagenome ERZ791872 (study PRJEB30046, sample SAMN00792103) | human gut metagenome | study: EMG produced TPA metagenomics assembly of the A metagenome-wide association study of gut microbiota in type 2... | reverse complement strand
CATCTGACTGTTAATCAGAGGGTCCTTGGTTCAAGTCCAAGAGGAAGAGCAAAAGAAAAAGCCACCAAATTTGGTGGCTTTTTCTTTTTCAAACCTTTGTAATTCACTGGAAAAATTTGTTTCTTTGTAATCCATAAATCTATATTATGCACACATGTTTAGACATTTTATACATATTGCCCTCTTGTGTTTATTATTCAGTGGACAAACATTAAAACTTTCAGCAGTTAATTCCAGTTTTTTCTACTATAAACAATTAGGAATTAAGGAAGGGCTCTCGCAATCTAAAGTACAAGCTATTTTAAATGATCATCGAGGGTATCTTTGGATTGGTACAGAATCCGGGTTAAATCGTTATGACAGCAACCACTTAAAGCAATACCTGCACCAACAAGGAGATAGCACTTCATTGCCATCCAATGAAATACTTTTTATCGCAGAAGATTCATTATATAATCTGTGGGTAGCCACAAAAGCAGGAATGTGCCTCTATGACCGAGGAAATGACTGCTTTAAAAAAGTAGTAATCAATGGAAATAGAAACTCTTATGCAAATTCTTATCTGCTTCTCAATGATGGTATTATATTTGGCGGAATGAGTTGCATTTATAAATTTGAATATAACACAAAGAAATGGAATACATACTTTTTTAAACAGTTGCCCAATGCCCATATCCCTTTCAGAAAAATGGTATATTATGATAATAATACTATTTTAATGAATACTCAGTGGAATGGCATCTATTCATTTAATATGAAAACAAAGCAATTAAAGAGAATAGAAGATTTTGCAGCCGATAATTATAGCGCTATTTATGTAGATAAAAAGAACCATCTATGGATAAGCCCTTATAGGAAAGGATTATATTGTTACAAAAATGGTAAGCCTCTCAAACATTTTACTTCAGAAAACTCATCACTTACCTACAATGTTATTCATGATATAACGGAAAAAGAAAATCAACTTTGGATAGCTACTGATGGTGGCGGAATTAACATTCTTTCCTTAGATGACTTTTCTTTTTCTCATATTAATAAAATGCAAGATGATGTAAACTCCTTCCCAGCCAGTGCTATTTATCGAATTTATTGTGACCCGGCAAATAACATTTGGGCTGGAAGCGTACATCACGGCTTGATTGGTATAAAACGTACATATGCTCATTCTTATCAAAACGTACCTTTTAATAATTCATTTGGTTTAAGTGAACAGCCTATACATGCATTTTTTCAAGATAGTGACGGAATACTTTGGATTGGGACAGATGGCGGAGGAATTAATAGATTCGAACCAGCTTCGGGAACATTTAAACATTATTCAACCACAAAGCACGAAAAGATAACGTCCATAGTAGATTTTACTCCACACGAATTATTATTCTTCTCATTCGACAAAGGCTTCTGTTTATTCGACAAACGAAATGGTCAAGTACGTCCCTTTAGTGCAGTTGATGAAGAGGCCAATAATCAAATGTATGTTTCTGGAATAACAGCATACTTAATGCGTCTGCCTAACAATAAGATACTTATAAGCAGTAAACAAGTTTACATATATGATATAACCACCAAAAGACTTGAACAAATAACCAATAACGAAAGAAAGTTTCAACGATACGCCCCTCTCATCGTTGGTGTAAAAGACGCCAAGGTATATTTGTCTGATTGGCGACGCATCTATGAATATAATTTAAACACGAAGCAACTCAGTGTCGTCTACAAAGGAGAGCAAATAATAAACGACGCATGCATCGATAGGAACGGGCTATTTTGGTTAGCTTCCGCTAATGGGCTTATTTCTCATGACCCTATTACGCAGAATACGAGAACAATCCCAACCAATTTATTCGATGAAACCACTTCTGTTATTAGCGACAACCAGCATAGGATATGGATTGGTACACGTCGGAATTTATACATCTACTCCACAACAGAAGACAAAGTGATTATCCTCAATGAAACAGACGGAATATCACCTAACGAATATCTGTCGTGCGCTCATCTTCTATTGCAGAACGGGGATATCGTCTTAGGAGGTATCAACGGAATGACTTATCTGAATTCCAAAATTCATTTTGTACCGGAAAATGAATATAAAATAGAATTGCTCGATATATTATTAAATGGCCGTTCAGTATCTTTGAAGGAATCGGGAACAAAGCTCAAGACAATCAATATTCCTTGGAACTTTTCCTCTCTGCAATTAAAAGTTCTATTAAATTCGGGAAATATCTTCACCCAAAATATATTTCAATTCAAAATAAAGGAAAACGACGAACAGCTACCATACTCGGAATCCAACTCATTAATCATTAATTACCTGCCTGTCGGAGAGTACACAATCACCTCTTCGTACTATGCCCGAAATGGAGAATGGAGCCAAGAGCAGGAGATTCTGCATGTTGTCGTCACCCCGCCATGGTGGAAAACAACCGTTTTCTATATAGTAATGGGAATTTTGCTATGTACCATATTATACAGCATAATGTATATAATATATCGCAAGAAAAAAATGAAACAACGTCAGGAAATCGTCAGGTTGAAGAGTAAGATGTATGAAGAGAAGATTGATTTCCTGACTAATATCAGCCATGAATTACGTACTCCTTTGACATTGATCTGCGCCCCTCTGAAACGCATGATACATCATGAGATAGACAAAGAGAAAACAGAGAGTCAACTCATCTCTATCTATAAACAAGCCCGTCACATGAAAAATATCATAGATATGGTGCTGGACGTCCGCAAATTGGAAGAGAAGAAAGATATGCTTCGTATTCTGCCACATCCGTTGAACGAATGGATACATAAAATCGGAGAGAAGTTCATCACCGAATTTGAAGCTAAAAATATAGATTTGACTTACGAGCTAGACAATACAATACAAGAGATACCTTTTGACAATAACAAATGTGAGTTTGTGCTCTCTAATTTCTTAATGAATGCCTTAAAATTTAGCGAGGAAGGCACCATTACTACGATTCGCACCAGCCTTTCTCCAGATAACAAATGGGTCAGAGTATCTGTAGTAGACCAAGGCATGGGATTGAGCATGATAGAGACTGATTCTTTGTTCTCCAGTTTCTATCAGGGACACCATAACAAAGGCGGCACTGGTATAGGCTTAGCCTATGCCAAGAACCTGATCGCTTTCCACCAAGGACGAATCGGCGCTATCAACAATCAGGAACAAGGTGCCACATTCTACTTCGACCTTCCGGTAAACTCCGGGAAGCCCAGCACCAACCTATATACATCCAATATAGAAACCTCCAATGAAGAAACAGAAATAAAGGAAACCATTATTTCCGATTATTCATTTTTGAAAGACTTTACTGTTGTCATTGTAGAAGATATAATGGAGCTAAGAAACTACTTGAAAGAGACATTAAGTGGCTATTTCGCTAAAGTATATGTAGCCAAAGATGGAAAAGAGGGACTTGAATTAATCAAACAGAAACAGCCGGATATCATCGTCAGCGATGTGATGATGCCCAAAATGAATGGTTTTGAATTATGCCGCACAGTGAAAACTGGTTTGGAAATAAGCCATATCCCGTTCATCCTACTGACAGCCTATCATAATCCGCAAAACATGTATACAGGCTACAAGACTGGTGCAGACGCTTTTTTACCTAAGCCTTTTGAGATTGACGGTTTGCTATCCTTGATATATAATCAATTAAAACTTCGTGAATCAATCAAAGTAAGATACGCAAACGAAAATGCGCTGAACCTGCAAGAAGTTAATTTCAGTAATGCGGACGAGACTTTTTTGATGAAGTTCAACAACTTGATTTTGGAACATATCAGTGACTCTGAACTAAATGTTAGTTTTTTAGCTTCAAACATGTGTATCAGCCGTTCGCTACTGTTTAACAAAATAAAGGCATTGACAGGAATGGGAATCATTGACTATATGAACAAAATACGTATAGAAAGAGCCTCCTTTCTTCTTACGACCACTTCAATGACTTTGACCGAGATATCCGAATTAGCAGGGTTCTCATCATTACGCTATTTTAGACAAGTGTTTAAAGTTCATAAAAATATGACGCCCTCGGAGTACAAAAAACAAATGACTAACGAATAAGGCTGACTACACGAAGGCATACCATCCCCCCTCATGCAGTCTGCTTTTATATCGGTTTCAGCATCCATCAATATACCTGATACGAATCACCGGTTATCTGTAACTTCACCCGCTCTCCTACCGAGTATGCCGGTTGTCCACCACCGATGAAAAGTTCTACCTCGCCGGCGTTCTCCACCAAATTGCCTTTCTCATCCGTCAAAGCCAGATCTTCGGGCGACAGCAGGAAAGTCACCGCCTGTTCCTCGCCCGCCTTCAACGCGATGCGTTTGAAACCTTTCAGGGAACAAAGAGGAATACGGACATTTCCATTCTGAGGATGAACGACATAGAGTTGTACCACTTCGTCACCATCACGCTTACCGGTATTCTTTACCTGCACACGTACCCGAAGCTGTTTGCCGGTCTTCACTTCCGAAACACACTCCATATCGCTGTAACCGAATGTCGTATAACTCAAACCATAGCCGAACGGATAACGCACCTCTCCTTTAAAATAGCGATAGGTACGGTTCTCCATCGAATAACTCTCGAACGGAGGAAGGTCATCATCATTCCGATAAGTAGTAAGCGGCATACGGCCTGCCGGATTATATTCACCGAACAGAACATCAACGATGGCATCGCCCGCAGCCTGTCCACCATACCATGCTTGGAGAATCGCATCCACATGACGGTTCTCCCACTCGAAGTTAATCACTGAGCCGGACATATTGACCAACACCAATGGACGACCGGTCTTTTCCAACGCTTTCAGCAACTTGAGTTGCACAGAAGGGAGCTGCATGGTTGTGCGGTCGCCGCTGGCGAAGCCTGCATAGCCTCCGGCTCCCGCATCGCTGGCTTCTCCTTCATAGTCAGCACTGATACCACCGATGAAGACAATCACATCCACCTTCTTAGCCACCGATACAATCTGCCCGAACGAAGGAGCGTCCTCCAGTGGTTTCACAAAGTCGGTACCGGGATAATAATCAATCTTTATCTTATCACCGAACCGTTTCTGAAGGCTTTTAAGCGGAGTGACGATTTCAGACGGAGTACCGTAATAGTTTGCCAGTAACGTATGCCCGTTGTCAGCATTTGGACCCACCAAGACAATTCTCTTTATCTTCGAAGGGTTTAGAGGAAGCAAATGCTTCTCGTTCTTGAGCAGTACCATCGACTCCTGCGCCATTCGGTAGGCATGCTGTTTGTGGGCGTCACATTCTATCACTTCTCTTCCGATGGAGGCGTAAGGTACCTGCTCTTGCGGGTCGAACATTCCCAGCTTGAAGAGAATTGTAAACAGACGGGTGAGGGAAACATTGATGTCACGTTCGGAATGAAGCCCCTTGCGCACCCCTTCTGCCAACAGCTGATACAGGTTGCCGCATTCCAGGTCGGTGCCTGCCAGCATGGCGTCGCTGGCAGCTATCGTGTTGTCGGCATGCGTCTTGTGATGCTGTACGAAGTCTTTAATCGCCCAGCAATCAGAGGTAACATATCCGTCAAATTTCCACTGGCTGCGCAAGATATCGACGAGCAAAGGGTCATTGCCACAGCAGGGCTGTCCATCCAGACGGTTGTATGCGCACATCACGCCGTGCACTTTCGCCTTCGTGATCAAGTCGCGGAAAGCAGGCAGATAGGTATCCCACAGGTCGAATACGGAAGGGCGTGCGTCGAACGAGTGGCGGTTGTATTCCGGCCCGCTGTGCACAGCGTAGTGCTTGGCGCATGCCACGGCTTTCAGATAATGAGGGTCGTCTCCCTCCAAACCACGCACCATTGCCATCCCCATACGTCCGGTGAGATAGGGGTCTTCGCCATACGTCTCCTGTCCGCGTCCCCAACGGGGGTCTCGAAAGATGTTGATATTGGGTGTCCAATAGGTCAGTCCACGATATCGCCCGATTCCCTTGCCCGCCTTCAATGCCTCATTGAACAGTGCACGTCCTTCGGACGAAGTCATGTCGCCCATCGTTTGAAGCGCCTCCGCATCAAAAGTCGCTGCCATGCCGATAGCTTGCGGAAAGACCGTCACCTTCTCCGACGTACGCGCCACTCCATGCAGAGCTTCGTTCCACCAGTTGTAAGCAGGAACCCCCAATCGGGGAATGGCGGGAGCATCGTGTTTCATCAATTGCACCTTCTCGTCGAGCGTCAGACGGGAGATTAAGTCTTTCACTCTTACCTCGATAGGAAGAGTGGCATCGCGGAAGACGTAAGCTTCTTGCGCCTGTGCCTTCGCCGAGATTCCTAAGGCAAGGAAACAGCTTAGGAATAAACAGTTGGTCATTTTCATCTTCGTTTCATTTTTATTGTTTATCACCATACACTTCAAACACCACAGCATAAGGCGTAGGCCGTTCGTCAGGGACTTCCAGTACCAGTCTGTCCTCCCGCTGTTCAAAACGAATCTTTTGGCGGCTACCCAGCATCTTTATGGAACGGATCCTGCCAGGTTGTTCTTTGGAAGCCAGCCCCAAAGCCGGCAATTCAATCGGACCAGTTGCCGGGTTGAGAACAAAGATATACAGATTCTTTCCGCACACGGTAAAGCGGACTTCATCCTGTTCATAGGGAGTGCTGCTCACTGTACGGGCATTGAAGTTCTCTTTCTGTGCATTTTTCTTCACATGCCCGGCATCGGCATTGACGATATGCTTCTCTGCTTCACGCCGGCAGGAGTTCAGATTATCGCCATACACGCGCCAAGGCTTACTTCCATAGATAGCTTTACCGTTGATGTCTACCCACCGCCCAATGTCGTCCAAGATTCCTTTGTGGGCAGGGGCAATGGTGCCGTCCGCCATCAATTCCACATTCAGCAGCATATTTCCGTTCTTGCTGACAATGTCGCTCATCAGTTCGATAATCGTGCGTGCATTGTGCATCAAGGGATCGTCTTCTTTATAAAACCAATGGGTAAAGGTGAAGATGCCATCCCAGGGATAAGGCAGAATCTCATTTGCCACTCCAGCTTCTATGTCTCTTACCAGCATCGGTTCATTCTTCACCTTGGCTATTCCGACGGCATTGATCTTTCCGTTCCGCTTTAGGCTATTATTGAACAACGTGCGGAATACCTCTTTCCCGTAGTCGCCATAAGGGAAGCCGTAGCCGTCGACCCACAGAAGGTCTACGTTGTATTTAGTGACCAGCTCTTGCTGGCGACGCAGGTAATTCTCCTTCACTTTCTTTATATACTCCGACGTTCGCTTTTCGGGCGGAAGCCCATACAGCAAAGCAGGGTCGTAGCCCTCCCACCATTTACCTTTGCCGTCTTCTTTGGTCATGCGCCCTTCGTAGGGCACACCTTTATAACTTCCGGAAGCATCTGCACCGAAAGCCGGCAACCACCAACTCAGAAAACGGTCGTCGTGCGAACTGACACCGAAGGGCAACTTATACTTGCGTGCCGATTTTTCAAACAGCCCCACAATGTCCTTACGCGGCCCCATGTTGACGGAGTTCCAAGGCTGATGCGTGGATGCAAAATTGTCAAAATGGTCGTGGTGATTGGCATGGACCACAATATATTTGGCGCCGAGCGATTTGAAGTATTTCACCAGTTCATCCGTGTTCAACCGTTCCGCCTTCCATCGTCGGATGACCTCCGTATATCCTCTTTCCGATTGGGGACCATACTGTTTCCGGTGGTAGGAGTAAGCGTTCCGTCCAAACTTCTGCGAGCCGATATTCTCCATAAACATGTGGCGTGCATACCATCCGCCTCCCAAACGGGGAACAGACTGTGGTCCGATGGTTGCCCAAATCCCGAACCTGGCTTCTGTATACCATTCCGGGAATTGGTACTGCGCATTCAGATCTTCCCAAGACAGCTCTTCTTTTTGTGCAAACAGCTGTCCGACACATACAAAGAGCGTACATAAAACAACCAATCGTTTCGTCATCATTTTCCAATATTACATAAGTTCCACATAAAAAAATCATTCATTTTTCTCTACTATTATAAATATAATAATATAAGTATCAATCCCATAGTGTTCTATATTTAAATGTTTGTCACCATGTCTTTAAGAGACTAAGTTACAAAATCACCGAGACAAAGCAAATCGTTTGAATGATGCAGGAATCAATCATTTAAGAATGCACAGTTCAATTCGGTTCGATACAGGACGGCTCATTCTCTCCGACAACGAGAAACAAGCATTCTTATGCCGTTATCCCGCCTGCTACGACGAGCGTGAAGAGTGTGAACCTACGTTATTTACCATAAACCAACTTACAATAGTTCAGCTTCATTGCATCGTAATGCTTTTCTATATCCTGCAAGCGCTTATAGAAACTGTCGTAGTTCCGGTTCTCCTTTCGGCTCCATGCCACTTCCGACAAAGCGGCAGCACGAGGATAAAGCATATACTCCAGCTGTTCAACCGATGTAATGTATTCCGTCCACAGATTTGCCTGCACACCTTTGATATGTTTCGCCTCCTCCGGTGTCAGAGACTCGTGCACCGGATGATAACTGTAGCTCTTTTCCAAGGGCGTGAAACCACCGAAAGCCAAAGGCTCCGTCTGCGGAGAATACTGATAATGGTTCAGATAAAGATGAGTGTTAGGAGTCATTATCACGTCATAGCCCGCTTTTGCCGCATGGATGCCGCCCTTCTCGCCACGCCACGACATGACGGTGGCACGTTGCGGAATGCCACCTTCGATAATCTCATCCCAGCCGATAATCCGCTTCCCTTTCGCATTCAGGTGCCGCTCTATCCTGTTGATGAAGTAGGTCTGTAGCTGTTCTTCTTTGGTTAGGTTCTCCTGCTCCATGCGCTGTCGACAGTGGACACAGTTTTTCCAACGCACACGCGGCGCTTCGTCTCCGCCGATATGAATATAGGTAGAGGGAAACAAAGAGGTAACCTCGTCCAAAATATTCTGCATAAACTCGAATGTCGCTTCCTTCGTACAAAAAATGTCGTTGAACACACCCCAACGGCCTTCCACCTCGAAAGGACCTCCTGAACAGGAGTATTCGGGATAAGCCGCCAATGCCGCCACGGCGTGCCCCGGCATCTCTATTTCAGGAATCACCTCCACGCAACGTTTCTGTGCGTAAGCCACAATCTCCCGTACATCATCCTGGGTGTAGAAGCCTCCGTAGCGTTCCACCTCCCACTTGTAGGGTTTATTCTTGGCGTGGCCTATAATAGTCTTGTTGCGGAAACCGCCCATAGAGGTCAGCTTCGGATATTTTTTGATTTCGATGCGCCATCCTTGGTCGTCCGTCAGGTGCCAGTGGAAGGTGTTCAGCTTGTGGAAAGCCATCAGGTCGATATAGCGCTTCACCACCTCCTTGGGCATGAAGTGGCGCGACACGTCTAACATCAGCCCACGATAGGCAAACGAAGGCGCGTCTTCGATTGTCACGCAGGGCACCTGCCAAACGAATCCTTCTTCCACCCGATGCTCCTGCTCAATGGCAGGCGGCATCAGCTGACGCAACGTCTGGAAAGCATAGAATATCCCCTTGGCTGTTTTAGCCTCCACCTGCACGGAAGATTTCGACACGTCGAGTTTGTATGCCTCATCCTTTCGCAAAGAAGGGTTGATGCGGCAACGGATCATGTTGGAAGCTCGAGCGGCAGAAGCAGAGACCTCCAACCGGAAACCTGCCGCAACGGACATCTGATCGTTCCAGACGGATATGGCTGCACGCATCTCTTCATTATCGGTAGGAAGACTGATGATCGTATGCTCGTTAATGACGAATGCCCCCTTCCGTTCCACACATTTCTGCGGCATGGGAATAACAGACACCGAAGCCTGCGAAAGAGCAGAAGATAAAAGAATCAAAAGAAATAATAGTTGTTTTTTCATTGTTTATTAACCTGTTAGCAAAATTAGCTTAGCGTATATTTAACTCATTCAATTGGTCTCTGATTTTTAAAGTTTGCAATCTTCACTCGTATCATAAGTTACGATACTTATCCACCGTACCCCCCATACCATCAATAAGGTCTATCCGGTTCTTAACGCCGTCGATATGGAAACGTACATACTGGTCATAATAAAGCGTGGCACAATCGCCGTTTTCCTCTTTCAGCCTGCGATATCCCTTCCATGCCTTGTCATAAGCTTCCAAAGCTAGCTTGATGGACGCTTTATCATACACGCCCGTTTGATCGCCCTGATACCCTTTCAGCATGACAATCCATCCCTGTTCCATGATTGTATGCAGCCAATAGCCATAAAGAGAAGAGGTGCGGATATACTGCTCCATGCGCTTGTCGCTGCATTCGACCTTTCGAGACAAATTCACAATCTCCCTCCATAGTCCGACGGCAAGTTTCATTTCATAGAGCGACTCTTCCACCATATTCTTTTTCAAAATCTTATCAAAGACCCACTTCAGTTCGCCTATCCCTCCCAGAAAATGGTCACGCGTCCAAGTGACATTGACAGGATGTATCAACGACCCCCGCCCCCTGATTATGGCATCCGGCGTAAGCAGGCACAAACGGCGGAAATAGGGCAGTGTTTCTTCCGATACCCCCCGTTGCAAGGCATACTCGTTAAAGACCTCTTCTTCCGTCCGGGTTGGATTCTTGGCCCACTGAGCCATGACGTAGGTATTCAAGTCGCACCAAAGTTCATTGGAGAGGTAGGGACCGAACCAGCCCCCGCCCCTCGACCAAGTCCAAACCCCATAAAACTGAGTACTGTCTTTCACATCATTCAGACAACGGGGAGATGCCGCATTCTTGTTTTCTTCAAATCCGTTGATTACAGCATTGGCTACATAATTGGGAAATGCCCCCTTGCCTTCATATTCCCTTTGGCACTGGACCTCTATCACCTGTTTATGTTTGCCTACCGCAATTGTCTTATTGAAACCGAACGTCCGGAGATAATCTCCCTGCGTATGTTTCACCGCCATGTAAAGACTGGGATGGGGTTCCACCCGGTCAGTCACCGCCAAATAGTATTTCGGATTGGTATGGAAGTAGCCATGACACCAAGTGCGGTATACGATTTTCTTGTTTCGTTTCACACACACCTCTTCCCTCAACAGATTCATCAACCGGGCATGAATCCCGATACTCGTGTCATACTTATTATAGTTTACCGGACCGTTGCCGATATGATACGGGATGTTATGAGTGTACGTTTCGCCGGTACGAATCACCAGCCCGTCCATGTCGGGGAATCGGTCGAACAGTTCATTCAACATGATCCGGTGAATTTCCCATGTCTTCTCTTTCTCGAATGAGATTTTTCCTTTCTCGTCGCAAATCTCATCTTTGTAAAGTTCCACCAGCTTTCGGGGCAACACGATGATATCCATAAAATAGAATGCATGCAGACCGTTCCGGTGGCACTCATCTATCTGCTTCCTGATCTCTTTGGTCAACGATTCTACCCAAGCCCTCTCTTTGGACCCTTTCGGGAAGACGCGCTTGTCGAACTTCGAGAAGCTGACGGCACATTGCGGGAACTTGAATTCATTGATAACCATCCCATTCATTCCGAAAGAAGCCAATTTTTCCGGATTACAAAACTCCGTTTGCGTCATCGCTTCCCCCGGATTATGATGCACCATGTCCATCACCAAATAACCGGGCTTATCGTGGTTTCCGGGAGATTGGGCAGATAATGAAGTGAGCAATAATGACAACAAGCATAAACTTATAAGTGCTTTCATATAAATATCTTAGTAAAAACCGTTGGCAGAATTAATTTAGCACATGGTTAACTCCGCCAATTATTTTCAGATTGATAAAGTAAATATATAGTAACGTCAGTTCGATATAACTTCATCCGCATGGTTTCTCCTCCTTCAAGAAGGGATGTCCGAAGGACGGGGTAGCAGGTATACATATCAATCTGTTACTCAATCATAATAGTACATTATATCGAACTGACGTTATTTTTTATGCTGCTTCGGAGCGTTCTTAGAAGAAACGGGAGCCGACGGCTACGGCTGAAGTTGTACCTTCTTGCAATAATGAAGTCCCATGGCATCGTAATGTTTCTCCACGTCGGCCAGACGCTGGCAGAAACCTTTGTAATTCTTTTGAGCCTTCGGTGTCCAAGCCACTTCCGCTACAGCGGCCGTGCGGGGAAAGAACATATATTCCAAGTGTTCGGGGGTAGCAATATACTCCGTCCACATATTGCCCTGTACACCGAGGATATGTTTCCCCTCTTCAGGGGTCAACACCGCAGGAATGGGATAATATTCGTATACTTTTTCCAAAGGAACAAACCCTCCGTTGGCTAATGGCTCTGACTTGGGATCGAGCTGATAACGGTTCAGATAGAGATTTTTGACGGGAGTCATGATGACATCATAACCTGCCTTGGCAGCATGGATGCCTCCCTCTTCGCCACGCCATGACATCACAGTAGCTCTTTGCGGAATGCCACCCTCCAATATCTCGTCCCAACCGATGATGCGCTTGCCTTTCTTGTTCAAGTAACTCTCTATCCGGTTGACAAAGTAGGTTTGTAGTTGTACCTCTTTGGTAAGGTTCTCTTGCTTCATGCGTTGTTGGCAATGCACACAGTTTTTCCAACGTAGACGTGGAGCCTCATCTCCACCGATATGGATGTAAGAGGAGGGAAACAGTTGGGTAACCTCATCCAAGATATCCTGCATGAATCCGAAGGTGCTCTCCTTGGTGCAGTAAACGTCGTTGAAGATGCCCCAACGGCCTTCTACCTCAAACGGACCTCCTGTGCAAGAAAATTCGGGATAGGCAGCCAGTGCGGCTACACTATGACCAGGCATCTCTATCTCGGGAATAATCTCGACAAAACGTTTCCGGGCGTATGCCACAATCTCTTTCACATCTTCTTGTGTGTAAAAGCCACCGTAACGCTCCACATTCCATTGGTAGGGTTTGTTGCGGATATGACCGATAATGGTCTTGTCACGGAAACCACCTACGGAAGTCAGCTTAGGATATTTTTTTATCTCAATGCGCCATCCCTGATCGTCCGTCAAGTGCCAGTGGAAGATATTCAGCTTATGAAAAGCCATCAAGTCGATGCAGCGTTTCACCACCTCTTTAGGCATAAAGTGACGGGAAACATCCAACATTATGCCACGGTAGGCAAACGAGGGGGCGTCTTCGATTTCCACACAAGGAATCCGCCACACAAAATCCTTCTCCACCCGATTTCTCTGCTCAATGGCAGACGACATCAACTGGCGAAGCGTCTGAAAGGCATAAAAAATGCCTTTTGGAGTCTTGGCTTCTATCCGTATGGAGGACTTGGTCACCGAGAGCCAGTATCCCTCTTCAGCGGCAAATGCCGGATTGAGACGGCAGGAAATCGCGTTGGAAAACTTTGTGGGGGCAGAAGTGATTTCCAAACAAAATCCTGCCGCTGTGGTCAGAAGGTCGTTCCAAACAGCAACGGCCTCGCGCATCTCTTCATTGTCTGTCGACAGATAAATCACTGTTTTCTCGGTCAGAGTAAATGCGCCTTTCTTCTCGACACACTTCTGTGGCATCGGAATGACAGACACCGAAGCGTGCAACAGGCAAGAGCCTAAGAACAAGGCGAAAAATGTATATATCAGTTTCTTCATGATAATTTAATGTTTAGTTCCATATTTATTCCATAAGTGCTGTCGCACACCAAAGATAAGGAGCTTGTCCATGATAATCACCGGCAATACGCGGACGGTCATAATAATATTGCTTATCGTTCTTTTTGTTGGTCCCCACACACGTTTCACGCACATCGCCATCTTCATTAATATAAGAGACCAATGCCATCCAAGCATTTCGTGCGATAGGCGTGTATTCTCTTTTACTCAACCATCCTTGTTTCACACCCGTAATCATGGCATAGGCAAACATTGCAGAACCGGAAGTTTCAGGCCAACAATCCGGCTGATCGACCAACTGTTTCCACATACCGTCTTCACCCTGAAGTTCTTTCAGACTACGCATCATTGTCAGATAACCTTCCATAATCCGTTTCCGATTCGGATTGTTTTTAGGCAAAGCTTTTAGTAGTTCCGTCATACCGGCCGCCATCCAGCCATTTCCGCGTGCCCAATAAAAAGGAACATCGGGAGCATGATAGAACAGTCCGTTCGGACGCTGTAGCTCATCCAGATAATAGACCATTTCCCTAGCGGCACGATTGATATATTCCTCATTTCCTGTCACCCGATAAGCCTGGCTCTGTATGATTGTAATCATGAACATATCATCAATCCAAAGACGTGTCTGCCAAGAGAATCCCTTTTCGGCATACGCTTTTTCTTTCGGACGGGCATTCTTCGGCAACTCCCATTGCGTATCGGCATAAGGCATTCCCAAAGCATAATACTTCCGTTCTTTCGTCAATTGGTAAAACTCAAGAGGCAAACACCCGAACATATTCAGATCAACATGGTTTTTAACCGGTAAATACGCTTTTTCCTTATTAAACAAAGGCTCAAAACGTTTCTCTAACATATCAATCAACTCTTTATCATTTGCAACTTGGGCATACCGCAATGCTCCCAGCCAAGTACAAACTTCTGCATAATGAATCCATTTGCCCCCATGCAAAAAGTGTTCGCCCGGTATAAAATGCCGTCCTAATCTTGCCCCCACCTCCTTTGGAGTAAATCCCTGTGGGAAATTTTTCAAATCATTTTTTTGTTTGGCAGAAACCTGCACACTTAAGAACGCCAATAATACACACAAAATTTGTTTCATATATTCCTCTTTTTATTCTATAGATTTTGGGGATTTTTATTCGGTTTAACCGATGCTTGGACAGAAAGTTCTCCCCAGGTTGCATGCAGTGAGTTCCCGGAAACAACAGCTATAGCGGCATCTGCCGGATATTTGTTCGATGTGTCATTCAGTGATAAAGCAAACGCATAAATAGCTTGAGAGGTCCGAGTCAGATCAAACTCTTTTTCTTCACCTGAATAGATGACATAATCAACCCAACTGTTCTTTCCGTCACCTCCTTTTTCCCAATATCCTTTTAAATTGTCAAAGCAAGCTTCCAGCAACCGGACAGTCATTTGAGCACCATCCGCTAACACCGTAAACGTTTCACCTTTTTGGGTTGGCAACTCAGCCTGTATCTCTTTGCAATTTCCAAACTCAAAGCGTAGGCGGAGGTCGTTGGCCTTAAATTTGCCATTCCGGATGCGGTCGATGCTCAGATGTTTGTCTCCACCATTTGTTGCAAAATTGATTGCTGCCAATACTTGGTTCTCTTTCTGTTGCGTAAAAATAGAAGCCGTGCTAAAATCATAATTGTCATGCAACATACGAACCTGCAAATAATGGGTTGCATTCAATTCTCCCCAATAAGCCGTTAATGGCCGACGTTGGTTCCACATACTGGATCTGGACACTGAGGAAATTACATAATCATCCGTCAAATAAGTAGTTCCTATAACTTGAGGCTCTTTCTTTTCAAAAACATCCACCTCTGTACGTGGATATTCCGGTGTTAAAAAATAAGGCAACAGACGTTCCGGTATATAATGCTTTATTTTTATATCCGAACGTGTCGGTTCATAGTCGAGAGCAACCTTGCCTTGTGATGCCTCTTTTAGTATGCCATAGAAAGAAGAATCGATTAATGTACTATAGGAACGGCTGTGAGGACCTGCCCATTGGGCTGTTTTCTGATGATAATGGCGGGCAATCATATCCCAACATTTCTCATACAGCTCATCGATCATCTTTTTGGCTTCCGGTTCAATAATATGACGTTGCATACGATTCAGTTCATCAATGGCTACAATCGAATAGGTCGGGCTATTGTATTCTGAGAAACCATTCTTTTCTTGTGTATAATCATAGAAGGTCTTTAAGCGCTTCTTTGCATAATCTTGCATTTCTGGAATATTGAAAAGATGAGAAGTGACATAAGTGATATAAGTCCCCATAATCGCAATGTTGGTATAACTTGGACCACAGTTCCTTTTCCGTATGGCATGCGCTGCTAAAATGATTGAGTTCTCAATCTTCTTCAAAAGTTCTGCCGGCAATTTATCTTTATGCCCCATATAAATATCCAATAGAGCTACCGCATTAAAATCAGCCCAGTTATAATCGATTGGGGATTTTTTAGTAGCCAATGGCTCTTCTTCAAAATAAGGCCAAACACCACACGAACGGGATTTAGATACGGTATCCTGCAAAGAAATCGTTTTTTCTATAACATCTAAAGCCCGTTGTTTGTATTCCTTCACGCCGCAATCCAGCAAAGCAACAGCGTAACGAAAAGAAGAACGTACATCATGGAACGTACCGCTTTCTGCATCCGTATGGTAATTCCACCCTTCCAATACTTGTGTGATCATCTTCCCTTCCGGATTATAGAGTTTGTCCATCTCTGAAATGTATTTCAAAAGAATCTGCTTGTCTGTATCGGATACATGAATAGGTTCGTACTGGACAAAGCCGTCATTATAGGTTTTAGATTGACACCCTACCAAAAAGAATAGGGAAGTAATTATGTTTATAAAAAGAAATGAATGCTTCATGGCAATTTAATTGTTTAATCAAATATTTCAAAACTGTCCCTTATTCGTGATAAGTATATTTCACATAGTCAAACAGTCCATAATTGTCTTGGGTGGCTAAATGGTTTCCTAAGAATTTCAGGTTCTCCACGCTGCAATAGATATAAAAAGCAATCTCCTTGCCAAACGTCTGTTGCACGGTGCTCTGTAACTTGCCGTCTATGAACCATTGAACTTTGTATTTCCCGTCTACGGAGGTGATGTCTATCTCGAAAATATGCCATCCTGTCTTTATGGTAATGGGAGTGGTGTGGTACGGATTCCCCTGTGTAGTCATATAGACTATCATGTCGTCCGGAGCGGCATTCAGCTTTTTACGGATGTCGTTATTACCCGGACCTACCTCAAAGTCAATCTCGTGCTTGTCGTCGCAATACAACCAAGATCCGATACTGGTCTGGTCTCCCGGAGCCATTTCCGAAATATATGTCCGCCAAGTATATCGCCCGGTGGTATAGATCTTGTCCGCAGTCCGCATCTTCTTACGATCGCGGCTGCCTTGCTTGGTCCATATCTTCAATTTGCCTTTCTTAATCTCACATTGTTGGTCGGGGTTGTCGTCTTGGTTCCGATACACCCATCCATCCAAGTTGTTGAAGTTCCACTTCGCTTTTTTAGGAGATTGTGCTTGCCCAAACAGAGACACTAAGGCAAACAAAATAAATAGATTCGTCTTCATCAGTTATTTTAATTTAAGTTTTATTCTTCTTTCAATTTATAAACTTTTACCCAATCCACTTCCATCACAGCCGGCAGGTTGGCGTCGTCTATCGCTCCTGCCCAACCATCGGGATTTCTGCTCAATGCCATATTTAAAATCAAATAGAATGCAGACTTTTCTCTGAACGGCCATTGCATCACTTCGTCCTCGTTGGACAGACGCAGATTAGGATAGCTGAAGGTTTCGATTCCATTCACATAAAAGGTGATCTTATCCTCCGTCCATTTCATTCCGTAAATAGTGTAGTTTTCATAATCACACTTCGTCGTCTTTGTACTAACGGGGTCTTTGATACCCAAATGGTATGTATAATTGGAATGAATGGTCTGATGGATGAAATCTTGCTGCTGAACATGTTCCATAATATCAATTTCTCCACTGATAGGATTCGTATTGACTCCACCGGGAGGATAAGCCACCACCTCGGGCATCATCCAAATGGCAGGGAAATGTCCGTTAGGATGTTTGGTCACACGGGCGCAGACTTCTACCAATCCGTAGGTGAAGGAGAATTTGGTACGTGTTTCTACACGTCCCTCTTTATACACACCGTCTACTTTATCAGCATATAACACAAGGTTTCCGTCTTTAACATCCAGCATTTCTTCGCTAACCTCCATCTTCCAATCGGCTGTCGTTCTACAAATCGGAAGCCATTTATTACGATCAAGAATATCTTCATCAAAATCATCCATGAACAAAATGCCATTCTCTTTTTCTTTGAAATCGGTCAGTTCGATGGAATACACCGTAGCCTGCCCGTCGTCCGTAGTCACCGCCACTTGCTGCTCCTTCTTCCACGCCCTGAGAAACGTCTGCGGATCGGGAGAGATGGTTGCGGCATCATTCATCAGCGTGTAATCCACGCCGATGATTGTGTTCGCATCTTCAATGTCTCCGATGAGCACTTTATGTGAAGTCTGGTCTATCTTCCCATGATAATAAGAGTCTCCCACTTTCACAGAAAAAGCAGTCAATGGATACTTTTTCCGTGCAGGCATGCCGTTTTCGTCCGAGCTACTACAGCTGCTGCACAGCATAAACACACATACAAATAAAATATAACTTTTCAGCATAATCTTTATCTATTTACATTGTTCTAATTATTTGGTTTATTCGCCCCAATCCAAAGGAGGAATGAATTCGTATTTCTCGATATAGGCAGAACCATCGCCACTACAAGTGATTGTCAGTTCTCCGTCAGGAGTTGAAATCCGGCTCCAGAACATCTCATTCGGATTAAACGCGAATCCCGGAGTCTCTCTCATATTTCCTATCACTTCACCATCGATATACCAGATGAAATTACCCATTGACGGAGACAAGTCAGTATTTTCTTCAACCGTGAAACCCATTGTATGTTCCTTTTTAGTATCCAGTGTTCTGTAATATTTTAGTGCTCCTCCAGCATTGGACAAGTTGAACGTATTGTTCCACGGACTTGTCATCGGTTTTGCAACGCCTTTCATCAGGTGATATTGTATGTTACAATAATTAGATGTTTCAGTTCCCCATTTCCAATTAATCTTGAACTGTAAGTCGTTAGCATCCATCGGTGGTTTCAGATAGAAGAGGTATGTTCCATGCGATACGCCTTGTGCGGAATAGCTACTTCCGCTCTTTATGGTTTTATCAACAGTCGTCGTGATAGCATACAGCGGATTAATCTGTTTGAACTTAATCTCTTTTCTGACCGGTTCAGTGCCTTCACCGGCTCTTGAAACCAAATAAACGACGGCAACTCTTACCTGCGTTCCTTTATGTTCATTTACCTTAAGCACCAATTGATCTTTGGTTGTGCTATTATCTATTTCAAACCAGTCATCGTCCTCTTCGTTCTCTTTGACTGCATCCCATTCAACATCCGCTTCCACAGGAATAGTAAACAACTGAGCATTAGCTTCTAAAGCAAACCATTTACCATTTTCCGGAACCTGAGGGCTCAATACAACACCATCTTGCACACACTCGACAACATGCTGTGCCACTCCATATCTGTCGTAAAGCGTTACTTTACCCGTACGCTTTTCTCCCTTATTGGCTGTAGCGGAAACCGTCAAGTTGCCATCCAACTCTCCCGAGGCTTTCGATGTGATAGTCAGCCATACATCTCCTTCTGTCACCTTAGCACTCCACTTCTGATTGGTTTTTACCTGGAAAGTTCTCTCCTCACCGTTTTTATGAATGATAAAGTCGGTTCCTTCGGCAGTAAGATAAGCGGTTCCTTTCTGAAGAACAGTGAACTGCTTGCCTGTCCAATAGTCACTCTTAATCGTAATTGTATCTATACGGTCGTCCAGCTCTGTGTTGTTCCGGCAGGTAAGCGTCACCGTATAGGTTTGCCCACTTTCACCTTCGGCGGGTGAGATTATATGCCAGTCTTCTTTTCCAAACACTTTCCATGTGTCAGTCGACTTCACCTGGAAGGAAATGACTTCCGGATTCTGAGCCTCGACGGTATAACTGTCTTCCACTCTATAGCGGAGATCGACCCACTTCATCGGATCGCTGTCGTCGCAACCTTGCAGCGCCAGAGAGGTGAGAGCCACCGCAAAAGACAGGGTTCTGAATGATATCCTATTTATATATCGTTTCATAATCTATTTGTTTTTAGTTCTTTTATAACTACTGATACGGTTCGTATGTAATGGAAGCGATTTCATAATAATTACCTTCCGGTGCATTCTTGAAACGCAAGTTAAAAGCCACTCCATCCTTATATTTATCCAGTGCGAAAATATCAGGCTTGTTGTCAAGCATAGCCTTCTCCTTACCATCGAGCAGCACTCTGTATCTCAACATGCCTTCATTGGCGGGGTCGTCCTCAATAAAGATTTCCACTCTACGCACAGTATTGATTTCTTCCAATGTCAATATCACAGGGGAAACCCCGAATTTAGTATCAGTTCCTGCAATCTTAAGAGCATAATTATTACCCGTGGCATCCGTAGTCAAACCATATAGACACATTGCAGCCGAACCGGAGATGTCAAATTGTATCATGCCTTTTTCAGTAATATGGATATCTTTGAAATCAAAAGTGTAATGGCCTCTCTTACATTTATACATAGCTGTGATATCGTATCCTACAGCAGACAACTTCACACTTCCATCTTCCTCATTTACAACGAATTTTGAAGCATTTGAAAATTTGAACTGTATATCTTGAGAGATTTCCAATGCCACATCTTCAAATCCGGGAGTTAAAGCGGCTGTTGTAAGCATCACTTTACCATTACGGGGCACAAAGCGTGTATTTCCTTGCAATGTAATCTTCAGTTCGCTGTCACTCAAAGCTTCTGCTGCTATCCAGTCTTGATATTCTTTCGGCACGTTTACTTTCCAAGCCACATTAGCCTGAATTTTAACCACCTTTTCTCTTTCCAGTCCTGCAAAGCCGATGATTCCGTCTTCCGACACCCCTTCTTGGTCTTTGTCCAATTCGATGATGATACCGTCTTGTGTGATGGTGAACGACTGCTCCTGGAAGTCTGTCCGAACGGTAATCATACCGCTTCTGCGTATACCGGAATTAGCCGGAACAGCAATCTTGATGATTTCTTTTTCTCCGTCCGCATTTCCTTCACCGGAAGCCTTATCGACTGCTTCCAGGAATTGTGTCGACGGTATCACCTTCCACGGTTTGTTGGAGACAATGCTGAAAGAGATTTCCTCACCATCGCTCGACACCACCCCGTCGAAAGGAATCACCACCAGCTCTTCTTTAGAAGCTTGAGTGATAGTAATCACTTTCTGTTCTTCAATGCCTTCTGCCTGAATGGTCAACCGAGCTATACGTGTCTCGCTTGTAGTGTTAGATTCAATGTCTACCGAAACCTCGGAAACTAATGAGCTACTTGCACTCATTGCCGGATTGGGCACACACCATTGCTGGTCACTAGTGATTGTCCATGGTGTGTTAGAACTGATATTGAACACAATAGGGCTTGGCGAAGTGGCCAATGCAGCATAAGACTCCAAAGCATCAATCTGAATCTTAAGCGGACCTGCCGGCTGCGAATCAATATTAAATTCCTGACATGCAGTAAAGTTCAGGATGCACAACATAAGTAATAATTGTAATGATATGCTTTTATATAACTTTTTCATATTCTATTCAAACTTTTAATTAGACAATAAATTTACCATTCCGGATTCTGGGGATTCAAATTAGGATTGTTGAACAATTCCGACTGAGGAATCGGATAAAGATACATACAGTTTCTCCATGTACGGTTCTCATACAGATTTCTGAAGAAATGCAGAACTCCATTATTATTCACGATTTTCACACCATATAATTCACGTTGCGTCTCACCAGCTATCTTCCATCTTCTGACATCCCAGAAGCGATGGTCTTCGAAAGCGAACTCCACACGCCATTCGTTATATAGCCGGGTTATAAATTCTTTTTTATCAGACGTAGTGACAGTCGGCATCCCGGCATTCTGTCTCACCTGATTGAGGGCCCATGCCGCTGAATAAGTATAGGTATTATCCGTATAATCAGGATCACCGAAGGCGTTGATCATTGATTCCGCATAAGTCAGCAATGTTTCCGCATATCTGTATATCACCCAATGATGTTTGTTCTTGACCTCTTTATCAGGAACAAAACTGGTAGTGGGCTGGATATATTTGCGTAAGAAATATCCCGTTGGCGTTCCACCTTGTGCAACCGGCGCATCATCTTTTCCACCCACATAAGTCTCAATGGTCTCTGACTTGAATGTCATCCCATTCGCCAACACTGCCCGAGAGAAGCGCGGGTCTCTATTTTCATAAGGTAACTGAGCGTTGAATCCTGGGTCGTCGCATATCCATCCGTTTTCGCCCAACCGTACAGAATATCCGTTGATGGTCTCAAAGGCATCCACCAAGTTTTGCGAAGGGAAAGTGGACGAAGCCAATCCCATAGAGGGACGTTTTCCTTCAGTGAAACGGATAGGGAAATTGTATAACTCGAAATTCGTATTCTCGGCATTCATCCGCATAAGCACAATTTCTTTCGATGTGAGATTATTGGCTGTTTCTGCCTTGTCTAATTCATATAATCCCGTATTTATGATATCAAGAGCAGCTTTAGCCGATTTCTTCCACAAATCGGTATTCATAGAAGGATTGTGAAGCTCGCTGGCTGCATAAAGCAACGCTTTTGATTTGACAGCCATCGCAAATCCTTTCGTTATTCTTCCTATCTGTGCATCCGGTTCCTTGGCATACGTTTCAGGAAGGTTATAGGCCGCTTCGTCACAAGCGGCAACAATGAAGTCTATCACATCTGCAAACGACGTTTTGCCAATACTGTTCGCCTCTTCCGGAACCAGAGTTTCCAACGGCATAGCAATATCGCCATATCGGCGTGCCAATTCAAAGAAATAATACGCACGCAACACTTTTGCTTCATAAGGGAAATATTTAAGCTTTTTCATCTGGTTCTGATAATTCCCGTTATGTTCGTAACGCGAAAAATCCACATTCGCAATCTCCTTTATAAAGCTATTGGCTGCTCGAATTCCATTATACAGATTCCATGCTGTATCCGTAGTCTTAATAGCAGACCAGTTGCCATTATTGAATATCTGTACAGTGCCATCCGTACTTCCAAACTCGGCATCATCACTCGCACACTCTCTCATGGCGTTGCCGATAGTACCAAAATCTTGTGGCATAAAAGAGTAAACATGTGTCAACATCCGTTCGGTAGTATCAAAGTATTTATACATATCTTCCTTCTCTTTCAAACCATTGGTTTCATCAAAGTCGAGATAATCACACGAAGCAAGACTCAACGAAGACAAAACGGTTAAGATGACATATTTGATTCTCATAATATTTCTGTTTTTTGATTAGAAATTAAATTTAACGCCCGCCCAATAACTTCTCACAGACGGATAATTAATACCAAGTTGTTCAGGATCTGCAAAATCTATATTATCCAAGGAGAACAAATTGTTTCCCTGTACAAACACTTTCACGTCAGCAAAACGTGTCTGCGATTTAGGGAATGTATAAGATACCAATAAATTTCGCAGTTTCAAGAAAGAACCGTCTCTATACCAGAGAGAGCTTGCACGATAGTTGTTTTGACTGTTCAATGTAGTTAGTCGGGGCATTGTAGCGTTCTCTCTATGTTCAGGCGACCAGCATACTTCTCTATCTAAGAATGTTCTTGATATATTTCCATTATCCACCAAAGGCTTATACAACGGGCTATCCAGCAAATTTACAGTTTTGCCAGTCAATCCTTGGAAGTCGGCACACACCTCAAATCCTTTGTACGAAAAGTTCAAATCAAATCCGAAATAGAATCGGGGCATGGACGAACCGAACATCTTCACAACGTCTTTCTCGTCTATACGGTTATCTCCGTTCTGATCTTTATACTTTATATCTCCCGGAGATACTTCAGAAAATGCCTGCTTCGGACTGTTGTTAATCTCCATTTGGTCATTGAAGAAACCGATTGCTTCCAATCCATATTTCTGTCCGATACGATTGCCGCGCTGATACAGATAATCATATTCCTGGTAAGCCTGATTGTTGTTGACAATCTTCGTATCCATATACGAACATGTGAACCCTACGCCATAACCGAAAGCATTGATACGCTCACTCCAGCTGACGGATGCATCGAATCCTTTGTATTTATTAACGCCTTCGCACAAGTCGCCTACACTGATACCTATAATTCCTGATATGCCGTTTGCTCCGGAGACCAATATATCAGAACGTTTTTCATAGAAACCTTCCACACTGAAGTTCAAACGATTGGTAAATGCCGTTACATCAAGACCGACCGTTGCTTTCTCCGATTTCTCTGCCGTAAGCCCTACTACCGGAAGCGAACCTTCGCTGCTACCGCTCACGCCGGCCGCTTTATCTCCCAAATTATATCCTGTATTGCTATCACCGTATGACTGCCGCCACAATTCATGTCTTAAGCCTCCGTCCCAGCCGGATAAACCGTAGGAAGCACGCAACTTAAGCGCATTGATAAATGTAGCATTCTTCATAAAACTTTCATTGGCAATGTTCCAAGAAGCAGAAACAGCCGGATAATTGCGGAATTTATCCCCGTCAGGCAAATAAGCCGACCCGGAGTGGCTCAAAACAGCATTCACCGAGTATCTGTTGTCATACGTATATCCGGCATTCACTAAATACGACTGATTCTTCCGGGAATTGTTACGCCCGTTTCGGGTGACAGACTGCATATCAAAAATAAGCGCTCCGTTTATCTGATGTTTTCCGAACAAACGATCATAGGCAATTTTCGCCTGAAAATCACTCCGCATCAACAGACTTTCAAAAGGCTGACTGTGTCCCAGAGTCTCCGAATCTTTTCCATATACGATCGGTGATGTAACCAATGTTCCGCCATCTGTAATTCTGGCATAAGAGTTCATATATCTATACTCCTTCGAGCTGGTTTCTCTCAAAGCTCCTATATTATCGAAAGCGATAGAGGCTTCAACAGAAAGTCCTTTTGTCAAAGCATCCAAGTCTTGGCGTAAGCTCATATCTGCCAACAGGCTTCCGCTAACACTTCTTAAATGCCCATAATCTTTTAAAAGTGCTACAGGATTCTTCTCATTATACGTCGAACTGCCACCGTATATACCATTCTCGTACTGGACAGGGAATGCCGCCGCCGGAGTGTTATATATAGGAGTAAAGATGGCGCCCCTGCCATATCGGGTGCCGTTTGTTTCTTTCAACCGTCCTACCAATCCTACTTTCAGATAAGTGCTCTCCGTAATATTTACATCGATATTCGTACGCAGATTCAGACGGGTGTCCGTCGGCTTCGTATCAAAGCGGTCATCTATCATATTCTCCTTCAGCATAGACAGGTCGCGATAATAATTAACGACTGTGAAATATCTGAACCGTTCATTTCCTCCATTAAAAGAGAGCTTCAGATTATGAGTGAATCCATTCTTGTTCATCGTCCGGTCCCACCAGTCAACGTTCGGATATTCATACGGATACTCTCCGGTACGGAAGGCTTCCAGCTCGTGAGCATTATACTTCAACATCAATCCATCGCCCGCCAAAGCGTTGTTCAAAGCATCGGCGTACGTATAGGCGTCTGCAAACTCCGGAGAGCGGAACTGATTGTTTACTCCAAAGTTGTATTCCACCTTCACATTCAGCTTTGCATTTTTTCCTCTCTTCGTTGTTATCACCAGCACGCCATTTGCACCTCTAATGCCATACAAAGCAGCGGCAGCGGCATCTTTCAGCAAATAGCAAGATTCAATTTCCTGTGAAGTTATATCCGTAATATCTCTAGGGAAACCATCTATTAATACAAGGGGAGTATGTCCATGAAATGAGATTGAAGACACATTATCAGGAGAAGCGCCAACCCCCTGGTAGACATTCAATCCTGCAATCTTTCCATATAACGCTTTGCTGACATCTATAGCAAGCGACTTGTCAAAAGCATCGGAATTAACTCCGGAAATAGAATAGCTACTTGATTGGATCGACGTACTCACCTGGTAACCAACACTTAACGTATCCGGTAGTTGCTTATCGGTCTGCTTATGAAGTTGTTGAGCATTTGCTGTCATGCAACTTCCGACCAGCCATGCAATAAGTATATAATTTTTCTTGTTCATTGTTTTCATTGAATTAGTTAACATGTAATTACCACCCCGGATTCTGAGTCATTCCATAGTGTTTATTAATCTCATTCTGTGGTATAGGGGCGAGATACCATTTGCTATCCCAATTATCCACCCAATAACGAGTCACATCTAACTTAACTTTTTCAAATGTAAATTCAGTCGGATGATTCAGGTCGTTTCCTTTGCTTCGCAATCCATATAATTGTTTGGTGAAGTCCTCATGCCTGTCTCTGCGCACCAAATCGAACCAACGAACCTCCTCAAATCCTAATTCCAACGCTCTTTCTTTCAATACAGCCTCCAGGAACTGTTTCTGATTCAGGTTTGCGGGCAATTCAGACAAGCCCACCCTGAAACGTACTTCATTGACCATCTGGTATGCCTTCGTGTTTGGGCCTTTATACAACTCATTAAGTACCTCCGCATAGCCCAACATTATTTCCGGCAGACGCAGATAGGGCCATTGAACAGGACGATTTGCCCGGTCGCTATTCTCCTGAAGAACAAATTTCATCATCAAGAAACCACTACCGTTTTTATAATCGGCATGATTCGTATAAACAGGAGCTGTAGTGCCATTGCAATAAGTCTCTCCCGGACATGCTACCGTTTCATACAAACGAGGGTCACGCGTCGGCTCCATATCGCCTTTGGTAAAGAAAGGTTGCTTTGCAGGTTTCTTCCAGTCAAAATCAGCTGGGAAATCAGAACCGTCAGCCCAAGGGAACATCTCGACATAGTTCAACGTCGGTCCGGAATAAAGACGCTGGTCCAAATAAACCTGATGAGTGGACGGAGTATACCCCTTGCGGATAGAAATGAGGATCTCGCTTCCTCCACGATCATAATATGCCTTACGAAAGGCAAGGCGTCTGGCGCGATGCGTCTCCTCTTCCGGTTGAATCAGACCATAGCTACCTTTCTTTTCCAACTCACTAAAGAATGCCTGTCCGGCCTTTTCGGCTTCTTCCCAACGTGCCTTGCTATAATTGCCATAGCAAGTATACTCATCGGCACCCGGATGCCATTTTGTATCGGAATTAAACGTCGGACTTGCCGCCCACAGCAGCACTTGGAACTTCAGTCCCATAGCTCCTGCCTTGGTCATACGTCCGTCTTCAATCTCATCCTGTTTCCAATTAAGATAGGGGATAGCTTGATCCAATAAAGCAACAATGTTAGACACTGTTTCGGCAAAGGTTTTGCGCGGGAATTCCATCTTCTCATTGATATCAACAGAGTGGTCCAACCATGTTACGCCTCCAACATATCGCATCATCCGGAAGTAGGACAAGGCGATAAGCGTTTTCGCTTCCGCTATCCGCTCGTTTTTCTCCATGTCGGAAATGTCAGGCACCTTATCTACATTCTCAATATACATCCATGCATAACGAATGGTGGCCCAATCCGACTGTCCGCCATACACATAAGCCGCTTTTGCCGCAACATCATTGGGACTCAACTGACCATTGTAGTACAACGTCGTCGGTCCATCTCCTATATTGTTACGAAAGCTGTGGCACAGGTCAGTAATAGATTCGAGCACATTACCTCCCATTCTGGCTTCTCCGCTTGTAGTAATTCCATAAAGTAAACCGGTATATGCTTTGGTAAGCACTTTATCCGCGTTCACCTTGGATGAAAACATTTCTTCCGTAGTAGCTCCGGAACTTTCAGGCTGTTCACCTAAAAATTTATCTCCGAAAGTAAGATCAGAGCAGGAGGCCATCCATAAAGCTCCGAATACAATACTGATTTCTTTTATTATGCTGTTCATAAATTCCCGTTAATTAAAAGTTTAGATTTAAGCCGAAACTATACAATTTCACCAGTGGATAACTACCATTATTATTCGTAGTGCCTTCGGGGTCTATATATTTAAGAGGTGAGAGAGTCAACAAGTTGTAACCGCTGAAAGTAACTCCCATCGTCTTGATTCCTATTTTCTTCAAGAATTTATTATCGTTGATAGTGTAGCCCACGGTCAGGTTTTTCAGACGAAGATAGGAAGAATCCTGCATCCATAAGGTAGATGCGGCAGAGTTCCAACTTTCTGAAGTTTCGGCTGGACGGGGATATTTGGCGCCCAATTGATTCTCCGGTGTCCAGCACTCATCATAAAAGTAGGTAAGCAGTCCTCTGTTACCGGAGTTCGTAAACGGAATCCGATATTCGATATCATACATCTTGTTGACATGAGTAGCACCCGTCCACTGCATTGAGAATGAGAACCCTTTCCAGTTGCAACCCATATTCAAACCGAATATATATTCCGGACGGTTCGAGTAACCGGTAACAAAACGGTCATTACCGTCAATAATATTATCACCATTCAGGTCGGCATACATGGCATCTCCGGGATATACCTGAGAAGAAGGCTGGGGCAAAGAAGAATTCAACCTAAGTTTCCCGTTTTCATCAGTAATAAAATCGCTATATTGGTAAAGACGTATATATTTGTACAAGTCTTTTGTTCGGCCGGTAGGTCCTCCGGTCTCATTCATATAATCGAATTGCTTAGCAACTTCATCCATAAATATGATTTTATTCCGTGCATAAGACACATTGGCGTTTACATTATAATTGAAGTCTTTTCCGATATTATCATTCCATCCCAATGACAATTCGTAACCATGATTATCTACTTTTCCGATATTCAGATTCGGAGAAGCAGTAGCAATAATATTAGGAGTAGATTTGGGCGCAATCAGAATTCCTTTACGATGTTCCATGAAATAATCAAAGTTAACAGACAAACGGTTCTTGAAGAATTTGGCATCGATACCATAATTCTGTTTATCAGCAGTTTCCCAAGTTACTTGTGGATTTCCCAACGTTGAGATAGCAAATGCCGGAGAATCCACCGGATTATTCACACCAAAACTATAACCACCGGAACCTCCCCACGTTGCAGGCATATACATAAAACGACTGTTCACTCCTTTATCGTTACCTACACGTCCCCAAGCAATTCTGACTTTCAAGAAGTCCACCAGTTTCTGTCTTTCCATAAATTTTTCGCCTGTTATCACCCAGCCGGCAGAGACAGACGGAAAGAGTCCGAAACGGGTCTTTCCAGGAGCAAAATTCTCGGAACCGTTATATCCCATATTGAAATCAAACATGTATTTGCTCAGATAACTCCAAGTGGCTCTTCCCACTAAGCCGACATAGCTTCTGGGAATATACTGATAAGGCAAAGCAGCTCCGTTTGAACCTACCGGATAATAATTACGCGACTGATTGTAAAGAAACAATCCTGTCACTTTATGGTCACCAAACGTACGGGCATAATTCATTCTTCCTTCTATATACCAGTTGTGGTCACGGCCGGTAGATTCACTATAAGTCAATGGAGTATCAGTGCCTACCGGGGTATAAACATACGTTTTATCATAATCGGGGTCGGTCGGATCCATTGTCCCGTTTGAGTCAAAGTATGATTTATATCTGACTTCTTGATATTCTACGTTTCCTCCAGAACGAGTCTTGTTCAGGCTGAACTGATTGTCGTAGGCACCTTTCAAAGAAACGCTCAACCCCGGAGTAACAAAATCAAGCTTTTGCGTAATATCCACGTCCATATTCAAGGTTGTCTTATAGTTTTGTGTATATCCTTGACCGTAGAAAACGAACAATCCGTCACGCATAATTTCTGTTGTCGGAACCAACCCTTTGGGGGTCAGCGTACGTACTCCATTGACAAAACCAGGACCGGCAAACGGCAAAGACCAAATCTGAGCAATAACCCACGCGTTGCTGGCAGTGCCGGACACTACATTTCGCGGTTCCTTCGTTTTACCTAAATTTCCACCAATACCTAATTTCATAGAAGTAGTAGAAGTCAGCTTGGCATCAATATTGGCACGATAATTATAACGGTCGTAACGGTAGTTATTGTCGTAAGGTTGTCCCTGCATCTGTTTCAACAGACCATTCTGATATAAATAGGAGAGAGAAACGAAATACTTGACATTATCGCTACCACCGGAGATGTTCACATTGTTCTTGCTCTGAAGAAAGACGTTCTTGAAAAGATAGTCTCCCCAATTCATGCTCGGATACATGATAGGGTCCGATCCTGTCCGATAGGCCTCTATCTGCTCAGGGGTGAAATACCTCTTCTTATCTGTCGTGCCATCCAAGTGTTCTTTTGTATTCCAAAATTTAGCAAACTCATAGCTGCCGGTTTGCTCAACCAATGAAATTGGCTGTTGGAGCCCCAAAGATGTACTGACAGAAATTTTTGGTTTACCAACAGTACCTCTACGAGTTGTAACTAATACAACACCATTAGCACCACGTACTCCAAACACAGCAGTAGCGGACGCATCCTTCAACACAGATATACTCTCTATTTCATTAGGGTCTATCTGCGAAAACTCGCGTTCGACACCATCCACTAAAATCAACGGTTGAGATAGAGAATTATCCAAAGAGCCACTACCACGCACGTAGATGGCTGCATCGTCTTTACCAGGTTGTCCACTACTTTGTATGGCTGCAACTCCCGGAACAGCTCCGGCAAGTGAGTTCGTAACACTTGCAACCGGAGATTTTATAAGTTCTCTGTTATCTATAGACGACATGGCGCTGGTCACCAGCCCTTTGTTTTGTGTACCATAAGCAATTACTACAACCTCATCAAGACTTTGTGAATCGTCCTTCAAACTAACATTGATAACTTTTTGGTTGTTAACTGTTATTTCTTGGGTTACATACCCCATAAAAGAAAATACTAAAACTGATTTTTTATCGGGAACTACAATTGTGTAGTTACCATTCACATCAGTAATAGCGCCAATTTGAGTACCCTTTACAATAACATTAGTACCCGGTACTGCCTCTTTCAAAGCTTCATCTATCACCTTTCCCTTAATTGCAATTCCGTTTTGCGGAAATACATAATTGATTGGTATAAATGACAGAAAGAAAAGAAGAAGGCAAAATTTTAAATTTAGTGCGTTTCTCATACTGTTTAATTTTAATAAAACAAGTTCGGTTTTCCATCACAAAAATAGCAGGGAAAGACTAAATAGACAGGGAGATATTCGCTATATTTAGATACATAGTTTGATAATTCTATGCTTTATCTCAAATAAATGTAGGTTTACAGCATACTGTATAGTAGAAACAAAAAAAAAGTTATCTCATAAAAAAATGAGATAACTTCTTCACCATACTAATTAATTAAAAATATCCGAATATGACAACCATGACGTATCATTCCTATTATTTTACGGTCAACATGCCTTTGTATAACAAGTCTTATTCAAAGTTTATTCTTTAAAAACTATTTTACTCCGCCATCGCCAAAGTAAGAATACTAATCCGTATTCCCTCAATCTCTGCCAAGCAGGAAGCATATTCTACCGTAGTAGCCCCTGTAGTCAAAACATCGTCTACAATCAGCACATGCTTTCCGGCCAGAGATTCCGCATGATGCAGTTGAAAGATTCCTTCTACATTTTCCCAGCGTTCAAAAGAAGATTTGCGTGTTTGCGTTTCCGTGTTCTTCTGCCGCACTACGGATTCCGTATCAATAGAAAGACCTGTTACGGCAGCAATTCCTCGGGCTATCCACTCACTTTGATTGTAACCGCGAATCTGTTGTTTCTTTTTGTGCAGCGGTACAGGAAGTATTACATCTACTCCCTCAAAGAAACCGGATGCCAGCAGTTCCGCCGCCATATATCGTCCCATGATCGCACCAATATCCTTTTGTCCGCCATATTTAAGTTGATGGAGAATTTGCCGAAAGTCACTTCCTTTTCTATAAAAGAAGAAAGAGGTAGCGCGTTCCAGGGGAATCTTTCCCCAAAACAGTTTTTCTACCGGGTTATCTTTTCGAAGATGATAATCCGTGCGCGGGAGATTGATGTTGCACATAGTACAAAGACATTCTTCTCCTTTTGCCAACGGTCTGCCGCAAACAACGCAGCAACGGGGAAATAACAAGGACAAGAATGAACTAAGCCAGTCTTTTATAAGGAGTGTGTGTTTCATAATAGTAGTAAGGATTTAATAAACAGGCCGTTTCTTCTACATATCCAACGGAGGAACCTCCGCTAAAAGTCTCTGAAATAAAGGATGCAGATAACCGTTCGTGGCAATGATATGATGACCCTCAATAAAATGATCTTCGCCATAGAAATTGGTTACGCGACCGCCGGCTTGCTGGACAATCAAGGCAGCCGCGGAATAATCCCATTTGCCTAGAAATGCTTCCGCCCAGGCATCAAAACGACCGATAGCCACATAACAGATGGCGGCAGCGGCCGAGCCATTCATACGGATACCGCCAACCACACCATACAACTTATCTATCAAGTGGAGAGCAGTCTGCTTATATTGCAGATGATTATAAGGTAATTCTGTGATAACGAACGCATCTTTGGCATCCTGAACATTCGAAACATGAATTTCTTCACCGTTCATAAAGGCTTTGCCACCTTTCCAGGCATAGAAACATTCATCCCGACAGACTTCATAAACGACGCCTAAAAGAAGCTCGGTGCGGTTGCGCAAAGCAATACATACACAGTAAGGAGCCTCATCGTGAATATAGTTCGTGGTTCCATCCAACGGGTCAATCACCCAGCAGTAAGATTCATCCTGATAGGTGGCAGAACCTTCCTCCGTTATAAATCCCGCTTCCGGCAATAAAGCAGTAAGCGCCTTTACTATCCGCACTTCAGATTCTTTATCTACATAAGAGACATAATCATGCGCATGTTTCTCAATCACACGTTCACGACGAAAAGCTTTCCGCTCTTCTTTCAAAAAATGTCCGGCTTCAGTTGCAATGCGACATACCTCGGCTGTAAGTTGTTTCAAATCTAACATTTCTATCTATTGTTATTTAGGCTACCCACAAATCCATGCCAAAATTATTACTTTTTTTGATAGAAATAAGAGTTTTATCTAATTTTCTTCTAAAGAGAATTACGTATAATCACCTTCGTCGGATTGCGTTTATAAACCGTATTCCTGTCCAGGATAACAGAAGCAGCAGTTTTTCCCATCATCTCAAAGTCTGTAGAAATAACAGTAATTCCCCCTTCCAATATTTCCTTAACGGCAGTGTCATTATAAGAAATCAGGCCTATCTCCTTACCTAATTCATATCCCTTCTTTTTTGCTAATTTAATCAGCGCCACGTCATCCGTATCATATCGGCTGAAAGTAATATAAGCATTCCCCTTACGAAAATTCTTCTCTTCTATATTTGATTCAATGGAATAAGGCAGTTCGCTTTTTACACAGTAGTGCAGAAAACCATTGATTACTTGTTGGGCATGAATGGCTTCCGGACGCGCTATTAAAATCAGCTTCTCATAATTCTTCAGCCTATCCTGCAATTGCATAAGGCTACAGAAAATATCATAGCCGTAATCCTGATAAATACAACTGTAATTACCGCTCAATCCTTGTTGATTATAATCTATGATGATTCTTTTTTCCGCCGGAATCAAGTTTAAAACATCCGTCACATCTTCTTTAAGAAAAGTAGCTATAATATAATGGGTATAATTACCCAGATTCTCTTTAATGAGCTTTTCAAAAACCTTATAGTTATGATGATGAAAGTAAATATCAATATCCCCGACATCTTTCAAGGAATTGAAAATCGAGCGATAAATCTGCTCACGCATCACGTTCATCTTATCCAATAACAGAAACACATGATAAGAATGGCCTATAGATACTTTTTTTACAAAATACCCCTTCCTGTAAATCGCCTCGATAACCCCCATCTCCAATAAGTAATTCAATCCTTTCAATAAAGTTTCCTTACTCATGTGCAACTGTGTCTGTAATTGGTTCAATGAAGGTATCTGGTCACCGATCTGAAGTGTACCATCTTCAATCAGCGAATTAATATAATCCACCAACTGAAGATACTTCATCCGTGAAGCAGGTTTCTTCTGTTCTGTTATATCAAGATTCTGGTTCTGCATTATTGGCAATACTAAATAAAATTTTAGCAAATATACTTAAATACCATTGATAAAGCAAACGATTGGACAGACAAAATATCAGACCTTTCCATTACTTTCGCAAGAATCCTATTTTATTCAAAATATATTGAACTATTCATAGCATTTTACAGCAAACAAGGCCGCCGGGATTAAACCTGATGGATGCTCCAAAACAATCTTAACCTCATCGGTCACGAGTTTCTCAGGAAAAACCAGTTCATTTATCGACTGATGATTGTCCACGCTCTCATAAATCAACTGATTCTCCCCGTCATATATTTTATATTTCTCCACACAAAAAGGCATTTTATTCTCCGGATGTGTCATCTGAACTGTCTCCATCGGTTGGTCATAATCCGTATCAAAAAAGAGAGACATCTTGCCGATATGCACAGCCGAATCCCATTTGATAGTCAAAGCCGGAGCCGGGTCATTCAACTCCGCAACCCAAGCATTCGGAGACTGGACGGGGCGGTCAATACCATTAGTTATAGTTGAAACAGAAAAAACATGAGAGTCTTTTTCTAACTGAACAGCAATATTATGTCCTCCGGGTCGCCGCTTCGGGCACCAAAATTCAAATTCCTCAATTCCTATATCTTCTTTAGGAGACTGCTTTCCAAAATTGGATACAGCTTCATTAATGGTGTTAAATACAGACAAGACTCCGGTTATCCTTTCCCGGGTATATCGCAATTGTATCAAAGGATTTTTCTTGAAAACAAGGAAAGCATACTGTTCTTCCGGCATCACCGCTTCGAAAACCAGTTCCAACAGTTGCTTGCCTTGACACAAGGAGACTGTTTTCGTTTCCAAAGTAACATCCGGAGTATGATTAAACGATTTACTGCTCACACGAAGCTCTACTTCCAACACCGTATCTTCAGAAACAAATAGTTCAACTTTCACCTTTCCTAATTCATCCCCTTTGCGTAAAGGTATCATTTGAGCTACAGACTCATCCAGAACCTGCATCTCCCCATCAGCCGGGAAGCCTTTAAAATGACATTCACTGGATGCAGCCAAAGTAGCTTTCGTTACCAGATTTTCTTCATCCCTGATAACCATATCAGGAATATACTGCCCCATCCGCGATAGTTTCACCTGTAATTCAGGTATTCTTCCGTGGGAATATACTTCTCTCGGAGAGATGTTTTCTTTCAGACAGATCGCCGCAGCCATCGCAACAGCTTGGGCGCTATGAGCAGATGTAGCCATCACACGGGTAGAACCAAAAGCCACGTGCGAAGAACTAATGATTCTCCCGGCAAGGAAAAGATTCTCAATCCCCCGGCTATAAAGACAACGGTAAGGAATCTGATATATCCCCTTCGAATGCCACTGGTTACAAGCAGACTCCTCACCGAACACGCCGGCCGCCGGATGCAAGTCAATACTCCATCCACCATAAGAAACCGCATCCTCATGATGCCTTTGTTCTATGACATCCTGCTGAATCAGCATATAGTCGCCCTCAAACCTTCTGCTCTCCCGTTTTCCGGGAATACAGCCTACCCATTCCAGCGTCATTGTTTCCGCTTCCGGATATTTACCCGAGTTCTTGATATAATCCCAAGCTCCATAAATAACCTTCCACAGTTCCCATTTAATCTGTTCCGTATCATGTACCGTATCCAAATCGCCACCATATTCGACCCACCACAATTTACAGCCATGTTCTTTTGCATTGAAGCTACGGAATCGGGGAACAGTCTTCGTTACATCCATTGCATAAGAAGGAGCTACGTATTTCACCGGCTGACCGGTATCCTTTGTATAGAAATACAAGCTATGCCCCAAGAGCTCGCCATAATCCTCAGCCGGCGCAAACTTCTCGCCAAACTCCTCCCTGCTCTCAGCCCCCATACGATAAGGAGCTCCGGCAAGGAAACCTACAACACCGTCACCGGAAGCGTCACAAAACAAGGGAGCGGTTACTTCGTACATAGTGCTGTTCTGGCTACAAAACCCTCTGACACTTTCTATTTTATGACCGGTACTCTTTTTTACCTCATAGACACAAGTGTTCAGCAACAAGGTTATATTCGGTTCGCTCACCACCTTGTCAAGCATAACAGAATCGAAAATTACCGGATTTCCTTCCGGATTGCGGAACGTATTTTCCACCATAATTTCATCTATCACGCCGCCCTCACGTGCCCAGCGATTATTATTCCCCATGTGAGAAGTCGCTCCGAGCATCCACAGCCTTATTTCACTGGAACCATTCCCCCCCAATACCGGACGATCTTGTATAAGTACCACTTTCAGACCTTGGCGAGCTGCGGTTATTGCAGCGCAAACCCCTGAAATACCTCCGCCTACTATTACAAAATCAGCTTGCAGGATATCCGTATTAAACATTCTCACACTATTAAACTTATCAAGTACCATCTTCTCGTATCTAATTAATTTTACTTCTATTTTAGTTCCAAACCTACTTCTCTATCTGTATTACCTTACGTAACCGGATGTCATCGGACGCACTTCCTACAAGCACTTCATAACTTCCCGCGTCATAATCAAAATCTTTCAAGTCCGTCTTGTAATAAGAGAAAGCATCCTTATTCAACGTTATTTCCATTTCCTGCCCGACATTCTTTCTGATAAAATGCTTGGCAAATCCTTTAAGCTCCTTATAAGGTCTTTCAACTTTCGGATTTACAGGTCGGATATATACCTGAGCCGTTTCCGCCCCGTCATACTTCCCTGTATTCTTAACAGTAAACCGAACCTTAACCGCCAAGTCTTTGCCTTTTTCCCTGTTTATACGTAAGTCAGAGTATTTAAACGTGGTGTATGACAATCCGTATCCAAATGCAAACTGAGGTTTCGTGTCACTGATATCATAATGCCTGTACCCCATGAAAAGCCCCTCTTTATATTCCACCCGCTTATCACCGTCCGTATCGTAATAATATGGATAAGCCGGATTATCTTCCCATTTCTTTTCAAAAGAGACAGGTAGTTTTCCACTGGGGTTCACCTTCCCGAACAGCATTTCAGCGACAGCCGTTCCACCTTCCTGGCCGGCATACCACAAATGTAACAAAGCAGGAACCTTATCTATCCACTTTGACATATCCACATTTCCGCCTGCATTCAGCAACACAACCGTATTGGGATTAGCGGCAGTAATACACTGCACTAAACTATCCTGATATTGGGGCAACTCAAAAGGACGATCATTACTCTCACGTTCGCTGCTTTCATTAAAGCCAATGTTCACAATAGCCACATCAGATTTCCGGGCAATTTCCACAGCCTCATCAAAGAGTAACTTATCCTCTCTCCATCCGAAAGAAATATCAACTGGATGCACATTCGCAAAGTATTCAAGTACAACAGGATACTCTTTTCCGGCTTCCAGCGGTAATACAACTTCACGAGTCGTTATCCCCTGATCTCTCCACTCATTAATCACCATTTCCGTACCGACCTTCAAACGGAACCCGTCGAACCCTCTGACTATGAACCGATAATTAGCAGTCTTCTCCGGACGCACGACTCCACTCCAACGCATGGAACAATGGTCATACGGAATACCTTTATTTTCGGCAGCAATATGCCAGCCGTTACCGATATTGACAATCGTATCTATCACGGTTTTTGCCGGTGTCCCCTTTAAACGGATATTATCAAAATATTCAGCTTTAAGCCCTTTTGTGTGGCTTCCCGCTTCCGTATAAAAAGCAGCGTTAGCAACAGTCTCTGTCAAGGTAGGCACTCCGGGCGCATAAGAAATCTGAAGTTCCTGTCCGGCATTCTTCAATCCATCCAATACCGAAACAGAATGGAACGGGAATGTATAAGAACTCCCACCTCCCGATATATAAGAGTTTGCATTAGGCCCGATCACGGCAACCGACTTCACTTTTGACGGATTCAACGGAAGTAAACCTTTCTCATTCTTCAATAATACAATACCTTCCCTGGCCAGTTGCAATGCAACTTTCGCCGCTTCCGGATTATTGTATGGAATAGAAGTATCCAACTGTTCATTATCAAAAAAGCCGAACCGGAACATGATTCTCAGGATTCTCTTCACTTTCTCGTCAATAGTCGCTTCCTTCACTTTCCCGGCTTTTATCGCAGGAATCAGATTCTCCTTATTCATCCACTTGGCACGCGGCATTTCCAAGTCCAAGCCACCATTAGCCGCCCCCACAGCATCATAAGTAGCCGACCAGTCACTCATTACAATCCCGTCAAATCCCCATTGTTTTCTCAATACCTGATTGTTCAGATAATCATTCTGCGTGGCATGCACTCCATTTACCGGATTATAACTGTCCATAACAGCACCCGCACCCGCTTCCTGAATGGCAGCTTTATAGACAGGCAGATAAATTTCATGCAACACCCGTTCATCAATATCACTGCTTACATTGTTCCTATCCCACTCCTGATTGTTCGCGGCGTAATGTTTCAAGGTAGCCACCACTTTCTGATCCTGCAATCCTTTTACGTAGCCTATGGCTACCTGAGAGTTCAAATACGGGTCTTCCGTGAAATACTCAAAATTTCTTCCACACAAAGGGGAACGAAGAATATTCACACCCGGGCCCAATAATATATGTACGCCACGCGCCTTGGAATCTCTTCCCAATTGTTTTCCCAATTCATATACCAGTTCCCTGTTCCAGGTCGAAGCTGTGAGTACCCCTGCCGGATAAGCCGTAGATTTACCATCCTTATGCGTGCCGACAGGCCCATCCGTCAACTTTATCTCAGGCACGCCCAGACGTTCGATTCCCCTTATATAAAAGCCTTTATAACCTCCTATATAATCTATTTTTTCTTCCAATGTCATGCGGTGGAGCAAATCATTCGTCCTGTCCTCCACAGAAGCTGTTTTATCTTTGTATATCTGAGCAAAGCCGCTCATAGAAAAACAACTCAAAATCCCAACGATCACTAAATGCTTCATCATTCTATTCTACTATTTGTTATTTAATATACCTGGAGATAACCTCTTTCCATACTGCGTAACCTTCAGCCGTCAGATGCAACCCATCCTCCCGATAATGCTCCGGATACAATTCCCCCTTTGCTGTAAACATCGAATGATATACATCAGCATAAGCAGTATTCGTTTGTTGTTCTGCAAACTCCTTTATCAATGCATTTGCCTGCTCAATCCTCTCTTTGTCCTTCAACCTCCGCATGGAAGGTTTGATAGAAATGAAAATAATCTCCGCTTCCGGTTTTTCTTTCCGGAGAATAAGGAACAATCTCTTGATCTGCGCCAGTATTTCAGCCGGAGTCCATTGGTAGCCAATATCATTATCCCCTTCATAAACAAAAATCTGTTTAGGATGATAAGGGCTTATCAGACGGTCTTTGTAGTTAATCAAATCTATCGTTTTCGTACCGGAGACTCCCCGGTTCAGAACTGGCTTTCCGGGAAAATCATCCGCTAAGAATTTCCAGTTCTCCATTGTCGAACTGCCCACAAAAAGAATCAAATCCTTTTCCGGCGGATTGATGGAATCCGCTTTTTCATACCGCCTCATCTTCTGATCCCACTTCAGTTGTTGTGCCAGTTTAGGCACTCCCTTTATGCGTTCGCACGGAACCGGTTTTCCACGTAAAAGTATCCTTCCCAAATAAATGGCAGACTGTTCATACTTTTCAGGATGGGCTGTTATATCCTCCTGTTGTTTATTTCCGAGTATTTTCTTCTTGTCAGCTTTCTCCGAAGAGATCCGGATTGTTACTTGATGAACACCTTTTTCCAACTTTATTACGTCATATTGTCCCCGGTAACGATTGTTACACCAGGAGTTAAAACGATTCAAAGTGTAATTTCCTATACGGTCATTCGCTTCATACAGATGAAAACCTTTAGTACTAACCTCTTTCAACTGAACAAATTTTCCGTCAACCAAAACTTCTACCTGCCCCACTTCCGGGCCGCCAATATCAAACAACCCGAGCATATCCCCCTCAAAACCAAAAGAAAATGATGCACCTTCCTTACTACTGGTCATCACCGTATCAAACCAGCCGGAAAACTTCTTTAAAGAAGGGCTCTCTGATGTATCAACCTCTTTCCATGACTTGTCAAAAGAAGCAATCCGTGAAGGGATATACATTTCCGCTTCGTCCCATTCCGAACCGATAAGCGGTTCAGGAAGTGTATGTGCCTGCGACAAGCTCTGCGAAGCACTATTCCCTTTCCGTATTTTCTCCAGTCCGCGTGCAATGGCGGAAGCATATAAATTTCCTCCATCAGCACCAGGATGCACTCCGTCATTGGAGAACAAAATCTTCCCGGTAGCAGCCTCTTTAGTCCCTTTCCAAAGTAGCTTGCCATCCTTCTCAAGTGCTGCCGCTTCCATACCCAGATGAATAGAAGGAAGCTGGTAATGCGCGGCAATGTCTTCCAGTCTTTTAATCACTTGCGGGACATCCCCTTTCTGATAGGTAGCAGTCTGATTCGTATAAATCGTATAAATCAAACAAATATCCGTATGAGGGTTCTCTTTTATAATCTTTCGGATCATCCCCTCCATACCGTCCGGATAACCGCCGTTTACCGCAAATTCAATAAAAATGAGATCCGGTTTGTACTGCAATACCTGTTCCCGAATCCGGAAAGCGCCCAAATCCGTACCCGTGCCGGACACTCCGGCATTAATCCATTTAAAACGGGTATTAGAAAACGTATTTTCCATGTATCGGGTAGTTTGCAAACGATAGCAATAATCTCCTTGTGTAATACTACCACCAATAAAAGCAACCGTAATTTCCTGCCCTTTCTTTATTTTTGAATAAAAGGCAGGAAGCCCCTTTCTTACCGTACATTCTTTCTCATTATAATAACTTCCGGGCTGTATCAGTGGAATTTCCTTATCCGCCGTTGTGTACACCAAAGGCGAAGCCCCTCCCTGCGAAGCCGCAATCTTATCTAAATCGGCACGGCTTTGCCCATAAGCGCAGGGAAGCACTGTCATCAGTACCATTCCCGCAATTACAGCTCCCAGTTGTCGTATCTGTATCATTGTCATTTTGAATTAAGTATGATTTCCTTCGTTTTATCTGTCTGTCCTTTCGAACTCACCGTCACTTTAACAACGGCTTTCTCGTCCATTCCCAACTTATAGAAACTCCATTCGAAGGGATAAGAAGCGACCCTGCAAGATTTTCCATTACATTCCACCGATACGGACATTTCCTTATCCCTAGCCGGTGCAGTTTCTGCAAACCCATATACAGAATCCCATCCGAATGGTGAACGGATACGGAATAAGAATACCTTGCCGAAAGGTTCTCCCATATCAACCACTTTCATTCCATTCTTTAGCACAGGATAGCGGTTCTCCTTGCGAGGTTCAGCCAAAGGAAACGCCAAAGCCCTGAAACCTTTTCCCGGAACAGACACCTTGACCGCATTTCCAGTCCGGTTTATTTTCATCGTTTTACCTTTTTCGGTGTATTGTACGATATCCCCTTGCCCAACCAATCCGGCAGCCTCATCCAAGCGGATAGTAAGGGATTCTTCCTGTTCGGACTCACCGGATAAAATCACCCAGAAATATTTGTCGGAAACCGCAGTCAGATAGTTTATCGTCGGATTATCCACCTGCACCAACCCTCTCTTTATCCAAAGTTTCGCCTTGCTGTCTCCGAATATTTTTCCTTTCTCATTCCCGTAGATACGGTTGGTAAACCAGACAAAGCCTTCCTGTTTGCAGAATGGGAAGTAAATATTCCCATTGGAACGTTCTATGGCTTCAGACACCAGATAATCCCATGTAAACGCCAGATGGGGCGGAATATGATGATAATAGATAGAACTCACATCCGGACCTTTATAAGGGAAATCCGGTGACAGGGTTATATCCGTATATCCCGTAGCATAATACCCCGGATAGTTTGTAAACCGCCCGATCACTCCATTCCGGGCATAAGTCTCGTAAATAGGCTTATGAGTATACTGGTAGAGACGGAGAAGATGAGGGGCCCAGTTACTCATAAAGACCGGACGTACCTGTTTTCCCTTTGTCCGCAGGAAATAAGTCGATGGCTGCTCAAAACCCAGTCCGACCGGTGAGACAAGCCATTCAGGCACTTGCTTCTCTTGCGCATCGTTCGCCACGCGGGGAAATCCCAAGCGGTATTTCTCTTTCCCTTTCCACCACAGGTTTGTATTCCCGTCAAAACGGTTTCCCGGATGAATCGTCTGTAAATTCTCTGTTACAGCAGGGAAAGACCTGATTCCCGCAATGGTATTGGAAGCCCCATATTGTGCCGCTTTCAAATATTTCTCGTCTTTTGTCAACTCATACAAGTCGATCAAGTCCCACCACGGAGCATACACGTTCGTATTATAAAAAGCCATCAGTCCTACCGGTTGGGATGAGTTCTTATATATCTGCAAATCTATATACCGGTCGGCTGTGGAAGTGGCCAGCCGTTTCCATTTCTCATCTCCGGTCAGGTTATAAGCGGAAATAGCCTGCACCCAGGAAAGAACTTGCGTAGAATACCCTTTTGTTCTCCTCAATGTATCCCCCGGCAAAGCAATAGAAGACAGCCACGGGTTCAGTCCTCCCAAAAGACGATGCAAACCTTCATAATAAGAAGTGTTGAACTGCGAATTAAAAGGATTGAGCCGGAGTGTTTCAAGCGTTTTGTTGTATCCGCCCGGAACCAGGTCTGTGGCCCACCTGTATCCACTCCGGGACAATGTATATTCTATCGTCGGCAAAGAGCGTGACAGATAGAACTCTTCATCTTCCGAAAAGACAGAAGCTGCGATAATGGCCAAAGGAGCAGCGTGCACTACCGTCGGAGCCGTCGCCGGATCTCCTTCAATATCATAGAACCCTTTAAGACCGGCATCCCATCCACCATACTCTTCATTGCGCATCAAATCCAGAATATTGAACATTGCCTCAGTCAGTGATACATCTTTTTGTTTCCTGTAATCTTTCACCTTATATACTTGATCCGAAATATATTCCACCACCTCATTCCATCCTGCCGGAAGTATGCCCACCACAAACTTGCGTTCAATCACCTGTCCTGCCTTCACGTGGGAGTCCTTCATCCCCATAACGGGAGCAAAGGCCACCGGCTGAACCACATTCTGCTCATTCTTGACAGAAAATCCCATCGGAGAAAAATCCACACTTCCCCATTCTTGCGGGAAAGTCGTATCATCCCCACATATAAATGATGACATTACCCCACCCAAAGGGATAGTAGACTCCGCAATAGCCAACGGTTGTTGCATCATTGATGAAAGCATCATCACCGGATGCGGAGAAATCCGCTTATACTGAAACATCGGCGGGAGAAGTATATTACTCACATTGGGTTGGGGGACAGGCTGAAAAGCTGAAAGCCCCATACTATACATTCCGTCGGTAGCCGGACGGCAGGACAATCTCACCTCAACATGATTACCTTCGGCGGGCAACGTCCAGTATCCCGTGATAGCAGAACCGTTCTTCGTGATATATTGTACTTCAATACTCCTATTGTCCTTGTTCACCGCTTTCACCGGAATAGCTTCACTGAGCACTCCTGCCACATAAGGATTCAAATAATCCTCGTCAGACTGTACCGTATATTCTTTTCCACCGACAGTAAACGAGCTTTTTGACACTGCATTCTTCCAGGAAGGAAAGAACTTATCATTATCTACCGGGCTTTGTTCCGCAGTGACAAGAAACACCTTATGGTCTTCCATGGTAGACAAGAAACGACGCCAGATTCCCTTCACCTTGATTTCTGTCCGGCAGGCAATCGCCTGATTGTTCGTTCCGGCTTTCACAAAGCTCACGCGGATATTCGGATTCTCCATATCAGCCACCATCTCCGCATCAGGCGATAATAAAAGCGGGGTAGACACATTATCAAAGCCCGAACCTTTCGTCTCTATCTTAACGGGATTTTTTCTCCACTTTCCCACTTCTTTCCTATCTATCTCATTGGGGTTGATAGAATGATCTTTCACCAACAGGATTGCGTCACATCGACCGAAATTCCTTTTCGTATCATGCAACCGCAATAGCACCTGCTTTTTCGCCAGTTGTACACTGCCTGCATTTTCCCAATAAAATCCGACTTTTCCATGTTTTCCGGATTCCTTCATCGGTTTCTCGTCCACACTTAAACGGAACAAACGTGTCCCCGGCAATTTCTCATAATCCGCCGACCTCACCCATACATTATAGTTTCCTTCTTCCATTATATTGACGACCGTAAGCGCGTCAAACTGTTCGTCAAGACTTCCGCCGCCGTTCAAACGGAGCATAGCACTCCCCATGCAATCAGCCGACCTGTCCGTTGACCATTTCCCTTTGAACTGAAAAGCCTCGGCCTCAATCAAATATTTATCTTTCTGCGCATACATATTCAATCCTCCAACCGCAAAAAGAAGGGTGCAAACAAGACTCTTTACTATCCAGTGATTTATGTTCATATCCTATTTATATTTAATCTTTAAAACAGTCAATCCATACGCATCAGTCGTTACATTCCAGTTCTCCACCCCGTCTATGGGTGTGGAATAACCTTGATTATCCAGACAAGCCACGTTTCTCACCCGGATCTTTTTTCCGGGGAACAAACATTCCGTATCCATTTCAATCAGTGAAGTCTGCTTTTCATCATCATTGTTCAGCAAGATAAGGAAAACAGTCTTCTCCTTCCCGTTCACAGCAGTCATATATTCCATAGCCGGATTATCCAGTTTAAATAATCCCGGACGCATTATCAAATCCGCCTTTGTACCAAACACAGTGCCGGACGCAAAGCCATAAGTCTGGTGAGGTCCCACTTTAGGAGTAATAAATCCACCCGGATAAGTTATCCTGCCATTGGAACGCAGGGATATTTCAGACAATAAATAGTCGGTGATCCATCCCACCTGCCACCAGGCATGATGCGGATAAGGCCCTACCCCATTATTCATCGAGTCCCAATAATAGGAAGCGACTCCCGTTTTCAAATCCACAAACGCATCTCTTCCTATGGCGGCCGCACGTGCCATGTTCAGGAATAACGAGTCTTTTGTCAACCCATACATCCGTATGAACATTCCGGCATGGCTAGCCAATAATATCGGTCCGCGATGATTGGCAGAACCAGCCACTCCACCATGCTCGAAACTCAGTCCTACCTGACTGATTTCCCAATCTTTCCGTTCTACCCCTTTCACCCGCTTTACTGCTGACGTCGGTATAGGATGCGTATAAACCGATGCCGTATAAATCTTGGCTGCCGAGACAGCAGCTTCTTTATATTTGTCGTTTTTCGTCACGTTATACAACTCCAATAAAGCTTGTACACTTTGGGCTGTTGCAAAATCCGGCACAAAACGGGTATCACCGCAGACACCCAGGAAATGTCCTTTCTTCACAGCGTTCTCCACGTACCAGTCCGCTCCTTGTATAGCTGCCTGCAGATATTTCTTGTCTTTCAATATCTCGTAAGCAATCAATAATCCATAAAACGTCGGTCGTAAATCCGCAATATCAGTAAAAATAGGCTCTAAGGTTTTGTTCTCATAAGCCACTTCCCATTGTCCGTCAGGTTTCATCCATTCCAACAAGCGGTCGGCAGCCAGTCTGACGTGCTGTTTCAATTCCTTCTGTTCCGGTTCAAAAAGCAGGATATTACCCATATCCATCAACATATAATAAGTGGTTGCAATGGGTTCGGTATAAGGCCCCCATTCTTCGGTAAACCGTTTGCTTTTATACAAATAATACTGTCCGGCAGAGGAACCATAAAGAAAATCTTTCTCCACATGCTGCTGCATCAGTTTAAAGTTCAACGCATACGGCAGTCTTTTCTGTGTCAGGCGAGGTTCATCCGTCAATTTTGCCAGCATCCACATAGCTCCGTAATCGGAGTTCTTCATGGCATCTTTCTCCGAATCATACACACCGCCCAGATAGTCCTGTGCCCCGATCGTCACTCCTTTATATACATGGTTGTGCCATTTGGAAGTGCTGTCATTAGTAAGATATGCGTGCATATCATAAAGCCTTTGTGTCAATGAATACTTTGTCTGTTTCAACTTCAGGAAGTCCGTGAAACGATAAATATCATTTATCGCATGTTTCAATACAGCATACCAATCCGCTTTCTGAATGGTATAGCGGAAAGAGAAAGAAAGGCTGTCACCTACATTCGCCAATGAATTCTTCTCTCCCAATACAGGATGGTAAAGCGTAGGAGAAAACTCCCCTTCACGGTTCATTACCGACAATCCGAGCAGCCATTCCGCATGCATCTTTTTATCCTCCGGCCAAGGATCTCTACCTGTACCCGGCTCGGCGGTGACGGCAACGGTCACCCCCTTTTTGTCCGTTATCAGTGAGGATAATGTAGAAGCAGTACGTTCTCTTGCCACTACCGGAACGTCAGGAATTCCCTGACCATAGCCATACGCTTGTACAAAGTCCGTGTTTATAGCATTCCCCTGAAATATTCCGGGGACAGTAGCCCATTGGAAATTATATTTGTCGATTGAAACCAGCGAAGGAGTTGCCAAAGAATAATAACCTGCCTTCCTGGGATATACAATAAAATCAACCTTGATATCATTCTGATGAAACGAATCCAGACACCACTTTTCTGTAATCCGCATCGTTTCATTTTCATAGTAGAAACAGATTTCCGTATCGGAAATACGTTTCACGGCAGAAGGTTGATAAACCAGATTCTCCCCTGCTTTATTCATGGCAACAGCGTTAGTGTTCTGCTGCCATGAAGGGATAATGTAACGATATTGCGGAGCCGGGAAAAGAATTTCTTTTCCCGTTTTATCATATAGTTTCTGTGGTGTCGTTTCAGGTTTGGATGAAGCATATAAAACATTGTGCTGATACTTGGCCGTTTCCATAGCATCCCAACCGTCCGTTCCTTTCACTTTCAGCGTTTCCAATGCATATCCGCCGGCACCCTTTTTCCATCCGAGTTCAAGTTGGTCGTTAGCCAGTCGTACAACGGACTGTTCCTGAGCTGATAAAGCGACAAATAAGCTTAGCGCTACGCCTGTAGAAAAATATTTAATGAAATTCTTTGGCATCCCTTTCATTTTTACCGGTTATTCTTTAACTACAATATTTAATTTCACTTGCGAATAGTTACTTCCGTCATACCAGTCAAATACAGCTTTATAAGTGCCGGGAGTATTATAAGTATATGTATAATCTCTGGAAGTAACACTATTTAAAGAGACTCCTTTATCGGGAGTGCCTTTTCTTAGATTAAAAGCTTTCGATATGACCCAATCATCATTTTCCGATTGGTTTGTCCCCCCGTCAATTAATATCTGAGTGGAAGAAGAAATATTCCATGTCACTGCGGGATTCTTGAAATCGACAACTTTCCACCCCATCGTAGACATCGCCGCCGAACTACTCCTTACACCTTCAGGAGAAATCAAGTCAAGAGTTATCGTTCTGATTATCCAATTATTCTGTCTCGGCTTTTCATTATCCCTATATCGGAAAGCTACATAAAGCTGGGCATTCGGGTCATCACCCGCATATTCTTTCAAACTGACTTCTCCGGAAGGAGTGCGATCCACCCCGGACGAAAATGTGAACTTATCAGACAAATCAATCCAATTGGCAGCCTCTACACTTCCTTCATCATAAATGCCATTAAAATCATTGGAAACCAGAAATTGCAGATTCTGATAAATTTCTCCATAACGCACCCATGTAGAAAAATTCACCACCATGTCATTATCCGCATAGAACCTTTCTCTGAAGTCAAAGTTATGTCCGCTTTCCCCTGAATAGAAAACTACATTGTTGGCATTATTCCCCGTCAAACTAAATGTTATAGGCTCTCCCGCCTTACATTCCACCTTATCCGGCAAGACGCTCAACGAAGCGGGAATCTCTTCTTCAACTGTACCTTGCACCTCTACAGTAACTCTCGTCAATCCATGGTCACTGCCATTATACCAGTCGGATGTGGTTTCGAATACAACCTCATAGATTCCCGGTTTCGTATAAACATACTGGTATTCATCCATCGTGGTACTGATATTCTTCAACGCAACACCCGTATCAGGAGTTGTTTTCCGAACATCAAAAGCCTGTGAAATCACCCAATCGACATTCTTCGGCTGATTAGTTCCCCCATCAATCAATATCTGACTGGTAGAAGAAACATTCCATGTCACTGCCGGATTTTCAAAATCAACCACCTTCCAACCCATAGTAGGCATCGTAGCCAGACTGCTCCGTACCCCTTCGGCAGAAACACAATCAAGCGCAATGGAACGAATAATCCAGTTGTTCTGGCGTGCTTTCTGTTCGTCCTCATAACGGAAGGCAACAAACAACCTGGCATCCTCTGCCGCACCGACATACTCCTTCAAATTCACCTCTCCGGAAGGAGTCTGGTCATCCCCTACCGAAAAGCGGAACTTGTCAGACAGGTCAATCCATGTAGCAGCTTCCACATTCCCCTTGTCATAGATTCCACTAAAATCAGAGGAAACCAAGAATTTCAGGTTATGATAAATATCTCCATAACGCACCCAGGAATTGAATTTGACCAACAGGTCACCATCCGCATGATATCTTTCCTTATAAGCATAATTATGCCCGACCTCTCCCGAATAGAACACTATATTATCTGGATTTCCGTTCAGTTTGAATGTCACAGGCTCACCCACCTGATAAACCTGTTTATCCAGTGCCACATTCAGCTTCACACTTGGAGCCTCGTCTTCCATGCAGGCAGCCAGCCCCACAAGTAACAAACCGCAATATCTTATTATATTTTTCATGTTCGATTATTTTAAAAAGATAAGAATCAATTACCAGCCCTCATTCTGAGTCATTAGTTTGTTGACGGTAATCTCTGTATTCGGAATCGGGAAGAGGACATTACGGTCTGTCGTATTCTGTCCTACCCTGCTTGCATATTTAAATTCCGATGGAGCAGTCGTTGAAATTTCCGTTCCAAAGGCCTTCATGGTAGCTACATATTCCCCCCAACGAAGCAAGTCGAGCTTACGCTGCCCTTCAAAACACAGTTCTCTGAACCGTTCTTTCTTTACTTCTTCCAGAAAATCCGTCTTTGCCAGATCTGCCGGAAGATCCACTGTGGCATCAGTAGTATGAACCGGCTTCCCATAGGCTCTTCTTCTCACCTGATTGATTGCGTCATACGCTTCATCGGTAGGCCCGTTAACCGCATTCTCCGCCTCAGCTTTCATCAGCAGGACATCACTGTAACGGATAACAGGGAAATTGGTGGAATTGAAAAGCCGCGCTTTCTGTCCTGTTTCATACTCCCTTCTCCATTTTCCCGGATTACGGTTATATATCTGAGTAGCCGAGAACATTACTTTCTTAGTAACCTGAACCACTTCCGTCTCCTGAGTTTCCTCATTGACCTTTGTTTCTTCCACTATATTATAGTAATAAGGGGCAACATTCCAATCCTTGCGCAAATCACCTTCTCCATACGAATCATAAAGCCTTTTAGAAGCCTTCATCGGACCGCCCGAATAACCTATCGACTCGTCACGGCACAGAATACCATTCTCCACTCCTACGGAGCCGGCCAAATCTACCGTACCTATTTTGTTGCCATACATACCTATCTCCCAAATACACTCTCCGCTTTCATTGATATCTTGTGAATGATTGATAAAGATTTGCGCATAATCTGGATTCAACTCATGCCTTGCGGAAGTAATCACCTTGTCGGCATATTCCAAAGCATCCGCATAGCGTGTCTCGTCTTTCAACGGTTCACCCGCCATTTTCAAGAATACTCTTGCCAAGACAGCCTGAACACCCGTTTTGCTAATCCGCTCGTTATAACCAAGCGCGTCAATATCAAATACCAGTTTTTCCGCCTCCTGCATATCCTTTACAATCTGCTTGTAAATATCCACCAACGGTGATTTCGCCAGATAGCTATCATTGGCAGACATTGTAGGAGTAAGTTTCAACGGCACTTCACCAAAGAAAGAGGTCAGCAGATAATAGAAATATCCTCTCAGGAAAAGAGCCTCTCCCTTCGCCGCTTTCATCACATCCGTCTCCAGTTCTTTACCTTCGACGCTATATAGCAGAAGATTGGCCCTGTTCACTCCTTCATACAGCACTTCCCAAAAACGTCCGACATCCAGATCAGCGGCGTCCATTACACCCGCACGGATATTAGTGTTATTGAAGTTATTGGTATAAAAAGACTCGTCACTCAGTACGAATAAGCTGAAAAGCCCCTTACTGTACATTCTTCCGTTTGTGTCAATCAGGCGGTTATACACTCCGTTCAACGCCTGCAACAGTTCGCTTTCCGTATTATAATAATAATCAGGAGAAACGAAATCAGGTTCTTTATCCAGTATGTTCGAGCAGGAAGTTGCCAGCAGACATACGGTCATCCATAACAATATATTATGCTTCATATATACGGTTTGATTTTAAAGGTTTAAAAAGATATGTCAACTCCTAATGTCAAAGTTCGCGGTCTTGGATAAGGAGACCAGTCGAAAGAGGGCGTCAAAGCCGTAGGACGAGTGGAAACTTCCGGATCCGGCCCTGAATATTTAGTCCATGTAATCAAGTTCTGCGCAGAGGCATACACTCTCAATGACTTGATGTTTATCTTTTTCAGCCATACGTTCGGCAGCCTGTATCCTAATGATACCGTTTTCAGGCGCAGGAAAGAACCGTCTTCAATGGTGCGCGACGAATATACGGCCGGGCCTTGTCCACCTATCCGGTAGAGCTCGTTCGTCTGGTTTTCGGGAGTCCAACGGTTTGCAAACGAAGCAAACATGTTAAGTGAAGTACGGGCATTGGGATCGCCACCTTCAAACTCAATACGGTTGGCATTCAGCACATCGCCGCCATAGCTCCATTGGAAGAATACGTTCAAATCAAAATTCTTGTACTGGAAGTTGTTGCCAAAACCACCGATATGCTTCGGATTCGGGTTACCGATAATAGTCAGGTCATAGTCGTTCACCACTCCGTCGCGATTAATATCCTTGAATTTGATATCTCCCGGCTGAATCTTCTCACGTGCATTTCCATTATTGGGAACACCGTCTTTCAATATATACGATTCTCCTACCTTATCGAAATCCGTGTACTGGTAAACCCCGTCAAAGATATGTCCGTAGAACATGGCAATCGGATGTCCCGGAATGGCAATATAAGGATAAGCATTGTTGAAATTACCCCAGTTCACACGGCTTGCCAGACTTGGTTCATCATCGTTCAATGATAATACCTTGTTGCGGTTGAACGAGATATTGAAACTGGAAGTCCAGGAGAATTCTTTCGTCTGTATATTTTTAGTATCAATGGTTAATTCAAGTCCTGAATTGGAAACCGATCCTACATTTCTGTAAGCTGACAAATATCCCATGCTCGGCGCTAATGTAGCATTCAGCAACAGGTCTTTCGTTTTCTTATAGTAGTAATCCGCCGTTAACGAAATCCGGTTGTCCAGGAAAGACATATCCAATCCGATGTTCGTTTGCACGGTAGTTTCCCATTTCAGTTTGGGATTTCCCAACGTTTTCGGCACCACCCCTTTGCCCGGCGTATTACCTGTGCTGTATCCGGAGTCTGCCGTTATCTGCAAGGCTGTCAACGCCGCATAGTCCGTCACGCGGTTGTTACCCGTCGTACCGATACCTGCCCTCAGCTTGCCACTACTAATCCATTTTATATTTTTTACGAATTTCTCTTCACCAAATCCCCAAGCAGCGGAAGCGGACGGGAAATAAGCCCAACGGTTATCTTTCGGGAATTTCGACGAACCGTCCGCACGGAATGAAACGGTCAGCAGGTATTTGGACTTATAATTATAATCTGCTCTTCCCAAATAAGAAACCAAGCCGTTGGCTGTCTTGCTGATAGTAGCGGAAGTCAGTTCACCTTCATCTATTCCGGCAATCCCCAGTGCCTCGTTAGGAACATTGATTGCCCTGATTTCATCAATAAACGTACTGTTATCCTGCACGGTAAAACCACCAAGTACTTTCAGGCGATGCCCTTTCTTTAAAGGGACGTCATAAGTCAGCGTATTTTCGTTCAACAGGCTTGTCCGCTCCGTGTTAGTAATCCAACCGTTCACCTTATTGTTACTATAGCGATGTCCACCCCGCGAGTTGGAGTTGAAAAAGACTTCTTTCCGTTGATGTATCTTGTTATATCCACCGGTAATCTTAAGAGTCAGGTTCTTCAGAATCTTATATTCAAGATAAGCGTTGCCGATGAAGTTGTAAGTGAATAACGGGTTATACTCGTTCTCGGCTGCCATCAGGGGATTGATACGAAGGTCGGTAGTCGGGTCGGTTGACTCATCATACAAATCGTTCAACAAGTCACTATCGTTGACACCTGCTACCGGACGGTATCCCCACAATGCATACATCAAGCTCGCCGTCGGGCTGGTCTGCGATTCGGATACAATAGTGCCATATTTTTTTGAATACGTATAGTTGGCATTAATACCCACTTTCATTTTCTTATTGATTGTCTGGTCAAGCACAAAACGACCTTGATATTTTTTATAACCGCTGTTCAACATAATACCTTGCTGATCCACCAACGACCCTGAAACAGAATATCTTGTCTTCTCAGTACCGCCTCTGACAGCTATATTGTGGCTATGTACCAAAGCATCCCTGTACACCTTGTCCTGCCAGTTGATACCTTCGATATTGCGATAATCTTCCAATGTCCTTTCACCAGCCAGATAACGCTTGCTGTATACGTTGTAGTCCGCTTCCAACTGATAACGTACAAACTCATAAGGGTCAAGCATTTCCTGCTTCTTGATAATCTGCTGTACACCTACCCAACCACTGTATGTCACGGTAGGCGAACTGACCTTTCCTTTCTTTGTAGTCACCAGAATTACCCCATTCGCACCTCTCGCACCATAGATAGCCGTAGCCGACGCGTCTTTCAATATTTCAATAGACTCGATTTCTTCGGGGTTCAGCATATTTCCCACCGCCATTTCCAGCGGAAAGCCGTCCACTACATATAATGGGGAATTATCCTGAGTCACCGAGTTATTACCACGGATGACAATCTGCAAGTCACTGCCCGGCTGTCCGTCGGACGAAGTCACCTGTACACCTGCTACACGCCCTGCAAGACTTTCTTCAAAGTTAAAAACCGGCGCTTTGCGCATATCTTGCACATTCGCCTTCGCGATAGCTCCCGTCAAATCCTTACGAAGGCCGGAACCATATGCAGTAATCACCACCTCATCCAGCAATTCTGAAACGGCACGCAAGCGGACAGTCAGCTTCTTTCCATCCGCTACCGTCACTGTCTGCTTTTCGTATCCAATAAAAGAAATCTCCAAGTTTATATTATCCCCATCTACCCGGATAGAAAAATTCCCATCCAAGTCACTGATAGTACCCACACTTTTCCCGGCGACCGCCACAGAAGCCCCGATAATAGGCTCTCCTGTTTCAAAATCAATCACCGAGCCAACTACCGTTCGCGTTTTTGCCTGTTGGGCAATCGCCACACTGTTCATTTTTGAAACATCCTCTGCCGAATGTACTACAGAAGAAAAGGAAATAGATAAATACACAAGACTACAGCATCTAATGTACCACTTCGCTTTTGAAATAATTGCGTTCTTCATGGTGCAATACTTAATTTCTCGTTAACAATTTAAATGGTATATCTAAGTTTTCAATTTTAGCAACTGGTCTACTCTGGTCTGCTAGACTTTGCAAACATAGTGATTATTTATTAAACTCCAAATAAATTTAAAGAAAAAAGTATAATCATTCTTGCAGAATGCCCTGAGAAGCCCATAAACAAAGGAAAGTACAGTTTTATTTTTTTTCAGAAGCAGAAATAAAGAAAAGCGGGACACACCTCTTTAATATAGAAAAGGCTATGTCCCGCAAATAATCCGGTCAGAGAAAACGAGGTTTCAATTCGTCTTTTTAAGAGAAGATTCCCTGATATTCAGTTTGGCATCCAGAATGATTGACTTTGAAAGCATTTTATCTTCATTATTGATATTATGCTTGATTTGCTCCAATAATAATTGCGCGGCATTCCGCCCCATCTCAAAAGTAGGCTGCTCCACACTAGTCAGGTTGGGTTCCACAATAAATGCCGCTTTCGATTCGGAGAAACCGACTACCGCCATATCTTCCGGTATTCTGATTTTGTTTTTCTGAAGAGTTTTCATCGCCCCTATCGCCACCGGATCGTTCACCGCAAAGATTCCATCCGGCATTTTTTCCATTTCAAGAATCTGGTGAGCCGCCATTATTCCTTTCTCCATCATTATTCCGCAGTCGATAATCAAAGATTCGTCAACCGGCAAGCCATACTTCCGCAAGGCATCCATATATCCACTCTTGCGTTTCTGCGCAATTAGCAAATCTTCAGAGCCTGCCAAATGGACAATCCGGCTACACCCCTGCCCTATCAAATGTTCGACTGCAGCAAAAGCCCACTTATAATCGTCAATAACCACATGGGGGGCATTCAACCCCGCACAAATCCGGTTGAAGAAAACCACCGGAAAATTATTCCGGATCAAATCAGAGAAGTAACTGGTGTTTTCCGATTCCTGAGTAACCGAAATCAGAAAGCCATCTACCATCTGCGCTTCCAATGCCTTCATATTCCGCAATTCATTCTCATGCGATTCATTAGACTGCATTATCAGCACATGATACCCTTCGGGATTCAGCACACTCTGAATGCCCATAATCACTTCAGAGAAGAAAGAATTGACAAATTCAGGGACAATCACTCCGATAAACATGGACTGGCTTTGTTTCAGGCTCAGAGAAATCGGATTCGGCTTATAATTCCACTTTTCCGCAAGCTCCAGAACAGCTTTGCGTGTCTCAGGATTCACATCCCATTTATCACACAAGGCTCTGGAAACAGTAGAAGTCGAAATCTTCAATTCCCTGGCCAAATCCTTGATAGTCACTCTTGGTTTACTCATAAACTGCTCCTCATTCTAAAAAATTTCCCGAATATAATCAAATTCCGGTAATTGGAAGGTTAAAACTCCAAGAGTTTAATTTCGGGAACGTTTGCGGTAACGTTCCCGATGATTTATATTCCGAATTGCTTGTTTATCTGTAGAATCGAAAATATATTTGCTGCCGGCTTAGATGTTTTTCAAGCCTGTTTTGTTAACTAAATCATTTGATATGACTACTCTTGACATCATTACTATCGTACTATTTTCCCTTGGAGTTGTTTTAGTCGGACTGGCTTTCTCCAGAAAAGGTAAAAGTATGCAATCTTTCTTCGCCGCCAACGGAACCATGCCGTGGTACATGAGCGGCCTCTCACTGTTTATGGGATTTTTCTCTGCCGGCACATTCGTCGTATGGGGTTCTATTGCTTATTCCATGGGCTGGGTGTCAATCACTATCCAATGGACAATGGCAGTTGCCGGTTTCATTGTAGGGTTACTCATCGCGCCCAAATGGCATAAAACGGGAGCGCTCACAGCAGCAGAATACATACATAAGAGACTGGGCAAGTCCACGCAGAAGATATATACCTACCTGTTCTTGTTTATCTCTGTGTTTCTTACCGCTTCTTTCCTCTATCCGGTAGCCAAAATATTAGAGGTTTCCACCGGACTGCCTTTAAATACCTGCATTTTATTATTAGGCGGGCTATGCATTTTGTATGTGTCCGCAGGCGGATTATGGGCAGTAATCTCAACGGACGTACTTCAGTTCGTCATCCTGACAGCGGCGGTTATCATCGTGGTTCCTTTATCTTTCGATAAAATCGACGGAGTCACTGCCTTGATAGAGCAGGTGCCCGACACATTCTATAATCTTCTGAACGATGAATATACGTTCGGCTTTCTGATAGCCTTCGGTATCTACAACACTATATTCCTGGGCGGCAACTGGGCATACGTGCAGCGATATACCTGTGTCAAGACGCAGAAGGACTCCCGGAAAGTAGGTTACCTGTTCGGAGCTTTATATATAATCAGTCCGGTGTTATGGATGCTCCCGCCAATGGTTTACAGAGTATATGACCCTTCGCTCTCATTGCTTGACGCAGAAGGCGCATATCTGATGATGTGCAAGGAAGTACTTCCCAACGGGCTTTTGGGCTTAATGATCGGCGGCATGATTTTCGCGACCACCAGTGCGCTGAATTCAAAACTGAACATTGCTTCGGGGGTCATCACCAATGATATATTCAGAAACCTGAGACCGAAAAGTTCCGACCGTACCCTTATGTACGTTGCGAGGATTTCGACTATTCTCTTCGGGGTATTCAGCATATTGATAGCTATGCTCATTCCTAAAATGGGGGGAGTCGTCAACGTTGTTATCAGCCTGGCGGCATTGACAGGTGTCCCTTTATATCTGCCCATCGTCTGGACACTCTTTTCTAAAAGGCAGACCGCAGTCTCTAATATCACTACCACTTTACTAAGTCTGGCTGTCAATGGTTTATTCAAATTCATCACTCCGTCAATGGGCTTCTCCCTCAATCGTGCCGAGGAAATGATTCTCGGAGTTACTTTCCCAATCCTATGCCTGGCTATTTTTGAGGTATATTATAAAGCAAAGAACAAGGAATCGGAAAGGTATCAATCTTACTTAATATGGAATAAGGAGAACAATGCCCGGAAGTTGAAAGAAATCGAAGAAAATGAATCGGCAGAGAAAGCGGGCAATAATTTCAGCAAACGGGTAATCGGTTATGGTATCTTCGCTTCCGGAGCCGGCATTGCCATATTGGGTGGCATGGCAGATAACGGACAGCAACTTATCATCACAACGGGTGTCGTTTTTGCCTTACTCGGATTAGTGATGACAAAAAAGCCAAAATCATTCATAAAAAGGGGAACTCCTGAATAAATCCATTCCATGTAAAAGAAAATACAGGCTGATATATTCATATTCTCATATAATGCTTATCTTTGTCTATGTTTCATTCACAAAACAGCCGTATATTATGGATATGAATTTCAGAAGATACCCGATAGGAATACAGAATTTCGAACAGTTGCGTAATGATAATTACGTATATGTAGATAAAACGCCCTTAGTTTATAAATTGGCGAATACCAATACGACTTATTTTCTGAGCCGCCCCCGACGTTTTGGAAAAAGTCTGCTGGTATCCACACTCGAAGCTTATTTTCAGGGAAAGAAAGAATTGTTCACCGGGCTGGCAATGGAAACTCTGGAAAAAGAATGGACAGTATATCCGGTGTTGCATATAGATTTCAGTATAAGCAAATATGTAGTTGCCAGCAGTTTACGTGCATATCTTCATTATCAATTAGCCCTTTGGGAAAAGGTCTATGGAAAATCTGAAGATGAAGGAACATTCAGCCTTCGCTTCGGTGGCGTCATCCGCCGTGCTTATGAACAGACAGGAAAGCGGGTTGTGATATTGATTGACGAATACGATTCACCGATGCTAGACAGCAACAATAACGAAGAAGTTCAATCGGAAATCCGGAATATTATGCGGGACTTTTTCAGCCCTCTCAAAAGTCAAGGGCAATATTTACGCTTCCTATTCTTAACAGGTATCAGTAAATTCAGCCAGATGAGTATTTTCAGCGAACTGAATAATCTGCAAAATATCAGTATGTGGGATGAATATAGTGCGATTTGCGGCATCACAGAAGAAGAGTTGCGTTCTCAAATGCAAATTGATATCGAACAGATAGCACAGGCTAACAGCGAAACATATGAAGAAGCCTGCGCGCATTTAAAACAACAATATGACGGTTATCATTTCAGTAAAAATTGTGCAGACATTTACAATCCTTTTAGTTTAATCAATGCATTTACTCAGAAGAGTTATGAGAATTTCTGGTTCTCAACCGGAACCCCTACATTCCTGATAGACCTTCTGCAAGAAAGCGACTTTGATATACGCGATTTGGATGCCACTACTGCCACAGCGGAACAGTTTGACGCCCCCAGTAATAGAATTACCGACCCGCTTCCGGTGCTCTACCAGAGCGGTTATCTCACCATAAAAGGTTACGACCCGAATTTTCAAGCCTATACATTGGGATATCCCAACAAAGAGGTAAGGAAAGGGTTTATCGAATCTCTCATGCCTGCCTATGTACATTTGCCTGCACGCGAAAATACATTCTATGTCATATCGTTTATCAAAGACTTACGTGCCGGGAAATTGAACGAATGCCTGGAAAGGATGAAATCTTTCTTCGCTTCCATCCCTAACAAACTAAACAATAAAGAAGAGAAACATTATCAGACTATCTTCTATCTGTTTTTCCGCTTGATGGGACAATATATAGATGTGGAAGTAGACACAGCTATCGGTAGAGCCGATGCAGTCGTCAAGATGCAAGATGCCATTTACGTCTTTGAATTCAAGGTGGACGGGACACCGGAAGAGGCGTTGGCACAGATTAACAGTAAGGGGTATGCCATTCCTTATCATGCTGGAAACTTGAAAATAATAAAGATAGGCGTGAACTTTGACAGTGCAACAAGAACCATAGGCGACTGGAAGATTGAAGAATAATATTCTTGTTTGATGCACCAATCAGTTTCTTTCTCCGAAAAAAGTAATAACTTTGAGTGCATAAACTAATCCGTCCGGCTATAGGCAACCTTTCGTCCGCCTATAGGCAAACGCAAGATTACCTATAGGCGAATTTTCGTATGGCTATAGGCGGACGAATTAGTCTATGAAGAAAAAAGAATTACTTATAGAACAAAAAACAACAAATTTAGCTATGAGCGTCTATTACGATTTATACACAAGCGGAAATCCGCAAAAACACGATGAACAGCAACCACTTTACGCGCGGGTCATTCCCTCAGGAACCATCGACGCCAAAAAGTTTGTCGAAATGGTATCAAAAGCAAACGGGTTCAGCGAGGCAACCATAGAAGGCTGTCTGCAAGCAGTCACGAATGAACTGCAACATTGGCTCTCCCAAGGTTGGACAGTAGAAGTTGGTGAACTAGGACATTTCTCCTTATCACTGAAATGTGAACGTCCGGTAATGGAGAAAAAGGAAATCCGTTCTCCTTCTATCCATTTAAATAAGGTAAACTTACGTATCAACAAAAAGTTCCGCGAAAGTCTGGAGCCTTTACAACTGGAACGTATGGAATCACCTTATCGGTCTAATAATAATCTTACCGAAAATGAATGCCGTACACGATTGATACAACATATAAACGAACAAGGTTGCATCACCCGCTCCGATTTCATGAGATTAACAGGAATCAGCCGGAACAAGGCTATCGAATTACTCAAAGAGTATCAGGAAGAGGGGATTATCCGGAAATATGGCGGTGGCAAGACAGTGGTATATCTGAAAATACAATAATTTTGCAGCCACTATTCACTAGCGGCTGCAAAATATCAGTTACATTTTTTCATCAATTTGCTGAGATTTGTTTAAGGATATGTTGTGTGTTAAGTATTGTCTTTTCTGCTGTCCGGCCACTGGCTATATCTACGCTCTTTAGCGCAGCATCCAAAGCCGGAGCAGATACTATTTTAATTTTCTCATAATCCTGGATACCTTCGCGAAGCATCTCAAAACGTATACTGGCTACTGCCTTGCTTGATGCCGTGTTATCCGTACGGTATATCATATGGAAATCTCCGGCAGTATTGGTTCCATCCTGTATATTCAGGGGGGCAGAACTCAACGGTTTTATCAAACCAGCCTTTAGCAGTCAGATGTGCACGGAATGAGGTGAGAAATGTTGTCCAGACTTCATTATATTCATCCGTTCCTATCGGTAGCTCTTTGGTCTTGCAACTTGAAGCCGTTCTATCAAAATACCCTATTGAGTTGTTCCAACCTACTTGACAGCCAGACGACAAGCACGGGCTCTGGATAGCCATTTATGCTCAGGGGCTGCACCGTTTCTATCCGGACATACAAAATACCTGCGATGAAACGGGGAAGTCCATTCCCCGGCATTTCGTTTCCCACAATGTGTCTCACTGGCTTCAAACTGTTCAGCAAGCCTGTAGCCATAAATGCCCGAAGTGTGCTGAAACAACAGATATGTTTCGAGAAGAAAATAACTCTCAAACATAACCAGACCGTATTTTCCATAGAATATGCCGCTTTGGACTATTCTTTCTCCAAAAATATAAACTATGAGTTCAAACGGGCAGGAAGGTTTCGAAAGGGCATTGGAGCTTGTTCCCGACATTATTATAAGTGACATTATGATGCCCGTCATGGACGGCATTACTTTTTACCGAAAACTAAAAAGTGATATGAGAATCAGTCATATTCCTGTTATTCTATTAACTGCCAGAACTCCAAAACCAACTGAATGTTACCGAAATCGCCTATATGGTAGGTTATTCGGAACGACGCTATTTCAGCGATGATTTTAAAAAGAGATTCGGGCAGAGTCCTAAAGAGTATATGGAGAAACATAAAATCACGAATTAACATAAGGAAACATAGTGATGTAAGTATAAGAGAACGGATAAATATGTATAGTTCAATTCATTACACCAATATTCACGATTTTATTCACGCACTTCTTCAAAATTACTTGCCTAGTAAATTCAGTTACCCTATCTTTGCATCGTGATCACAAAATAAGAACTAGAATTACTAACGATTAAAACTATTAAAGATTATGGCACTGAAATATGTAGTCAAGAAAACAACCTTTGGCTTTGATGAGAATAAAGCCGAAAAATATGTAGCACGCCCGTTCAATGTGGTAACTGTGGATTTTAAAATGTTATGCGACCAGGTAACCAAAGTCGGGTTCGTTCCACGCGGTACAGTAAAGTCTGTGCTCGACGGATTGATTGATTCCCTGAAAACATACATGGAAATCGGGGCATCCGTCAGCCTTGGAGAATTTGGTACTTTCCGCCCTTCCTTTGGATGTAAAAGCCAAAATAATGCAAAAGGGGTAACTACGGAAACATTGAAAAACCGTAAAATCATTTTCACTCCGGGCAGTCTATTGAAAGGGATGATAAAAACTGTCAGTATTCAAAAACTAGAGCTACCGGATAGTGAGACTTCTACTCCGCCTAGTGGCGGCGGAAATGAAGGTGACGGTGAGAATGGCGGTGAAACGCCAGACCCGGCAGCATAAACATTCTCTTGTTTATTAATATTTAAAAGAATCCGGTTTGGGAGTACTCAAGCCGGATTTTTTAATATACCTGAAATTTGCTTATTTCACAGAATTTCCCGAATATTGCAGCATAAATACTAATCGAAAGGGCTTCATGAAAAGAGTCGACTCCGTTATTTCCCTGGTATACTCACTATCGAAATCAGAAAAGAAACACTTCTCCTTGCAGGTCGTCAAAGACAAGGAAGAGAAGGATTATCTGGTGATTTACGATATTATAACAAAGAGTAAGCAGCCTGACGGAAATGCGGTGAAAGAAGAGTTTTATAAGCGCAGGCCGAAAGGTTCTTTTGAAGTGTCCATTAAATACTTATATGAGAAACTGGTAGATACATTACTCACATTAAGAAAGAAGAAAGATATCTACTATGATTTGTTGAACGACCTGTGCAAAGCCCGTATGCTATATGAGCGTTCCTTGTTTGAAGAGTGTTTCGAGATACTGTCCAACACAATAAAGCAGGCGCAATTCTACGAAAACAATGAGATTCTGACAATTGCACAAAAACAGGAACTGGAATATCTGCTACGGCTGAATTTCCCCAATATGACAGAGCAGGAACTGTTTCACAAACATTTTATCCAAAATGAATCTTTAAAGAAAATTCGGAAGATAACAGAGCAATCTTCTCTGCACAATTTATTGAAATACCGACTCTCTCATATCGGAGCCATACGTACTGCGAAGCAAAAACAAGATATGAACGACCTTATGGTCAACGAACTGTATATAGCTGCTTCTTCAGACGCGGAAGGGAATTTTGAATTGACACGAAATCATAAACTTTTTCAAGCAAACTATTTAATGGGAGCGGGAGATTACAGAGCCGCCCTGAACTCATACAAAGAGCTGAACTCTCTGTTTGAGCAGAACCAACAATTCTGGTCGAATCCACCTATTTATTATTTGTCAGTGCTCGAAGGGGTACTCGGCAGTTTACGTTCAGTGGGCAACTACAACGAAATGCCGTATTTCCTGGAGAAATTAAAGAAACTAATCGTAGCGGACTCTTCACTGGAGTTTAAAGTGAACGCCACCTGCCTGCTCTTTCAATACGAGCTGTTCCCGTATTTGGATAAAGGTGATTTTTCCAGTTGCACAGAGCTCATGAATCATTATCAGGAATTACTATACGACAAAGAAGCATGGTTGAGTCCTATACGCAAAAGCGAGCTATTACTCTACACAACTCTTATACACATCGGCAATCAGAACTACAAGGCAGCGAAGAAATATATAAGCAACGCCATTATAGATCATAATATCAAATACTTGCCGCTAATGAGGACGATTCGTCTGGTTCGTCTTATAGCATACTATGAAACACAGGAATTTGAACTGATAAAGCACGAATCACGCTCCATTACGCGCAGTCTGTCTTCGCCGAAAGAGCAGACATTCAAGACTGAACACACGGTTTTATGGTTCTTGAATAAAAGTAATCTGCCTATTCTAAGAAAAGACCGGGAAGCTTTCTGGGAAAAGTTATCTCCGGAAGTTCAGGAATTATATAATGATAAATACGAAAACCAGTTATTACGCATTTTCGATTTTACTGCATGGATAGAATCAAAAATACGAAAAGAAAAACTGTCTGAGGTTCTTAAACGGCACACAAATGCTAAAGAAATCTAAAAATGGAAAGCAGTTCATCTGAATTCACAGCACAAAAACATTCTCTTTATTTCTAGTTTATTCATTTGAAATTATATAATTCTACACAACAATACAATCCAAATTTTATTTTTAAACAGGATATTTTATTCTGAATATATAATTTGAAATTATATAAATGAAATATTAATGTAAAAAACGAAGCATTATTATTTCTTTTATTTGCATCATCTTAAATTATTGATATTATGGAAACTATATCTAGCAATCGACCCAAAATCGTAGTTATCGGAAGCTGTAATACCGATATGGTTGTGAAAGCCAACAGACTACCTGTCCCCGGAGAAACCATTCTAGGTGGAACTTTCTATATGAACCCCGGAGGCAAAGGAGCCAATCAAGCTATCGCAGCGGCCCGGTTGGGAGCGGAAGTCACCTTTATCTCTAAAATTGGGTACGATCTATTCGGCTTGCAAGCTTTGGAAATATACAGATCTGAGAAAATCAATACTGAATTTATATTCACCGATCAGAAAAGTCCGTCAGGAGTAGCGCTTATTTCCGTCGATTCGTTTGGTGAAAACAGTATTATTGTGGCACCGGGTGCCAGCCGTTCGCTTTCAACAGAAGAAATCAACAAAGCTGAAGAAAAAATCAAGGAAGCTGATATTATACTCATGCAACTTGAAGTTCCAATCGATACAGTAGAGTACGCAGCTACTATTGCCAACCGATACGGCAAGAAAGTAATACTCAACCCGGCGCCTGCTTCTACGTTAAGCAACTCTTTTTTAAATAATGTACATACTATATTGCCTAATCGTATAGAAGCAGAAATGTTATCTGGAATAAAGGTAATGGATGTTGAAAGTGCGCACCGGGCAGCTGAAGCTATCGGAGAGAAAGGAATAGAAAATGTAGTTATCACTTTGGGAAAAGACGGAGCTTACGTGAAAGAAAAGAACGAATATACCATGATTCCTGCCAAAGAAGTAGAAACGATCGACACAACCGGAGCAGGAGATGTATTCTGCGGAGCATTCAGTGTTTATCTATCCCAAGGACATTCGTTGGCCGAATCCGTAAAATTCGCAAATGCAGCGGCGGCTATTGCCGTCACGCGTATTGGTGCCCAGAGTGCTATCCCATACAAAAGGGAAGTCAACTTATAAAATAAAGAAAAGCCTAGGTCAATCACATAAATCTGTTTCAAATGAAAGTAGTTGTTATTGGAAGTTCAAACATCGACATGGTTGCGCAAGTCAGCCATCTCCCGGCACCCGGCGAAACAGTCGGAGATGCAAATTTCATGCAGTCCCTCGGAGGCAAAGGAGCCAACCAAGCTGTGGCGGCAGCCAGGCTTGGCGGCTCCGTGACATTTGTCACCTCTTTGGGGAATGACATGTATGCGGATATTTTAAAAAATCACTTTAAGAAAGAAGGTATCACCACCGATTACATTATTGATGATGTCAATCATCCCACAGGAACCGCACTGATTTTTGTGGCTAACAGTGGTGAGAACTGCATTGCAGTAGCTCCCGGAGCTAACTATTCTTTACTGCCCGGTTCAATCATCCATTTCTCAGAAGTAATTGACGAAGCCGATATCATCGTCATGCAGGCTGAGATACCCTACGAAACAATTAAAAAAATAGCTCTATCGGCAAAGCAAAAAGGTAAAAAGGTATTGTTCAATCCTGCACCCGCCTGCCTGATTGATGAAGAACTGATGAAAGCCATTGATATACTAGTCGTCAATGAACTGGAAGCTTCATTCATCTCAGGAATTGAGTATACAGACAACAATCTCGAGGAAATTGCCGAAACATTGCTGAAAGCGGGTACAAGCAATGTCGTAATCACACTGGGAAGCCAAGGTGTATATATGAAAAATGCTAAAGCAACCATCCAACTTCCCGGATGTAAAGTAAATGCAATCGATACGATCGCCGCAGGTGACACTTTTTGCGGCGCATTGGCGGTCGTTTGTGCAAAGAAAGAAATAGATCAGGAAGCGCTCAACTTTGCCAACACTGCGGCAGCCATTGCAGTCACACGTTCGGGTGCACAACCGTCTATTCCTACTCTCGATGAAGTGAAATGCTTCATGCAAGAAAAAGAATTAGCCTTATCGTTCAACTTTTAAATTTAATGAGCCATGAAAACCTATTTGAAACAACTACTCATCCCTATTTTATCGGGATTGATAGTATGCAACTTTTATAGCTGTGATAGCGACGATGAACACACCGCTATTCCTATAGCTCCCATTCTAAAGGAAATAAAATTACCTTCGGAAAATGACATCATTCCCGGTCAGGTTGCACAAATCAACGGACTCGGTTTTGCAAAAGAAGATATAGTTTATTTAAGTAACGCTACCAATCAGAAGGAAAAAGTAGAAGTCACGGAAGTCACAGATAGCTACTTAAAATTCATTGTTCCGGTGGAAGCAGGCGGTGAGTATAGCATAACAATTGAAAGAGCCGGTAAACAAACCGTTTTAAACGGGACGTTGAAAGTACCGTTCATTGTTCCAATTATTGATGTTGTTCTTCCTTCCGGCAATGTGCAGCCCAAGAGCAAAGTCGAAATTCAAGGAAAGGGATTTGAAGCAGGAGACGTTGCCGTACTATATGCTTCCTTCTACCCGACCGGCATCGAATATAATTTGCCATTAACCCTTAATGAGGAAGGAGTAGAATTTACACTTCCTGAAGGGTTATACGGAGTAAACTCCATTATGATTGTCAGGGGAGAACGAAAAAGTAATCTCGGAACAATCACTATCGAGACAAATGTAGGAGATAAACTGGGCGGAGGTGTTGTATTCTGGGTAGATGCAGCAAAAGCACACGGATATATCGTAAATATGAGTAATGTCGGTACGAATACGGAGCAATTCGGCCCGGAAAGAGAAGCATCAGATGCAGCCGGAACCAGCCAAAGTATGGGAAGCGGCTACACGAACACTCAGAATATAGTGAAAAAGTTCAATGCATTACAAAGTGCCAACAATTGGCCGGAGTGGCAAGGAGTCAAAATCGCTGCCCAACTCTGTCTTGACAATAGCGTTACAGTCGGGCAGATTACATACACAGACTGGTTTCTTCCTTCCCGAGAAGAATTGATTGAAATCTTCAAAGTGAAGAACTTATTGGCTGAGAAGGGAGTGAATATCCCCGCCAACAATTATTGGTCTTCAAGTGAAGGCGACGGCAATGATCCGGGTTGGTCTGCTTTCTATGTAAATTTCTACGAAGAAAGCAAGCTGATTTCCGAGAAGTGCTCAAAAAGCGGTTGGAAAATTGGTGTTCTTCCAATCCGGGCCTATTAACTAACAATTCTATAAAATAAGCGTCATGAAAAAACACATCATATTATTTATAGCTATCTTTTTTGTCAGTGTATTACACGCACAGACAATCAACATTAGAGGAACCGTAACCGACACGAGTAATGAAACATTGCCAGGTGTATCTATAACCATAAAAGGGACTCAAACAGGAACTGTAAGTGATGCAAACGGAAACTACAGTATCAAAGCCCAAAGAGGAAATGTTCTGGAGTTTACTTTCGTGGGCATGGTAAAACAATCTGTTACCATAGGAAAGCAAAATATCATTAATATACAAATGGCAGCAGACGCCATTAACTTGGATGAAGTAGTGGCAATCGGTTATGGTATTGCCAAAAAGAGCGACTTGACGGGGGCCGTTGCCTCTATCAAATCAGAGAATCTTACAAACTCCAAAGTAGGAACAGTGACAACTGCCTTACAAGGACTTGCCGCCGGTGTGCAAGTGACTACCGGCTCCGTAAAACCCGGTGGAGACGCTTCTGTCGTTATTCGTGGAGTAGGATCACTCCGGGCTGGCAGCGAACCGTTATATATCGTCGACGGTATTCCCGTACAAGGAGGTTTGCAGGATTTATCTTCCGGTGATATTGAATCTATCGAAATTCTAAAAGATGCTTCTTCTGCATCTATCTATGGTTCGAGAGGTTCTAATGGCGTAGTACTCGTGACTACCAAGAAGGGTACAAGTGGAAAGGCCAAAATCTCCCTGAATGCCTCTTTCGGTACGCAAAAAATGCTCAACAAGCAAGATCTGATGAACGCACAACAATATTACGAATTAGTATCCATTGCCCAGCCCAACTACAAATGGACATCAGAAGAACTACGTTTGCTAAGCCGTGGCGAATCGACCGACTGGCAGGACGCAGTGACCCAAAACGGACAATATCAGAACTATAACTTCTCGATCTCCGGAGGAAAGAACGATATGCAACACTTTTTAGGAGTAGACTGGTACGATCAGAAAGGCACGGTCAAGAACTCGTCTTTTAATAAGCTGACTGTTCGATATAATATGGATGCCAAATTAAACAAGTGGTTAAGATACGGTGTACGTTTCAATGTCATCGAGTCTAAACTAATGAATATCAACGAAGAGGCAGATTCGGGATACGGAACCATGTTCAGTGCCATTAGTTCACAACCAACAGCTCCTGTTTATACCGAAGACGGTGAATATTTCGACGGCTTCCTCAACACGAAAGCAAATCCGGTAGCCATAGTCGACTTGCTTGACAAAGCCACACTCAAGTCCAGATTCGTAGGTTCCGCCTACATTGAGATAGAACCGATAAAGAACCTGAAATTACGTTCCGACAACGGTGGAGAACTTGTCTTTTACAAAGTAAATACGTATGAGGACGGACGTATGGGACAACATTATACGGCCGGTGGCCATGCCAATGTAATGTCGAATAAAAAAAGATACTGGCAAACTGAAAACACTGCCACTTATTCATTTGACATTAACAAAGAGCATCAATTCTCTGCAATGGCAGGTTTCTCCGCTTCCAAAACAGAGTATGAAGAAGTAACCGCTGACTCCAAAAAGTTGTCATCCATTCTCAAGTACTACAATTTGCAAGGAGCGGAAGAACATGGACCGAACTCTTCGTATGCAGTCCCTTCTTCCCTGGTGTCTTTCTACGGACGATTCAATTATAATTTCAGCAATCGCTATCTGGCAACATTAACCATGCGCGGCGACGGTTCTTCCCGTTTTGCACCGGGACACAGGTGGGGATTCTTCCCGTCACTAGCACTTGCATGGCGTGCCTCTGAAGAAAGTTTCATTAAAGAAAACGCTCCGATCATCAGCAACCTGAAGTTAAGAATCAGTGCCGGAAAATTGGGTAACCAGAATATCGGAGATTTCGCCTATGCTCCGACAATCGCTCTAGGAAGTGCTTCCGCCAATTACGTTTTAGGCAATAACCTGGTAACCGGTTCCGTACAAACTTCTATTTCGAATCCGGAACTGACTTGGGAAAAAGCCAACCAATTAGACTTAGGTATTGACTTCGGGTTATTCAACAACCGGATAGCCGGTACAATCGAGGCTTATTACAAGCGTACGACTGACTTGCTATGGGAAGTACCCCTTCCGTTGGAATCCGGCTTCGGCACTTCACTTACCAATATCGGTAAAATTGATAATAAAGGTATAGAATTTACGCTGAACACAGTCAATATCAGTACTAAAGACTTCTTATGGACAACAGCCTTCATGATTTCTTATAATAACAATAAAATCAAAGAACTTTATGACGGCAAACAAGATGTCAATAAATCATTGTTTGTAGGGCGTCCTATCGGTCAGTTCTACTTACTGAAATCCGAAGGTATCTGGCAAACGAACGAAGTAGCCGAAGCTGCCAAATATAACGCTCAACCCGGTGACCGCAAGATTCTGGATTCTAAGAAAGACTATGTCATCAACGGAGAGGACCGTGATTTCTGCGGAGTTTCCACGCCCAAATATTACGGTAGCTTTACCAATACGTTCTCATACAAAGGTATTGACCTTACCGCATTCTTCACTTTTGCAGGAGGACATAAAATCAATAATTCACTGAACCGTTACCTCAATTCTTTCAATGTATGGGGAAACATGAGTGAAAACTATTACAAATATTATTGGAGACAAGACCGGCCGAATAACAAATATCCTGCCCCGCGAGTTGGTAGTGCTTATGCCAACGGAGACGGAACGGACGCCAATCTACAAAAAGGGGATTACCTGCGTCTCCGTAATCTGGAAATCGGTTATAGCTTACCGAAAAGTGTCATCAGAAATATCAAAGCCTCAAATATCAGGGTTTATTTCTCCGTGCAGAACCTATTCACGGCTACAGAGTTTACAGGATTTGACGTAGAGTCCAGCGACAATACCAATCCTTATCCGAATGCCCGTAGCTTTATCGGTGGTATTTCTCTTAACTTCTAAAAACAGAAACATTATGAAAAAATATTTATCAATATTAGCCTTCAGTTGCCTGACATTATGCAGTTGCGACAACTTTCTTGATTTGACTCCTCAAAGTGTACTAACTCCGGAAAATGCTTATGAGAAACCGGAAGACTGGCAGCAAACTCTTTATGCCGCTTATGGCTCACTTCAGGAAGTATTTGTCGGAAAATATACCATTACCCTCACTGAATTCGGAACAGACGAAGTAATCCCGTTTGATATGGGGTGGGCGGCTTATTCAGAGTTACATTATTATACATTCTCCGCTTCACACGGATTCCTGGATAATCACTACCGGCTCTGCTATGAAGGTATCAAACGCTGTAATGCAGTAATCGACATGCCTTCGGATGCAGTAAGTTCGGATCTCCACAGTTCCATGATTATGCAAGCCCGTTTCTTAAGAGCGATCTACTATTTCGACTTGGTCAGAATGTATGGCGGTGTTCCTTTATGGACAAAGTCATCCATCGACAGAAGTGAAATCATGAGACCCCGTGCCACGGTTGACGAAGTATATACGCTGATTACTCAGGATATGGAAGCTGCCCTCGGACTTCCGGGTTCCTGGCCGGATGCACAAGATAAAGGAAGAGCTACGTCTTACGCAGCCCAAGCTTTGCTGGCACGCATTTACCTTCAGTGGGGAAAACCTGCCGAAGCATTAAAATACTGCCGGATGCTCGAAGGAAAATTCAAGCTATACGATAATCTTAAAGATATATTTGATCCCAAAAACAAGAATCAGGAATATGAAAATATATTCGAAATACAATTCAAGCATTCCGGCTCGTGGGGGTTGGAAGGCAGTATCCAACATTCTTACTGGGGACCTCGCAATGTAGGCGGTCCAACTAACTTCGGCGGTTGGGGAGGATTTGGTCCGACACAATATTTATACGATTCTTATGATAACGCTGATAAACGTAAAAAGGCATTCTTCATCACAGAATATGCAGGTGTTACCCAAACCCCTCCTTCCTCCGGCAAATTTTGGGACGCCGAGACTGGTAATGTGATTGAAGATGATAATCTGAATTTTACTATGATTCGTTATGCGGATGTACTTTTGATGAAAGCTGAAGCACTGAACAGCATAGATGACACAAGTAATGATAAATATAATGCCTTGAATGAAGTACGAAACAGAGCGGGACTGACTTCCATTACAGCAGCCGACAACCTGAATAAAGAGCAGTTTGCCGAAGTCGTACTGGAAGAAAGATTGCACGAATTATGTTGTGAACACCTGCGTCGTTGGGACCTGATCCGCTTCGGAAAACTGGCCGAATACATGAAAGACCACGCCGGAGTCACCATTCAGCCCTATCATGTTCTATACCCGATTCCACAGGCCGCCGTTGATGCCAATGATGCTATCACAGAAAATAACGAAGGATATTAACATAAATCATATAACACATGAAAAAAATTATTTTTATCACAGGACTACTGATGAGTATCTTCTTTTATTCATGCAAAGAAGAGGACCATGGCATACTTCCTCCTATCGAAGGTGGAGGAACTGTAGAAGTTAAAGACGGAAGAGTTACAATCAATCCGGCAGAATATCTTCATGCGATACGAAACCCGATGAAAGGATTACGCGAATTCTTCGGCCCAGGATATGATAAAGTAAGAGATGAATATCCATATCCTTACGGTTCTATCATTAAAGAATATATGCAATGGAATATGCTGGAAGACAACGAAAGCGACGGCGTCGACAAGATTATAGCTTACAGCAACCACAGGTGGCAAGGAGTAGAAGATATAAATGTCAAGGTTATCCCACGCATTTATATCGTATGGATGGAACCCTGGCACGGTGGATATGCCAAGAATACTTATACCAACAACCCCGACGATTTGAACGGTTGGCACTGGCCCAGCGATATTCCGGGAGAGACATATGACGAAGACAATCTTAACGCCCCTATTATCGGGGGCTACTGCCACCCTACCTTTCAGGAAAGAGTGAAGAAACTGGTAGAGAAAGCCGGACAGGCATGGGACAATGACCCCAGGGTAGCCTATGTAGAAATGGGAATTATCGGTGAGTTCGGGGAACATCACGACCCGGATATCACCACAGTATGGGCACCTCATGACCAACCCAATCATGTAGAGAACCGTACTTGGTTGCCGGGTATTGAAAAAGTATTGGGAGATGCCTTTACCGCCGCTTTCAAGAACAAAAAGGTAATGGTGCGCTATGCTTATGAATTTAAAGATTATGAATTCGGAATCTATTGGGATTCATGGGCTATCGATGAAGAAATAAAGCGCGGCTACGAAGAAATGAAAAAGTTAGGCGATCGCTGGAAAACCCAGCCCATAGGCGGAGAAATCACCTGGAACTGGGGAAGTCTCTATAAATTCAAATCTTTTGAAGAAGTAGTGGCAGATGCCCAAACGCAAGACCTTGTCATTCAGCAAATACGTGATCTGCATTGTAACCACTTGGGAGGTATCACTTGGGCTAATTTCAATGACCCGACTTTCGAACCCAATGCAGAATTACTTCAAAAGACAATGGGTTACCGCTTTCTTTTGTCCAATTTCAACTATCCGACAAATATCAAACCGGATGAGCCATTCAAAATATCATTTGATGTGATTAACACAGGCTCGTCACCTTTTTATTATGACTGGCCGGTAGAAATTTCCTTACTAAACTCCCAGACTCAAGAAGTTGTATGGAGCAAAACATTGAAAACTCCTAAAATATCACAATGGATGCCGGGAGACAACTGGAATAATTCAGCAAAAGTCTATACTCAACCGGCTGCTACGAATCATATTGAGGAAGAACTGACTTTAGACAAGAAACTGGACACAGGAGATTATATCATCTCAATTTCCATATTAGACCCGTCCGGCATGCTTCCTTCATTAAGATTTGCCATTCAAAATTACTTTGAAGGAGGACGCCACCCCATGGGACATATCGGTGTCAATACGGAGCCCGTATATTTTGAAATCCCAACCGAAGATTTCGATGACATGAGGCAGGATAAAACTCTAAAATATAAAATCCAATAATAAGTAAACTTAATGAAATCAAACATCAGAAACATATTACTCCTAATGCTATTCGGAACGATATCTGCTTGCAGTGAGAAAACCGTGACGGTTTCTTATCAGGAGTATCCGAATGCATTCAGGAATCCAATGAAAGGATTCAGGGAATTCTTCGCTCCCGGCATCGACCGGATTAGGGAAGAATATCCCTACCCTTACGGTTCACTGACAAAAGAATATATGCAGTGGAATATGATCGAAGACGACGCCAATGACGGAGTAGACAAGATTATCGCTTACAGCAATCATCGCTGGAAAGGAGTAGAAGACATAAACGTCAAAGTAATTCCCCGGGTTTTTCTTGTATGGCTGGAACCCTGGCATGGCGGAAAACCTAAAAACCCTACGAATCCGGATGACTTGACCGGTTGGCACTGGCCCAAAGGAATAGCTCCGGAAACAGGTCCTTACAAGCAAAGGCCGAACTCCGTAGCCGCCTATGTAGAAGAAAAAGACAAAAATACCCCCATTGCCGGGGGATACTTTGACCCTTCTTTTCCTGAACGCGTAAAAAAACTTGTAGAGAAACTCGGACAGGCATGGGACAACGATCCGCGGGTGGCATATGTAGAAATGGGGATTATCGGCGAATGGGGAGAACACCATGACCCGGATCTCTCAACTTACTGGGCTCCGCACGACGAACCGGATCACGTAGCTAACCGGACATGGATTCCGGGTATGGAGAAGATTCTGGGAGATGCCTTCGCCAAAGCATTCAAGAACAAAAAAGTAATGGTTCGTTATGCCTATGAATTTAAAGATTATGAATTCGGGATTTACTGGGATTCATGGTCTCAACCCCAAGAGATTGTAAGAGGTTATGAGGAAATGAAAAAATTAGGTGACCGCTGGAAAACCCAGCCCATAGGCGGAGAAATTACCTGGAACTGGGGAGACCTTGCCCGATTCAAGTCTTTTGAAGAAGTGGTGGCAGATAAGGATACCCGGGAATATGTCATGGAACAGATAAGGAACCTGCACTGCAATCATTTAGGCGGAATCACCTGGGCAAACTTCAACGACCCGGAATTTCAGAAAAATGCAGAGACACTGCAAAAAGCTATGGGATACCGGTTCATCATCAATGAGTTCTCTTATCCGAAAGAAATAAAAGAGGGAGAACAATTCCCTATTTCTTTCAAAGTTGTCAACACCGGCTCGTCTCCCTTTTATTATAACTGGCCGGTAGAAATAGCTTTACTAGACCCTGAAAGTCATCAAAAAGTGTGGGGAAAAATATTGGAGGGAGTAAACATCTCCGAATGGATGCCGGGAGATAATTGGTCTGTAGATGAACATAAATACCAAACGGCTCCGGAAACTTACCACATCCGAAAGAATATTTCTATTGACGCCCCCATTGCCAAGGGAAAATATATCCTGGCTTTAACGGTGCTCGATCCGGCCGGCATGCAACCTTCACTCCGATTTGCCAATGAAAATTATTTCGAAGGCGGTTATCACCCAATAGGCTATATCGGTATTGATGAATCAGTGTCCGATACCCGTCTGAATCCGGATTTATTCTTCGACATTCAAAGTGACAAGTCTTTAAAGTATCAACTCAAACAACCTGTTCCTGTGATATTCGACACGGATGTCGGCAATGACATTGACGACGTGCTGGCTATGCAAATGCTATTCAACTATGAGAAAGCCGGGAAAATAGATCTGCTAGGTATCACAATCAGCAAGTCCAATCCTTATTCAATTGAATATATTGACGGATATTGCCGCCTCAACGAGAGGGGAGACATTCCATTGGGATATGCATACAACGGAACTACTCCCGAAGACGGAGGTTATCTCCGCCAGACCTTGGATACCATTATTGAAGGCAATAAAATACTGTATCCTCAAAGAAGTATCAAAGACAATCTGCCGGAAGGATATAAGTTATTACGGAAATTGCTGGCTTCACAACCAGATAATTCCGTGGTATTTATTGCCGTAGGACCGGAAACGAATCTTTCACGCCTGCTACACTCGGAAGCCGATGAGTACAGTCCTTTGGACGGCAAATCACTCGTTGCCCAAAAAGTGAAGCTATTGTCCGTAATGGGAGGACTCTATGGGAACGAGTTCGATTTCCCAGAATGGAATCTAGTGCAGGATATAAATGCCGCACAAACCGTATTCAGTGAGTGGCCTACTCCGGTCATTGCAAGCGGTTGGGAACTAGGCAACAAATTATTGTATCCACATCAGAGTATCCTGAATGATTTTCCGGATGGTTACAAACATCCTCTTTGTGTATCTTACCAGATATATGACAAAATGCCATACGACAGGCAAACTTGGGATTTGACCTCTGTCCTACAAGCCATAGAACCGGAAAAAGACTACTTTGAACTGTCAACAAAGGGAACGATTACAATAGACAGTGTAGGACACAGTCTATTTAATGCGTCAGACAAAGGACAACATCAATATCTTATGATTCAAGGAAAAGAAAATATTCAAAGAACATTAGATGCCATTGTCCGCCAGGTGACAGGGAAAGAAGAAAAGAATATAAATCAATAAAGAAAAAGCCATGTTTATAGTCAATAGTTATACACTAGCCATTATCTTTTGCTTCATAACCATGATATGTTGGGGTTCCTGGGGTAATACCCAGAAACTGGCCAGCAAGAACTGGCGTTATGAGCTTTATTACTGGGATTATACGATCGGTATCTTATTATTTGCCTTACTTCTGGTTTTCACCCTCGGAAGTTTCGGAGATTCGGGAAGAGGTTTTCTGGAAGATGTCCGGCAAGTAGATGCCAGATACATAGTCAGTGCCTTGATCGGAGGAGTTATTTTCAATGCTTCCAACATCTTACTTTCAGCTTCGGTCTCCATTGCCGGAATGGCGGTTGCTTTTCCATTGGGTGTAGGACTTGCCTTGGTCCTGGGTGTGTTCATCAACTATTTCAGCACTCCTAAAGGAGATCCGTTCTGGTTGTTTACAGGAGTAATCCTGATTGTTATCGCTATCATCTGCAATGGGATAGCGGCAGGCAGGCAACAGAAAGAGGGGAATAATAATAGCAAGAAAGGGATTATTCTTGCGGCTATTGCCGGCATACTTATGTCCTTCTTCTACCGTTTTGTAGCTGCTGCCATGGACCTTAACAATTTTGACTCTCCTACTCCGGGCATGGCTACTCCATACACCGCTTTCTTTATATTCTCAATCGGTATCTTCCTGAGCAACTTCCTGTTCAATACAATTGTTATGAAACGTCCGTTTGTAGGAACTCCGGTAAGCTATAAAGAATATTTTGCAGGAAAAGCAGGCACACATCTGGTAGGAATCCTCGGAGGATGTATATGGGGATTGGGAACTGCTTTAAGCTATATAGCCGCAGGAAAAGCGGGAGCTGCCATCTCCTACGCTCTCGGTCAGGGAGCACCTATGATTGCCGCCTTATGGGGTGTATTTATCTGGAAAGAGTTCACCGGTAGTTCCAAATCAACCGACAGGCTTTTAGGAATCATGTTTATTCTGTTCATCACAGGATTATCATTCATCGTTTTATCCGGAGGAAACTAATTATGAAGATAAACTATATTCTTTTTCTACTGATGGCAGCCTTTTGTTATCCTTCGATAACAGTCGCCAAAATAATTGAAGCCAGTTCGCCGGACAAGAAAAATGTGATAACTATCGAGACTGACAACCAGGTTAGTTACAGCTTATCCCGGAATGGAACAAAGATTCTTGATACTTGCCCGCTTTCACTTACAGTCGGAAACGGCACTTGGGGAACAGACAAATGTAGAAAGGTAACCCGCAAGAGCGTTTCGGAGAAGGTGGAATTTATTGTGCCGCGTAAATATAAAGAGGCAGTGGATAATTATAACCAGATTGAGCTTATTTACAAAGACTATAAGATCGAATTCAGAGTCTATAATGACGGAGTGGCCTATCGTTTCGTAAGTACTGCGAACAATAAACAGCCTGTAAAGAAAGAGTCTGTATCTTACTGCTTCGAACAGGATCATACCTCGTATACTCTTTTAACCGACCAGCTACAAAACTGGTTTGAGCAGGATTATACGGTAAAGCCAATCAATGCATTACCCAAAGACAGTTTCTCCGTAGCTCCTGTAATGGTTGAAGTAGACAAATACAAAGTATTATTAGCAGAAGCCAATCTCTATAATTATCCGGGAATGTACTTACAACCTGCCAAAGAATCCTTCCATGGCATTTTTGCCAATTATCCGGATAAGGAAGTGCCATACGAAGGGGATAATAAAATCTATGTCTCCACACGCAAAGACTATCTTATTCCCAACTGTGGGAAACGGGTCTTTCCATGGCGGGTGACCGGTATCTTCGACAACGCCTCTTCCATATTACAAAGCGAGCTTATATATTTACTCTCCGAAGAGAAAGAACAAGCCGCCGACTATACTTGGGTTAAACCCGGTAAGGTTTTATGGGATTGGTGGAATGACCGTAATATCTATCATATAAATTTCAAGAGCGGCATTAACACCGATACATATCTCTATTTGGTAGACTATGCAGCCAAACATCACATCGAATATGTCCTGATCGACGAAGGATGGTCGGCACGTAATGACCTGTTAACCCTCAATCCCGATGTTAACATACCACACATCTGCAAATATGCAGCAGAAAAAGGAGTAGGTATCCAATTATGGTCGAAATGGGTGAACATCATGCGGCAAATGGATGAGGCTTTTGCACAATTCAGTAAATGGGGAGTGAAGGGAGTCAAAATAGACTTTATGGATCGTAATGATGCAAAAATGGTTAACTTCTACGAGCAAGTAGCTGTAAAAGCTACTCAATACAAATTGCTGGTAGACTTTCACGGTTCCTACCCCAATGAAGGAATGAGACGCAAATACCCGAACCTGATGACACGTGAAGGAGTGATAGGGTTGGAGTATAATAAATGGAGCAAGAGAGCCACGGTTACACATGATGTAATCATCCCATACCTGCGTATGTGGGTAGGGCCAATGGACTATACTCCCGGAGCTATGCTTAACGCACATCCGGAAACATTCTATGAAAATCAACATGAGCCGATGAGCCAAGGCACACGTAGCCATCAGATAGCAATGTATGTAGTCTACGAAAGCCCGTTACAAATGATTTCGGACAGTCCGACTAAGTATGACGAGAATCTCCGGAGTTTCGAATTTATCAAAAGCATTCCTACGACTTGGGATGAGACAGTTCCTTTAGAAGGAGAAGTGGGCGAATATATCGCTCTTGCACGCCGGCATGGTAATACATGGTATATCGGAGTAATAAACGGAAGTACTCCCCGTAGCCTTGAATTCGATCTTTCTTTCATAGGAAAAGGCAAAAAAAATATAAAAGCCCATTATGACGGTGTAAATGCTGACCAGCAAGCAAAAGATTCACAACTTATACAATATACTTTACCGGAGAACTCTAATAAACTCTCTATCAATCTATGTAGAGGTGGTGGATATATAGGTATTATCAATATAGAATAGAAAACTCTTCCAATTTTAAGAAAGTCCCTATTTGCATATCCCTTGAAACAAACAACATGTTTCAAGGGATATTTTGCATCTGATAAACTACATAAAACACCCTGTCCCTATCAACTCCGATGTAGTAAAATCTGTTTTTTCTACCCCCTAAGTTCAGTTATTTTTAGAAGTAGGCCCTAAAAGCAGCTATTTTTTTTAAATCGTTAAGATATTCATCTGAAACTTTCATCAGAACTTTTGTTCTTGAATGGTATCATTTATATGACATCCGGAACGATATGAGCCATGAAAACTCATCTATAAACTTGAAACGATTAAAAAATTATATCTATGGTTTACTTAAAATTCTTTAGTATTACGAAGAACAGAATTAATAAACTGGCGGTAACCCTTATGTTGGCAGCAGGAACCTGGATTACCGGTCAAGCTCAAGAGGTAGCCGTGAAAACCAATTTGCTGTATGATGCTACAACGACCCTAAACCTTGGGGTAGAAATAGGTCTGGGAACTAAAATGACGCTGGATATATCGGGCAACTATAATCCGTGGCGGTTTCATGATTACCGGCTGAAACACGGATTGATTCAACCGGAACTGCGTTACTGGACTTGCGAAAAGTTCAACGGACATTTTTTCGGACTTCACGGTTTCTACGGAAAATACAATGTCGGCGGACTGCCTTTCAACAGCAATATGAGACACAACCGTTATCAGGGGCATTTGTATGGCGGTGGCATTTCTTATGGATATCAATGGATCCTTAATGACCACTGGAATCTGGAACTCTCACTGGGAATAGGTTATGCACACCTGCAAGACAAAAAATATCCTTGTGCCGATTGCGGTGATATGATAAAGAAAGGACATCATAATTACTTTGGTCCTACCAAAGCCGCCGTCAGCATTATATATGTCATCAAATAATTACATATCACATTTATACTGAAAACCATGGGAAGAATACTACTTTACACTCTCTTTGCCCTACTATCCCTTTCTGCCTATGCAGCAGAAAAGTCCGGGCTGAAAGTCATTGACTGTACCGCCCTCCATAAAGGCGATCTCATAGAACTGAACATTCTATTCGAATGTGACGGCATCGCTATTTCCCCTAACGAACAACTCACAGTGCACCCGGTTCTCATTGGGAAAAGCGACACTCTCCGCCTGCCTCCTCTCCTGTTCACAGGAAACGTCCGGAATAAAGTTAATCATCGACTCGCCCGTTTCAACGGAGAAGCAACAAGCGAGTTCCCTGACTATAATATGAAACAACTGATAAAATCGGGTCATACCCAAATAGCTTATTCACGCCGGATTCCTTTCCATTCCTGGATGTATGGCAGCCGGTTAGTATTGGAGAGCACAGTCACAGGTTGTGCCGATTGTCAGCATGACCTGGAAGACATATCTCTGGCATACATTCCCAAGAAGTTGAATGTAAGCTACATTATCCCCAAAGCCGAACAGAAAGTTCTTCACAAGAATGTCTCCCTTTACCTTAACTTTCATCAGGCCAAATGGGATATTCTGCCCGACTTCATGAACAATCATCTTGAACTGGCCAAAGCGGACAGCCTCATTTCCGAGCTGGCAAATGACCCGTATATCACAGTCGATTCAATCAGCATTGTCGGTTACGCCTCTCCAGAAGGGAAATATGACTATAACACCCGTCTTTCCGGCAACCGTGCGCAAGCATTGAAGGTGTTTCTGGAAAAAAGATACACTCCGAAAAGATATATATTGAACACCGTCGCCGCTTCCGAGGACTGGGACGGACTACGCAGAAGTATCACGAAAGAAAATACTCCTTACCGTGACCAACTGCTAGCTATCATCGACAGCATCTCAAATCCGGATATACGTGACAGTTATATCCGCGGGCTTGACAACGGTGCCGTCTACGCCAGCCTGTTACACAACATTTACCCGTCTTTACGCCGCGTGGTATGTGATGCCGGCTATACAGTGCAACCTTTCACCAGAGAACAAGCCGAAGAGCGGCTTGCCACTCATCCGGAACAGGTAAGTCTGAACGAAATGTATATCATCGCACAAAGCTATCCGGCAGGTTCACCGAAGTTTAATGAACTGTTCGGCGAAATGCTCACCCTTTATCCCGATAACATTGCCGCCCGGAACAATCTGGCTGCCGTAGCCATTGAAATGGGGGACGTGGGACGCGCCCGATCCTGCCTCGAGAAAATCAGCCACTCACCGGAAGTACAGAATAATCTTGGCATCCTTCTCTACCGGGAAGGAAAAATAAATGATGCCAAACACTGCTTCGAGAAAGCATGTGCCTGCGGCTGTAAGGAAGCTGTAGCGAACTTGCAGGAAATCAATACACTTATGGCTATTCAATAGCACCAATTATATTAATTATTAATCCTAAACCTTTTTAAAAATGGAAATTAAAAAGACCAATTTGTTAGTGGCTATGTTTGCATGCCTGGCCGCTTGTTCGGACGACGCAACGGTAGACAACACCCTGTTACCGGACAACAGTGAAACAACCACCGTCAAATTTGAGATGAATGCGAATACAGGGAATTACTATTCACCGCTTTCGCGCAGTGTTAACCCGGCAGCCATCACGAAGGATAACTTCCGCATCATGGCATTCAAGAAAACACCCGCCGGCGAAGGATACTTCTACGCACAGGACATCCCGACTGCCGGTATGAATTACGAGAATAACGTTTTATCCGGAACCGTCCGCCTGCCCATAGGCGAATACAAGTTTGTCTCCACCTACGGACTGGCAAAAGACGGCGGGTTTGCTCTCCCTTCCCTTACTCCGGTGACAACAGAACTGACCGACGACCTCAACATTAGCCATGGAACGGTAGACGGCTCATCTGTGTTCTTCCTGGAGAAAGGTACGATCGAAGATCTGCATTCCTACACATTAGGCATTAATCCTACAGCCAACGAATCTGTCAGTGCGTCATTAAGCCGCGCCGTGTCACGTGTGGACATCATGTTCATCCAAGCCAAGAAAAACGATGACGGAACTTATACCAAAGTTTCCGACAGCGCAGATGTATTTGGAGTGTCACAACTTGCCGACATCGAAATGCAGTTTACCGGACTGAACAGGAATGTCAACCTGCTCGGTACCAAAATAACAACGGACGAAGGCTCTTTGTTTAATGAGAATTTCACTGTTCCCGACCTGGGAAATACAGTCACCCGCGGTACCTCTACTGACGATACCAAAATAGGTACCAGCGGTTTTCTGAATTACGATAATATCAAGACGGATGACATCAAGACCGGTTCCGCGCATGTGCATGGAGCTTACTTGTTACCATACGATGAGGCTATCAATACCACAAACCTTACCTTAGTACTAACAAACGGCTTAGGAGACAAACGCACCATTGTTGCTCCGAAAAATCTCCCGTTGGAACGTAACAAGGTGACTCTCGTCAAAATTTATGTTTTAAGCGGAACCGTATTCAACACGGATGTCAAATTCAACGTAACAATTGATACGGCTTGGTTGGAAGCCAATTCTGTTGACGGTGAGATAAACTAAAAAACAGCGTTTATATACTTATGTGTATGCGGTTAATTATCGTTTCTCTAGCATTCCTGCCGTTGTTATTCTCCTGTTCCGGACAAGAGGAACTGACAACCAGTTCCGGCATGCCGGAAGAGAATATCCCGGCAGGGATTACAAGGGTCGCTTTCAAAAGCGGCCCCCAACCACAGTGTGTGTACATATTCCGTAAGGAAGGAAACAGCTTCCGGTATGATTCGACGATAACCGGCGGTTGGTCGGCAGAAGGAACAATGACTGCCCGGCTTCTGGTAGGCGATTATAAGTTCCTATTTACCGGTCCGTTAGATAATCAGACAAATGTGCTTCCGGCTTCCTTGGATCATACAGTCACCTTCGAGCAACTTTGCTTCGCCACCCGCACAGACAGCGAACATCCCGGGAATATTCTTCCCGCCGGTGAACTTTTTCTTCCGGAACCTACCGTTGCTGATTCTGTTTATACCATTGCCGGCGGCAATGAGATTGAATGTACGTTAAAAAGAAGAGTCGCCCAATTGACATTCATATTGAAAAGAGGATACAAAGAAGGGGATGACTACATTCCCCAACCTTATAGTGAAGGACATCATGTACTGGAGAATATCCGCGAACTTCGGGTCGAGCTAACAGGCATTGCCCGACAATGCAATTATCTGAATACTTCAGGAGAAGGTATGCTTATCCGCAACTACTCCGCTGCCGAATATGAAAGTATCGACACGCAAGGATTCGCTACGTTTACAGGCCCTTTTGTCTTTCCCTCCGCCACCGGGACAAGTGCCGGCCTGAACATCACACTCGTCCCCGTATCGGGAGAGCCCTATCCGCCCCTTCAACTGTCCGGCAAGCTTGAGGCCAACCGTAAACTGGAAGTCAGCCTATGGCTCACCTCTTCCTACTTTGATATAGGAGTAACTATCCAAAACCTTCCCATTTCCGGACAAACCAATGGAGATGAAGGAATATGGGAATAATAAAAATCATATAAACCAAACATCCTATGAAGAAAATACCCGTAAAATACATCGTCTTTTCCGGTTTGGCAACTATCATTGGAGGATTTTTCCACGCTTGCACGGAATCACAGTCGTTCACACCGGATTGGGTGGATAGCAAACCGGACATATCACTCCGGACGGACTTCCGGCAAGGAATCTCCGGCAACGGCTTGCTAACCAGACTTTATGTGTTCAGCAGTGAAAGCGGCAATAGCTATCGTCTTTCCGACTCCCTGCCACAAGTTATCAGCAGTTCTACCAGACTGAAGATCAGTCTGGCCGACCTGAATAAAAAAAACTACCGGTTCCTTTTTATCGCCACTCCGGAACAAACTCCCGAAATACACGTGAGACATTCCGACAATTCTCCTTTCGCTTTTGGTACCGAATGGGAAAAGGTGACGATAGAAATGGCAAATGACAGCCTGTCAGTAGACAATTACTACGGGATTAAAGACCTCACAGGCAACGAAATTCTACAAACCGGAACCATTCACGGAGAACTGACACGGCTAGTGGGTCAGATGTTGTTTTGTTTTTATAAAGCAGGTCCGGGGGGCGTCAGTGACCCGGTTCCGGTGAATGATAAAACAGTGGCATCGGTCATGGACAGGATTTCTTCTATTGACATTACTTATGAAGGAGTGCCGCGTCTGATAACATTTGACTCCGGCAATCACCCGGTTGTCTTGCCAGGTTCGGAAATTACGTTGAACCATACCATTCATTTCTCCCTGACCCCGGAAGGACAAAAGGTTCCGCTTCCCCAAACAAATGTTCCGGTAGAAGTGGCAGACTCTATTCCCGGTGGGGCTATACTAAAAGGTACCTGCCTACTGCCCACCCGACAAGAGGTTCGGGTATCAATGTTTTTTCATTATTACGATACCACTCCGATATGCAACCACACGGAAACCGCGCATATCCACGGGACAGAATGTTTCACAACCGGACTTCTGTCACTCCGTCTACCTCAAAATTCCGAATCACCGGGACTGGACATACTACCGGATCACTTCACCGTCAACAATGCCGGACTCCCGTGCAACCGGATAATAGATATCGACCACACATCGGGCATAGATGTAAATACCGTATGGAATTAACTTATAAAGATATAGAAAGAATATGATAAAGGAAAAGATAATCGGAATGCTGGTCTGCATTTTCATCCTGTTGCTAGCATGCTCGGAACCGGACGAAAATGATAGTCTGATAAACAGAAATATTATGGGAAAAGACAAGGTGAATGTCTCCCTCAGCCTGTCATTACCGGAAATGCAGCTGGAAGGTAATACAGACTATCGCCCAATGTCCTCACGGGCAGCAGGGAATATCCGTTCTATTATTGCCAACTCCTACAAATGCCTGGTAATAAAAGAGATTGGCGATAAATGGTATGTGGATACACTGACCCAACGGAAATTAACGACAGCCGGAACATATGCCCAAGTATCCATCACAGACGATACCCGTTTCAATGACCTTCAATTGACATTACGTCCGGGACACTATCGGGTATTGGTAGTACTAAATCCCCGCTCAACTGTTTGGAATCCCAACTTGATTCCGGGAGCAATCGTCAAGGGTGCGGCTGATACTATTGCTCATGCCTATACATACAGTTACCAGACAGATCCCTTTTATGCGAATATCGGCAAACGGGAGGTACGCTATGAGGTCTTTGCAGGAACAGCGGAATTTACAGTGGAAAAAACATCCGGACTACACTCAAATCCCGTGAACGGAAATACCCACATCGCTTTCGCACGCAAAGTGGCACAACTGCGTTTCTTATTGAAAGACGAGGAATCTAAAGAAAATAAATTCAACTTTGTAACAACCCAGCATACCGTATATGCCACATTAAAAGCCACCCAGACGGAAAATCCTTTTTGTGACGGTCTGGATTGCTGGGGAGACGCTTATTACAATCATCACACTCCGACCACGGAGATCGAGATATGTACCAATATTGACCCGGATTGGCGGGTTGCCAAAACGGGAATACAATACAAAATGATTTCCGGTCATGTGACAATTTATTCTCCTTTTGTTTTTACGAATGACACCCGGCAAGTTGACTACCAACTGGAAGCGTTCAAGATTGCCGGACAATCCGGCCAGGGTGGTTTCACCTATGTATATTCGCAGCCGATTTCCGGTTTAAAATTGAAAAACAACGCCATCCGGCAATTCGTTTTCCGAACAACGGATGAAGTCGACCCGGATGCCGCTTCCCCACAATTGCAAGTGGGATTAGAATATTTGGAGGATGAAAGCAACCAAGATTTGTTCGATTCTGATTATGAATGTAACATACCCTAATTTCTTTTGATATGAATACCAGATTATTATTCTTGCTGTCTATAATACTGCTTGCAGGATGTGTTCATGAGACATTGGATCCATGTCCTACGGGAGATGTGAAAATCAACATTTACGTAGAAAAGTTCCAGGCAGTCACCCATGATTACCGGACAGACATGGAAGTTTCTTTCAATACCCGCATCAAAGACATTCATTATTTCCTGTTCAAAGACAACGCCCTGGCAGAAGAAGGACGTATCCCGGACTGCACAACCTACGCAGCTTCACCCTATACTTTTCAGCGTAAAGGACTTGCCTTTGGAGACTATTGCCTGGCCCTTGTGAGTAATTGTAGTGCTTACGTAGGCGGGAATGCACCTACCGACCTATTCTTTACCTATGCAGGTGTAGAAAATAAAGAAGATTATTTCGCTGTCTGTTTTCCCTTCCGGATAGATTGCGATTGCCAAAGCGAATATAACGCTTATATGGAGCGTGCACATGGAGTAATTCGTTATACATTCAGCGATATACCCGAAGACTTGACGGGAATCGAGATGACGATGACCAATTTAGGAAACAAAAAAAATGATTGACGGAGATTACTCCGGACAAATGGAAGTAACCAAATTTATCCCGATAGAGAAACTCATGCGTGCAGCAAATGAAGATGAAGATATCTCTGTTGTGCTAGGAACTTTTCCGACAACGGTTGGAATGCGTTCTGTTTATCGGTTAAGCCTGTACAGAAATGGAGAGACAGAACCTTCGTATAACGAAACCGTCACAGATACGCTGACAATCCGGAGAAATCAACTGTTGGATATCTCCACCCGGTTTACAGGAGATATCCCCTCTTTCGAAATACGGGTCAATACAACGTGGGACGGAACAAATTCGGGAGGAGAAACCGATATCAATTAACAGCATCTTATATACAAAAAAGCCACAAGGATAACCGGACTAGTTTTCTCTTGTGGCTTTTATTTTTTATATAGTTAAGATTAGACTGTAATATCCAGCAAAACTTCCCCTTCGACATTCAGCACCTTAATCTGCAACTTATCTTTCTTCTTCTCCAGAATCATCACCGTAGCACTGTCCATCTTATACCCGCCACCAATAATGACCGGATAATTATTGCCCAACTCACCCTTCGGATGAAAAGCATATTTATGGGTATGTGCATTCAAACTCACATTGAAAGGTGCTTTCTCTAATAAATTAGTCCATAAATCGGCACAAAGATTCTTTTCATAATTACCATAAAGCGGAATATGATGGATAAGGATACGTTTCTTCGCTTTCTTGAATTCTTTGGCGGACAGTTCCTTTTTCAGGAAATCGACCTGTTCATTACGCAGTTGAGTAAAATCATTCAAGCCATAATATACCCAATGGGAATCCAGTTTGTCTTCTCCGCAGTCGAGCATGACAATACGGGAATCTCCCCAGTTGAAAGAGCCGTAGGTCTTGTCTCCTACATAGTCGTAATGATTGCGCAAACCAATAGAATATGCATTGCGGATTTCATGATTACCGCGCATAAAGAAAGTCGGTATACGGTCGCCATGAACACCTTCTGTCAGTTCGCTGATAAAAGTAGTAGCTTGTTCATGATCGACAGGATCATCTACACAGTCACCGTTGAAAACTACGAAGTCATAATTGATATTCTGTATTTGCTTGCACAAGGCACGGAAAGTTTGCGTATGCTGATGCAGGTCATTAAAAACAATGGCAGTGAAAGAGTCTGTATCCGTTCCCGGAAGGGTGAACTCACTGAAAGACGACTGTGCCGTATTGCCGAACACCTTTTTATATGCCTGATAAAGCAGCATTTCCTGTGAGCATACACGATAATAATACTTCTGACCGGGTTGCAAACCATCTATACGTATTTTGTGCAAGTAATTATTGCAAACCACCTGTCCGTCTACAATCGTACGTGCACGTTTTAATTGAGTAGTATCTGTCCCATACTCCACCCAGCAATAAGCAGGAACGGTAGTCTCCCACATCACAGTTATGCCATTACCAACCGGATTCTGTAAATAAGGTTTAGTGTGGAATATTTTATTTGCATTTTCGGTCATTCGGAGTTCTACTAATATAGGGCGATGATCGGAAGCCATAGGCTCATTCAACACTCGTGCGGATATAAGAGCAAAACCGTTTGCATTGGATTTTAATGTCGCAATATAGTCTATCGTTTCCTTAGGTTCAGGAGCCGGATAAGTATGCTGTTTGGGATTGGAAAGTATCTGAAAATCCTTTTGCAGTTCTTTAATAAAGCCGGATTCAGGTTCGGCATTCATGTCTCCGGCCAGGAAAAGAGGCTTTTTATAAGGAGCAGTAAACGACTTCACCATCTTCAATGATTCCATTCGGTCTTCTTCCGTCAACGACATATGGGTACAACAGTAAATATAATCCTCAAACTCCGCGAGAATCAGGGCACGTTCCTCTTCCCTTCCCGGTAAAGGTATAGTTTGCAGACGTATGGGAACTTGTTTCGTCAACAGTCCAATTCCATATTTTCCACCATCAAAATTAATGGCGGGTGCAAAGTAGGCATGCATTTGTGTGCGGTCGGCAATTTCTCCTAATACATACTTCTGTCCGCTTCGACTTGTCATACTATCCACTTCCTGTATAGCCACCACATCGGGAGAAGCGTTGTTTATCACATTCGCTACACGCTGGAAATCACAGACATTATCCATGCCATTTGCATTTTTGATATTGTAGGTCATCAGCTTTAATGTATTCTGAGCCTGTAACGGAAAAATAAATAGAGTAGCAATAATTAATAAAAGATTCTTTTTCATGTTTCTCATTTTGGGGGTTAATGTTAAGCGGCTCAAAGGTAGTGAAAAAACAAAAGGCCGCAAAGATATGTGTCCATACCTTTGCAGCTTTTACCATGAATTGTTTGTGTGTGACTATTATATCCGGACGTTATTAAATAACGCCCCGCACCCTGTCATCAAAAGCGGAAAGCGCAGCTTTCGCTCCTTCTCCCATAGAGATAATGATTTGCTTATATGGTACAGTAGAAACATCTCCGGCCGCATAGATACCCGCCACATTAGTACGGCAATGTGCATCAATCACAATTTCACCCGGGCGATTGGTTTCCACCACTTCACGGAATACACTGCTATTCGCAGAAAGTCCGATTTGCACAAATACACCATCCAACTCTACGAGACGTTCTTCTTCCGTTTTACGGTCTTTGATGCGCAGGGCAGTCAGTTTATCACCGTTTCTTATCACTTCCGTAGTTTGAGAACTTACAAAAACCTCTACATTCGGCAATGATTTAAGTCGTTCCTGAAGTACATTATCAGCTTTCAGTTCATCCATAAACTCAAAGACAGCAACTTTAGAGCAGATACCTGCCAAATCTATAGCAGCTTCGATACCGGAATTTCCTCCGCCGACTACCGCTACATGTTTTCCTTTATAAAACGGCCCGTCACAGTGAGGGCAGAAAGCAACACCGCGACCTATATATTCCGCTTCTCCCGGAACGTTCAGTTTGCGCCAGCTTGCACCGGTTGCAATAATCAAGGCAGGAGCCTGAAACTTCTCGCCGACAGAAGTAGTGACCAGCTTTTGTTTTCCCATAACTTCCACCTTTTCCACTTTACGATGTTCAAGTAAATCTACGGGATAACGCAATAAATGAGTTTTCAGATTGTCGGCAAGCTCGTTTCCTGTTGTCTCGGGTACAGAGATTAAGTTCTCGATGCCAACTGTTTCCTTCACCTGTCCGCCAACACGCTCGGCTACAATAGCCACACGCAATCCTTTACGGGCAGAATAAATAGCTGCCGATACTCCTGCGGGGCCTCCACCGGCTACAATCACATCATATTCCTTTACTTCCGTTTCTGCTTTGGTTTCATCAATACCGTATTGTTCTTCCAGTTTCGCAAGTAGCTCACCAAATTCGCCACGACCTACATGAAGCAGTTTGCCATCTGCAAAGACAGAAGGAACTCCCTGTATCTTCAATGCATCCACTTCATCCTGATAAAGCGCACCGTCTACCATCTCATGGGTGATGGAAAGATTCAGCGTAGTCATAGCATTGAGAGCCTGCACTATGTCGGGACAGTTCGTACAAGTCAGTGAGACGTAAGTCACCAAATGTATCGGACCTTTCAACGCCTTCACACGGTTACACACAGCCTCATCGGGAAAATTCTTTCCTTTGCCGTCCAGGTTCAGGATAGCCAGTAACAGCGAAGTGAATTCATGTCCGTTGGGAATACCACGGAAGGTTATTCCTGTACGGTTGCCGTTCTTCAACAAAGCAAATTTCAGCCCGTTTCCTTCATTCACCTCACAAGTGATGTGGTCGGAACAATCCGCTACATCTCCCAGCAGTTCTAACAATTCAGTTCTATTCTCGTGACTGGATGATACCGATATATCAAAAGTAAAATTCGCCTCCAGTCCGGCAAAGATACCCTTCAGTTGTTCTTTTAATGCAGATTCTAACATACCTGTTCTCCTTTTGTTTCTTGAAAAGAAAGGCCGGCAGCGTTTCCCGTTACCGGCCTTCCATCATCATCATTATCAAAGATCTATCAAATCTTACCTACCAGGTCGATGCTTGGTTTCAGGGTAGATTCACCCTTCTTCCATTTGGCCGGGCAAACTTCCCCGTCATGGCTGGCTACAAACTGTGCAGCTTCTACCTTACGAAGCAATTCGCTCGCATCACGGCCAATGTTGTTATCATTCAATTCCACCACTTTAATCTTTCCTTCCGGGTTGACAACGAATGTGCCGCGGTAAGCCATACCTTCTTCTTCGATATATACACCCAGTGCACGGCTCAAAGCGCCAGTCGGGTCTGCCAACATCGGGTATTGAA
>ERZ791872.113-NODE-113-length-92304-cov-4.570087_pt1 | contig 92304 bp, 81 predicted proteins | sample MGYA00510279_ERZ791872 | MGnify/ENA primary metagenome ERZ791872 (study PRJEB30046, sample SAMN00792103) | human gut metagenome | study: EMG produced TPA metagenomics assembly of the A metagenome-wide association study of gut microbiota in type 2... | reverse complement strand
TTAAACTTCGTATGTACGAAATGGGGCTTAATCAAAAATCACTTGCAAAGTTGGTGGGTATTAGCCCCTCACGTCTTAGCGATTATATCTCTGGTAAATGTGAGCCCACTTTGAAGGTAGCCAGGGAAATAAGTCGGAAGTTGAATATTGATGCAAATATAGTATTAGGGGTATAATGGGGGATTTTCTTAGTAAAATATGGGATTTCTTTTCAAATGAAAGAATTTCATTGACTCCGAAAATTACTATTCCTTTATTTCTTATCATAATAGTGTTTCTTTTTGTAGACTATTATGGCTTTTTTTATTATTATGCAAATAGTGAAAAGGTAGAATATCTATCAAAAATAGAGGAAGCAAAAGAAAGATGTTCTTCTGATACTATAATTGTTTCTTATTTGGATGAAATGCTATATGATGCTGTAAATAGGAAAAATATATTTCAGCAATTTGCTATGCTGTTTGAGAATGAAGATGTGTCTCATGTTCCTGAGATTTTGGATAAAAATGATAATAGCGACTCTTTTGAAATAGAACGTATTTTTCCATTATGCGAAAGAAACCAGTTGTGGCATACTGCAACTGCATCTTTGTTTTGGATACTTTGGTTAGTGCTTTTATCGATTATGCTACTTTATATACCTTTTTCACCCGGTGATAATAGATTGAATTTAATGTTTGGAATGATAATAGGAATAGGGGTGATTACTTTACTTATATGGGTGACCCAATGGTTATTTGGACTTATTCCTGTTATATTAGGAAGAGCGTATATTAATTATATAATACAACTTGCTGTAAACTTAGTTCCAATGGTTTTGTTTGCTATAAAAAGTAAAAAGAAATAAGTATATTAACGATTTTGCAGGCGTGATTCCATTTGGTTTCACGCCTTTTTTATACTCATTTCCCACAATCGCCTGATTGTGGTTTTCTACCACTCTAATTATTTCCCTTTCATCCACTTACTGACTACTTTATATACCGTATTTACGACAATCAATCCATTGTCGTAAATGGGAAGCCTAAATATTTATCAATCATCTGTATTGGTGGTATTTTTACTTCCGCAAATTGAATCTCAAATTTTAATTCATACGGTATGACAATTTTAGAACAAATTTTGGCAGGACTACACCAGAAATTCACTGGGGTAGACACTGCTATCTTAACCCGAATTGCCACCAAAAAGGCAGAGGGTGTAACGGACGAGACAAAGGTAAACTCCATCGTTGAGGGTATCAGTTTTTCGGACGTGCTTAATTCCTATGGTGATTTCCGTGCCGGGGATGCTTCAAAAACGGCAGTGACTAACTACGAGAAGAAGCATAACCTTAAAGACGGTAAGCCAGTCGAGACTACCACTACTACCACAACCATCAAAGCGGAAGACAAGCCGGATGATATGGCTACCATCATTGCCAATGCAGTGAGTGCAGCCGTTAAACCGCTTTCTGACAAGCTCGCTCAGTTTGAAACGGAAAAGTCGCAAGCAACCCGGCAGGAGCAGATTATGGCAAAGGCAAAGGAGTATGGTATTCCCGAAAACTACGCCAAGCGATGCGCCATCAAAGACGATGAGGACTTGGATACTTATTTCAAGGACTTGAAACAGGAGTTCGCAAATGACGGCTTCAAAGGCGTAACCCCTCCCGAATCAGCGGAAGCGAAGATTGAGAAAGAAGCTGAATCTATCGCCAAGATGATTGACGAGGGAACGAATGCTATTGTTGAACAAAACAAGAATTAATTATGTCAGCAGGATTTAAGTATGACTTGGTTCCGCCTGTTGAGCAAGAGGAACGTTACGATGTCCAGACAGGCATCCGTAGACGTGGCCCGTTCAAGCTCGACACGCAGAACCTTGTAGTGGGAAGTTTTCTTCCTGGATTTACACCGATTTGTGCGGACTTGAAAAACAAGTTCGCTTATGCGGTAATCAATGTGGAAGTAGTGGAAGCATACGCAACCGGTGATACTGCATTGTCCATTAAGGTAGCCAAGAACTCTTTGGCATACACGGGTATGTTCATCGGAAGCGGTACGAAAGGTGCGGAAGTAACGGCTATTGACAAGACCAACAAAGTGTATGATGTATTGACTATCAAGGCTGCTTTTGGTGAGGACATAGCCAGAGATGCGGTACTCTTTGAGGCGGTTGCGGTTGATGGTTTGAAGCAGAAGCACGTGGCAAATTCGGCTCTGTTTAACCGTACAAAGGTTGAGGACGGAATCACACTGGTTTCATTGCTTCGTACAGCCGCAGAGATTGAGCCTTCAAAATTGGTTATGCCGTTCTCTGAGAACGATAAAGCCAACATGAAGGGATGGTTTGAATTTAACGAGTAAGGAGGTAAGATATGTTTTTAACGATTCAAACATTATTCGATGACGCGAACATTGTTTCCGCTATCATCCGACGTGTGAACCAGACACGTAAGGACACAATCTATTGGCAGCAGTATCTTACTTTCCGTAGAGTAACTACTCGTGTGTTCAAAGATTATATCGGTTCTGTAACTGGGGTAATGGCTGGTTCTATCAACTCACGTTTTGGAGAGAAACCTATTCGTGAACGTAGGAATATCGGTTCTGGCTATGGTGAGATTGCCTATTTGGGTGATGCTTATCAGATGTCTATTGACCGTCTTTCCGAATTGCAGGATTTGATTGACAAGTTCAATGCAGCTAAGCCAGCCGACCAAAAGGCTGCAATGGAAGAGATTGTAAACTTCCTGGCAGACGACTACCGTCAGATTACCCTTGCAGCCCACAAGCGTATGGATATTATTGTCGGTGCGCTGTTAATGCTTGGTGAAGCCACCGTTTACAACAAGGATGCCGCAATCACTTCCGGTCAGACCAATAATAAACTGCTGGAGATTGCCCTTCCGTTCAACTTTATCAAGCCGACAAGTGGAGATGTGGTTGTGGACGGAAAGAATATGTTTATCTCTTATTTGAGAGAGAAACTTCATTCCTTGGCACCGGACTATGGCGTTTATGCCAAGATGGTTATGACTCGTGCATCTTTCAACAAGCTTATTCTTGGTTCATCTGAATTTGGTGAGCAGTACAAGATGATTCTCGGCAGCAACGAAATGAAGTTGAGTACGGGATTGGTTTCCTCTTCTTTGGCTTCCGAAGTGTTCACCGGCATCGGTTTGCCGCGTATTGAAATCAAGGAGGACTACGTGAAAGACCAGACGGGAAAGAATGTGCAGATTTACGCGGATAACCGTATTACTCTGTTACCTTCTGACAACATTGGTTATATGCGCCATCATACCCCGTATGAAGCGACAGACCCGGTACAGGGACGTACTTATATCCCGTCAGAGGGGCAGATGCTTATCTCTAACTACCGTGACAAAAACGGTCGCTACATGGAATATACGGCAGAGTGGATTCCGCAGATTTCCAATCCAGATTTGATAACCAATTTCGATTTGAGCGAAATTGCATCCATCCAATCAGCATAAGGGGGTAGGATATGAAAGTAAAGGTTATATCAGTTTTCCGCGACAAGTTCACCGGAAAGTATTATGCTCCCGGTGAAGTGATTGAAGTCGGTGAGGAAGCCCGTGTGCTGGATATGGAAAGCCGCAGACTTGCTGAACGGATTGAGGTAAAAAATCCCGAAGTGAAAGCCCCTGAAGAAAAGAAAGAGGTGAAAATTTCCCTCTTTGAAAAGGAGTTTGAGAAGAAGGCTTTGATTGATGCTTTGAAGTCTATCGGTGCGCAGGCTTCCGGCAATATGAAAGAGGAAACTCTTTTGTCTAAGGTTTCAGAACTGGATGAAGAATCAACAGCCAAACTGAAAGAAGCATTAGGTATCGAGTAAAAGGATAGGGTAGTGCTTCTACCCTTCCATTGTCTAATTTTATAAATCAGAAAAGAAATGAAGAATTTTATTTTTGCCATGTGTGGCTTTTTGATGATGTCTTTGGTCTCGTTGGGCGTGCAGGCCTCAAGTGTGGAATCTCCCAAGTGTGAGTATGTGAATCCATCTGTTGATGTTGGTTTGTCAGACATTCAGTGTATCACTTTTGAAGCATCTTCTGTTGATTGTGTTGTGCTGATCACTCCGCAGCCAATATTTAAGGTTGTGGATAGTCCGGTGAAGCAAACAGTAACTATTACGGCAATGCAAAGGAAACAGATTTCAGTTCCTAAATGCCCGTTCCGGTACGTCTATAAGCCGAAGTATTGCACACATTATAGCCATATAGCATATAGTAAACTGATTACACCATATTAAGATGACGGTAAACGACTACATACAACAGAAGTTTCAGACATTCGGCATTAACCTGTCGGAAGCTGACCTTTTGGATATGTGTCTTACCTCGAAGATAAGCGGAGAGGATGAGATGAACGAGGATTGCCAAACGCGGGTGTCGGTGGCAATTGCGAAGTTTATCCCCTCTCTATTGCTTCGTGCCACTTCTATCAGTGAAAGCGGTTTTTCTATGTCTTGGAATCTTGAAGGGATAAAGCAGTACTACTCTTTTATCTGCAGGATGTACGGATTGAAAGATGAATTAAGTAACAAACCTAAAGTGACCTTTTTATGATATTCGCTCCACACATATTACAGGTAAAGGTTATCACTCCGATGGATAAGGATGAGTTCGGAAGACCCATCCCTGATACTGGTGGTGAAAGCTGGCAAGATGTATGCAAGTGCCGTTGTGATGATAACACAACTAAAGAGTTTACGTCTGATAACGGTTCTGTGTATCGTCCTAACTACCATGTGGTGTGCGAGAAGAGAATCACTGTCAAGGCAGGGGATGAAGTCCGTTGCATGGATGGCGATAATTTGAGAGGGCAAGGCGAGGTTTATACGGTGAAGAGTACGAACTACTTTAACTACTCGGAATTATGGATGTAGATTTCGATTTTTCCGATGTCGATTCCTTTTTCGATGAAGGCGAATGGGAAGTCGAAAAGAAGATGATTGATGTGGGCGATGAAGCCGTGAAGTACGCAGAGGAACACGGCGATTATCAAGATCGCACACTGATTTTGAGAACGTCCAATGATTACGATGTTGATGAAAGCGGTTTAACTCTGAAAAACGAAGCGGAATATGCTTCATTCGTGGAATCCAAGGGGTTTGATGTTTTGAGTGGTGCCGCTTTATATGCAGAGAAACGATTAAAAGAAGAATTTGAATGATAGTAACTACCGACATAGGAAACATTCTCTATCGGGATTGCAAGGCTTTCAGGATAGATATAGTACCAGTAGGGGAAACCCTGACGGGCGAATTGAAGTCTGAAAGAATTGTCATTCACACGAAGAAACAACAACCGGAAACATATTGGAAGAAGTCCTTTGCCGAGGTAAATATCTGTGTGCCTAATTTGAGTGAGAATGAAGCGAACTCTATCCGTCTGAATGAGCTTGAAAGGCAAGCCAACAAGTTATTCGACGATGTGGTAAGCACCTATGACGACACAGCCTATCGTTACTCAATCGAATCAATCGGTACGGAAGCGGACACAGCTTTGAAGTGTCATTATGTGAATGTGAGAATTTTATTTGAAGTGTTAAATGTAAATTAGAAAAATATGAAACCATTTATCGGAATTAAAAAGATTTGGTACGGTGCGGTTATTAATACTGCTGTTACACCTGCCTCTTTAAAAACATGGCTGGCTTCTGCTACAGAAGTGAAAAACTCCCATAATGACACTTGGGGATATACAGAAGATGATCCGACTACAACGGATTATGTTAATGAGTTGACCGGAAAGGTCTACTATAAGGATGTTACCGCCAAAGGTGCAAGCACCATGGCGTTTACTATGGGTGAATATTCATTTGAAGACAAGAAGGAATTGCAAGGCGGTGAACTTGTGAAAGACGGCCAGACTGTTGTCGGCTGGCATGAGCCGGATGTCGCAGAAGTTATCAACAAGGCTGTTGTCGGTATGACCAAAACAGGTAACTACATTGTGTTTACCAATGCTTCCGTAATCGGCAAGGGCAATTTCGTAGAGAAGAACATCGGTTTAGGTGTTTCAGCTGTTGCAATGGAAAATCCTACCGATAGCGTAGCAGGCGAGTACTGGCTTGATGGTGAAAAGGTAGATGCGCCTACGGCATAATCGAGGTAAAAAGTAATGTTTTAGGATGGCGGTGGGTGATTGCTCACCGCCTTTTTAGCTTATGGAAAAGAACGCATCAAAAATAGTAAATGCAGCCGTTTTAGGGAAAGACTTTGAAACGGTATTCGTAAATGGCAATGCCTATATGATTCATCCTCTTACGATTCATAAAATAGCAGGAGCGGGATATTACCTCTCTGACCTAAAAGAAGCTGTAACGGTCATGGATATGCTTCGTTCATTGAAAGATGTAGAAATGGCTTCTCGTGCGCTATCGTGGCTTATTCAGGGCGATGAGAACCTCCATGAAGAATTGTCGTGTGGTACATTCGATGAAGTAGTGGAAGCTTTAGCAACTGGGCTTTCGATGATTTCTGCTGAAAATTTTTACAAGCTGTTAGCTTTAGCCAAGAACGTAGCAATCCTGACAGCAAAACAGAAACAGTAGGAAACAATTGCCTACTGGGACAGATAGCATCGTTCATGGAGTCTCTGCATCTGTCTTATGATGAAGTAGTATACAAGATACCATATAGGAATTTACTTATTATGCAAAAGGACAAACTCCATACAGTTTATGGTGAAGTCCTGGAAGAAGTATCAGAAGAAGAGTTTTTTAAAGCTAAAGGTAAGAACCCATTTAAATAAGAGATATGTCGAAACTGTATTTCAAGGTAGGAAGTGACTGGGAGGAAGTTGTAAGACTTCGTAATGAAATAGCAAAATTGAAGCAAGAGTTAAAGGGTATGGATGGTACGCAGTCACCTGCCGCTTTCAAAACGCTCAATACCCAACTTGCGGCATCCACTCAACGGATGAATGAATTGGTGAATGAAGCCGCCAAAGCCGGAGTTGCAATGGAAGGTGATTTTAAGAAAAAAATCTTTGATGCCTCCCAATCAGTAAACAGCTTTACGGAGAAGATTATCGCCCAAAAGAATGCCATAGGTTCTCTTCAAACAACTATTCGTAAAAATAAGGAGTTATATAAGAATATTGTTTCAAGAGGCAACGAAGATAAAGAACTACTCAATCACATCAGAGAACAAGAAAGAGCGCTCGGTAAAGAACGGGATGCTTTATTTGGACTTACCCAAGAGCAAGCAAATGCTCGGCTATCTGTAAAGAAACTCCGCGATGAATATGCACTGTATAAAAACGATGGGAAGCAGGTCGTTGAAGTAAACAATGGGATTGCCATTTCATGGAAGAAAGCATTAGCGGTTATCGGTGGTGCCGGTGTTCTGAAAGCGTTAGGTTCTGAAATCATTCGTGTGCGTGGAGAATTTCAATCCATGCAAACCACCATTGAGACGATGGTAGGCAAAGATGTAGCAGGGAAACTGATGCCACAAATCAAAGAATTGGCAAAGATATCACCTCTCGCCATGACCGATATGGTTGGGGCTGAAAAGATGATGCTTGGCTTCAATATCCAGGCGGAAGATACTATTAAGTATTTGAAAGCTTTGAGCGATATTTCAATGGGAGAATCAGGTAAATTCAATTCCTTGACTCTGGCATTCTCCCAGATGTCAGCTACTGGAAAACTCATGGGACAAGACCTGAATCAAATGATTAATGCTGGGTTTAATCCGTTACAAACTATTTCTGAAAAGACAGGTAAATCCATTGCCACACTCAAAGATGAAATGTCAAAAGGTGCAATCTCCGCAGAAATGGTACAGCAGGCCTTTATTGATGCAACTTCGGCAGGTGGCAAGTTCTACAATATGTCCGAGAACGCATCCCAAACTATCAATGGCCAAATGTCCATGATGCAGGATGCTTGGGATTCTGTGTTTAACGAATTGGGAACTAAGTCGGAAGGTGTTATCATGGACGGTATTCAGATGACGACTTCACTGATTGAGAACTATGAAACGGTGGGTAAAGTATTGACCGGATTGGTGGTTACTTATGGAACATATCGTACTGCTGTGATGCTTGTTGCTGCTGCTGAAAGCAAACATACACTTGTAGAGATAGGTTTGACTAATGTCCGGATATTGGCGAGAAAGGCTCAATTGGCTTTGAATGCTGCAATGCTCACTAATCCCTATGTAGCATTAGCTACGGTAGTAATCGGATTAACGACTGCTATGTGGGCGATGTCTGATAGTACTACAGAGGCAGAGAAAGCGCAAGAACGCTTTAATAAGCGGCAGAAAGAAGCCACTAAACAAGAGCAAGAGCATAAACAGAAAATAGACTCTCTTGTACAAAGTTCTCGTAACATTGCCTTGTCTGATTTGCAGAGGGGGCAGAGCTTGGCCGAACTACGTAAGGAATACCCTAAAATCTTTGCTCAATATGACATCGAAACAATAAAACTTGCAGATATTCTTGAACTAAAACAGCAAATCGCTGAAGAAGATGCAAAGCGTGCAGGTGAAAGAGTCGCAAGAGACTTTGAGGCTGCGAATAAAGCCGTATCCGACTATGAAAATACTCTGACAGCCAAACAGATTAATGGAGGTAAATTAACTCAGCAAGAAATAAATAAGCTAAAAGAACTTCGCTTCGATAGAGACCAGTTCCTTGTTGACAGAGGTAGTTCCATTTCTGAGCAATTCATCTCAAATCTTAAAAACATTGATATAAGTGAGTTTGACAACTATATATCAAAATTGGAGAACCAAATTAGAGGCAAGGGCGAAAATGGTATGATAAAAATTCGCTTGCCAATTGACGAGAAAGGCTCTTTATCCGATAAAGCCATCTATGAGGTTAAGGAAATTAAAAATCTCATAGATACCACAAAGTCAACAAAACAAGCACGCATTGATTCCGAGAAGAATAAAACAACTTATCAAGAAGACCTTGCCAAAGCAAAAGAAGATTGGGAGAAAGCAAAGAAAGGATACGAAGCACTTTTGAAAGATCAAAAAGCCACATCCGAGCAGGTAAAGGAAGCTCGCGATAAAATGCAGACTAAGGAGAAATCCTACAAGGATTTAGGCAGTGTTACTGATACCTCCAAACAAGAAAACCAAGCTGAAAAACTCCGCAAAGAACAAGAGATGCTCCGCTCCCAAAATGAAAAAGTTCTTCAACTCGAATCTAAGCAGTCCCTTGAACGTCAGCGTCAACAGCAGGATTTGGAAAACCAAGCAGCTCAAGCTAAAATTAATGCGATGACTGACGGCTATGAAAAAGAAAAGGCTCAGCGTGATTTGAATAACAAGATAGAGATTCAGAATGTTAAGCGTCAGAAAGAAGACTATATTCGTGCTGAAATACAAGCTCAAAAAGAAATCTTCGATGCCAAAGAAGATTTAAAATCCAAGCAGTCCAAAGGTTATGTAAAAAAGATATTTGATGCTTCTACTGTTAACGTAGACGAAATCATTGCAGCATGGGATAAGATTGTAGCTCATACAGAAACTAAACAAGGATTAGATGAATGGCAAGAGCGTGAGGATGCGATGAATAAATATCTAATGGAGTATGGAACATTTTCCCAGAAAAAGGCTGCAATTGATAAGAAGTTTCAAGACGATATCAACAAGGAGACTTCGCTTGGGGCGAAGAATGCTCTTCAAAAGCAATGGAATGAAGCTATATCTTCTCTCAAAGTAGATGAATTGAAGCAAGAGATTAATTGGGAGATGGTATTCGGAGACTTAAGCAATGCCTCCAAGGAAAGTCTTGATAAGATTAAAAAACAACTCAAAGAGTTTAGGGAAAGTCAGGAATACCAATCAATGGATATCGACCAAAAGAAAATCATTGATGAATCGTTAAATAAGATACAAACGACCTTAATTGATAAAGGAGGGTTATTGGGAGGTTTGCCGGAGCAACTTAATGCGCTCCGTATTGCACAAGAAGAACTGATTAAGGCTCAGGAAGAATATAATGATGCCCTCAAAAACGGTACAGAGAGCGAACAAGAGGCTGCTTTAATCAAAAAAAACAATGCAGAAAAAGGTGTTCAGAATGCACAAACAAATGTAAGTCAATCAGCCGAGAAAGCGACAAGTAACGTTGCTACTTTAGCCAATGTAATAACAGACCTTGGCAGCAATTCCCAAATGTCTCTGTCACAGGTTGGACAATTGGCGGGAACGCTTGCTGATACTTTCTCTGAATCTGGAAAGAAGATAGGAGGGATTATCGGTGCGGTATTTTCTGCATTAGATTCCATTGGCGAGCAAGGCCTTGACGGCTTTTTAGGAAATATATTTGACTCTATTTTTAATGCGGCTTATGGCGCATGGGATACTGTGTTCGGGTGGACAGGACTTGATTTTGGTGGTGAAAGTGACCCACAATTACAAAAAGATATTGAGAATCTTACTCAATCCAATCAAGACTTGGAAATGGCTATTGACAATCTTGCTGATAAAATGGAATCTACTTCTGTTGTGGAATCTACAGAAGTGTATAACCAACAGAAGTCCAATTTGGAGCAACAGATGCGTAATACCCAAGAAATGATGCGAAGAAGTGCAGAAGCTTATAGCAATGGTTTCTTAGGTATGGGAGGTAGCCATTCTTCAAATAAGAAAATAAATAATGCCATGTCTTCAAGCGACTGGGCACGCATTAGTGGTGTTGTCGGGCATACAGTTAATAATGCCAGTGATTTCTGGAATTTAACGAGTGAGCAGATGGCGAAAGTTGCATTAGAAGCCACAGACTTATATACTAAAATTAAGAATTCAGCCGATGATGGATATAGAGATGCCGCTCAATACATGGATTCTTATATATCATACTACAAAGAACTTGAGGAACTTCAGAATGCCTATTATGAAAAACTTACTTCTACATCTTTTGATTCGGTAAAAGACAACTTTCGTACCTCATTGCTTGAAATGAAGGATAATGCAGAAGCGTTTGCTGAGGACTTTGAGGAGATGATGCAAAATGCTCTGCTTGAAATAATGATGACCGGTGTATATGATAAGAAGCTCCAAGAGTGGTATACTAATTTTGCCAAAAGCGTAGAAAGCGATAAAAAGCTTACACCAGAAGAGATGGAGGCTTCCAAACAAGATTATTTAGACATCGTTGAAGAAGCTAAGGCAGAATGGGAAAATTATCAGAAAATGTTTGGATGGTCTGATTCTACTTCAGATTCTGCCAAAGAGGCTCTTGAATCATTTGTCAGTGATATGCAAAGTGCTCTAACTTCTTTGGACGTGACAGCTAAAGATGTCTCCGATAATATCTATGACTACTTCCGTCAAGCCATGATAAATGCTCTGTACGAAAAGGAGTATAAGAGCAAGATGGAAGAACTATACAAGACCTTTGAAGGCCTCTCAGCAGACGGATTATCAGAGAGTGATATGGCGCAACTTGGCTCCCAAGTAGACCAGTACATTGAACAGATGATGAAGGGCGTTGAGAGCGTGAACAGTATCTTCGCTGACAAACTGAAGGATGCCGAAGACCTACAGTCATTCGTTGATAACGTGAAGTCTGCAATGTCCTCCATCGAAGCTACCGCCGAAGATGTGACAGATAATATCTTTGAATACATCCGTCAACAGATGGTTGACAAGATGTTTGCCGATACCTTCCAACCGCAGATAGAGGAATTCTATAAGAAGGTTCAGGAAGCCATGTTTGACGGTGATATAACCGATGCTGAACGTAACGCACTGAGAAGTGAAGCTGAGAAACTGGCTAACGACATTACGACCGCCAAAGACATTCTATCCGATACTCTCGGTATCACTGAGAGCAGCCTAAAGAAGGAGCTTGAAGAGGAATTCAAGTCTTTCTCTGATGGTATATTAAACTCCTTGTACAATGCAGAAGTGACAGCCGAGTCCGTCGCCAAGGACATTGCTGAATCCATGCGCAAAGAGCTTATCGAGGCAATGTATATCGAACAGTACGAACCTCGTATCAAAGCTATCTGGGAGAAATGGAAAGAGTATTCCGCCGATGGACTTGTAACTGATGAAGAGCGTGCCAATATCAAGACTGACATTGACGAGCTGAGCAAGGAAGTATCAGATGCAGCAAAAGAAATCAGCGATGCTTGGACGGATTCTGGCGAAGAAGTCAAGAAAGCCTTTGAATCTTTCTCTGACAGTATCAAGAACGTATTGTATGATGCGGAAGCCACTGCCGAGGATGTAGCCAACAATATTTATCAGTACATGCGTAACGCCTTGGTTGATTCTATGTTTACCGCTCAGCTCCAACCTCAGATTCAGGCTTGGTATGACAAATACACCGAGTTTATGAAGGACGGTGCCATAGATACCGCCGAGCGTAAGACCTTGGACGAAATGATAGCCGAGATTCAGAAAGCCGGTGTTGATATCGTGGATGCTGCTAATGCTTTGTTCCCATCTCTTGATACGGGTGCAATAAAGCGTGCCGAAGAAGCCGCACAAGAGGCTGAGAATGCAAGGAATGAGGCAGAGCAGGAATGGGAGTCATTCTCTGATGGCATACTAAACTCCCTCTATGATATTGAAGCCACCGCCGAGGATATCTCCGACGACATGAGCGAGTACATGCGTAAGGCTCTCATTAAAGCCATGTATGTGGAGAACTTCAAACCCCAGATGCAGAAGTGGTACAACGAATGGCAACGTGCCATGGGAGATGACAACCTGACTTCCGAAGAAAAGCAGCTCCTTGACTCCATGAAACAGACTATGGTTGATGACATGAAGAAGGAAGTGGATGCTATCAACCAGTTCTTTGGAACCATGTTTTCACAGCAGGCATCTTCCAAAGGCTTTGAAGCCATGTCACAAGACACCGGCGAAGAGCTTAACGGGCGTTTTACGGCTTTGCAGGTTGCCGGAGAAGAAATCAAGAATCAAGCTGTTCAACAAACTGGCTTATTATCATCCATCGACAAAAGACTGTCATTGATAGACATTACAAACGATGATATTCCTGCCTTAATGTCTGGTACGCCCAATTTCGTTGATAAGACAAGAGGAATCATCACTAATAGCTATCAGTCCCAGATAAATGTTGTATTTCCGACAGAAGATATAAAGGTATTGACTGAAAAGGTTTCCAGTATGGAAAGGATTGTAGACGAGATGAGGACATTCCAAGTGGAGGGTAATATTGCTCGTAGGGATATAGTGGAAAACTCAGCTATACTTGCGAAGAACAGCCCCAAGATACTTGCTGGCACCGATGAGATTAAACGGAACTTAAAGAACCTTTAAAAACTTATAGATATGGCCGAGTTGATAATTAACAACAAAGATGCTCTTAAAGAGTGGGGTGTTAGAATGGGTAATAGTTTCTTTGATGTACTGGGTGCACCGGTTTCTCTGAAGGAATTCATTGAAAATAAATCCCGACTGGAACATGGAAAAGAAGTGGTGGTAAAGTCGCCCAAGCTGGATGAACGCGAATTGGCTCTGACGTTTACAATACAAGGTAGCTCTCCAGAGGATTACCAAAGGAAGAAGAAGGCCTTTTCCGAGGAACTCTACAAAGGGGCGGTTGATATCCAAGTACCGGACAATAGCAGTGATATCTATCACCTAGTCTATCTTGGGAAAAGCGTATCTTATGCCCAAAGTCTTGACCGGACGTTCGGTAAGATAACAAGTAAGTTCTGCGAGCCGAATCCGAGCATTAGAGGCTAATTTACGACATTAAATTCATTGTCGTGTATGGAAGCTCTAAATTTTAGGGCTTCTTTTTTTTATCTCCGACATTTGTAGTTATGATAGATATTAAGGACATACAAGGCAATACTCGCTTTTCAACCGGTATCAATCCCGGTGCAAAAGGTAGGTTCTCTTTGATGAAGGAGGACTATGTTGTGCTTCCCTTTAATACTTTGCATCCAATCGATTTCCAAGTAGGTGATTACGTAGACCTGCGCGGTGTCTTCGATGCCTCTATGGGTGGGAAACTGGCTAAAATCTATCAGATAGTAGACTTGTCCTATCCGACCTACAACGCATCCACCGGAGGGTATGACTACGAGCTTCGTTTGGATGCTTACTATTGGCAATGGAAAACAAAGATATTCAAGTACACCCCGGAGAGTGGAGGGCAGGAAGCGTCTTGGTCCCTTACCGCTTCACTGGATATCCAGATGGGTGTATTTCTTCGTAATTTGAAAGCTCTTGGTTATAAGTACGAGGGAAAGGACTTTGAGTTTTCCATTGACAGCAGTGTAGAGAGGTCTTCCAAGCTGATGACCTATGAGAACATGAACCTCATTGATGCCATGTTCTCTATGGCTGACCAATGGGGCTGTGACTGCTGGGTAACGGACCATGTCATTAACTTTGGTAGGTGTGAGTTCTCCGACGCTGTTAAGATAGAACTGGATAAGGAAGCCAAGGACATGAGCCGGAGTGACAGCAAGGGTACTTATGCCACCCGTATCTACGCATTCGGTTCAACAAGAAATATCCCTACCAACTATCGCCCGGTAGACCAGAGTACTGTTGTTAATGGTATCGTTCAGAAGCGCCTTATGCTTCCGGCAGGCACTCCATACGTGGATGCCTATGAGGGCATGAGTGACTTTGAAGCCATTGAAGCTGTTGTTGTATTTGACGACATCTACCCTAAAAGAGTAGGTGAAATCACTGATGTAAGCTCCTACGAAAGCGAGGTAGACAATGAAGACGGTACTAAGACGAAAGCTACCTTTTACCGCTTTACCGATACCGGAATCAACTTCTCAAAGGAATACATCCTTGAAGGTCAGGAACTCAAAATCAGGTTCGAATCCGGCAAGCTCAATGGTATGGAATTCGGAGTTGCTTTCAATCCTCTTGGCTTGACCGAAAAGAACGACGACGGCACATTCAACCCGGACGCTCAGCTTTGGGAGATTGTACAGAACGAAGACTACGGCCGTCCCTTGCCGGATGAAATTCTTCTTCCTGCAGAAGGTGATAAATACGTCCTTAGTGGTTGGAATGCCGAGAAGATAGCCGAACTGGGTTTAGTTGCCACCGCCGAACAGGAACTACTTGCCGCCGCCAAGAAATATGTAGCAAAGACCTGCATTGACGATGGTACTTATACCGCTACCCTCAACTCCATTTGGGTGCATGATGACCAAATCAATCATAGCTTTGATATCGGTCAGAGAATTAACCTTGTCAACCCCGCCTACTTCAAGGACGGGCGCTTGTCCCGTGTCATCGGCTTTGAAATCAAGCTGGATTTACCTTACGACTCCCCACAATATACCATCGGTGAAAGTACTGCCTATTCCCGCCTTTCCGATATTGAAACGCAAGTCGAAGAGTTGACTTTCAAAGGGCAGACTTTCACCGGTTCTGGAGGGAGTAATATCTACGTTATTAAAACTAACGACGCTACGGCCGCAAGTAACTTCAATGTATTCTCTGCCTTGCGTACACTCAGGATGTTTCTGAGGAAGGACTTCCCCGATGTGGCGGAAGAGATTATCACGTTCCTCAAGGGACTATTGATTGGTAAGAACGGCAGTGGTATCACAGTACGCGAAGACGGCACTTCCCAAGCTGTTGTTGACCGTCTGTATGTGAAGATAAAGGCAGTCTTTGAAGAATTACAAGTTAAGAAAGCTACGCATGTCGGCGGTGAACAGATTATCACCCACGCTGGAATGAAGTGTATTCGTGTAGAAGAGCTGAAAGATGTCTACAGATGCTATTTTCTTGCCGAGCAGGAAGGGGAAGCAATTGCGAACGAATTCAGTGTTGGTTCGCTGGCGCAGGCCAAGGAATGCAACATTGTTGACGGTACCACCCTTAATGCATCCAACCGCTACTACTGGCGTGAGGTCATGGAGGTGGGGCGTGATTATATTGACCTTTCCAAGACTATTTGTGACGGGGGAAGCGATATCCCCCAAGCAGGTGATGACATTATCGGTTTAGGACACCGTACAGATGTGGACCTTCAAAGTGCGATTGTTCTGTCATCCACTAACGAGATATCCCCATCTATCACCTTCTACGCTGGTATCAATGATTTCAACCTGACAGAGAAGGACATCATTTCCTTCGGGCTTGACAAGTCCACCGGTCACGCCTACATGAAGGTGTATGGCACTTCTTATATCGGTGCCCGTGACGAAAGCACTTACATCAAATATACCCCGGAAGGTGGAGTCGAAATTAAGGGGCGTTTTCTTACCATGGCCGGTGAGGATATTCTAACGATGTTTACCGTCATTGAAGGTTTGATAAAGTCTGAAATCTCTTCCGTGCGCGATGAAATCAATGCCCTTGACAACTACCTGAACAATGCGTCTTTTGCCGCAGATATGCAGTATTGGACTGGTAGCAGCAACATACGTATCTTCCGTGTAGATGGTCGATTGCTGTACTTCAATAGCAACTTCTATGCGAACAAGGAGTCTTTCGCCGATATTGTAAGCGAGGGTGCAAAAAGTGTCTTGCGCTTAAAGAACAGCTATATCGAGCAGGTTAATTCAAACTTTTACCGCCATCCGGATTTTGAGACTTTCGACGAACTCAAGCGCCCCCGGCAGTTCACCGTCTCTTTCAAGTATCTGGTGAAGCGTCCCGGTATTCTTACCGTTCATTTCAATGATGAGAATGAGACGGGCTTCGAAGAATATACCCCGATTTCCTTCTCAAAGGACCTGTATCCCGGTACTGAATTCAAGCAGATGGAGATAACCGGCAAGTGGAACGGTACCGGTGATTTCTACATGTCTTTCACCGGTGACATCTATGTCTATTCACTGACTCTTACCGATGACGCTCTTGCCGACTTGCGCGAGGAGTTCAACATGCGTTTCGAACTCACAGACAAGAAGATTCAGGCGAACCTTGACGAAATCAGAAGCACGGCCGGCAAGCTTGAAGAGTATCACAGTGAATTCCTTCTGACTGCCCGTAATCTTGAAGCGAAGTTTACGGAAGACCTGACAAATACCGAGGGTCGTATAACGGAAGCTTATACTTCAGCCATTGATTTATCCGCCCGTGGATTACGTGCAGATTTCTCATCATCTATAGCTGACCTTGATGGTAAGCTGACAAAGCATCTTTCCAGCTTCCATGTGACTGCTGAAAAGATAGATGCAATGGTATCTGCTACCGATACTATCAATAATACCATCAAGTCGGCTGGTTGGATCACTACTGCTGACGGTAACAAGTTATGGGCTACCATCTCTACGGTGAATGCTATTGACGGCCGGTTAACTTCTCATGAAGCTTCTTTCCATGTGACTGCCCAGAAGATAGAGGGTATAGTTGCGGACATAACCGAACAGGGGACCAACTACTCAAAGCTCACCCAGACAGTCAGTGGTATTTCTGCTAACGTAACCGATATCACCGGTAAGTATTCTACTTTAAAGATAGAGGTTGATTCTATCAGAGGTATTGTCGGGGATGGTTCCGGTGGAACTTTCAGTGAGTTCCAGCAGTCCATCAGGGAGATAACACAGAGGGTAACAAGCGTAGAGGGTGGCTTGGACAAGCATGAAGGCAGCTTCCATGTGACGGCCGAAAAGATTGATAGTCTGGTTACTGCAACCAACAGTCTGAAAGGTACGGTAGAAGAACATTCATCCGCTATCAGCCAGACAAGTAACCGGATTGACCAGTTTGTACAGAAGATTACTTTCGATTCCAAAGGTAATATCACCAACATCGACAGAGCCGGTTTAGTGACAGAAAGCAATATTGCTACTGTGTTTGCCCAGAAGGTTGACCCGTATGGCGAAATAGTCAGACGTGCTGAGATTAGTGCGTTCATCACTGAGGATAAAGCCGGAAATCTCATTTCTAATGCGACAATTCAGGCTGATAAGATAAACTTCACCGGAAAGACTATCATTAACGGTAAGTTCATAGTTGATACAAACGGTAATCTAACTCTAGATACTATCTCCGTTAAGAATGTCAATAAGCCTACCGACCCTTTCTATATCGATAGCAAAGGTGTCTTCCATGGAAAGAATGTAGTAGTGGAAAGCGGAACATTCAACGGTACCATCACTGCCAATGACGGTAATCTTGCCGGTTGGATAATCGACGTTGATTCTATCCATAAGAATAACGTGGTACTTGGTTCGGACGGTTCAATATACAATCAAAATGGTTCCTGGTATTTGGGCAACAACAACACCGGTTATCTGGCTAATGGCAATATAACTTGGGATACTTCCGGTGATGTGGTGCTGAATAATATGACAGCAAATGGAACGATCAATGCTTCCAGTGGACGGATAGGTAGTGACCTGTATTTGCACAGTAGTGGTATATCTACCAATCCGAATAATCAGTTAGTGGACTTTAACGATGAGACCAGTCAATTCTCATTAAGTAAGTCTTATTATATGCATGGCATAATGGAGAATAAATATTTGAATATGCTTACCATTAGGCCTTATTGCTTTAAGGAAAGTGAACCCGGGTATTCTACATCTCCTGCCGTTCTTAGCATCTCTGCTGCCATTGAAGGTCGTAAACGGGCGATACATGTATCTGCCGGTGAATCCTACTTTGGTGACAAATGTAGTTTTGCCGGTGATATGATGATCTATGGAAAGTTGACTACTCCTTCTTCTCGTGCGTTAGAAATCGATGCTCCTGTGTCAACACGTGGTGTCAATACGCGCTTTATCACAGCATCCGGAAGTGTCAATGTGCATGATGACTTTCTGCGTTTTACCAGCAATAGTAATATAACAATGACAATGCCTTCTCCTTCGTCTTGTCCCGGAAAGGTTTATTATGTCAAGCAGACCGCCGGTAGTGTCACTTTTACAAATGGGCCGTTCGTAGCTCCTAATGGTTGGGATACGAATAGTACCTACAAACTTACAGGGACATACTCCATGATGTTGGTTTCCGATGGCAGTAGTTGGTTCTTCTTTTATTGTGGATAGTTTAATTATAATTTATAAGAATATGAAAATCAATTTTAGACAAATCGAAGCACAGACTTCGTTCGAGGGTGGAAAGCAAACTTTCGATGCTGCCGAAACAATCGGCAATGAAATGATGTACAATGGCAGTATCCTTCTGGATATTGGCTTTGAAGAACTTGCGAAGGAAATCTATTATTCAAAAGGTGAGGTAGAAATCCCGGAACGCTACTGTAAGGCACTTGAACTTGTTGTTAAGAACTCGCGTCTTATCGCTGCCGTGAAGCGTACAATAATCAATCAACTAAACGGTGACTAACCGTTATAAACCAATACAAAACAATATGGTACTAGATTCAAACCAGTTTAACCAGCTTGTAGAAGAGGTAAAGAAAGCCCTTCTTACTGGCTCACAGGGTGTCGGTGATGTCGAGGTAGTCGATTCTCTGACCGATATTGTGAGCCTGCCTGCTCTTCGCCTTTCGGGTATGGAAGAATCTGTTGTCGAAGCTCCACTGGAATTGTTATCTGCTCCTGCTGAGGAAGCTGCTAAGGAAGTGCGCAAGGCTGAAGTAGAACGTGTGATTGTGGAAAAAGCCCGTGAAGAAGCCGAGAAATCGCGTGTAACTGCTGAAGGTTCTCGCGTATCTGCTGAAACTACGCGCATTAATGCCGAAAAAGATCGTGTGACAGCCGAAGGTCTCAGGAAAACAGCAGAAACAGAACGAGGTGAAGCTGAAACGGGCAGACAGACATCTGAGAGTACCCGTATTGTAGCAGAATCCGGACGTGTCGATGCTGAATCCAAACGGGTTACCGCCGAAGATGGACGTAAAAATGCTGAGACTGTGCGGACCAGTGCAGAGTCAATCCGGCAGACCAATGAAACAGGTCGTGTGGATGCTGAAAAGAGCCGTGTCACTGCGGAAGGTGCTCGTATGACGGCTGAGAGCGGACGGGTTACTGCAGAGAATACCCGCGTTACATCTGAGGATGCGCGTAAGAGTGCAGAAACGGACCGCCAAACAGCCGAGACCGCCCGGGGGAATGCTGAAAGTGGTCGTGTTTCCGCAGAAAGTAAACGGGTGACTGAGTTTGCTACCCTCAAGAAGGAATCGGAAACAGCTACAGCAAACGCTACTGACACGGCGGAACATCCTACCTACATCGGTGTAGACCACTATGTATACCAATGGGATAAGTCTACAAAAAAGTACGTTAAGACGGATATCTATGTTAAAGGTAAGCCGGGAGATACGTTCACTCCTCTTGGACGATATGATACACTTGCCGCCTTGAAAGCTGCTGTTCCTGATGGTTCCGGTATTAGCGGTTTCTATGCTGTGGGTACTACTTTACCCTACACATATTACGCATGGTATAACGGTGACTGGCAAAGTCAGGGGCGATTACAAGGAGAGAAAGGCGATAAGGGAGAGAAAGGGGATACAGGAGCACAAGGTCCTCAAGGCGTACAAGGTCCACAGGGGATAAAAGGTGATACCGGTGCAACAGGACCGCAAGGAGTAAAGGGCGATACTGGTGCCACTGGCCCTCAAGGGCCTAAGGGTGATACAGGAGCGACCGGTCTTCAAGGTCCCAAAGGAGATATCGGTCCACAAGGAGCTACAGGTCCTGCTGGTGCGAAAGGCGCAACAGGTGCAACCGGTCCTGCCGGAACGACACCGACGATTGGTTCGAATGGTAATTGGTATCTTGGGGCTACCGATACAGGAAAACCTTCAAGAGGTGCAACTGGAGCTACGGGTGCACAGGGTGCCAAAGGTGATACGGGCCCACAGGGGGCTACCGGCCCGGCCGGAACGAATGCAACCATTACCGGTGCGTCCGCAACAGTAGATGCCAATGTCGGCACTCCTGCAGTAACAGTTTCTCTTGGTGGTACTGCTTCTGCCAGGACTTTTGCCTTTGCCTTCAAAAACTTGAAAGGTGCGACTGGGGCAACCGGTCCTCAAGGTGCTACCGGTCCTGCCGGAGCTAAAGGAGCTACTGGCGCAACAGGACCACAAGGTGCAACGGGACCTGCTGGAGCCAATGCCACTATTACGGGAGCAACTGCTACAGTTGATGCAAACATCGGCACTCCATCTGTAGCGGTTTCTCTTGGTGGCAGTGCTTCTGCTAGAACCTTTGCTTTTGCTTTCAAGAATCTGAAGGGGGCAACCGGTGCTACCGGACCACAGGGGGCTACAGGTCCGCAAGGTGCGAAGGGTGCTACGGGTGCACAAGGTCCTCAGGGTGTTGGAGACCCGACTGTCACGGGTGCCAATACGGTTACAACCCTTGCTTCTTTGCCTGTATCCAAGAGAAGTATCGTCGCTACCCTTGCTTCTGCTACAAATCTGTCTGTTGCAAGTGGTATGTCAGTAGGGCAAGACTTGTATATTCGTTGTAAAGCAACGGCAACTTTCATTCAGCCTATACCTAATAGTGGAGCGTACACTTCGATGTCAGGCTCATCGCTAAGTGTTGTTTCGGGAGATGTTTTTGAGATTAGCATTTGGTGCTATGCAGCAGGTGCGTACTCTATATCCGTAAAAATAAAAGAATAACGATTATGAGTATTATACAAAGAAGGGCGGATTCAGGTGTAAAAAGTGGGAAATATGTAGCAGCTATATATATGGGTAAACAATTCTTTTCTACAGATTATGGAATGAGTTTTACTGAGAAGAAATGTAATTTTATCTATCTACCTGCATCAGTTGTTATATTAGAGGATACAGGTGATGTATTTGTAGCTACTCGTGGTAGTATAAATAATATATATGTTTCGAGAGATGGTTTGGTTACCACTAATCTCATTAAGCCCAATACTTTATTTGAAGATATAACAGGGATGGATATTACTAAAGATGGAAACACCCTATTTGTATTAGGTGAATATCAATATTTACGTAAAATTGATATTCAAACGAACACTATCATTGAGGGAAACCAGTTAAACGTTGATTATAAAATGCATAAATTAGCTGTATCAAGGAATGGTAGATATATAGTAATTGCTGGGGATTCATTTATGTATGGTTCTAATGATTATAGTTTGACTTTGAAACTGTCAAAACAAATAGAGTACCCATATTCAACTAGTAATAAATTAAATGATATGGTGATGAGTGGTGATGGTAAGTATATCTTCTATTCTTTTAAAAGTGGTTCTCTTGATTATAATGGAATCTTTAGGGTACATTGTGATGATTGGGATACAGTAGACCGGATTTCTGTGGCTGAGATTAATAACTATTATATACCCACTCAGATATGTGTGTCCCATACAGGAAAGCATATTATACTAATATATGGCAGTAGTCAAGGAAATTGGATATCCCACGATTTTGGTAGGAGTTTTACCAGACTGGCTGGTATGGATTATGCAAACCAGTTTGTAATGTCATCCAATGGTAAATATATTTATTGTATAAATGGTTCTGCATTATATAGGTCTGCAGATTATGGGAACACTTTTTCATTGACACTATCTGGGATTAATAGTTCTTATATGATTGCAATAAGTAAGTAATTAAAATTCCGTAATTATGTTATATGTAAATATCAATTCAGTAAGTAAAGTTATTAATCTTGATTTTGAGCTTGATGATAACTATGAAGTAGGTACAACCTATGAGGACTACCTTGATGGTAAGTGGGTTAAACTAAACGAGGAACAAGAAGCGTTCTATAATGCTAATCCGTCAGCTTCTATAAAAGAAGTGTTTGGCTGTGAACTAAGGCCTCCCTATGTACCTACTATCGAAGAGGTGAAGAGCCTGAAAATCTCTCAGATAATCGAGTACGACCAATCGGATGCTGTGAATCAGTTTACCCTTGGTGGCAAGCGGATGTGGCTTGATAAAGATACCCGTGTCGGTCTTGTAAATTCAATTAATATCGAGCAGACAGCCGGGAAAGAAACGACTGTGCTATGGTATGATGCAACAAAGTATGTCATTCCAATACCGCTTGCTCTGTGGATGCTTTCCTCTTTAGAATTGTATGCGCTGGATTCCTATAATGCGACACAAGAGCACATTGCATCTGTCAAAGCACTTGCGACGAAGGAAGAAGTAGAAGCCTATAACTATACTTCTGGTTATCCTGACAAATTAGTGTTCAACCTTTAATCAATAATGATATGATTTACTTATACCTTATATCGTTGATATTCCTCACTATGTACATAGTGTATGCGGTGAGTGTGTGCGGAGTGCCTTGGTCGCTCTCTGATACTTATTATCAGTTGAAGAAGCGAAACCGTCCGGCATGGCTATTCCAGATGGCTATGATTATTCCTGCTATGTTATTAATGCCGGTATGGTTGGAGTGTTCAACAGGCAATACTCAGTTCTTGGCTTTCCTCGCTTGTGGAGGATTGATGTTCGTAGGGACGGCACCGTTATTCAGGGAGGAATTTCAGTCGAAGGTTCACTATACAGGGACTGTTATCGCAGGACTGGCGACAATATTTTGGGTATGCTTCTCCGGAATGTGGTATCTTCCTGTTGTTACTTTTCCTATTGCTGGGATTATCATACTGAAATATAGTAAGTGGTTGTTCTGGGTGGAGATGGCGGCATTTGTCTGCGCTTATGCAGGGGTATTAATTAGCCTGATATAAAAATTCCCGTCCTACTTTCTCAAGCTGGGCGGAATAACGACAAAACTACTATCTGACCTTAGGGGGTCATGTTGCAAAGGTAGTATTAATAAATTAGATATAGTATGGAAATGAAAGGATTAGATGAATTATTTATTGTAGCGTGGATGCTGTTCGGCATCCTGTTAACCCCGCTTTTCTTTATAGCTTTTGATTTGTGGGCTGGAATAAGGAAAGCAAAGCAACGAAATGAGAAGATTTCAAGTGATGGCTGGAAGCGGACAGTAAACAAAGTAGCGAGGTATTATAATGCCTTGCTTGCGTTGGTCGTCGTTGATTGTATGCAGATGGCCGGTGTCTGGTATTTGGATAACTATTATGACTATCACATACCAATTTTCCCATTTATCACCTTGCTGGGGGCTTTCGGAGTGGCATCCATAGAAGTTAAATCAATCTATGAGAAAGCAGACGAGAAGGAACGCAAGGAGATGAAACAAGTGGCTGCATTGGCTACCGAGATAGCAAAGCACAAGGCGGACCCGGCAGAGATAGCACAGGCAGTAGTGGAGTATATGAATAAAGATAAGGAGGTACAGAAATGAGTATTAGAGATTATTTCGACATTCAGGAACTTGTATGCAAACATGTGTATAATAAGTTTGGTGATAATGCTTGGCAGTTCTTCGATGATCGATTGCTGGAGACATTACTTGTTATTCGGGAAAGGCTGGGTAAGCCTATTCATGTCAATAATTGGCAGATTGGAGGTAATCTCACCCAGCGGGGACTTCGCTGTAATGTATGTAGTCTCGTGGCCGAGAAGACGAGACTTGAAAAGGTCTATATGTCAGCTCATAGTCAAGGCACAGCAGTTGATTTTGATGTGAATGGTATGACTGCGTTAGATGTCAGGAACTGGATAAAGGATAATCAGATTATTTTGCCTTATCCTATCCGACTGGAACAGGATGTTACTTGGGTGCATCTTGACATGAGAAACGATGGGAAGAAAGGTAAAGTGGTTTACTTTAAATGATGAAACTATGAAAAAGCTACCTTGGATATTAGTCATATTACTGGCTGTGGCTTGTGTGGTGAGTTGGTTTCGTCCGTATGAATCTCTCCCAGTAGAAATCAGGCGTGATACTGTTACAGTAATTGATACATTCATAGATACGGTGCTTCAACCGTATAGAGTAGAAGTAATTCGTCATGATACGCTGTGGTTTCCCCTTTGGGCGGATGACGATGTCAATGATGATGTACGCGATAGCTTCCCGGTTATTCTGCCTATTGAGAAGAAAGAGTATAGGACGAATGAATATTATGCTGTAATCAGTGGCTTTCGTCCTAATCTTGATTCGATAGAAACGTATAATAGAACTCGTACAATTACAGTGTCACCTAAGAAGAAGCGTTGGGGGCTTGGCTTGCAAGCAGGATATGGCTTCTATCCTGGCCAAAGTGGTTTTTATGTTGGGGTTGGAGTGAGTTATAATTTGTGGCAGTGGTAAAGAAGTAGAAGCCGTCTTTTAACGATAAAAGAAGCCTCGAGTCGAAAGATTCGGGACTTTTTAATGTTCATGATTAAACTTCTAGTATCTTTGCGAAAAAAGATATTATGAAAGTTAAACAGGAATATGAAAGAATGCCGGCTAATGAAGTCTGGAATATAATAGTAGGCTATATAAATACGAATAAACAGTTTTTATCTACTACTGATATTAAATACAATGCCAAGGTAATAAGTGATTCTATAGAATACAAAGGCGGCAAGGAAGGAAGTAATAGAGCCACGGAAGGAGAATCTATCAGTAAGAATCAATTTATTTCCGCATTCAGACAAGTCCGTGACATGGAATGTATCAATACAAAAAATGTCAAGCCTTATATTGATAGAAAGCAAAGCCCGTTTGTTGGCTTACTAAAGTCAGTTGGTATTATTGGATAAACATTGGCTATAAGATATTATTAGCTTCTATATATACTGCCATTGCTTTTATTATCTAGGTGATCTATAAACTTACCATACTGTTTTTGTTTCTAAATTTTATGATTATGAAAGAATATGTTGAGAAATACATAAATGAGTTACATACTGATAACCACCGTTATTTATCTTGGGAACATTGTTACAAGGCATTCGGTAATTCCGGGAACTCTGTTGATTATTTGGCATTGCATCTTGCTTTTTATTTAGCAAGTTGGGGCATGTATAGGGGATCCACAACTTTGCTTAAAAAAGATTATAAGGTTCATTATAAGGTTGTTGAATTAATTAAACCTATAGCTTTGAAACGGGAAGCTATTAAGAGTTTAGTAGAAATCCAAGGGTTGATGGATAACATTGTTCAAGAATATAGTAAGGTTGGCATTAAAGCTTCAAAGACTTTGCAAACAAAGGTTTTATTAGGTACTTTGGGTTGTTTTCCTGCATTAGATCGTTTCTTTATAGATGGATGGAATATAGAATTTGAATCGAGCCCAACCAATGAGAAAATATTCAATTTTGCTTTGGAAAATATCAGTGAAATAGAGGACTGCCAGAAGACTGTCAATCGGAATATGATATACCCTCCAATGAAGATTGTAGATATGTATTTCTGGCAAAAGGGATATGATAAATATCTTGAAGGGAAAAAGGCAGCTGAATAAGCTGCCTTTTTCCTACCTTTGCTCGAAAAATATATAGTTATGGCATACAATTATGACGAAGAGAGCGTGAAAGCCCTAATTAGCTGGGCTGAGAACGCGCAATTACCCCAAGAAGTAACTCTTAGCGAAGCTGAACATATCATGGATGCTAAAATATATGCTCGTGCTAATATCAACGATATTAAACAGCATTATCCAGATGCTTTTTATAACCCGGCGATTGACCGGTTGTATCGTTTGAAAGAATTAGTGGAAGGGATGGCGGAATAGGCCATCCTTTATTTGTTTACGTAAAGAAGGCAGCCTTATGACTGCCTTCTGGAATACAAGCTCATCAGCACACATCAACATCTCTTGCTTGGTATTCAGTTGCAGTTACTGATTAATTTTGAAAAAGTTTAGTCCAGACACAAAAAAAAGTGAGGGGAACACCCCCCCCCACTCAAAGTCAAACCAAAAACTCGAATTATGGGTCGAATCCTTGATATCACAAAGGTAGTAAGTTATTTTAGATTATCAAGTATTTCTCGAATGGCTTTGTCTGCGTGCTTACGCATAATCTTTACGTAATTAAAGATAGGACGATTCTTTTTCATGGACTGTCCTATACAATATTCTAGAGTTTCAAGTGATATTCCTAATTCAAAACCATGCTGAACGAATGATTTTCTGGCAGAGTAATATACAACATGAGATTCAATCCCTATGCTTTCTGCAAGTCTTCCTATTTCTTTTGTTACATACTTTCGGAAATTGTCATAGGTATATTTGTACCCGAAATTAAGTTTTCCGTTTTTCCCCATCCATTCTTGTATTATGAGTTTAGCTTCGGGAGGTATAGTAAGACTTATCTTTTTTTCTCCTTTCTTGGTATTTTTGGATTTTTCTCGGATGTATTCAATTGTATCTTTGTTTTTGAAATTGAATTGCATGAGGTCTACTAGATTTATGCCACCGAGATAATATGATAGCATAAAAAGGTCACGGGCTAATCTGAGAGATTTTTCTTTAGGAGTAGAATCCCTTATCTGCTTTACTTCATTGACAGTAATATCTTGTTCTCGTATGCTACCTTCTGGTCTCTCATAATATTCAAAGGGATGGGCTTCATACGAAACTTTTCTGTCACGGATAGCCTGATTGATTATGGCTTTCAGGTGTGCCATGTGTGTACCACGCGTAACAGGATTTAGCTTCTTTTCATTCTTTAGGTAAATGTCAAAGTCTTTAATAGTTCGTGGGGTAATACCATCCAGCATAATATCGTATTTTACATATTCATTGAAATAATTATATGTTCGTCGATATAGATCAGCCGTGCTTTTTCTGCCTTCTTTCTCCATATTATTTATATAGTCGTCAGCAGAATAAGAAAAAGGCGTCGCTCCTTGTTTAATATTTGATAGATATTCGACAAGTTGGGTGCATGTGTAGGATTGGGTATTAATTCGATCCAATGCCTCCTGATAAGAGTTGAGAATGCTTCTTAACTTCATGTTGATATATGAAGCATTTGAGGTATTTACTACTTGTCCATCTTTGAATTCTGACAAGTCGTCAATGTCGAAGCGGGTAACAAGATATCTTGTTTCCTGATTATGTCCGATTGCAATTCTAATCTTATGTTTTCCGCTTTTCAGCATCTTAGCTGGAACAACGGCAAGTTTGAGGGTTGTCATAATTGTTTTGGATTCGTTTTCGACAAGTTCATAGTGTCAAAAATGACAGAAACTGTCTTTTTTTTATCCAAAACGAAATTTGGAGAGTATTCAGAAATGCGCTGCAAAGTACTGTAAGACCGATTTTAACGAGTGGAGCGTATCGGACTCGAACCGATCACCTCGACACTGCCAGTGTCGCGCTCTAGCCAGATGAGCTAACCCCCCTTTTTTGATCCTTCGCTAACGTTTGCGAGGTTTCTCTCTTTTTGGTGGCGCAAATATAATGCATTATTCTGAAATAATTGCTATGTTTGCGAAACAATTTGAAAGAAAAAATATGCTGATCTATAATACAACCTATCAAGTAGAAGAAGGACAGGAAGATAACTTCCTGATCTGGATAAAAGAATTCTATTTACCCGAAGTAGAGAAAACCGGTGCATTGCATACACCGCGTATTGTCCGCGTACTAAGCCATCGTGAAGAGGGTAGCACATGCTATTCCCTTCAGTTTGAAGTGGAAAACTCTGGTATTCTGCACCGCTGGCACATGGAGCAAGGGGTGAAGTTGAACGAAGAACTGGTTAAAATATTCCAGGATAAGGTGGTTGGCTTTCCTACATTGATGGAGGTAATAGAGTGATACAACCGGTCAAAGAAAAGATAATTTTAGGTATTGACCCCGGTACTACCATTATGGGATATGGAGTGCTGCGTGTGGTGGGGACAAAGCCTGAGATGATTGCTATGGGGATCATTGACCTGCGCAAACTTGGTGACCATTACCTTAAACTACGCCATATACACGAACGGGTGTTGAGTATCATCGAGAGTTACCTGCCTGATGAACTTGCTATTGAGGCTCCCTTTTTCGGCAAGAATGTACAATCTATGTTGAAGCTGGGGCGTGCTCAGGGAGTTGCTATGGCTGCTGCCCTCAGTCGTGATATCCCTATTACGGAATATGCCCCTCTTAAAATAAAAATGGCTATCACAGGAAATGGTCAGGCTTCCAAAGAGCAAGTAGCGGATATGTTGCAACGCATGCTCCACTTTGCAAAGGAGGATATGCCTACATTCATGGATGCCACGGACGGGTTGGCCGCTGCTTATTGCCATTTTCTGCAAATGGGGCGTCCCACAGTAGAGAAAGGATATCACGGATGGAAAGACTTTATAGCCAAGAATCCGGATAAAGTGAAGAAATAAGATATGATATTTAATACTTAAAACTTAAAATAACCACCATGAAACTGAATGAACTTGCCTTGATTGGAGTAGCTACAGCGACAGTTGTCAGCTGTGCCCCGGCAAAGAATGAGTACGCGTCTTATGAGTTGTATCCCGTTCGTTCGGGCAGCTTGACGGAAATGGAGTATACTCCCGAAGTTACGAATTTTACATTGTGGGCGCCGACTGCCGATGAAGTACGCCTCATGCTGTTTGATGCGGGTGATGGCGGCCATGCTTATGAGACTGTTTCTATGGTATCTGATAAGGAAGGAACCTGGACGGCAAAGGTGGAAAAGGACCTGATTGGGAAATTCTATACATTTAATGTGAAGATCAAGGATAAATGGCTGGGAGACACTCCGGGCATCAATGCGAAAGCAGTAGGGGTGAATGGAAAACGTGCTGCTATCATTGATATGAAAGCAACCGATCCTGAAGGTTGGGCACAAGATAAGCGTCCTGCTTTGGCTTCTCCGGCCGATGCTGTTATTTATGAAATGCATCACCGTGACTTCTCTATTGATCCTTCATCGGGCATTCAGCATAAAGGTAAATTCCTGGCACTGACGGAAGAGGGTACACTTAGCCCTGAGAAGCTGGCAACCGGCATCGATCATTTGAAAGAACTGGGTGTGACACATGTTCATATTCTGCCGTCCTATGACTATGCTTCGGTGGATGAAACGAAATTGGATGAAAATAAATATAATTGGGGATATGATCCGCAGAACTATAATGTACCTGACGGTTCGTACTCTACTGATCCTTATGATCCTTCTATCCGTATCAAGGAATTCAAGCAAATGGTACAGGCTTTGCATAAGGCAGGTATTAGGGTAGTGCTGGATGTGGTATATAATCATACATTTAACACAGCTGAGAGTAATTTTGAACGTACGGTACCGGGGTATTTTTATCGCCAGATGCCGGATGGTAGCTTTGCAGATGGTTCTGCCTGTGGTAATGAAACGGCAAGTAACCGTCCTATGATGCGGAAATATATGGTAGAGTCTGTGTTACACTGGCTTAATGAATACCATCTTGATGGATTCCGCTTTGACCTGATGGGAATTCATGATATTACCACAATGAATGAAATCCGCAAGGCTGCTACGGCGGTTGATCCGAGTATCATTATTTATGGTGAAGGCTGGGCGGCTAAGGCTCCCCAGATGCCGGAAGATTCTTTGGCTATGAAGATGAATACGTATCGGATGCCCGGTATCGCTGCTTTCTCCGATGAAATGCGTGATGCTCTGCGTGGTCCGTTCAATGATAACCACAAAGGTGCTTTCCTTGCCGGACTTCCTGGTGGAGAGGAGAGTGTTAAGTTTGGTATTGTGGGTGCCATCAAGCATCCGCAGGTGGATAATGACTCAGTGAATTACAGTAAGGCTTCGTGGGCTGAACAGCCAACACAGATGATCAGCTATGTATCCTGCCATGATGATATGTGCTTGGTAGACAGGCTTAATGCGAGTATTCCAGACATTACGCCGCAGGAACTTGTCAAGTTGGATAAACTGGCACAGACGGCGGTATTTACTTCACAAGGCATACCGTTTATTTATGCAGGTGAGGAAGTGATGCGTGATAAGAAAGGGGTACATAACAGTTATCAGAGTCCTGATTCTATCAATGCGATCGATTGGAAACGCAAAGCTGAATATGCTGATGTATTTGCTTATTATAAAGGTTTGATACAGTTGCGTAAAAATCATCCTGCTTTCCGTATGGGAGATGCGGAACTGGTGCGCAAGCATTTGGAATTCCTTCCGGTAGAGGGTAATAATCTGGTTGCATATCGCTTGAAAGAGAATGCTAACAGAGATGTTTGGGAAAATATTATCGTGGCACTGAATTCTCGTAAAGAGCCTGCAAAGCTGGTTGTGCCTGAAGGTAAATACACGGTGGTGTGCAAGGACGGATTTATAAATGAAAATGGACTGGGTACACTTTATGGTTCGGAAGTTATGATTCCGGCACAATCTGCACTCATCATTTATAAGTAAGAATTAGTATCTATAAAGTTATCGCCCCTGTTAGTAACAATACTGACAGGGGCGATAACTTTTCTATAAATGATGCTATATTGTCAGTTCTATTTTCAGATTACTTACTTAAAAATAGACAATTTGCGCAAACAGCCTGTTTGTTTGAGTAAGTAAAACCGGAAAACTTGGTATCTTTGCGGCATTACAAAACAAAATATGTCTCCAATGATGCAATCATATACTATATCTTTGAAGGGCGGGGTGGCCCGTAATCCGCTTGTACGATTGGCTGCACCTGCTTCCGTATCTTTTCCTGCAGATGAGCACATTGCCATTGTAGGGCCTAACGGCTCAGGAAAGAGCCTTTTGGTAGATATGCTTATCGGGAAATATCCATTGAAAGACGGGATGCTTATTTATGACTTTTCCCCTTCCGCATCACAAACGGCTTATGATAATATCAAATACATTGCTTTCCGTGATACATACGGTTCGGCGGATGCTAATTATTATTATCAACAACGTTGGAATACTCATGATCATGATGATGTACCATTAGTTAAAGATATGTTGGGAACGGTTAGGGATGAGGCTCTGAAACAAGAACTTTTCGATTTATTTCGCATTGAACCTATGCTGGATAAGCCGATGATTCTTCTTTCCAGCGGCGAGTTGCGCAAATTTCAGTTAGTGAAAGCATTACTTACTGTTCCTCGTGTGCTTATCATGGATAACCCTTTCATTGGATTGGATGCACAGACTCGTGAGTTGCTGAATACTCTGTTGGAAGGATTAGCCAAACGGTCTACCGTGCAACTTGTCCTGATACTCTCTATGATGGATGATGTTCCCGTATATATAGATAAAGTACTGCCGATAGCAAATCGTACAGTAGGACAGATGATGTCACGTGATCAATACCTTACCATATTCCGGAACGCAGATATACCTGTACCCGAAGATTTGCAACAACGCATTATCGACTTGCCTTATGATAATACTAATTATGTTTCCGACGAAGTGGTAAAACTGAATAAAGTCAGTATCCGCTATGGTGACCGCATCATTTTGAAGGAACTGGACTGGACGGTGATGCGTGGTCAAAAATGGGCATTGAGTGGAGAAAATGGAGCAGGAAAATCGACTTTATTGAGCCTTGTATGTGCCGATAACCCCCAATCGTATGCTTGTGATATCAGCCTGTTCGGGAGAAAACGGGGAACGGGTGAAAGTATTTGGGAAATAAAGAAACACATCGGGTATGTCAGCCCTGAAATGCATCGTGCTTATTTGAAGAATTTACCGGCTATTGAGATTGTTGCTTCCGGTCTGCATGACAGTATCGGATTGTATAAACGTCCGAAAGCGGAACAAATGTCTGTTTGTGAATGGTGGATGGATATTTTTGGTATTGCCGCCCTCAAAGATAAACCTTTTTTGCAATTATCCAGTGGCGAACAACGTCTGGCGCTCTTGGCACGGGCTTTTGTTAAAGATCCGGAGTTGCTGATATTGGATGAGCCTTTGCATGGCTTGGATACTTATAACCGTCGCCGGGTGAAGAAAGTTATCGAAGCCTTTTGCCGTCGGCAGGATAAAACGATGATTATGGTTACTCACTATGAGAGGGAGTTACCCGCCACTATTTCAGATCGTATATTCCTGAAGCGTAATCGGTAATCGTTCAATACTATGAAGAAACTGCTACTCTTGCTTTTGATGCTAATTGTCCTTCTTTCTTGCGGGAGAGGAGGGAAAGCACTGGACGCTGACTCTTCCCGGATAGTGCCTGATTCTTTTGCAATTGGTTTAAACTTGTTTAATAAAGGAAGAGTAGCTTCTCATAACTCCGCCAATATGGATAGTGTCTTGTTTTACATGCAATTGGCTGAAAACTTTTTTAAACGTGAGGGGGACAAAGCGCAGGTGAATCGTTTCATTGCTTTTATTTATTCGTCAAGAGGGATGTTAGATGAGGCTATGCCCTATTTTTTGAAAGCCAGTCGTATGGCAAATGAATGGCAATATAGCTCTATTTGTCAGGAAGTGGCCAACGCTTATGCTGCTGCCGGACGTTTTCGGGAAGGAGTGTTAGTATTGGATTTAATACGGAAGAATATGAATGATAGGAAAGTAGTACCCTACTATCATTTGGCAAAAGGAAATCTTTGGGCAGGTGTCAATGAATACGATTCGGCTGTTACTTATTACCGTACAGCATCTATATCATTAAATCGATGGGTTGCAGCAGAGGCATCCAGACGGTTGAAAATGTTGTATTTTTCACAGGGAAAAGATAGCTGTTCTTTCTATGCAGCACTTGCTGCTAATGAGCATCTTGTAAATGAGTTGAGGAGAGAAGAAGGTTTTGAAAATCGGACACAATACGAAAAGGCTAAGCTCGAAAATGAACTGAATCGTCTGAAAATAGATAAGCAGAGGCGTGAAATCTGGCTTTTGAGTTTAGGGCTTTGTTTTGTCGTAGCATTTGCGGTAGGTTATATTGTTTGGCAGCGTCGCAAACGCCAGATGTATAAGCAACTTTGGCGTGAGCAATCTCTGCGGCTGAGCCAGACGGAGCAACTATTGCAGCAATCAGAGGAGTTGAATATGCTACGTGAAAAAGAGGGTATGCTTCGTGAGTCGCTTTTCCGACGAATGAAGTCATTTCATAAAATCCCTTCTTTGGAGAAAGAAGAAGAGGCTTCCGAGGAAGAGAGTGATAGTCAAAATAGGCGTATAGCCTTATCTGATGAAGAGTGGGAAGACATACGTCAAACGGTAGACGGAAGTTATGATCGTTTTTCTGTGAGGCTGTTAGAAGCGTTTCCGGGATTAAGTATGAAGGATATATATTTCTGTTGCCTGGTGAAAATAAATGTTAGTATCAAAGATTTGTCTGATATCTATTGTATCAGTCGCACCTCGATTAGTCGCAAGAAACAACGCATGAAACGAGATAAGTTGGGATTGACGGAAAATAATGAGACTTTAGATGATTTCTTGCGCCGTTTTTGAATTTTTGTCTATACTTATTTTAGCTGTTAAAGGTTTAATCTTTTTAAAATCAGCGTTTTATGTGTGATGCAATCTGCCAATTTTGTCTATAGGATAATTTGCTTCTCCTTCCCAAGGCAGCTATCTTTGTCTTATTGTTTCACGTAAAAAATAAGAATATGAAAAACAAGCAATGGAAAAGTGTTAGATGGCTGGCAAGCCTAATGTTTATTTTGGGGCTGAGTTCCTGTTCGGATGGAGGACAAACTCAGAAAAGTTCAGCATTGGACACACAGCCGATAGCGGGTTCAGTGGAGGTTGTAAACGGAGATTCTATATGGGTTTGTGACCTGTCGGCATTGAAAGATACTGTGGTACTTCCGTTGAGTTATTTTGCAGATGAATTGCAAATTGTGAAGTTGGACAATCGGGATGAGGCATTGGTACCTGTGCGAAATGTGATTGTTTCCGACAATTATATATTAGTATGGGGTAAAGATCAGACTCCTTTTAAACTTTTTGATAAATCAGGGAAATTTCTTGCTAATGTGGGAGCTTTCGGACAAGGGCCCGGTGAGTATCAGCTGATTTATGATGCTCAGATAGATGAAGCTGGTGGACGTATATATTTACTTCCCTGGAATGCTAAATCTTTGCTGGCTTATGATTTGAAAGGACAGGCTGTGCAGAGTATTCCATTGCCCGGTTTGGTGCCGAAAGGCGTTTTCAAAGCCAATACGAAAGACTCTCTGTTGTCTGTATTCCTTTTACCTTTTGAATATTTGCCGTATGTGGCATGGACTCAGAAGTTCGATGGAGAAATACAAGATACGATACGTTCACGTCATTTAGCCATAAAGCCGGACTTCAGCAATGAAGTGTATAGCAATAAAAATGGTGGAGACTTTGATGTGTCTCTTTTTGTATTTTGGGAACGTCGTCCGGACAGTCTCTATCATTATGCCAACGGGCGTTTGAATCCTCGTTTCACTATGGATTTTGCTAAGAAAGAAATTCCCATTCATGATTACAAGGAACTGCCGCGTCATTTCCTGGGAAGTACATCTGTGGAAAAACAATTGGATGAAAATAATTTCACCACAGAAGTGCCGGCCGATTTTATCATGGACAAACAATCTTTGAAAGGTGCTTTCTATAAGGTAGAGAATGACTATCTGGGTAATCTGCCTATTCCCTGGTTTCCGTACAGTTGTTCAAACGGATATTATACTGCCAATATGGAGCCTGTAACTCTGAAAGAAACATTGGAAAAGTACTTGGCAGGTGCTAAAGATATTCCGGCTGCCGATCGGGAGCGTTTACAGAAATTGGCAGATAGTATTCATGAGAATGATAATAACTATATTCTGTACGCCAAGTTGAAATAATAAATGAAACACTTACTTTACATTATATTGCTGTCTCTATTGTTTCTCTCTGCCTGCAAGTCGCGGGCAGAGCAGAAGCAACAGGAGGCGAACGATACGATTGTTGTAGAAACTCCAAAGATAATACAAGATGCTCCTCTGGTGGCTGGAAGTGTGATATTAAAAGATGAGGACTTCGGAGAACTAATAGAATTGACAGGTACCCATCAGATACTGGATGAGGAAGGTCCCATCTTCAAAATGGCAGAGCCGGAAATGTTAATTAGAGATGGGTATTTCCTTTTGCAGAATCGCCCTGCTATGTCCTATACCCGTCGTCCGGATGGAACGGTTGAAGTAGTGAAATCGGCAGACGAAGGTCTGAACTGTTTCTTCCACTGGTATCGTTTGCCGGATTTCCGTTATATCACTTCTTTCGGAATAGGAGGAAATGGACCTAATGAATTTAACTTTCCTCATTTGGTATCTTCAGGTGTATCTGCCCCCGGTACATATGTTTATGAGACGGGGACTATGCAACTGTTTGAAACTGATACAACGGGGGTATTGAAACCTTTTCCTTTTACCTTTAAATCGATCAAAGGTTCTTCTTATTCAAACCGGCAGATATGTGCAGTTTCCCGGGATACTTTCTATTATGCTGATAATGTGCCGAGAGGAAAGGCTATTATTCGTACTGTTTATCAGGGAGACAGTTTGCAGACGGAACAGATATATAATCTTGCATTTAGCAAGAAACATCGTTCCTGGAGTCCGTATATCGGTGATTTTATTGTTTCACCTTCCGGTAACCGGATGGTATATGCTTATAAATATTTTCGTAAAATCCTGATAATGGATACATCTGCTCAGGTTGTACGGGATATTACTTTTGATGCTGACGGCGTGGAAGCCAAGAATGATATACTTACATTAGGCCCGGATAATGTGACCTATTATTGGGGAATATCTGCTACTGACGATTACTTCTTCCTTACTTATAGCGGACGTACTCCGCTTCAGGTATCGCGTGAGAATGGTAAAGGTGATGGATATATCTTTGTAGAACAATATGATTGGGGTGGTAATCCGGTGGCACGTTATAAACTTGACCATTGGGGCAGGGTTATATCAGATGGGAAGTTATTGTATCAGGTATGTTACATGTATGACGATCCGCTCTTTTTGTATACATTGCCCGGAAAAGAATGAAAGAGGTTTGCAAGATAAAGAACTAAAATGATTTATCTCTGAAAAATACTTTTTATATTTGCAGCCGTTATGGCGAAGTATGTACTTTTGTGTTGTATATTGTTAGGTGTATTCCTTATATCAGGATTCGAATCTGTATCCGGTGATGTGAAGGAGTATAAAGAACTTCGTCTAACGGAACTGCAACCGGGAAAAACGGAATGTAATGTATCTAGTGCGGATGCCGAGCAATGTAAAAAGGTGGTTTATGGTGGAGAATATGCAGGTAAGGCTATTGGAAATATAGCAACATCTGTTTCACGTACGAATGTTCCTTCCTCACAGCTTTTAAGGTTCAATGCATTTTCTGTTGTAGCTAAGATCGTTAAATCCATAAAAGTCTTACTTCCCGAAGAAAAAAGAATTTCTTTTCCACATCCTATTTCACTTACTCAATATTCCAGTAGATATTATATCTATGCTTTAAGACATATTATTATTTAAATCTTCCTTTCTTTATAAGGCATTTGTGTCTTATAATCTTCTTATTACTTCAATTCATATATATTTCTGTCACAGGGAATAGCTGGAGAGCTTTGCCTCTGTTGTGGGATATGTATATATTTTATATGCTAATAATCAATATGTAATGGAATTTATATTAGATTTTATTCTTCACATTGATCAATATATGATAAACATTGTGCAGGAATATCACACTTGGACTTATGTAATATTATTCATAATCGTTTTTTGTGAAACGGGTTTGGTGGTTACTCCTTTCCTTCCGGGGGATTCATTGCTTTTTGTGGCAGGGGCTATAGCTGCGTTACCCGGAACTCCGCTTGAAGTAAATATCCTTGCTTTGATTTTGTTTTTTGCTGCTGTGTTGGGAGATTCTTGTAACTATATGATAGGGCATCTCTTTGGGCGCAAGTTGTTTAATAATCCCAATTCCAGAATATTCAAGCAAAGTCATTTGGATAAGACACATGAATTTTATAAAAAATATGGTGGTAAGACTATAATCATAGCAAGGTTTGTTCCCATTGTGCGCACTTTTGCTCCATTTGTAGCTGGAATGGGGAAGATGCATTATTACTATTTCATGGTATACAATCTGGTGGGAGGAGCTGCTTGGGTAGCGCTTTTCTGTTATGCCGGGTATTTCTTCGGAGACCTTCCGGTGGTACAAGAGAATCTTAAACTGCTGATCGTAGCAATCATCGTAATTTCCATATTGCCTGCCATAATAGAGGTGGCACGCGCAAAAATGAAATCAAAGAAACAAAAATAATTAGATACATTTATTCTTATGAAAAATTCCTTTTTTAGTAGGTTTACTCCCAAAGAACCTAAATTCTTTCCTTTGTTGAAACAACTGTCTGAGATTTTGACTGCATCATCGGCTCTTTTAGTTGAAAGTCTGCAACATGATAAACTGGAAGAGAGAGCTGATTATTATAAAAGAATAAAAGACCTGGAACGTGAAGGAGACAAATTGACCCACTTAATCCTTGACGAACTTGGAACCACTTTTATTACTCCTTTTGATCGTGAAGATATTCATGCTTTGGCATCAACTATGGATGATGTTATAGATGGGATAAATAGTTGCGCCAAACGTATTCATATTTATAATCCCCACCCGATCTCTGATAGTGGAAAGGAACTTAGCCGCTTGATTCAGCAAGAGGCTGTTTGCATTGGTAAAGCAATGGATGAATTGGAGACTTTTCGCAAGAAACCGGCGGCATTACGTGGATACTGCAATAAGTTGCATGATATAGAAAATCAGGCAGATGATGTATATGAACTCTTTATCACGAAACTTTTTGAAGAAGAAAAGGATTGCATTGAACTCATTAAAATAAAAGAGATCATGCATGAACTGGAAAAAACGACCGATGTGGCAGAACATGTGGGTAAGATATTGAAGAACCTGATTATCAAATACGCATAGAAGAAGCTGAGAACATGGAATTATTAGTAATAATTATTGTATTGGCTCTGATATTCGATTATATCAATGGTTTCCACGATGCAGCAAATTCAATAGCTACCATTGTATCAACCAAAGTTCTTACTCCTTTTCAGGCAGTAATATGGGCAGCTTTTTTTAATTTTGTTGCATTCTTTATTGCCAAGTATCTGATTGGAGGTTTCGGTATAGCTAACACGGTGTCTAAGACTGTGGTGGAACAGTATATCACACTACCGATTATTTTATCGGGAGTGATCGCTGCTATTGCATGGAATCTGTTTACCTGGTGGAGAGGCATTCCTTCATCTTCTTCGCATACCCTTATCGGTGGATTTGCAGGAGCTGCTATTATGGCTCACGGTTTCGATGCCATTCAACTCAATATCATTCTGAAAATCGCAGCCTTTATTTTTCTGGCTCCTTTGATAGGAATGATTGTTGCTTTCGGATTTACCTTATTGGTTTTATATGCTTGCCGACGTGCACATCCCCATACGGCCGAGGTTTGGTTCAAGAAATTGCAACTGGTGTCTTCGGCAATGTTTAGTATAGGGCACGGCCTGAATGATTCACAGAAGGTAATGGGTATTATAGCGGCAGCTATGATAGCTGCTCATTCAGAAGGTTTAGGCATGGGAATAAACAGTATTGAGGATTTGCCGGATTGGGTCGCTTTTTCCTGCTTTACTGCTATTTCGCTTGGCACGATGTCCGGTGGATGGAAGATTGTGAAAACAATGGGTACCAGAATAACGAAGGTAACACCTTTGGAAGGTGTTGTTGCAGAAACTGCCGGTGCCTTTACCCTGTATCTTACGGAGTTTTTAAAGATTCCGGTTAGCACTACACATACAATTACCGGAGCTATTATTGGAGTTGGTGCTACTAAACGGCTTTCTGCTGTACGTTGGGGTGTAACGAAAAGCCTGATGATTGCCTGGGTGTTGACTATTCCGGTGAGTGGTCTTCTGGCAGCCGGGGTTTATTGGGTTATTACCTTGTTTTCCTCTTTATTGGGATAAAACGGTATAAACTGAAAACATTTAACTAAACTATCTGTTTTTATATTATATATGCTTCATATTTTGATATTTCATTTTATGTCGATTTATATTTTAATCACAATAAACAGTTTATGCCATGAAATTCTTTATTGACACTGCAAATTTAGACCAGATCAAGGAAGCCTATGATATGGGCGTTCTCGATGGAGTGACCACCAACCCTTCGCTTATGGCGAAAGAGGGCATCAAAGGAGTAGATAATCAGCGGAAACACTATGTGGATATCTGCAATATCGTACAAGGTGATGTCAGTGCCGAGGTAATTGCTACGGAGTATGAAGGTATGATTAAGGAAGGCGAAGAGCTTGCCGCACTCAACCCGCATATCGTAGTAAAAGTTCCCTGTATCGCAGATGGTATCAAGGCTATCAAATATTTCACTTCCAAAGGTATTCGTACCAATTGCACATTGGTATTTTCTGTAGGACAAGCTTTGCTGGCTGCCAAAGCGGGAGCTACTTATGTATCTCCGTTTGTGGGACGTCTGGATGATATCTGTGAGGATGGTATTGCACTGGTAGGTAAGATTGTGGAAATGTATCGGTATTACGGCTATACCACACAAGTTCTTGCGGCTTCTATTCGTCATACAGCACACATAATGCAATGCATTGAAGTAGGTGCCGATGTAGCAACTTGTCCATTGTCTGCCATTAAAGGCCTGCTTAATCATCCATTGACGGATTCCGGACTGAAAAAGTTCCTGGAAGACTATAAACGTGTAAACGGATAATAAAAATACTCTTATAAGCCTATCTTTCACGGTTTTCTTGAACAATATTGGCGTAAAATAGAATAAAACAACTATTTTTGCGCTCAATATAAATATAAAACAAGAAAAAGCTGATGAAAGAAAGGCTTATAGGATTGATAAAGACGTACATCCTTTTCGTCTGTATCTTTATATTGCAGAAACCGTTATTTATACTTTACTACAGTTCTTTGTATGCAGGTACTTCCTGGACAGATCCTTTCCTGGTTATCTGGAATGGTTTACCCCTTGACCTCTCACTGGCCGGATATTTAACGGCTATCCCCGGATTACTTTTTATTGCGTCCGCCTGGACACTTTCCAAGACACTCCGTAGTATCTGGAATGGTTATTATTTCTTCATTGCTATTTTACTCGCTGTCATTTTCATTGTTGATTTAGGTTTATATGAGTATTGGGGATTCCGTTTGGATGCCACCCCGCTCTTCTATTTCTTCTCTTCTCCTAAAGATGCATTTGCCAGCATGAATATATGGCAGATGACAGGCGGAATAGTGGCCATGATCATATATGCATCCTTACTTTACGTGATTTTCCTTTGGGTACAGAAAGGCATTTGGAAAAGGCTGAAGTTGCCTTATCGCCGTCTGTCCGTATCGGGTATCATGTTGTTACTTACTGCCCTGCTTTTTATTCCTATCCGTGGTGGCTTCACCGTTTCTACGATGAACACTGGTAAAGCCTATTTCAGTTCTAACCAACGACTGAATCATGCAGCTATCAATCCGGCGTTCAGCTTGATGGAATCTCTTTCCAAGCAAAAAGATTTCAGTAAACAATACCGTTTTATGGAAGCGGCACAGGCAGATGAACTGATGAAGAAGCTGGTAGATCCGCAGGTACTGGATAGCACTGCGGTAGTTCCCGATACTTTGCGTACGGCTTTATTCAAAACAGAACGTCCGAATGTCATTTTCGTCATACTGGAGAGTTTCTCATCTAAGTTGATGACCACTCTGGGAGGAGAACCGGACATTGCCGTGCAGATGGATAGCCTGGCAAGTGAAGGAGTACTCTTTACGAATTTTTTTGCCAATAGCTTCCGTACAGACCGTGGATTGGTATCCATTCTGAGCGGTTATCCAGCACAGCCTACCACCAGTATCATGAAGTACCCCCGCAAGACCCAGAATCTTCCTGCTATTGCAGGCAGTCTGCGCGATGCCGGATACCGTACCAAATATTATTATGGGGGTGATGCCGACTTTACGAATATGCGTTCTTACCTGATGTCTTCCGGTTTTGAAGGTATTGTTTCGGATCAGGACTTCTCCGTATCAGAGCGTTTGAGTAAATGGGGGGCACACGATCATCTTGTCTTCAATCGTCTGTTGGAAGATATAAAGGCTGAAGCGGCGGATACAATTACGGCAGATAATCCCCGTCCGTTCTACCGGGTATTGCAGACCTCCAGCAGTCATGAGCCTTTTGAGGTTCCCTATCGTCGTCTGGCGAATGATCGTTTGAATGCTTTTGCCTATACTGACAGTTGTGTAGGTGACTTTGTGAAGCGTTTCCGTGAATTGCCGCAGTGGAAGAATACGGTAATAGTTTTTGTGCCCGACCATCTGGGGGCATATCCCGAACAATTGAATAATCAGTCGGTAGACCGCTATCAGATACCTCTGTTGTTGGTTGGCGGTGCAATTAGCGAACCAAGACGTATTGATGTGTACGGTTCCCAACATGATATTGCTGCTACTTTGTTGGCACAATTATCCTTGCCTCATCAGAAGTTTGTATTCAGCAAAGACATGCTGAATCCTGCTTCTCCTCACTTTGCTTTTTTTGCAGTTCCGGATCTTTTCGGTATGGTAACACCGGAAAACCTGCTGATATTTAACTGTGAAGCAGATGCTGTAGCAGTAGATGAAGGCAGTGCGAAAGGAGAGAACTTGCTGCCAGGCAAGGCTTATTTACAGAAATTGTATGATGACATTGCTAAAAGATAAAACAAGATGATGCTATTAGACGTTTTGAATCAGGTAGTCGATATTGATACTGATATATTCCTCTCCATCAACCGGATGCACAGTCCGTTCTTTGATTATTTTATGAGTGCATATAGTGGTAAATGGATTTGGGTTCCTATGTATGCTGCTATCTGGTATGTCATGCTGCGCAATTTCCACTGGAAAGTGACTTTGTTCTGCATGATTGGGTTAGCACTTGTCATTACCATTGCCGACCAGACAGGTGCAACATTGATACGTCCTTATGTGGAGCGTCTTCGCCCGGCTAATCAGGAAAATCCGATATCCGAAATGGTACATATTGTAAATGGTTATCGGGGTGGGCGTTATGGTTTTCCCTCTTGTCATGCTGCCAATACTTTCGGGCTGGCATTCTTTATCTGGTTCCTTTTCCGTAAGCGATGGCTCACCGTGTTTATAATGGGATGGGCACTGCTGACCTGCTATTCACGCATTTACCTGGGAGTACATTATCCGGGTGACCTTCTGGCAGGTACGCTTATCGGATTGATTGCAGCATACATTGTATATCGCCTCTTCCTGAAAGTCAGTGGATATAAGACCATGAAGAAAGTTCCCTGTATTTATGCTCCGATATTGGTTGGAGGATTAACCATATTGGGAATACTCATCTATTCCACAGTAATGGTATTATAGATTAAAACTGATAATTTACCGTCATCATGGCTTCCCTCGGACGTATATTCAGTCGCGAAGTATAACTTTGGGTGGCTGAATACGTCGTGTAAGCATACTCCTTCTTGTTGAAGAGATTGTTGAGACTTGCTTCCAATCTCCATTTTTTTCTTTTATAGATAAGGGATGCATCTGCAAACACAGTGTTGAGATGCGTATGTTCTCCTAAGTCATTCCGGTAATGTTCGCCGGAAAGGCGCAGGTCTACTTGTCCGATGCTGAATGTGAGGTGTAGCCGTTGTACAAAGTCCAGCAGTGGGCTGAGGCGGGTATCGCTTCCTATCTTGCTACCACCATATCCCAATGTCGCATGATACTCTGCTTCAAAGAGATCTGCGGGCGACCATATAACCTTAGGTTCTGCTTTCAGATAATCATAACGGTAAGTTTGCAAAAGACTTTGCGGATCGCTATCAGCCAGGCGCGTAAGTTGCTCACCGTTGCTACGACTGAGCAGCAGGGTAAGAGAGGTTTTCAGATGCCAGTCGTATATGCCTTTGGACAAGGTACTGCTGAGGTTCCAACTATCGCTGTGATTCGGCAGCTCACGTCGGGTGTAGACGATTGCATTTTCAGAAACACTTTGCTCAAAGAGGGTATTCCGGTTACTGCGACTGTAGGTCAGTGAGGCTGTGACAAAGAATTCCTGCACGGTGTTTTTATATTCACCATAGAGATTATAAGTCTGCGTAGTGCTTGTAGGGAAAAGGCCGTTACCGCTTCGCCAGGTACGGTAGTCGGTTTGGTAAAGTCCCGGATATAGGTCGGAGAAGTCTCCTGCCGAACGTTTCAGGCTGCCATAGAGAGAGAACGTCCAATGATAATCCAGTTTGTAACGCAAATACGTGGACGGATTGAAGAAGAGGAATGAACGTTGTTGTGAGAAGTATCGCTGGGCTTTTAGGGGTAACGAAAGTGTAGCCAGCCATTTACCCCGTTGCAACTGGAAATAGGGGTTGAAATACAACGACAGGTTAGAGGCGTTGAAGTCATTAGGTTGTGTAGGTGGAGTATACCTCATTGTTGCCCGTTCTCCTTGTATTCCTGCTTTGTATTGCCGGGTAAAGCCGTTGTACTTGCGCAGATATGCCGCACTATTATCAGTATAGAAGCTGTGCTGATTGAATTTGCTTTTTCCTTCTTCAAGCAATAAAGATGCGGGCTGGTAAGCATACTGTGTTGCCGAGCGGAATTCCCAGGTACTGCTTTCCCGGTTCCGGATGAGATTGAAATAATTTCCCGCACTCAGCCGGGAAGTTCGTAGAGTTTGTCCGAGCTCTTCCGAACGTCCATGGTTTAATTCTCCATCCATTGTGAAGCGGTTGGATATATAGTTGCGATTGCTGTTATCTTCATAACGAAGTTCCAGATTGGCGGCATCGCTTCTCAGGTGATAATGATAAGTTTCATCTATTTGTATGGTATCCGTTGGCTGATAATAGACTTGCGTATTTCCCCGTTGTTGCCGGATCACGTCATGGGTGTATCCGGCTTGCATACGTAAACTGCGATCTTCATTCCATTTGTACATCCGGTTGCCATTCAGGGTGTGCGTCTCATTAAACAATAACCGTTTTTTATCCAACGGTGCACTGATGCCCGGCTGTGATAGAAAACCGGAAAGTGGCACTTCCTGCCAACCGCTTCCTGTCAATATTGTCTGTTCGTCGCTGAGGTCCTTGCCATTGTTATTCGTCTTGTAATTATAGACACTCTGCTTACCTTTGCCCAGTTGAAGGGCATTCAGCCCGCCTTCCCATAGGAGTTTATCATTGTCATCGCTCCATCCGGCACCCAGTGTGATGTTAGCTATCCATTGGTCCCGTGCTTTCGGATCGAGTTTCAGGTTCAGTGCCACTTCTTCAGAGTTAATCTTTCCTTTCAGTGCCTTTACGGACTGATAGTTTTCCATGATTTCGGCCGTTTTCACAGCTTTGGCATTCAGGTTATTGTTGATCTGGTTGTAGCGTCCGCCTGTGACGTCCATTCCTTCTACAAAGTAGTGGTCGATGGCTTTCCCTTTGTACTTAACTTGTCCATTTTCATCGACATCCACGCCCGGAAGTTTCTTCAATACATCCTTGATATGCAAATCTTTAGAGGACGCAAACTGTGCCAGATCATATCTTACCGTATCTTTCCGGGTATTGATGCGCCCCGGACGTATCTGTACTTCTTTCAGCACGATAGCTTCCGGTTGCAAGCTAAGATTCAGGGTTCCTGCCGCATTGATATTTCGTATTTCTCTCTTATAGCCTAACAAAGAGATACTGAGTTGCAGCGTTCCGCTATGCTTCCACGGCAAAGAAAATTGCCCTTTGGCATCGGTTAGTGCATAGTCTATCGTTGTGTTTCCGCGCAATACACTGATCATGACTGCCTCCAGCGGTTGATTGGTTTCTGCATCTGTTATCTTGCCGCTCAATGTCTGGGCGTAGGTAGACGACAAGAAAGGAAAGAGAAACAGAAAAAACAAAATAATAAGTCTTTTATTCATATGCTGAAATAATTGAATAATTAGTATTTGAGACTTGTCTTAATTTATATACAATTATTTATCTTTTGTAATCTCTTGATTATCAGTGGATAAGAAGGAAACTGTCTAAGTATAGGACTGAGGTACCCTAAGTATGATACTGAGATACCCTAAGTATCATACTGAGGTACCCTAAATATGCGACTGAGTTCAGAAACAATCATGTATGTAATGAAATAGCACCTTTTATAGACCGATTGTCAGGTTTTATTTTTCTACGAGTATAGCGTAGCTACTTGTCACTGGTAGCCTGTAGCTTGTAGCTCATTTTTCTCGTTCCAACGGATTATAAGGAACATTCTTCGGATTCTTGGTTGCATTACCCTGTTCATCGCTTATTTTAACGGTAACATTCGGCATACTTCCGGTGATAAATCCTACCGGGTCGGCATAATAACGTTCGTGTACTTTGTTGTATGCTTTGCGGTTCATCGGTTCGTGCTTCTTTCCATCGAAGAGTATCGGCCTGTATGTATGGCACTGTTCCATACCGGCAGCGGTAAATGAATAATGCCCTTCACTGTCTTCGGCTTTCAGTATCAGCCCGGGTAGTCCATAAAGTTTCCAGGGACCTTCGCTGACGGGTATTTCTGCAGTAAACCATGCCGTCCATGTCCGGCCTTTGAATAGACATTCGGCTTTGCTGCAAAGGTAGGAGAGGACACTGTCGTTTTCTGCCAGTATCTTCCACTGTGGACGTTCTTCCGCTTCTTCGCAACGCAGGCGCGTCATGCCTGCCACTTCATCGAGGGTAGTTACTTTTCCTGTAGGATAGCCTTTGAAGGTACGTTCGCCCAATTTGCTTTTCCCATATTGGTTCAGGTGTTCATTGATGGTTTCCTGTGAGGCTTTGTTAGCGAAATCCACTGCCAGTACGGAGTCGCAGACATACTTGGTGTAACTGTAGAACTTGGAGAGATTTTTGCCTACTTCCAGCATCATGGTTTCTTCCGTAACATTTTCCGGTTTCTCCGGATTGATGATGCAGCGCGTTTCATATTGCACAAGGAGTTGTGCGTCGCCGATGGTATCATTCTGTATTTTCGTTCCATCAGAAACAATAATTTGTGCCTTTGCTTGTGATGCGCATAGCATGGCGAGACACAGATTGAAGAAAATAATTCTTGCACTCATAGTTTTTACTTTTTTAGAGGTTTGACATGCTGCTTCCAGCGATTATTGTACTGCAAAACTATGCGGATTTTGCTTCAGAAGAGGGCGAAAGTTATTACTGAAATATTACGCAACGTATAATATCTGCCTCGCACGTACTTATATTTGCAAGCTAACTTCTACCTTTGCCGGTACCAAATGAAGGTCCTTTTGAAAGAGGTCTTAAAAAGAGGAATAATTATGGAACGACGGATAAAGATAGTTTGGATATTCTCCATTGTAGCGATGCTGCTCATTACATGCGGACAGGCTTACTGGCTACGTAACCAATATCAGTACATGAATGATGAACAGATCAATGATATCTATGATCGCATCTTGCAGACCACCCAACAGTATGACTCTATCCGTGCTCCCCAACCCAAGAAGGTGCTTAGTAGCAGCAATATGTTTTTCTATCAACTAAGTAAATCTATTGATTTGGAAGCACGAACCACCATCGACGAAGTAATTTTAGGGGTTCTGAAAGGGAGGGATCTGGAAAGTGTGGGCCAAAAGAATATAGAAACTCTTAAAATAGAGCAGCAGGATTCTGCCAGCGTGGATGATAAAGAAAGAGAGGCACAGCGCAGGGAATGGGCATTGGCATTAGACACCCTTCTACCGGAAGAACGGATCATTGTGAAGGATTCATTCAAAATCAATATGTCCGATAAAGATGCTCCTAACTTGAACTCTATTATTAATCTTTATCGTTTGGAGTTGGATATACCTTTTGCATTGCAGCAGTTTGATTCCTTGCTTGCCATACGTTTGGACGAACAAATGTTTACTACGCATCTGGTCGTTTCTGAAGATTCCACTTACCAGTGGAATGCCGAACTGAAGCGGCAAGGCACTTTGTTCAATCCGTATATCGAAGTAAGCTATCCCTATAATCCCCTGAAACATCAGTTGCTTCTTGTTACTGTGAAGGTTTCGCCTCATGCAGTACTTGTGCGTATGGGTTGGCAGCTATCCGGCAGTATCTGTCTGATTTTCCTATTGGGGCTTTGCTTGCTGTTTCAGATAAAAACCATCCTGAAACAACGTCGGATCGACGAATTGCGAAAAAGCTTTGTAAACACCATGATACATGAATTGAAACGGCCTGTACAGGCTCTGAAAATGTGTATTGCTTTCCTGAATGACAAGTCTTTGCGGATGGATGAGAAAGCAATGGACGAAGTGATCCATGATTCTATGTCCGAACTGGATAATCTGTCGGCTTATCTTTCAAAGTTGCGCGATATGACGCGTGCCGATGATGAACATACACAACTTTCCGTTCGTACGTTCGATATAAAAGCGAGTCTGGAAAAGCTTGTCCGCCTTTATCATATTCCAGAGGATAAAGATGTTTCTATTGAGACACATTTCAGTACGGAGACTTTGGTGACGGCAGATCCGGTACACGTTTCCAACATCATTAGTAATCTGATAGAGAATGCTGTGAAGTATTCAGGTACTTCTGTGCACGTCGTTGTAGATTGTCTTTTGCAAGATCATCAGTTGATAATACGGGTATCCGATGACGGTATCGGTATTCCGGTTTCCGAACAGAATCGTGTATTCGATAAATTCTACCGGGGCAGTAATCTTCCTGATCGCTCATTACCGGGTATCGGTCTGGGTCTGAGTTATGTGAAATTGCTGGTAGAGGCACACCATGGGACTATCTCTTTAAATAGTCAGGCGGGTAAGGGAACGACAATAGAAATTAATATACCTCAATAAGATGAAACCTTTGAAGATACTTTTTGCCGACGATGATTTGAAATACTCAATGCTGCTGAAGCGCTTTCTTGAAAAAGAAGGTTACGAGGTAACTTATGCCGGGAACGGAAGCATTGCTATCGAGCAATTTCCTCTTGTGAAACCAGATTTGGTGTTACTCGACATTAATATGCCCGGTCACAATGGCTTTGAAGTTGCCGAACGTATCCGCGAGACGGATAAGCATGTACTCATATTCTTCCTTTCCGACCGTAGTGATAAGGCCGACCGTCTGCAAGGTTTCCAGCTCCGTGCGAATGATTATCTTGCCAAACCGTTTTATCCGGAAGAGCTTATAGCCCGTATTCGTGAACGTTTCGCTTCACAGCGTTCTGATACGGTGGAGGAGGAGACTTATCATTTCGGCCAGTCTGTCTTCAATTACAGTACCAATGAAATACGAACGGGAAATAATAAAGTGCTTATAACTTCCCGTCAGGCAGAGATTCTCCGTTTGTTGGCGAAGAACCTTAATTTGTCTGTAGACCGTGACTTGTTGTTGAATACAGTTTGGAGCAGTGCCTCTTATGCAAACTCTCTGGCGCTGAACGTGCAGATTACTTATTTGCGCAAGGCACTTCGCAATGACTCTTCGGTGAAGATAGAATCGTTGATGAAGAAAGGCTATGTATTGAAAGATAAGTAGTTTATTGTTTACTTTATTTCTTCTAACAATGTTTCTCCCTCATTTTGCATAAAGAATTTGCCTGTCCACTTTCCTGTGATTTGCAACTCTTCACCAGTATTAATCTCTGTGAAGAGGGCACGGTAAGTAGCGTTTACTTCTCGCAAACTAATGATGTGATTGTAAATAAGTCTGTGATGAGGAGGTATAGTCGATTCATGAGTTATTTCTACCATAAGGGGAATATATTGTTCCTCCAACGAAAAGAGTGTTTTAGGGCCACTATTTATATATGAAAAATGGTCTGATGGGAGGAGAGTAGAACCATCTGGGACATAAATTTCATTAGGGGTTTGGGCTAAAAGTTGAAACAACTTTGCATCATCTGTGTAGAAGCATGAAGATTGTCTTACATCTGCTGTTGGCTTGACTGTTACTTTCATTTCTTCATCAGTGTTATTATCAGTAAAGAAACCTGGTATCGTTTGCTTAATGATTTTAATTTCATCATCTTGCATAATCCATGCTACTTCTTTTAATTTGTAATCCTTTGCGAGTTCATCATCACCATCATCGTTGCTACATGCTGAAGCGCCGCAAAGTACTATAATAACAAATAGCCCGATTCTTAGTAGTTCTTTAATTTGTGTCATACCTTTAATTTTTTAGTTAGTCTATAAGTGTAATTTTCAAATATACGCCAATAAATTGAAACAATGACTGTTTGTTGTGTTAAAAGTTCAGCTATACTTTGAAAGCAGACCCTTTCTTCACTGACTGTTGTTTTATCCTTATGCAGAATGTACAATGGTATCTATACAGACTCTAATGTTTTTAAGTTGATGATGCAAAGATTTGTATAGAGGTGCGCAATGTTTTTGCGCAGTGAGAATTATTTTTGAATTTTACTTCTTTTGCAGATTTCTTTGTATACTTTTGTCGGGCTATATAGATGAATGAGAGCAAACTTATATAGAACACTAAATAATATATGAAAATGAGATTGTTTATGAAGAACACATGGCAGTTATTTATCTGTCTGGTATTTCTGGCTGCTTGCAGTGATGATGCTGTAGAAGACCAAACTACTATTTCGTTGCCCCCTGAAACGGAGGCGCTGTTTGAGAAAGGACTGAACTTTACAAAAGATGCAGATACTCAGTCTTTAGAGTTCACAACTACGGAGGACTGGAGCATTACTGCTGCAGAAACTCGTAATGGTGAAAAGTGGTATCGGATTTATCCTACCAGTGGAAAAGCCGGAGAGAAAGCTGATGTTTCCATTAGTGTCGATAAAAATGAGACTTATGACGAACGTAGTGTTGCCATTACTATCAATGCCGGTAAGGTAAAAAAGACATTAATGATTTCGCAGAAACAGACAGATGCTCTGCTTGTGTCGAGCGAACGCATGGAAGTGAAACAGGAGGGAGGAACTATAGATATAGAGGTCAAAGCGAATGTGGAATACAAAGCGGTAATTGCAGACGATTGCCAAAATTGGATAAAGCTTGCACCTTCTACTACTCGTGGGCTGAGTACTTCTATCATTCGTTTCAAGATAGAGGCAAATGGGGAACGGGATAAACGTGAAGGAACAATATACATCACTGATGGTAAACTGACAAAGCCGGTAAAAGTATACCAACATGGTGGCGACATCATACTGTTGAATGAAAATGAGTATCCTGTTGGCGACCGGGGAGAGACTATTAAAGTAGAGTTGCGTAGTAATTGCACATATGGCATTCAGATGCCCGATGCAGACTGGATTAAAGAAGCGATCATGAATCGTGGAATGTCCAGTCATACCATTTATTATACAATCAGCCCTAATGAGACGAATGAAAGTCGTCGGGCAAAAATAATCTTCTATAATAAAGAAAATACTGCAATAGCCGATACTTTGACTGTGATACAGGCACAGAAGGATGCTGTTGTGATTGATAATAAGAATATCGAACTTAAAACTCCCAATGATACCATTATTGCTATAGATGTAAATGCTAATGTAGATGTAGAGATACGTCCTGCAGATACTTGTCAGTGGATTACGGAAAGTGCCGCAACGCGTGGTTTGCAACTTCGCAAAGTTTATCTGAAAGCTGCTAAAAATGAGAACTTCTCACCTCGTCGCGGAAGAGTATTGATTAAAAGTAAGAATGGGAAAGACTGTGATACGCTGAAGATATGGCAGGCCGGGAAACCGACTACGGTGAAACTGGAAGAGTCGGAGTTGGACGTGCCTATGGCAGGTGGGACTTATCGCATCAAGATAGAAGCCAATGTGGCTGTGAAAATGAGTAAATGGAAGTTATTATGGCCGGAAGGGGAGCTTGGAGATGAACCAAGCAATGATATGACGGATGATTCTATTTGGAGTAAGGATTTGTTTGAGTATAAAAATAAGCCGGGAATTCCTTATCAGGCAACTCTGTCGGCTGATGGCCAATATCTGGAAGTTAAAGTAGATCCGGCAGTGAGTGCGAAAGCTACTTCTGTAGCAGTAAAGGTTTATGGTGAGTATGAAAATAAAGAGGCGCAACTGATTATTCGGCAGGATCCTGATCCGACCAAAGTGGTTCAGTTACAATTGGCCGAAAATGGTGCGGCAATGTTTACAAGTATCTGTACTTTTTCCTATCAAGCTTTGCAACAGATGTGTACACTTGAAGAACTTTATTCCCGCCAGTCCGAAAAGGAACAAGGCTATAATAGATATTTAGATTTTATCAATCATACTTTAAATCCTTATAATTCGTATGTATCAAATGCATGGGATGCTTGTTATACTACGATAAACAGGAGCTTGATAATAAATATGGGGTTGGAGAATGCTGTAAATGATGACATAACTTCTTCTGATAGCACAGCTGTCGTAGCTTTGATGGAAATGCACCGCTTCTTGTTATATTATGAAATGGTAAATTTATGGGGAAAGGCAGTGTATATAAATAAGCTTCAAACAGATTCATACACAGGCATGCCTGCAACTTTAAAAGCGGAATTATTGAAATTGTTTGTAGAGCCATTATTGCGCTCACGTGACTATTTACCTGGGGAAAAGGTGGCACAGACTACGGTAAATGATTGTTTCTTCCCTTCCCGTGATTTACCTTCTTTACTGCTGGCGCGTATTTATATGGAGCAAGAGGATTGGAGTAAGGCAAAGTCTATGTTGGCAGAAGTGATAAATAGTGGTAGGTATCAGTTGGGAGATTTGGTTTATCAACTACCTGCATTCCAGGCATCCTCTGGCAATCAAAATGATATGGTAGCCAATATTTGTTTTAGTTATACAGAAGTCTTGCTGAATTTAGCAGAGTGTGAATTCCGTTTAGGCAGTTCTACGCAGGCTGAGGAATATTTGAACAAGGTAATAGTAGCTAATATCGGTTCTCCGGCATATTCGTCAGAGAAGTTGTCTGCTGCAAAATCAGGTGATGGTTTTATGGAACGTTTAGCAAATACGTGGCAGTCGCAGTTGAAAGGTACAGGTACCTATTTTGCTTTTTTGAAACGTAATGGAATTGCTGAAAAATTCTTGGATGTACCTGCTTGGAGATTGAAATTTCCAATTCCTCAGAGAGAACTGGATATGAATAGGTATATGTCACAGAATGAGGGATATTAGAATTCTGTAATTTGTATATTTAAAGTATTTCGCGCCACTTCCTTCCGGTTATGGAGAAAGTGGCGCGAACTATGAAGAGATTAAAAGTTGAGCCACAGCTTGAAAGAAGATACTTTTTCTTCGCTCACCGTTATCTTATCTTTATGAGGCGGTTTCACGTGAAGTATTATTTTTCCGTTAAAATAGGGCGCTGCATGCACTATGGCATCAATACAGACAATAACCTGACGGTTGGCACGGAAAAAACATTGAGGGTCCAATTGTTCTTCAAGTCGGGTGAGGGAAAGGTCTATGATATGTTCCTGTCCGCTTTTTGTAACGGCAAAGGTGATTTTATTTTCTGAATAGAAATAGGCAATATCACTGACTTGCAAGGCCCAGAATTTATCTACTCCGGCAATGAGGAAGCGGGTACGGTAGCTCTTTTCCTGCTTTTGCAGACTTTGAATCAAGTCTCCTATGTAATTCTCTTGTTTGTAGTCTTTTCCTTTCAGGGTTTCATATTTCACAATGGCATCCAGTAGGCGTTTCTCATCTACAGGTTTCAATATATAGTCTATGCTGTTCACGGTGAAGGCACGGATGGCATATTGATCATAGGCTGTTGTGAAGATAATCAATGAAGAAGGTTGTGCGGCAGTGAGGAAGTCGAATGAATTGCCATCCGATAGCTGAATATCCAGAAACAGGATATCCGGATGAGCCTGTGTCTTGAACCAGGCAATGGCATCCTCCACACTTCCGGGTAATACGGTAACCTCCCAGTCGGGACGCAGACGTGTGATGATGGAAGATAGCAGGCGGGCAGCGGGTACTTCATCTTCTATAATGGCAGCAGTCAGTTTACTCATAGATTAAAGGGACTTTTACAGTGAATATTTGGTTCTCATTATTGATAAGAATGTCGGTACCTATCATTAGTTTGCAACGGTTCGATAGATTCTGCAGACCTACTCCCGAACTTGTATCGCTCTTCTTGACGTGTATCGGATTGCTGACCACCAGAAAGTGATCGGCAATGTATATCGTAATTTCCATCGGTTTATTGCTGTTGATGGAATTGTGCTTAATGACATTTTCCACTAATAATTGCAGGGTGAGCGGAGGAAGTTGATACTCCATAGCCTCGGTTGGTATTGTGATATTGCAGGTGATGCAATTGCCTAATCTGACTTCGTGCAGGAAAAGATAGGACTGAATAAATTCTAATTCTTCACCTAATGTAATCAAGGTTTTATCCTGCGATTGAAGCACATAGCGATATACATCCGAAAGATTTCGTGTGAAGCGTACGGCATTTGCCGGATTATATTCGATTTCGGCTATCAGCGTATTCAGACTATTAAAGAGGAAGTGAGGGTTCAGTTGGTTCTGCAGGGCGGTATATCGGGCTGCGTTATTCTCTTTCTGTAATTGTGCCGTTTTTTGTTGTAGCCGGAGGGCATTTTTAATGGAACGGTTAGCAAGTAACAATCCCAGGATGACAAGTTCCACCAACCACACCACTAATAAAATACGTATTCCTCCTATCTGGAAAGTGAATGGATTTTCTGCTCTTCCTATTAACTTGGCAGCTACTAACAGACCATAATTCAATAGCAGAAACAATAGCATTACAGATATATATACCGCTATGAACTTCCACTTCCAGCGCAAATTGTTGGAATATAGGCGGTTCATCCATGAACTGATGCGAAGAGTACAATAACCCAATATATTGAAAGTGGCAACGACAAAGAAGAATGCACCCGGTGTGTGGATTGTATTCGTAACTTGCGGAGTAAGATTTGTATAATTAGCCAGAAGCAGGAATGAGAAAACTCCCAATCCTGAAAAGAGTAGGCTGTATAAAAGAGTGTTCCACTTCATAAGTACAAAGTTACGAATTTCCACTTATCATTTATATTGGTTCAATGCTTTTATTAATGCCGAATACTGTCCTTGTGCAGAAGCTTTGGCCTGTACATGGTTTATTTCAGCGTTTTGCCGGTAAGTCTGCGCTTCAATAACCTCTACAATGGATATTTCGCCTTCATTGTAGCGTTCCATGGCTTGGCGTTCGTTTTCGTGAGCTTTCTCCAGCGATTGCTGGCTTAGCTGTACCTGACTTAATGCCTGTGACAGAGAGAGACGGGCAGTTTGTATTTCCAGATCGACTTTATCCTGAATCTGATTCAGATTGTCTCTTGCCATACCTATCTTTTGGCTGGAAGCCCGTTTCTCATTCCGTCGCTTTCCCCATTCAAACAAAGGTACGCTGACTTTGGCATACACTGCATAGTTAGGGTCCAGATCGGCACGCAAGTCATAACCCGGAGAAGAATAACTGCCATCTACTCCTACATATAGTTGTGGTTTATATTTTGAATCGTTCAGCTTTCGTGAACTCTCCGCCATTTTAATCTGATCATGTGCTATCTTGATTTCGGGACGTGGAATAGCAAGTGCCAACCGCGAATTGTCCGAAGTATCCACTTGTGGAATAATTGTATCTATAGGAGTAGGTTCCTCCAGAGGTAACCCGATCAGGGAATTGAAAGCCATTAATCCGGTATCAAATTCTTTTTGTGCTTGAAGCAATTGAAACTCAGCATCGTTTAGTTTCACCTCAGCCATTAGCAGGTCCTGGGGATTAACCAGTGAGACTTCCACCCGTTCACGGATTGTTTGAGTCAGTGAGGCAATAGAGTTCCGATAGTCTGTAACAATGCCTACGATCTCCTGGCGGGCTACGGTATTCCAGTATTGAATATCCGTTTGAAAACAGACTTCCGATAAGAGCTGTTCCTTCTGGTGTGAGGCCAGAGAGTATTGATGCTGTGCCATGCGGATGCTCTCAAGTAAGCGCCCGCCTGTATATATAGGTTGCAGTAGGGTGAGGGAAGCACCATATTTGGTATCGCGCCCTTGTATATGGAGTGGGTTATCCATACCCGGCAGGTTCAGGTTGAGCTCCAACGGATTTCCGGTATATTGAAAATTGGCATCGCCTGATAGTTTCGGTTTCAGGTCTGCACGGGCAGATTTCTCCAGTTCAATGCTGGCTGCCAGATTTTTCTCCGCCGCTTTCAGGTCGTGGCTGTATTCAAGAGCCATCGACCTGTACTTCTCCAGCATCGCACTTTGCTGGCCAAAAGCGAACGGACCACACAACGATAGAATAAAAAGGATATATAATTTCTTCATAATCTATTTCTTCTTTACTTTATAAAACAATGAATAGAGCGCCGGAGTGACGAACAGAGTCAGCAACGTTGCAAACGTCAATCCGAAGATAATAGTAGCCGCCATACCACCGAAAGCCACGTCGAACAATAAGGGAACCATACCCAGGATCGTAGTAGTGGCCGCCATCAGTACAGGTCGGGTACGCGATACGGTAGATTCGATAATGGCAGTATAGACAGGTATTTCCGCGCGTCGTTGTACCTGTATCTCATCCAATAGCACAATCACATTTTTGATAATCATTCCCAGCAATCCCAGCCACCCGGCAATGGGGAAGAAGCCAAATTCAAACCCTGTCATCAGCATACCTACAGCAACACCGATCAGGGATAATGGTAGCACACACAGAATGATTAGCGGATCGCGGAAGTTACCGAACAAAGCAACAAGAATGACTACCAGTGCAAGGAATGCCAGCGGGAAGAATTTGGCTATGGCTTGCATGGCTTCGCGCTGGTCCTTGTATTGGGCGTCCCAGAAGAAAGTGTAGCCTTCGGGAAGCTGGATCGATTCTATTTCCTGACGAATTTCACCGTGTACTTCTGCCATGGTATGTCCGGCTTTTACCCCACACATAGCTGACATGGAGAGTTGCCGGTTATAGGTACGCATCTGCGGCCATTCCCAATCAGTTTCAATCTTTCCGGTGACTTGCGACAAAGGAGCAGAGTTTTGCCCGTTCCATACAGAAAAGTCTCCTAATCCCTGCGCATCGGTAATATCAGTACCTGCCGACTTAAGTTGTACGGGAACTTTCTTCTCATTGTCGCGGTAGATTCCTACAGTCAGCCCGTCATTGATAGATTTAACAGACTCCATCATGGCCGACTTTGTGATACCCAGTGCACCGGCTTTTACCGGATCATAGACAGGGCGGATAATAGGTGTCATATTGCCCCACTCATTACGGGCATCCGCTACTTTGGGGTTTCTGCGCATAATCTCGATAGCCATACCTGCCAGTGAATCGAGTATAGCAGGATCAGGTCCCAGGAAACGAGCTTCGATGACAGCTTCCGTCAGTGGACTCAGTTCGAATTTGTTCACCTTGATAAGTGGTCCCGGGAAAAGCGTACGAATGGAATCCTGCAATTTGTTACGCAATTCTTTTGTCTCTTTAGAGGAATGTGCCTTTACCAGCAATTGCGCATAGTTGGGTTGCGGACCAAAAGATACATTGGATAGATAGTATCTTGGTGGAGTGCGTCCCACGTAGGTTGAAACCATCTCTGTTTGTTCTTGATTGCGGATGTATTCAGCCATTTCCGAGGCCAAGCGATCGGTTTCCGTAATATCTGTTCCTTCGGGCAGCCATACGTCCAATGTGAAATAGGGTTTCTCCAGCGCAGGTACAAAGACTTTTGGGACGAACTTGAAACTCCAAGCGGAAACAACGAGCAATACAATCATCAGTCCCAGTGTGGCATAGCGGTGACGAATAACGAAATGCAGTGCTTTTCGGAAAGAATCGTATGCCCGACCTGAGAATAATTCGCTTTTTAATTCCGATGGTCGCGGACGACGTACAAATTCCTGAATAAAGAATGGCGTTTGTGTCAGTGCAAATACCCAACTGAACATGAGTGATACACCGATGACAATTACCAAAGAGGATAACAATTCACCTGTGATATGCGGTGAATAGTAAATAGGCAGGAATGTCAGGATAGCTATGACTGTAGCTGCCAACAAGGGTAGAGCGGTAGCAGAACATGCTTTCATGATGGAGGTTCGTTTTCGCATCCCCCGTTGCATATTCACCAGTGCAGAGTCGGAGACTACAATGGCATTATCTACCAGCATTCCCATAGCAATGATAATGGCTGCCAATGACATACGTTGCAGAGCAATCCCGCCCGCCAGCATCACTATTAATGTAGCAAAAATGGAGAATACCAATCCGCTGCCTACTAATAAACCATTCTTGAAACCGATGAAGAAGAGCAGGATGGCTACTACAGTAATTACAGATACTATCAGATTGATAATAAATCCTTGGTTGGCTACGGCGGACTCATGTCCCTGGTCATAGATAGCGGTGAGTCCGAAGCCTTCCGGCATATCTATTTTCAGTTCCTCGATACGTGCTTCGATGGCTTTTGCCATATCTACCACATTACCGGTAGGTACAGTAGAGATGGCAATGCCTACGGCCGGTTTCCCATCTATGCGCATCAGGTTGCTGGCAGGAGTTTGGTAACTTTCGTTGATGTCGGCAATATCTCCCAGACGGAAATGCTCTCCACTACGTGAAACAATGGTGAGCTGACGTATCTCGTCCAGCGAATAGAAATTACCTGTGGACTCAATACGGATACGCCCTGTTCCTGCCGTAATTCCGCCGGCATCCACCACCTTGTTCTGGGCATTGAATGCATTGACTATGTCCGCCGTAGTGATGCCGCTGCGAGACATCACTGCCGGACTGACTACTACATCTATCGTAGGTGTTTGCGTTCCGTAGATTTCGATACGGGCAACGTCCTTTACTTTTAGTAACTCATTCTTGATAAGCTTTGCCTGATCTTCCAGTTCACGATAGCTACGGCCTTCGCTTGTCAGTCCATAGAAAACGCCCAATACATCGCCGAAGTCATCATTCACAACTGATGGACCGGCACCGGCGGGGAGCTTGCTTTGTGCATCGCCTACTTTACGTCGCAGTTTATCCCAAAGCTGTTGCATCTCATCGGCACGTGTCTCTTTCTTTACATATACGGTGATTTTAGAAAGCCCCGCGCGGTTTTCCGTTTTCAGGTAATACAGTTCCCCTAAAGACTGGATGGCTTCTTCCAATACATCCGTCACCTGGCTTTGTACCTCTGAGGGAGAGGCGCCGGCATAAGGAGTCAGTACCAATGCCTGTTTGATGGTGAAAGGAGCATCCTCCAGTTTCCCCATCTTGATGTATGAAAAGAGTCCACCGGCAAGTACCAGTACCAACAGGAGAATGGTAACCGAGCGGCGTTGTAGGAAATATTTAATTAGTTTCATGATGCTTACTGTTTCATTGGATTTTTACTTTCATACCATCCGACAGGAAACGCAGGCTGCTTGTGGCTACTATTTCACCGGGTTGCAGTCCGGCGGTGATACCTGCATTGCCGTGTGGCAGTAAACTGCCGACGGTTACTTTGCGTTGGCTGACTATGCCGCTTTCTGGATGGACTGCCCACACATAACTGCCCGCTGTGGGACGGTTGCATAAGGCTGCTTGTGGAATACAAACCAACTGGGTGGCAGTACTATCTGATAATTCCGGAGAAGCTTTTTCAAAGCGTACCTTGCCTGACATACCGGCCAGTAACCGGGCTTCCTTATTGGGCAACAGTGCCGTCACCAGATAAGAAAGATTGTTCTGTGTCGTTCCTTTGGAAACTTCTGCAATCTGCGCTTCTAACTTCATGTCCGGTTGTACGTCCAGTGTCAGTTGTATGTTTTGCCTGGGTTGAACGCGGTAGGCAATATCTTGCGTCACGTAAGCTTCTATTTTAAGTTGGTCTATATCGATAAATGTTAATATGGGTTGACTGGCTTTAACCTCCTGGAATTTCTCTACATAGACTTCACCTACATATCCGTTGAAGGGGGCTATCAGTCGGGTATCTTCCAGTTCGTTGACCGCTGTATCAAAAGCTGCCTTGGCAGAAGTGTATTCCGCCCGTGCTTTCTCGTAAGCACTGGCAGAAAGATTATTTTTCTGGTAAAGCGCACTGATACGTTCGTACTCTGCCTTTGCCTGGCGGTAGACGGCTTCGGCGCGTTCACACCGGATGCGGTAATCCCGCGGGTCGATTTCTGCAATAATGTCTCCACGTCGGTAATAGTTTCCGGCATAGACATCCAGCCGGTCGATGGGCCCACTGACACGGAAAGAAAGTTCTGTGGTACGGAACGGTTGGGTGATGATGGGGAACTCTTTGACTGTTTCGTTACTGTAGGTGCTGGCAGTAGCAGTTTTCACAATTAAAGTCTCTTCCTGTGAAGAAGAGTTGTTGCTACAAGCACCCAACATGAGTCCGAGGCTAAGAATACTGATAAATGTTACGTTTCGGTTCATACTTTTTTCGTTTAATCCGAGAACGAAAGTAAACTGTTTCTGACAGATGTATCGGGACTTTTTTACCGAAGCCGGAAAACTAAAAGATGAAACCGGAAAAACGTTTCATTAAACAACCTGCCCCCTTTATCTGTTATTATTCTTATAAGCAACTAAAATAGGAGGAATATATGACGACATTAGGAGGGTGGATGAATAAAACCCTTGTAGGTTGGGGAGTAGATCCCAAATTTGCGAATACATTTGATGAAACTATCATCGCCATATTGATTATTGCTGTAGCTGTAGGATTAGACTATCTATTCCAAGCAATATTGGTGGGCGGTATGAAGCATTATACGAATCGTTCGCCCCACCGTTGGAATACCTTATTAATGAAGCGGAAGGTAGTTCCTCACCTGATACATACCTTGCCGGGCATTCTGATTTATTTCCTGTTGCCCCATACTTTTGTGCATGGAGTAGAGCTGTTGGGCTTGGCCCAGAAGGTGTGTGCCGTGTACATTGTAGCTGCATTAGCCTTTGCTCTGAACGGACTATTGCTGGTTTTTCTGGATTTTCATAATCAAAAAGACAATAGTAAGAATCACCCGATGAAAGGTTTTGTCCAGGTATTGCAGGTACTGCTGTTCTTTGTAGCAGCTATCATTGCCATATCTATTCTTATTGATAAATCTCCCGCAACCCTTTTTGCCGGATTGGGTGCTTCGGCAGCAGTATTGATGTTGGTATTTAAAGATAGTATTCTGGGATTTGTGGCCGGAGTGCAACTCTCTGCCAATGAAATGCTGCGTATTGGCGACTGGATTGCTTTACCCAACGGTTCTGCCAATGGTATTGTGAAAGAAATTACCCTCAACACCGTGAAGATACAGAACTGGGATAACACAATTTCTACCATTCCGCCTTATACCTTAGTGAACGGTTCCTTTCAGAATTGGCGCGGCATGCAGGAGAGTGGTGGCCGTCGTGTGGATAAGAATATTTATCTGGACATGACCACATTGAAGTTCTGTACTCCTGAGATGTTGGATACCATCCGCAAGGAAGTTCCTTTGATGGCGGACTATCAGCCGGCGGAAGGAGAGGTGCCTACCAATGCACAACTCTACCGCATTTACATCGAACGCTATCTTTGTAGCCTACCTGTTGTAAATCAGGATCTGGACTTGATTATCAGTCAGAAGGAAATGACAACTTACGGAGTTCCTATTCAGGTCTATTTCTTTTCCCGGAACAAGGTATGGAAAGAATATGAGCGCATTCAGTCCGATATATTCGATCATTTGCTGGTAATGGTACAGAAGTTTGATTTGAAATTGTATCAGTATTCGGATTAATAAATGAGCCGGAAATCTGCCCATGCAGGCAGGTGATCGCTGTAACCGTTCTGGTACTTCATCCCGTAGTAAGTGCGGAATGGCTGCACACCGCCATACTTTTTATCATCCGTCAACAGGAAAGAAGGACGAAAGATATCGGCTTTGCTTTCACTGGTGCAAAAGTCTGCATCCGGCTGGAGAAGCGTGCCGGAGACAATGATATGATCCAGTAATCCCCATTCACCCTGATATTTATAACTGCCGAAATCTTTTTGTGTAGCAGCCTTACGGGCAAGCAAGTGATAGAATCTTTGTGGTTGCAAACTACTTTTGTCTTGAGGAGGCGCTTTTGCTGAAACTATTTTGCTGACCGATGCATTATCGGGATAATCGTTAAAGTCTCCCATGATAAGAATTTGCGGATGATACCGATGAAGGTAGACGCTGTCTGCCGCAGCTTTCAACTGTCGGGCGGCATGTAGGCGGTAAGGCTCGCTTTCTTTGGCACCTCCTGAGCGGGACGGAAGATGAACTACAAAAACATCCAGTGTATCGTGGTTTAATAACATCCCGCAAACGTGTAGTATGTCCCGTGTAGGGCGAAATTTCGTTTTACCGGATATATGAGGTATGGAGATTCCCTGATAGGAAATCAGTTTGAAACGGTCCCGTTGGTAAAGCAATGCCACATCAATTCCCCGCTGGTCGGGTGAGTTGGTCATCACATAGCGGTATCCGGCTTCCCGAAGAACCGAGCGCCGGGTCAGGTCGCGTAATACACTGTCGTTTTCCACTTCACAGAGGGCAACAAGTGCAGGTGGAATCCAACCGCCTACGGCTGTGATGGTGCGGGCTATGTTATCCAGCTTCTTTTTATATTTCGTATAATTCCAGTGGCGTACTGCATCGGGTAGGAATTCATAGTCGTTTTTTAGCGTATCGTGGCGGCAGTCGAATAAGTTTTCAACGTTATAACTGACAACACGAAGAGAGAGGGTGTCCTTTTTCGTTTGTCCGCAAAGGAAGAAAAAAGGAGCGAACAGAAATGAAAAAGTAATATATAGTTTAATGTTCATTGAGAACCATTTTTAGTATGATGGCAAGATCATAGATTCATAACATCCTGCATCCGGTGCGGCATCCTGTAGGCGGGAATGTCCATTTCTGTCAATTGGGTAGGTGTTTGCATCTTCTTTTCTTCCCCAATTAATGGCTTTGGATTTTTCACCAAGATTAAAATTGTATTCCTGTGTATGGTTATCCATCAGCATGAAATTGTCATCCTTCTCCCAGATAACATTGACTATCTTGTCATTCTCTTCTTCTATCGAGTTGATGAGGCAGTGTGAGAAGTAATAATTGAAAGCTATATTCTCATTTTTAGAGCGTCCTCCGTTAATTTCGTCCGTGCCTGAACCCGCAATAATGCAATTACGGAAAATAGCCGATGAAAGTGGATATGCAGTATCATCCAGTTCATTCCGGACTTGCAATGCCGCCCCTTTCCGTACATTCCAACTAAAGTAATTTGCCAGTGTACAGTGGGTAAATGTATAATCTCCCCCTAACAGGCTGACGCAGTTTTCTCCCGCATTACTGATCTCACTGTTTCCTACCACTACCTGACACGACGTCAACTCCAATCCATTGCCCGATACTTGTCGTATGAGAGAGGATTCCAATGTCAACTTCCTGCGGTCCGTCATCGAAGAATCGCAACGAATGCCGAAACTACCACCATGAATATCCGCATAGACCAGATGATTCTCATAGCTGGTTTTGTAAAAACGTAAGCCTCCCCATTGTCCCGGTAACCGGTCATAAGGAAGATAGGGGAACATCCGGTCTGTACGATCCCCCCGGAAAACAACCGGAGCGGAAAGGGTACCTTCTACTGACAGGCGTCCGTGTACCTGCATTCCTGCCTTGCCGTGGAAATACAAACGGGTGCCTGCTGCGAGGGTTAAGTGTGCATCCGGAGCAATACTGATACTGTCATAAATCAGTATCGGACGTTGAGATGTAATCAGTGTATCTTTTTCAATTACTTTTCCCCGGAAAGTAAGAGCATCTTGTGCGTATGCTTGCAGCTTTACTTCTTGCCGGATGCCATTCAGTTGAAAAAGAATGGAGTCTTTTATTAACCTGATGTCGGTATTGTTTTGCTGAGGCAGGGTCGCTTCTACAAAAATATACAGGCTGTCTTCTCCTGCAATTTCTATATCGGAGAATTGATTTCCCTTTATGCCATCCACATTGATACGAAAACCGGATTTACCGGCATCGGCAAGAATTATGGAAGATATTAACAATGCTTTCTTATTCGGGTTGTATACTTTCAGTTGACGGGTGGAAGTAGGAATGCCGGTGAGAACGGTATCCATGCGTAGCGTATCCTGCGAGAAACAAAGTGTATGCTTCGGGTCGGACGAATAATCGTCCATGTCGTCACAAGCGTTGAAGGACAACAGGAAGAATATAGGGAATAGATATATGAGGCGCAGGGCTTTTGATTTCATGCCGTTATCGGGTTTTTACTAAATAACGGGGTTTGAGAGGTTTTATTATATGACTCAAGTTTCGCAAGCTCAACTTTCAAGTTTTTAAATCTTTTCACTACAGAAAGAATGTTATCTTATTTAATGCCATCAGGGAAGTTGCTATATTGATAAAAATCACCACGCTAACATTCTCCGCCTATAGGCTATAGACAACCAATATTGACGCTTTAATACATCGGACAAGAAAGAATGCTCAATCAGTACCTTTACCATCGGATTCTCTTTAGCGAATGTATCCAATTCCCGTTTTACCACTCGTTCCGGAAGTCCAATGCGGTTACCAAATTCTTCAAAATCGGCTCTATTCACTTGATGTGTATCTGAGAGCTTCATGCCTTCTCGGAACAAACCTTTGTCAAGGGCAAAAATACGTGGTTCAACTAAATGTAAGGAAGTGTTTATCAAATCATAAGCTGGAGAAAGACGATACTCTCCGTCTCTATCAATCAGCGAAAAATTCTTCAGATGAGCATCGTCATTAAGAGTGATAAAGTTGAACACCACCAAACGAAAGAAGCGGGCTACATCGATGGAAGCCGCCTTAACGTACTGACGAATCACTTCGGCACACTCTTCATAACTGGCATTGCAATATTTATAATCGCTTCCTCCATTTGCTTTGGTATATCCCATCAACGCGGCAAAATCCTCCTGCTGATACTTTCCGCCAAGATGCACGTCAAAACGACGAGTAATGTAAGCTGCTTCGTCATTCTTGAAAAAGCAGAGGCCATTGGCCGCTGTTTCGATGCCATATACTTGCGAAGCAATCTGCATAGTAAGATGTTCGTTGGCGGCACAATACTCCTTATTTAGAATATGATAACCGTTAGGACGAGGTTTCAATATATATGTTCCCCGTTCGTCTTCACGAGCATAGCGCAAATATGAGCTCTTAATATCTACCACCATAGCAAATTTGGGTTGCACACCCGACAAAGAAATGCGTCCCACATTGCGAATTGCCTCTTTGGCTTCAGCACTATCTTCCGATGGACTTGGTGCATCAACGTAATGTGACACCTCCTTGCCGTCGAACAAGATTTTTCGAGCAGCAGAAGAATAGGTTATGTAGCCTTCAGCTAAAGTAGAGGGACAAATGTGTATCTCTCTCATACGGCAATCGGTTTAATAGTGACAGCTCCTATGGTATCTGTTTGTGCGGTGGCAAGCAAAATGCCGAAATCATCATCCGCATCGATACGGAGCATTTGGGATTGGATTTGACGATTCTCCCCTTCAGAAAGCATGTTGAAGAAGAATGCAAACAAATACGGCGAATGATAAGGTTCACTACGTAAAGGCAGAGTAAGGCTGACAGGAGGATTTCCTTTACCCAACAAGTAAGCAGCATCGTAAATGAAGGTGTACTTCCGATTGTCATCTTCGGTAAGTATCCCGGCACGAATACCATGTATATAAACTTCGCATTGTCTCATAACTTTAATCTTTTAGCTTGATTTCAACCTGCAAGCCTAAGGTATCAAGGATAGCAAGTAATGTTTCCAACTTTGGATTCCCTTGTCCACGTTCAATGGCAACCAATGTATTGATGCCTACACCGGATAAATCAGCAAGCTCCTGTTGTCTCACCTTCAAATGTTGGCGCCGCTTCTTAATGATTATTCCTATTTCTTTTGTATTCACGATACAGTGTGATTTTGAGCAAAAATAAAGAATAAAACTGAAATATACAACTAAAATCACAATTAACTGTGATTTTAAGGAGGATTAGTTATACTATAGCTTTTATATATTCAAAAATCACAGCGTATTGTGATTTACTCAAGTTTCGCAAACTTAACTTTCGCAGTTGACAAGGTTTCAGTTGACAAGGGAATAAGGCAAGAATGTCAGGCTTTTCATGAAAGTTATATTTGAATATTTGCCAATTCTTATTTAAGAATGATATTGACTGAATGGAATGAACTGTTTTATATGTTGTAAGTGGTTGATTAGTAGTAGTTTTTGACTTGAAATGGAGGGTGAATAAAAAACGTTCGTTTAATGTGCACAAAGATAAAGGGTATTTTTGAGATGAACAAGATGTTTAATAAAAATATTTATTTAAGAATATATTCTTGTGCATATTGCATTGATAATCAAAGAAATATCTTCGATAATAAATATATTTAATATCTTCTCCTTTTTATAGTTTCTGGTATCTGTTTTTTGCGTTCAAAATAGTGCACATTAAACGAACGATTAAAAGACATTTTAGTTCCCTTAATCTCTTCGTTAATAGCTTTTTCACATAACTGTTTCACTGCTTTTTGACCGTGATGGCGGAACGCTTTGAAATAATATGAATGCAATATAACTTCTTAAAAATAACTGCATTACATAAATTAATCGGTAAGTATTTCACTACTCCGGTGTCCCCAAAGAATATTCTGACGTGAACATTACTTCACACTCTCCACATCTTCACTGGTTTGCAGTGCGAGTCACTTATAGCCGTGAGTTAGCTTTGAAAGCTTTTCTCGACGAGGAAAAGATTGAGAATTTCATACCCATGCGTCGCGATTATATCGTGAAAAAGGGGCGTCGCATTCGTAGGCTTGTTCCTGCTGTGCACAATCTTGTTTTCATCCGCTCTACCCGTAAACGTATTGATGCTTTAAAAGATAAAGCCGGTATGAATATCCCCATGCGCTATATTATGGATCGTGAGCAACATCTTCCTATTGTTATTCCCGACAGCCAGATGCGTAGTTTTATTCTTGTTGCCGGTACCTATGAGGAGTCGATTGTTTATGTGGAACCGGCCGAACTTCAACTGATAAAAGGTCAGAAAGTACGCGTTATAGGCGGTGTTTTCGAAGGAGCTGTGGGGGAGTTCGTTCGTATTCGTCGTGATCGTCGTGTAGTTGTGAATATTGAAGGGGTCATGGCTGTTGCCACAACCTTTATCCACTCTTCGCTGGTAGAGCCCATAACTGACTAACTTCAGTGTTATAAATCATAAATTATAAATCTTAATTAAATATATGAGTGATCAAGTTTCATCCTTATTTTCCCTGGCTCACAGTCTTCTCACTCTGGGGCAGGATGACCGTCCGATTTATGTCGATGATTTCACCCGTCTGAATCGTGATGTTTATGAATCGGCCCTGAACTCGTATGGAAAGCATGGTTCTACTCCTGAAGCTGAAGCCGAACTTTGTCTGGGGCTTTTAGTGGCTTTCAATGCCACTATGTACGATAATGGCCATAAACAGGAATATATTCAGAAGGTTCTGGACCGTAGTTTTGCAGTGCTTCCCACACTAAAGCCTTCGCTTCTGAAAGTTCGTCTGCTGACTTATTGTTATGGTGAAGTATATGAAGAAAAATTGGCTGAGGAAGCGCATGCTATAATTTCAAGTTGGGAGACTTCCCGATTGACATTGGAGCAAGTTGAGATTATTGAGGAATTGCAATATATTGAGGAGAATCCTTATCCTTTTGAGGAAGTTGATTTGTTGTAAAGAAATATTCTCTGGGGATAAAAGTCTATCTTTGTGTAAAATGAGTATTTAATTGTTATGAATCCGGTAAAGACTGACATCTTACACTCTATAAAATAATACGTTGCAGAACGTTCTTCCTTCAGGTGGACATGCTTTTTTGTATGGTTCACAGGCGCGAGGCGATGCATGTGTTGATTCGGATTGGGATATACTTATTCTTTGGGATAAGCCGAAGATTGAGACTAAAGATTACGATAATGTTTCTTATCCATTAGTTGAGCTGGGATGGTATTAAATGAATGTATAAGTCCGATACTATATACCATGCAAGACTGGTTGAAGTATCATTTTACACCATTTTTTCATAATGTAAAAGAAGAAGGGATACAATTGTTATGAGTTTTGGTTCGGAAGACATGCAAGCGGTTGTTGCCTATAGAAAAGAAAAAGCATAACAGGTGACTATAATGATTTCTTTGATTTTGCACGTGAAGATGTATTTCCTTTGTTAGAGCCGATACGTAAATTGTTGGTCACGCTTGACAGATTGATAACTCAGTTCTAATAATCTTTTTTTATTTTTGGTACTGCATCATTTTATCGCAGTTGATATGTGTGCCGGCTTACCTGAAGAGTGAGTTGGTCAGAATTTTATATTCCCATTCATATGATTGATGTTACAGATAAAACGCTGTAGTGCCTGTGTTGACGTGGGAGGGCATGATGCGATTATTTTCAAAATGATATTGAAAGTTTTGGTATTTGGAAATAGATAAGGATAGGTCTGTTATAATGGCAAAAAGTATATATAAGCAAGGCGCTATGTTGGATGACGCCAAAATAGAGCGCTAGCTAATCATTAAAAATTAATGCTGAATGTCCGTATCCGATAACGACAAGCGTATAGCAAAGAATACCTTTTTCCTTTACATCCGGCAATTGTTGGTAATGGCGGTAGGTTTGTATACGGTTCGTGTAATACTTGCTGCATTGGGCGAAGAGGATTATGGTATTTACAATGTGGTAGGTGGATTCGTGGCCATGTTTAGTATCTTATCCGGTGCCTTATCTGTAGCCATCAGTCGTTTTATAACTTATGAGATGGGGCAGCCGGATGTCACTACTTTCCGTTTGCAACGGATTTTCTCCTCTTCGCTTGTCATACAGGTTGTTATAGGGCTAATTATTTCTTTGTTGATAGCCACGTTTGGAGTATGGTTTGTTGAGAATAAGATGGTGATACCTTCCGAGCGCTTGGACGTTGCACTCTACGTGCTATTATTCTCCACGTTGAGTTTCTTTATCAATTTACTCAGTGTCCCTTACAATGCATTGATTATTGCCCGTGAGCAGATGAAGGCATTTGCCTATATCAGTATTCTGGAGATCGTTTTAAAGTTGTTAGTGGCTTATTTGCTCATGGTTACATCATCAGACAAATTAATGCTTTATGCTTTTTGTATGGTAGTGGTTTCTTTGATTGTTCGTAGCGTTTATACTATTTATTGCAAACGCAATTTTGAAGAGTGCCGTTTTGTCCGAGGATTCGATAAGAAACTGCTTTCCAAAATGTTTGCATTTTCCGGTTGGGCATTTCTAGGCAATGGTGTTGTCGTTTTGAAGGAACAAGGAAGTAGCGTGCTCTTGAATCTGTTCGGTGGTCCGATGGTGAATGCTGCGCAGGGAATTGCGATGCAAGTAAATGCCGCCGTGTATAGTTTCGTTTCCAATTTCATGATTGCATCTAACCCACAAATCACCAAGAACTGCGCTGCCGGAGATTTGAATTCTATGCACTCTCTTATAATCCGAAGTGAGAAGTTCGGTTTTTTCATCCTGTTGATAATCCTTCTTCCACTTTGTGCCGGCATTGATTATGTACTTGGGGTATGGCTCGTTGATGTCCCTGCTCACACGACGAACTTCATCGTGCTTATTCTTTTGTACTCGCTCATTGAATGTTTCGTAAGTCCACTTACTACGGGCGTTTTGGCACAGGGGAAAATAAAGTCTTTCGAAATAGTGCTGACCTTTATCTATTTGGGAAATTTCATCGCTTCGTATGTGTGCCTGAAGATTGGTATGGCTGTCGAATCAGTTTTCGTACTCAATATTATATTTAAGTTTTTCGTACTTGTGGCGCTGCTTTTGCACTCGCGTTCGAAATATTCCTTTCCCATCGCCCGCTTTTTTAGGGAGTGCTTATTGCCGTCATTGTTAGTATTCCTTGTTTCTGCACTTTTCGTTTATGTCTTGCCCGGGAAGGATACTCCGTTTATAGGTATTTTTGTCGTGAGAACTCTGGCGATAGCGACTTTTACTTGCGTGGCTGTATTCGTGATCGGTATGGCGAAGAGGGAGCGGCTTTATGTGAAAAAACTCCTGAAGGAAAAAGTTTGTAGTAAGATTTGATATCGTCATTTACGATAAAAAATAAAATATATTAGGAGAAACAGATTATGACTAAAACAATTGAAATTACGAAAATTGTCGCAGTGGATGACACTATCAAGTACGAGATACACGACCATACGGGATTACATCTCCTTAAAAATGAGAAGGTTGAGGCGTGGGTGAAATATTATAATGCGGAAAGCTTCGGTTTCTCTCCGGAAGGTCTTCCTGAATCAATACTGGCACTGCCCGTTACACTTTACCTGATACCTGTGACATGGTTTTATGGTGTGAAACTTGTCGTACCTTCAATAGACAAGACGCTTTACGATGACCTCTCTACAATTTATGCCGCTTATTCTAAAATTTATGGTCCTTTCAAAGAGGAATGGCGTGGCAAAGTGACGGCTAAAACCGTCGTAGAGAATAAAATGCCCGAAAGCCGTTTCGACAATATTGTCTTTTTTTCGGGAGGTGTTGATGCACTACATGCGGGGATAGACAATCTTGGAAAGAGAAGTGTTCTTGTGAGTGTGCCAAGTATAGAGAGCGTGGAAAAGACTAAAAAAGAAAACTCAGGGTGGGATTTTCTTAATGCCAAGTCACAGCTTATACGTGAGTTCTCCGCCATTTCAGAAAGTGATTGGCTTTTGATCACAAACAATTTTCTTGTGAATATTTTCGATGATGCGAGGATACAGTACGACTTGAAGAATTCCTTTATTCTTAACAGCGAGGCATTTCTTTTTGATGGATGGTTTGGCATAAAATACTTGAATAATATTCTTTCTGCTGCACCTTTCGCTTATGCCATGGGCATAAGTAACCTGATATTGGGTTCTGCATTTGAGCAGTTGGAGGATAATCTCGCTAGTAATTTGGATGGCGCGAATCCGGAATTGTCGGATTCCATTAGGTTCGCTGGTGTCTTTTTCGGGGAGCAGGATGGGCTTTATACGCGTCGTTCCCGAAAGGTGAAGAATATCTTGGAGTGGTGCATTGCACGTGGTGAAAAGACAAGGCTATGGACCTGCTTCGCTGACAGTACTGAGCAGTGCTGTGTATGTACCAAGTGCGTGAGGACGCAGCTTAATATACTGTGTGCGGGCGAAAACCCTGTGGATTGGGGGTTTGCAAACTTCAATGAAAAGAACTTTTCGCGCCTTGTACGTTCCTATCGCTATCATGATCGGAATTTGTGTTGGCTTTGGGACATTGTGGATTCAATCGATGATTCTACAATTTATCCGTGCTGTGATAAGTTACTGCACTGGCTCAAGAAGGTAGGGTATAAGAGATATTCCAAGAGGGCTCGGTTCGTTAGCAATGTGCCGAGAATTCTCAAACTTCACAGATATCCGCATTATGTGAAGATTGTGTTCCTGAAAATTACAGGGAAAGGGTACATGTGAAACTGTTCAATGAGTTTTGGGGGTACAGTTGTACAATAAATATTCTATATCCATAGACAATAAATATGGCAGTGAAGACTTTTCTGAAGAGAAACATTAGGCGAATGATGAACTTATTTGCTCCAATGACTGTGGCTAATATTACGGAATTAGCTCCGAACGAATTGTTGAGAGGACGCTTTGCATTGGTGACAGGGGGGACAAGCGGCATTGGTTTTGCCATTGCTGAAGCTTTCCTGAAGGCTGGTGCTTCAGTGGCCATAACGAGCCGTCGTGCTATGAGTGCCACTGAAGCCGTTACGAAGTTACGGCAGGTATGTGGTGTGGACGAGTGTCGAATCTTAGGCTTTGAGATGGACAATTCCAAGGTTACACAGTTGCATGAGAATTTGCGACGAATAACGCAGGCATTGGGTAAAATCGATATACTCGTGAATAATGCCGGAATACTCGGTGCCGACTCAGAGGAACAGTGCTATGACATTGTACTCGATACCAATCTTAAAGGTGTTTTCTACCTCAGTCGAGAAGTGGCACGCTACATGAAGGACAACAACATACGTGGCAATATATTGAACATAGCATCATCATCAAGTTTGCGACCAGCTACTTCGGCTTACGCCTTAAGCAAGTGGGGAGTACGAGGATTGACTCTTGGTTTAGCGAAGTCCCTCGCTCCATACGGGATAGTGGTCAATGGTATAGCTCCGGGGCCGACTGCTACGCCGATGCTGCTGGGCGATGATACGGATAATATCGCTCGTTCCCGAATTCCTTCCGGACGTTTCGTTATGCCGTGCGAAATAGCCAATATGGCAGTCGTGTTGGTGAGCGATATGGGACGTACTATTGTTGGTGACATCGTTTATATGACTGGTGGAGCAGGAGTCGTGACGTTCGATGACGTAGATTATTCATTTTAAAATCCAATGTAGTATATGGACGGAAAATATTATAGCAATGAACGCAGCATACAAATACTTATTTCTTTGCTGAAACAGCACGGTATAAAAAAATGTGTGCTTTCTCCGGGAGCAACAAACATAACGTTTGTTGCAAGTCTTCAGCAGGATAGTTATTTTGAACTTTATTCATCCGTAGATGAACGTAGTGCTGCATATATTGCCTGCGGCTTGGCAGCAGAATCGGGCGAACCAGTTGTGTTAAGTTGTACGGGTGCAACAGCTTCTCGTAACTATTTGCCGGGACTCACAGAGGCTTATTACCGCAAATTGCCTGTGTTAGCTGTGACCAGTACGCAAGATATCACCCGGATAGGTCATCACATCGCCCAAGTTATTGATCGCCGCCAAATGCAAAATGATGTAGCATTACTAAGTGAATATATTCCTGCTACTTGTAACGATAGGGATGAATGGAGTAATACGGTGAAAATAAATCGTGCTTTACTGGAACTTCACCACCGTGGAGGAGGACCTGTTCATTTAAATTTGGAAACAACTTATAGCTGTGATTATTCGGTGAGAGAATTACCAAAGGCACACATGATTAAGCGCATCTGTGCAAATGATGAATACCCTGAATTGTTCGAAGGTCGGATTGCCGTTTTCATTGGTTCTCACCAAAAGTTTACAGAGGCTGAAACAGTTGCACTTGATGCATTTTGCGGAACATACGATGCGGTGGTGTTCTGTGATCATACAAGTGGATATAAGGGCAAATATCGTGTACCTATTTCTATTCTTTCTTCTCAGGAAAAAGCTTATTGCAGTTTGATTGATATTGATTTGTTGGTACATATAGGTGAAATCTCCGGAGGATATATCGCTATGCGTCCCAAGGTTGTTTGGCGTGTCAATCCGGATGGAGAGTTACGGGATACTTATCATAAACTGACCTGTGTGTTCGAAATGAAAGAACAGACATTTTTCGAACATTATGTCAATAATCCGTCCACTTTACATCACACATATCTAGATACTTGCATGAATGAGTTGAAGGCTACATGGGCAAAAGTTCCTGATACACTTCCTTTTTCTAATGTTTGGATTGCTCAGCAGACAGCGTGTCGGATTCCGGAAAACAGTGTACTTTTTCTCGGCATTCTTAATACATTGCGTACATGGAATTATTTTGATATTCCTGATACGGTGTATGGCTATGCCAATACAGGAGGATTCGGCATTGACGGTTATATATCTTCGTTCATAGGGGCTTCATTGGCGCATCTCGATAAGTTGTATTTCTGTGTAGCAGGTGATCTTGCTTTCTTCTATGACATGAATGTGGTTGGTAACCGGCATGTAGGTCGAAATATTCGTATACTATTGGTGAATAATGGTAAAGGCACAGAATTTCGTAATTACATACATTCTGGCTCGGCTTTTGGAGAAGAAGCAGACAGATTTATAGCGGCAGGGGGGCACTATGGTAATAAGTCTCACTGTTTGGTAAAGCATTATGCCGAGGATTTGGGATATGAATATTTATCGGCTGATAGCAAGGAAGAGTATTTGAAGAATCTTGAGCGTTTCCTTACCCCTGATGTGACGGAACATCCGATGTTGTTTGAGGTGTTCACTGATAATGAGGATGAGAGTGAGGCTATAAGAATAATAAATAACCTGAATGTATCGGCCACAGGAGTGTTGAAGAATACGGTGAAAAGAATAGTGGGCGAAAGAGGAAAAGAAGTTATCAAGAAAATGCTAGGAAAGTGAAAGAACGGGTAGCATGGTTTGAGGTTTTACGTGGTGTAGTTATTCTTAATGTTTGCTCGTAAAATGTGCCTTTTGCTACTTATAAGTGATTTATGCATGATTATAACTAATAGTTCAATCTAAAAAAAGATGTTATTTAATTCTTTTGAATTCTTGTTCTTTTTACCGATAGTCTTCTTGTTCTATTGGTTTGTATTTAAACGATTGAAGTGGCAGAACCTTTTTCTGGTAATTGCCAGTTACGTGTTCTATGGTTGGTGGGATTGGCGTTTTTTGATACTTATCGCCCTTACCACGTTTTTTAGTTATATCAGTGGGCGGCTCATTGTTCAGTATGAAGGACGACGAAAGATTCAGAAAGCTGTCAGTGGTACTAACATCATACTAAATCTTTCTATTCTTGGTGTATTCAAATACTACAACTTTTTTGCGGAAAATTTTGCAGTTCTGTTCCGTAATATAGGTTGGCAAGTGGATTGGGTGACGTTAGATATTCTTTTACCCGTGGGTATCAGTTTCTATACTTTTCAGGCATTGAGCTACAGCATTGATGTTTATCAAAAGAAACTACCGGTTTGTAAAGATATTATTGCCTTTTTTGCTTATATCAGCTTCTTTCCGCAGTTGGTGGCTGGACCGATTGAACGTGCCACAAACCTGTTGCCACAGTTCTACAAGTCGCGCACATTCGACTATGCACAAGCCGTGGATGGCTGTCGGCAAATGCTTTGGGGATTCTTCAAGAAAATAGTAGTGGCGGACAACTGTGCCGAAGCCGCCAATGTGATTTGGGGAGACTATTCCAATCAATCCGGATTCACACTACTGTTGGGGGGATTCTTTTTTACATTTCAGATTTATGGTGACTTCTCCGGTTATTCGGATATTGCTATTGGTACGGCGCGTCTGTTTGGTATCAATCTGATGCGTAATTTCAATTTTCCTTATTTCTCACGTGACATTGCAGAGTTTTGGCGTCGTTGGCATATCTCACTGACTACCTGGTTTCGTGATTACATTTACATACCTCTTGGTGGTAGTCGTTGTGTACGTTGGAAAGTAATGAGAAATACACTAATTATTTTCCTTGTCAGTGGGTTTTGGCATGGTGCAAACTGGACGTTTATTACTTGGGGAGCTTATCATGCACTGCTTTTCTTCCCACTGATGCTTTGGGGAAAGAATCGGAAATATACAAACAGTGTAGCTGCCGGACGATTCTTACCTTCTGTGAAAGAGTTTGGTCAGATGCTTTTCACTTTCCTGCTTGCATTGATTGGTTGGATTATTTTTCGGGCAGAGAATATAGGTCAGGCATGGGATTATCTTGGTAGAATGTGTTCATCATCACTACTGGATATTTCCATACGATGGGGAAAGTCAGCCTTGCTTTATATAGTACTTCTTGTCATCGTAGAGTGGTTTCAACGTGACAAGCAACACGCATTGCAGATTACTGGGAAGGGAATATTACTTTATACTCCAGTGAGATGGATAATCTATTTTACGATTATACTATTTGTTCTCCTTTTTGCAGGTGGCCAAACTGATTTTATTTATTTTCAATTCTAACTAAATAATGAAGCAATTTATGAAGCGAGGGGCGCTGTTTGCGTTACTCCTCTTGTTAGTCTGTGCGGGGATAGAACTGTATTTATTGACTGTTCTGAATGAATACTCCTACAAAAAACAATATGTAGAACAACATAGCGAAGATATACAATTACTTATTTTAGGCCATTCTCATGTCGCAAACGGTATAAATCCTAAACTTTTAGATATTGGAGCCTTCAATATGTCAAATCAAGGCAGGACTACTTACTATGATGCGGTTTTGGCAGAACGTTACATTCCTCAACTAAAGAATCTTCAATACGTAATATGGCCTTTAGGATATAATTTTCAATATTCAAGCTATCGTTATCTATGCATTCATCGTAAAGATGTAGACTATGCATCTTCTTATAAATGTATGTATGAGAAGTATATGAATATCCCTTACGACATTTCGGGCATTTATTGGTCGGAACTGCTTCATTCAAAATTGAATTATGGGCGAAGGATTTTCTCTTCATCGAAAAACTTTTTTGCAAGTGGAATTTGCGATACATTAGGTTTTGAAGGTTTGGATATAGCAAAGCGCAATTTGACTTGGCAAACAGAAAAATTACCTTTTGAAGTTGATTATAAGAATTCGAATGCTGACCTTGCCTTAGCTGAGAATATATCGTGTATGAAAAGAATAGCTAAGGTTTGCAAAGATACTCATGTGACACTAATAGTGGTTTCTACTCCTTGTTATAAAACATATCTGGAGTTAACAACTCCCAAAGGATTAAAAGAAATGTCAGATTGCATAGATTCCATGAAATCAGTGAATCCAATGTTGGAATACTATAATTACATCAATGATGATCGTTTTGTGGAAGAGGATTTTTTTAATTCCTGCCACCTTTCTATTGTTGGAGCTAATAAATTCACGCGTATCATTGCTACAGAGTGTTTGCAGCGTTGATTACTATGTTAATAAGATTGGAAAATGATAGCTTAACTTAGTAAATAAATATAGGTAGGATTGCACTAAGACAGCCCTACCTATATAATGAAATATGCGGTTTTACGTTTTATAAATCACTGTATGTTGTTTTTGCATCAAAGCACGGACACGCTTTATGCACAGATTTACTGAGTTGATAATGTCCCAGTATTTTCGCCTGCGGATAATCCGTTTTTAACTGTCGTAGTAAATCAAGTAGCGAGCATTTCTGAGCATACGTCCTTGTATCAGCCGGTTGCCCACTTTCATTCAGTCCGCCCTCGTAGCAGATACCTATACTTTTATCATTCCACCCCGTTGCGTGGGCCCCGATTTGATGAACCGGACGGCAGATGTGTACTTCACCGTCACGTGTGATATAGAAATGATAACCGATGCTTGCAAAACCTCTTGCCAGATGACAACGGCGAAGAGCCTCTACGGAGAAATTCCTGTCACAGCGTGTTGCCGAACAATGAACTACCAGGAGGCGTACCTCCCGATAGTTCTGATAAAAACTGCCTGCTTTCATGCCTTTATGCCATGCAGGCATTAAGGCCGAGTACTCCTGCCAGAGCAGAAGCCACGGCAATTACAACTTTGATGATAACACTCCAGGTTGATTTTGATTTTTTTTCCATGTGAATTGTAATTTAGTTATTAGTTATAAGTAATTAGTGATAAGTGATTGGCAGCGCAGCCTTTCATTATTAATTCTTTCATTTTTAATTTCTGAAGGCTGCGTCTTTAGATCCTATCCCAACGGATCATCTTCAATACCTCCGTCACCGCCGGTGTCGCCACCGCCATCAGGTTTTCCGCCTGAGTTTGAGGAACCGGAAATATCTACGGTGGTTTGCCCTGCCTTCTGGGCTTTGAGCAATGCACGCGTTGCAGCACGTGTAGGTACGGGTGAGAAACTCATTCCGGCAAAGATGTCCTTCAGGTCCTCTCCGGGAACGAATTGGATGTTTACTCCGGTAATATTGGCAGCCGTGAATTTTTCGGCCGTGTCTGCCGCACGACTGTTGATTTGTAACCGGAATTTTCCCAAGTCTCCGAAGTCCACCTGTTTGCCGGCTCTCAGGCCTCCAATCATATTCTCCACAGTGGAGATGATTACGGCGGCTACGTCCGCTCTACTAACGGTGGTCTGGCTTGCTACCTGCTGTCCCAACTCTTTCAGAGTCAGTTCTCCGGTGATTTGTGACTTGGCATAAGCCTTGGGCTCTTCGTCCTGCTTTTGAGGATTTTTGAGCATTGCAATACTGTAATTCAGTGGCATAATTGATGAATTAAAAATTAATAATTAAAAATTAGACTTTTGTCGGAGAAGGACTTTTCTTCTTTCCGACAAGTCAAAGATACAACCTCTGAGAGGTGTGAAAATGAGTGACATTGAGCGGTGATAAACCTGCTTCAGGATGAGTGTTATCTGATGACTTTTTAGTACTTTTATAGCATATAAAGAATCTAAAAAGTTATCGGAAAATGAAGAAAAATGTGAGTGAACAGGAATCGGATGCTGCCATTGAAGAATGGCCGGTGCGCCCTTACTCCAAGAGTGAATTGGCGCGTGCTTATGCACCCGAAATCGGAGAGCGTTCCGCGCTTAACCGTTTGTCTCGCTGGATACGTTTTAATGAAGCGTTGTATTCCGCTTTGCAGGCAACCGGCTATAGACCGACCCAGCAGATTTTTACATCTAAGCAAGTCGGCCTGATTTTTGAATATTTGGGAAGACCTTGAAGAAGTGGAGAGTTGAGAATTGAGAGTTTTATACTTGCGGCTTCGTTGCCGTTCACTTGTGCAAGTGTTGGCTGACAGAGCCGCAAGCGTCTGCCTTTGCAGCCGCAAGTACAAATACCTTCACTCTCAATTCTCAACTTCTCCAACTTCTTCAAGCCAAGGATTCCGGTCTTTGGTCATGATTTTGCCTTGTGCTTCAGTCACGATCTGTTCTTCTGATTCACGTTCATCGTAGCGTCCGCAAGTCTGACGAACATACAGTACGCTTCCTGTCTGGCACTGGTCTTGGTCGCGAACTTTCAGCATATCGAGTCGGGTGTAACTCCGGTCCTGTTCCTTGATTCGGGAGATGGAAAAGATGAAATCGGCGAGATTGGCCCAGTTGGCACTTCCCGAAATGGTGTACATATCTATGTCTTCCAGTTCGTTTTTTCCGTTCTGCTTTTTCAGACTGCGTGGATGTGCCACGATGATTACCCAGATGTTGTTGTTGCGTCCCCATGCCTGCATTTGCGTTAGCATGGCCTTTATGGCTTGCGTTTCGGTGCTGTAGCGTCCCGTTTCCATTTCCATGAAGAGGTACGGGTCGATAATCAGATATTTCAGTGGAGCTGTTCGTCGTACCCTGTCTGCCCGTGCAATGATGTTGGTCGGGGTGGGAGAGACTTCATGCAGGTCGAGGTGCACCATGTGTGTGTTCAGGAAACTAACTATGGGTTGTAGCTGCTCGCGGGTGTAATTGGCTGTGTTTACTTTGCCCAACATCAACTGGATGAGGTGGGCGATATGCTTGTTCTTATCCGGCACTTCAAAAGATAGATAGCAGACGTAACGTCCGGTTTTTGCCATCAACCGGCAGGTGAGGTCATTCAGGAAATCGGTCTTTCCGCTGTTGGGCTTCCCGGTGGTGATTATCAGTCCGCCCTGATCGGTGGGATGAAAGATGTGATCCGTCAATGGGCCGTATCCCACGTCGTAGCCGTGGTCATATTCTCCATGCAGAGCATCCAGAATTTCATTAGTCCGTTCGCTTACAGTGATGATGTCTGAGGTGTGTTGCGGCTCTGCCGATTCGATGATTTCGCGCACCACATTGATGCCATAGGTAGCAAGTACATCGGATATGTCCTTGCAGTCGCCGGGCAGGATGGTGAGCAGACAACGGGCTCCGAAATAGTCGGTAAGATGTTTGATGAGTGTACGTCCGGGCAAGTCCCGGTCTCCGCATATCACGATGTCTCGTACTTGATCCAACCAGGGTTCAAAGGCTTCAAAGGTCTTGGCTAAATCGCTGGCAGCACCGTTGGGTACGCTGATAACATAGGGATAACCGGCTTCTTGCAGGGTAAGTACATCTTTTTCGCCCTCGGTGACAATCAGTTGCGGGATGTGGTCTTCGGATACTCGCAGCGGATTGATGCAGTCGATATTGTAAGGTGCGCAAGGGGTGGTTGGTGAGTCCTGACTCCAGAATTTAGTATAACAGACGGGATTTTCTGTGCCGGTTGCATTTTCATCGCTTGTAATTTTAATGGTTGACGGATCACACGAACGGTATTTGACATTTACTGGCTGTCCGTTCACATAGTTTACGTAAGCGATGCAGTGATACTGGGTTCCGGTGGACTTTTTCTCATCGTCCTTGCCATAGCAGCGGTGTGTGAGACATCCGATACGAGCTTTGATGGCTTTCTCTAACGAAATACCTTGGTCTGCGAGATATCGTCTGGCTGCCAATTGATCCTGATCATTCGTTTCCGGATCATTGGTCAAGGGTTTGATTTTGGAAAATACTTCGGGTGAGAGCTTTTTATAATCTTCGGGAATCATGGGTACTTCCGATGTGCTTTTTCCGCTACTTGTTGAATTATTGCCGCTGGCAGCGTCATTCCCTTTGCAGGAATAACGGGCAGTCTTGTTAGTTCCTGCATAGTTTCCGCCAGTATTGCCGGTAAACGATGAATCGCTGTACGGCCGTTCTTCCCAGAAGTCCTTCAGCTTTCCGTTGAAGTCACATCCGGCGTAGAAGCAATGAAAGGCTCCGGTCTTTTTAGAAATTGAAAGATGTTTTTTCCCGCATTTGGGACATTCGGCAACGAAATTCTGTCCCGCGTTCTTACGTTCGGGAAAGTCAGAAAGATAATAAAATGGTTTCATTATGATTTATGATTTATAAATTATGATTTATGTAGATTTTATAAGCAGAACTATCTCAATTCTCCTCCTTCCGGAAGGAGGAGTCCCCGCAGGGGGAGGTGGTAGGTAAAACCCATTCCTTGCTCAGCACATTCCAAACCGCATTTCCGAAAGGTCTTGCCTCCGCATCAGCAGGAATATTCACCGCCCCTTCATCCTTGTCGTCGTAGAATCTCATTCCCGTCTCCGGGTCTGTCCATTCAAACTCATTGACAGGATGATTTTCGCGTTGATTCTTCTTCGTTTCCAGGGCAACTTGTTCCCGTTTCTGCCTGCTGCCCCGTGCTGCATCATTCAGCAAATGCTGTCCGTGTGCCGACTTCAGCAGATTATTCAACCAGCAGAGCCGTCCGGTATGATTCGACTTCATAAACCGTGTCTGTCCTGCGAAATAGGGAATCAGTAATTCATTGACCAGATAGACCAGATTTTCGCACGCGTGTTTTCGGGTAAGTCCTTCATGCATCTGGAACCAGTTGATGAGTGGTGTTAGTATCTGCGCTTTCTGAGCTGAATTTCTGTTGATGAGATGGAAAAACTCTTTGGCGGCAGCCAAAGATTCTTCTGTAATAATATCTTTCTTCGAAGATTTATCTTCTAAAGTTGCTTCGCCTTCAGGCGAAACCTCTTCGTCAGAAGAGTTCCCTTTAGTATATATATTATATATATTATCCACCGCAAGAGTTTGCGCAAAAGCTTGTGGTAAATTTAGTGATGATTGGGGTGTTTTGTTATCCTCTTTTGTCTCTAATTTAGAATTTTCGTCGTGGCATAGCGGAGAATAAAAGGCTTTAATCTGTTTTTGATTCTCGTCCACAATGAATTTGAAAGACTGACTCGTCTTTACAGCTTCGATGAGTGATTGGGTAGTGGAAAATCTCAGTGACATCTTGATGTCGTAGAAGTTCTCTACCGGATAGATGTGCTTATCATTCATATAGGCAGTCAGTCCGAGGTACAGATCAAGCAGTTTGGGTATAGTGGAGTCTGTTATTTTTCGACTTCTCCATATCTTGATTGTTTTTTGCAGTTCTGTAATGGAAATGGTTGTTTTTAGTGCTTTCATTGCTTGTTGTTTTTAAATCTGCGGTGAAGTTATGTAGAAAGGGGAAAAGCATCGTACCAACATGTTGGTACGATTGATAATATAATTATCGAATTTTAACATTAAATTTTATAGAGAGCCATGCTTGAAGAAACAGAAGAATCATGTGACCATGAGAATTTAGGTGAGTATATCAATCAATTCCGTCTTAATTTAGGAGTAAGTATCAAACAGCTTTGTGAGGACTGTCATATCAGTCGTCGCACCTATTACGAGAGTTCGGGATGGTAAAGATATTAAGCTGAGTTTTTATGTTCGCATCTTCAGTGCTTTTCATGAGTATGCTACGGAAGAGGAGTTCGGGGAGATGTGGAAAGAAGTTGCTGCGTTGCTGTTTTGAACTGTAGGAGATAGGTAGAATCTTTTATTTTATATTTATGAAGATATTAATTCTTACACAACCTTTGCATACTAATTATGGTGGATTGCTTCAAGCTTACGCTTTACAGCAAATATTGAAGCGAATGGGACATGATGTTGTTACAGATCGACTTGGAGTTATACAAAAACTGCCATTGTGGAATAGAGTTTTACGTTTTTTATATCATGCAACTCAATTCTATATACTAAAGAATTATCGTTATTATCCATACCGTTATTTATTCTTTTCGTTTGATAAAGAAAGTAAGGCTAAAAGAAGCATTGCTGCTAATACAGAGCGTTTTGTCAATATCCATGTTGATACAATTGATTTATTTACAAGAAGTAATGAAGATGTAATCAATACAGTGAGACAGTTTGATGCAATAGTAGTAGGGAGTGATCAGGTTTGGAGGGCTATAATGAGTGATATACCTACTTATTTTTTATCTTTTACCAAAGCTATGAATGTGAAGCGTATAGCTTATGCTGCGTCATTTGGTACAGATGATTTGAGTGAATATTCAAAAATGGATATGAAAATAGCGTCTGAGTCTATTAAATTATTTGATGCGGTTTCTGTTAGGGAAAAGTCTGGTGTACATCTTTGCCGAGATTATTTTAAGATGGATGCGGTTCATGTTTTAGATCCGACAATGCTTTTAAGTAAGGATGATTATTTGAAATTGATAGAAGGAGAGGATAGTTCTTGTTCAGCGGATGTGCTTCTTACTTATATTTTAGATAGAGTACAAGAGAAAAATGAAATAATAAATAAAATAGGTAATGCTTTGCATCTAACTTCTTATGAGAATGGGCCTGTGAAATACTTTTCCAATATAATAGAAAACAATGTGTCAGAATGTATTTTTCCGTCTGTGTCCAAATGGTTGGCAGGATTTCGGGATGCTCAATTTGTTGTGACAGATTCCTTCCATGGAACTGTGTTCTCTATTATTTTTAATAAACCATTTGTAGCTATTTTGAATTCTGAAAGAGGAGCTTCAAGGTTTATCTCCCTATTGAGTGTTTTGGGCTTGGAAAACCGTTTGATCTCTACTGGTAGTGAAGTGTCAGAGGAACACTTAAGACCTATAGACTATACTGGGATAAATAAAATTTTGAATGATTGGAAACTTAAGTCTATTAACTATATAAGGAAATGGACATGATATCCAATAATATGTTAATCATATAATTATCTGTTTTATAACTGATTTTAAATGAAAACTCCTCAAATTTCAATTGTAGTTCCTGTATATAACGTAGAGAAATATTTGGAACGATGTATAGATAGTATTCTAGCACAAACCTTTACTGATTTTGAACTATTGTTGATAAATGATGGTAGCAAGGATACTTCTGGATTGATATGCGATAAGTATGCTGAAAAAGATTCACGTATTCGAGTATTTCATAAAGAAAATGAAGGAGTTAGTCGGACGAGAAATTTTGGAATTAGTAATGCAAGAGGGAGATGGCTTTGTTTTATTGATTCTGATGATTGGGTAGATAAAGAGTATCTTCATTGTTTTGGTGATGTGCTTAATTATCCGGATGATATCATTGTTATTCAGGGGATGGAAAGAATTGATGGAATACAAGGATGTACTTTATGGCAAATAAAATATCCCAATAAACGTCTTGAGAAAACAGATTTGGGCAATGGCATAGCACATTTCCGTTTATTACATTCTGGTTTTCCGGTTTTGAAACTTTTTAATCTATGTATAATTAGAAAGTATCGAATACTGTTTGATACGAAGATATCTTACCATGAAGATCATCTTTATGTTTTTAATTATTTGAAATATGTGACCCAAATTTATTTATCCGAGAGTATTTCTTATAAATACATGTATAATGGTGGTTGTTCTTCACTTTCTTCTAAGACTCATCATTATTTGGAAAGTGAATATGCATATCAATGTATATCTGCACTATTAAATGAATTATTGAAGTCTTTTAATGTAACAAATGAAATGTATATCAAACAGATATCTCATTTTGTATATCAGATAAGAATAGAAGGACTTTTTTTTGCTATTTACAGGAATGTAGAAAAAAGCGGATAGATTATTTGCAAAAGTTGAAAGATGATACTGAGGGTATACAAAAGAAATATAATCCAGAATCTTTAGGGGGGAAATTTCTGAAACTGGTTCTTGAGACATTTCCTGTCTTTTTTTTGGATCGACTACTTCTTCTATATGTAAGTATTAAAAAGTAGAATTAATGAGCTTGAATATTTTGTTTTTGACCTATCATGAGGTAACTCCTCAGAAAGGTGGTATTGAACGGATGACTGATGTTGTTGTAAACGATTTATTGAATAGAGAAGGATTCTATTGTTATTCAGCTTATTATTATCCCAATGAATTGGAACATACGATCTTTTCAGACAAACTTTGTTTGGAATGGGGAAATGAGTATAAACAATTGGCACGTTTTGTCGCAGATAACAAAATAAATGTTCTTGTTAATCAACAAATATATACACTGAGTAACATTTTAACGAAATTGAATCAGTATTATTCCGTACGCTATATTTATTTTCAACATGATCGAACAGCTGTTGATTTGTTACCTGCCGTTTCATATTATTGGTATGCTGCTACACATGGTAATGATAAGCAAAAGAAATTCATTTTTCTTACGAGGTTTTTGATATCTCCACTTTATGTGTTAATGCGCAGATTTTATTATTGGTATTCATTTCGTAACATTTATCGTAATGCAGACACTATAATCTTGCTGTCGCGTTATTTTATTCCTGTTTTTTTGAAAAGTATTGGTTTTTCGACAGATAGAAAACAGTGTATAAGGATTATAAATAATAGTATAACACTACCTATTGTTTCTACACCTGAAAATATTGATAATAAGCATTATGAAGTTTTAATTGTCAGCCGTTTGACAGAAGATAGAAAACGAATTTCATTAGCTATTAAGATTTGGTGGCTATATCAGCAACGCTATGATGAAGCAAAGAAGTGGATACTGCGAATTGTTGGTGATGGTGAATATGCTCTTGATTATCGTAGATTAGTAAGGGAGAAAAATATTCCGAATATTATTTTTGAAGGACAGGTTGATGATACAGTACAATTTTACCATAAAGCTTCGGCTTTCATAATGACATCTGATGCAGAAGGATGGGGACTAACACTGATGGAAGCTCAGCAAATGGGAGTAGTGCCTATTGCATTTGATAGCTATGAATCTATTCATGAGATTATTCAAGATGGAGTGAATGGTTTATTAGTGAAGGAAGGTAATTGTGATGAGTTTGTTAGGAAACTACATGATTTATTGAGTAACGATGGAAAGCGGAGGAGGATGGCAGTCAGTGGTTTGGATGTAGTTAATCGTTTCTCAGTAGATAAGATGATGAAACAATGGATGAAGATCCTGAGGGCTAATTAAACATGAAATGATATAACCTTATGTATTCTTATCCTCCATTAGTGAATATTGGGTATTCATTGCCTTATATTGTTGTCTTTTGCATGTACTTATGTACTTATTTAATTTCTGAGTCTAAAACTTGGAAGCAATACTTCAATTATTCACATGCAGTTTTCTTTGTTTTATTAGTATATTTTATATTTGTTGGATTCCGAGGATATATTTGTACTGATTGGTATAATTATTATCCGATGTTCCAGGAAACCCCCTGCTTACTTGATTTTGATGAATTTGTGAGTTATTCAAACTCCGTTTTTACAGAAAAAGGTTATTTGTTCTATATATCACTATTTAAGGTACTTTGTAATGATTATGTTGTGTTTCAGGCTTTTTCGGTGCTTATAGATTTGGTTCTTATTCATTTATGTATAAAAAAATATTCTTCAAATTATCTATTTACATTTTTGATTTTAAGTGTGTTCTTTTATGTACAATCGGTAAATCTTAATAGAAATGTAAAATCTATACTTTTGTTTTTATATGCTTTACGGTATATTGAAGAAAGAAAATTTTGGAAATATAGCCTTTTTAATCTTATAGGTTTTTGCTTTCATTCGATCTCTTTGCTTTTTTTTGTATTGTATTTTTTTCTAAGACATCGATTTTCTGTACGTACATTATGGATTGTTTTTATATTTAGTAATATATATTATTTTTCTCAGATACAACTCTTTTCATTGATAGCAATGGCTATTGATGGAATGATAGGTGGAAAAGTTGGTCATGCTATTCATTTTTATTTAGCTAAAGAAAGTGCTGTTCAATTTTCTACTATATCTATTGGATCATTGGAGCGGCTCATGACATTCATAGTCTTGATATTAAACTATAATAAGGTGTGTGCAACCTTTAAATATGGTAGGTATTTCGCTAATATGATGTTGCTTTATCTGTTATGTTATCTAATTTTTAATGAATTGCCAATCTTGGTTACGCGATTCAGTCAGCAGTTCGGATTTGCTTATGGTATATTTTATTCTTATATAATTTCTTTGTATAGCAATAGCAAGAATATAGCTATTTATAAAACAGCTATATGTTGTTATTTATTGCTATGGACATTGTCCACTCACCGTCAACTAATGGATAAGTATGACAATTTTCTGTTTGGGCATCAATCGTTTGAAGAAAGAGTACGCGTGTATGACCATTATGGCTCTGCTTATCTAGGAATGGATTAATATTTCGAATTATTATAAGTCTCCCAATAAATATGAAACTTGAAGTTTTAATATCTTGTATGCGTCAGGATGACCTGTCAATAATACATCGTAGTAATGTATCGACTGATGTTTTAGTAATAAATCAAGGTGACAGAGAAGATATTATTGAAGATACGGTAGAGAATCATTGCTTTCGGATGATTTCTACTGTGGAAAGAGGGCTCTCGAAAAGTCGGAATATGGCTTTAAGAAATGCGACCGGAGATATATGTCTGATTTGTGATGATGATGAGATCTTATTTGATGATTATGAAGAAAGAATATTAAAAGCATATAAAGAACATCAGGATGCGGATATTATCGCATTTCAAATAGATAATGCCGGTAAAGACTATCCGAAGCATGAGCGCAAGCTAAATTATTTGTCATCACTAAAAATAGCAAGTTGGCAAATCTCATTTCGCAGAGAAAGTGTATTGAATACAAAAAATTGCTTTGATGAAACTTTAGGATCTGGAGTATCAAAAGCTGGAGGTGAAGAGGTGATGTTTTTATATGATTGTTTAAAAAGGGGGCTAAAACTTTATTATGTACCTGTGTCTATTGGTAGAATGATTGAAGGAGAGTCACAATGGTTTCATGGATTTAATCGGGAATATTTTTATGATCGAGGTATTTTTACTCGTAAGTTGATGGGGCGTTGTTGGGCTAGTCTTTATGCTATTTATTATATAGTGTTTAAGTACCAAAAGTATAAAATGGATATTACAGTGTGGGGGGCATTACGGAATATTTTTGCCGGAATATGGTAGTTATTATATTGTTTTTGAGTGAAGTATATTTAATTTGTAGTGTATGAATAAAAAAAGAATTCTTGTCATTAGCTCTAAATCTCCTTTTCCTGTTCAAAATGGAGCTGCTATACGTACTATGCAGATGTTGCGTATGTTGAGCGCTTTTTATGACATCGATTTAATTTATACTTATACAGGACAAGATTCTCGTTCTGATTTAGATAAATTGTGTAGAAATGTGTATGCGTTTCGGACATCCGCATTAGGAATGGTATCAAGGGGGATTTTGGGACTTTTTATTTCTAAACCATTACAATGTTCGTATTTTTACTCGTCAAAAGCAAATAGTTTTATCAAAAATAATATATATAAATATTATTTGGTGTTTTGTAATAATATTCGTACAGCTCAGTATGTAATTGATATGCCATGTTATAAGATTATAGACTATGTGGATGCTATTTCAATGAATTATTGGGGAGCTATCAAGAATGCTAATTTGTTCTGGAAATATCTTAATAAGATAGAATATAAGCGTTTAGTTTGCTATGAAAAGCGTGTACTAATGGCATTTGATAAACATATTATTATTTCAAGCGTTGATAAAAAATTTATAAAGAGTGGGATTGTTGAAAATTCCAAAGAAATATTTGTGATAAGTAATAGCGTTCCTTTTGATGAAGAACTTATTGTACAAAACGAAGATTCTAATTTAGTGTTTGTAGGTTCAATGTGCTATGCTCCTAATATTGTGGCTGTAAAGACATTTGTGAAATTTGTTTTCCCGTTGATATTGAACAGGATTCCTAATGCTAAATTTTATATTGTGGGTTCTCGTCCTGTTAAGAGTGTTTGTGATTTAGCCTCTGGGAACGTTATAGTAACAGGCTTTGTTAATGAGCCTAAAGACTATTTGAGAAAAGCGACAGTAGTAGTAGTGCCTATGTATTCTGGTGCTGGGGTGCAAAATAAGATATTAGAAGCTATGTCTATTGGATGTTGCGTGGTTACAACTAAAATTGGAAGTGAAGGTTTGGAATGTATTTCTGACGGACAAGAGTTGTTTATCAGATCAGGATATAATGAAATGGCTGATATAATTGTTGACCTGATTGATGATAAGCAACAAAGAGAGAGAGTTGGTAAAGCTGCTAAAAAATATATAAACAATTATTTAACCTTTAATATAATATTTGATAGGTTTAAAAGTGTATTATATTCTTGACAGATACTGGTATATGGCATTTTGATATTGAAAATAATCATTGAATATGTTGTTTATTGATTATGAAATAGTGTATTAAATGTCTAGAATTCTTTTATTTTACTCGCTTTTAATATAAAAGTGTTGTTGTACACAGTAATTATTTATTTTATGAAACTTCTATTTACAGGAGCCTCTGGGTTCTTGGGTAACAACGTATGTCCCTTTCTACAGAAAACATGTGATATCACAACCGTTGGGCTAACTTCGCAAGATAATTATACCATAAATATAGCAAAGGACATTCCGAAGTTATACGAACGTTATGATGTTGTATTACATGCCGCTGGAAAAGCACATTCTATTCCTAAAACGGACGCTGAACGACAGGCATTTTTCGATGTAAATCTACAAGGAACGAAAAACCTTTGTACAGCGTTAGAGAAAGTCGGAGTACCGAGAGCTTTTATTTTTATTTCCACAGTAGCAGTATATGGTTGCGATTATGGAGTGAATATCACGGAAGAGTATCCACTAAATGGAACCACTCCTTATGCTATGAGTAAACGTTTAGCAGAAGGATATTTGCAGAATTGGTGTCGGAAACACAATGTTGTGTTGGGGATAATTCGCCCTTCCTTGATAGCTGGCCCTAATCCTCCGGGCAATTTGGGAGCGATGATAACAGGGATTCGTAGAGGAAGGTATTTCAGTATTGCAGATGGTAGAGCTCGGAAAAGTGTACTGATGGTACAAGATATTGCGAATCTGATTCCATTGCTGGCTAGAAAAGGAGGTATCTATAATGTATGTGATAGTTATCAACCTACATTTAGGGAATTGGAAGCACTGATTTGTAATCAGATGAATAAGTCGCTGCCTTTATCAATTCCTTATTGGCTGGCAAAAGGTATGGCTTTGATAGGGGACTGCTTGGGTAAGAAAGCGCCATTAAACTCATTGAAACTTAATAAAATAACCAAGTCGCTAACCTTTAGTAATGAGAAAGCAATGCGTGAATTAGGGTGGAAGCCAACAAATGTATTAGAAAACTTCAAGATAGAATGAGGATATGCTTTTGGATTGTAATGGCTGTAGTAGGTATAGCAGCTTTTTTATTTGTCTGTTTTCAGGTATGGTTTCATTGGATTAATAAAAACGGATAATGTATTACGTAATTATATTGGTTCTGCTATTCCTGGCAGAACTTTTTTATTTTAAAGTAGCTGATAAGTGCAATATCATCGATAAGCCTAATGAGAGAAGTTCCCATACCCGGATTACTTTGCGTGGTGGTGGAATCATCTTCTATTTTGGAGCATTAGCTTATTTCTTGACTAACCATTGGGAATATCCATGGTTCATATTAGCTTTAACCTTGATAACGTTTATCAGTTTTGTGGATGATATTCGTTCTGTTTCCCAAGGCTTAAGATTGATGTTGCATTTTTCTGCTATGGCTTTGATGTTTTATCAATGGGGATTGTTTACTCTTCCCTGGTGGTGGATTATTGTAGCGTTAATTGTTTGTACGGGCATCATTAACGCTTATAATTTCATGGATGGTATCAATGGCATTACAGGTGGTTATTCGCTGGTTATCCTTGGTGCACTGGCTTATATCAATGCTGAAATAACGCAGTTTGTAGAACCTGCTCTAATCTATACGGTTCTCTGTTCTGTTTTGGTCTTTTGTTTCTTCAACTTTCGTAAGAAGGCGAAATGTTTTGCCGGTGATGTAGGTTCTGTAAGTATTGCTTTTATACTTCTTTTCCTGATAGGAAAGTTAATTCTCAAGACTGAGGATTTCAGCTGGATTATCCTTCTGGCTGTTTATGGTGTGGATAGTGTTTTGACTATCGTTCACCGACTGATGCTTCATGAAAACATAGGTTTGCCACATCGGAAACACATGTATCAGCTTATGGCGAATGAATTGAAAATACCTCATGTGGCGGTGTCACTGGTTTATATGTTTACGCAAGCTGTAATAGTAATAGGATATATATACTGTCGGAATTGGGGCTATTTGTATCTTTTATGCGCTATTTGGGTGCTTAGTCTCATCTATGTGTGGTTCATGAAGAAATACTTTAGACTTCATCTCTAAAATAAGCATAGAAAATAAGATTAGTATGCCTTTTCAGCTTGGGTTATTTGCAGTATCATTGTAGAATGAAAGGAGAGCTTTTAAATCGACTTCGTCCTCGTATAGAATACTTACTTTATAAAATATATCACTAATAATCATATCTCTGGTCAATATATATTATAGTCATAGAATTTTATAACTAATGAGTTCTTAAAAAAACTCCCGGCAGATAACTAACATTCTGCCGGGAGTTTTTTTGTTACTTCTTTACGGGAACATTAGCCAGAATATCCAGCAAGTGTTTCCAGAATTTATCTACTGTAGGAATCAGCATCCGTTCATCGGGAGAATGTACGCCTTGCAAAGTCGGACCAAAGGATATCATATCCAGTGAAGGATACTTATCAAGGAACAGACCGCATTCCAATCCGGCATGGATGGCTTTTACCTTCGCATCTACACCGAATAAACGTTTGTAAGATTCGACTGCGATTTCCAGTATCTCAGAGTGTGGATTAGGCTTCCAACCCGGATAGCCGTCACCAAAACTAACTTTGGCTCCACCCATATCGAATACGGTACGTACCATATTAGCAATGTCTTGTTTGGAAGAGGCGGTAGAACTGCGCTGGCTGGTTTCGATACGAATCACATTGCCCGGCTTCATCTTGACAGATGCAAGATTGGTAGAAGTTTCCACCAGTCCGGGGATGTCCTGACTCATGGCATAAACTCCGTGGGGACAAGCATAGAGGCTTTGCAACAAACGTTTCGTAGTATCTTTGTCGATAGCTTTCGCACAAGCGTTTTCCGATTCTAAAACGAGTTGCAACGTCGGATCGACTACGGCATACTCTGCCTGTACTTCGGCTGCAAATATATTCAGATCGGCACGCAGATCATGTTTATTGTCTTCCGGTATAGCGATAATGGCGTGCGCTTCGCGAGCAATGGCATTGCGAAGGTTACCACCATCGATTTCGCACAGGTACATATCATACTTCTGGAAAGTCTGGCTCAGGAAGCGGTTCAGTATCTTGTTGGCATTGCCAAGTCCCATGTGGATATCTCCACCGGAATGCCCGCCTTTTAAACCTTTCACTTGTACCTTGCAACAGAAATATCCGGCAGGTACATCCACCTCTTTATATGTAAACTCTGCAACGGAGTCTACTCCTCCTGCACAGCCGATAAAGAGTTCACCTTCATCTTCCGAGTCGAGGTTCAGCAAAATATCCCCGTTCATGAAACCTTCTTTCAGGGCAAAAGCACCGGTCAATCCGGTTTCCTCGTCCACTGTAAACAGGCATTCCAAAGGTCCGTGCTGAATGCTGTCATCGGCGAGGATAGCCAGTTCAGTGGCTACACCGATACCGTTGTCGGCTCCCAGCGTTGTACCTTTGGCTTTCATCCATTCACCTTCAATTACGGTCTCTATCGGGTCGGTGAGGAAATCATGCTGCACATCGTTGTTCTTTTCGCACACCATGTCGATGTGAGATTGCAGTACCACGTTTTTCCGATTCTCCATGCCCGGTGTAGCGGGCTTTTTGATGAGGACGTTGCCGGCTTCGTCCACCAGCGTTTCCAACTTATGTTTCTCACCGAATGCTTTCAGATAAGCAATCATTTTCTCTTCCTTCTTTGAAGGACGCGGCACTTGGCAGATTTCA
>ERZ791872.107-NODE-107-length-95063-cov-5.783934_pt1 | contig 95063 bp, 91 predicted proteins | sample MGYA00510279_ERZ791872 | MGnify/ENA primary metagenome ERZ791872 (study PRJEB30046, sample SAMN00792103) | human gut metagenome | study: EMG produced TPA metagenomics assembly of the A metagenome-wide association study of gut microbiota in type 2... | reverse complement strand
ATTAAATGCTGTTCGCTGATTTTCCCATTGCAAACCGTTGTAAAATATGGTATATACATTATACGAAACTACATTCTGAAAGAACCGTTCGCCGTTTAATGATGTGTAAAGTGAGGTGCCTGCCATGACTGCCGTGATCTACGCCCGCTATTCTTCTGACAGCCAGCGCGAAGCGTCCATTGAAGGGCAGCTGCGCGACTGCAAGGACTACGCCGAGAAGAACGGTATCACCGTGGTCGGCACCTATATCGACCGTGCCTACTCTGCCAAAACGGATGACCGCCCGGACTTCCAGAGGATGATAAAGGACAGCGCGAAGAAAATCTTCGATGTGGTTCTGGTCTGGAAGCTCGACCGCTTTGCCCGGAATCGGTTCGATGCCGTGAACTACAAGTACCAGCTGGAAAAGAACGGTGTCCATCTGGTGTCTGCCATGGAACCCATCTCGCAGGGGCCTGAAGGCATTATGGTGGAGAGTATGCTGATTGGCATGGCGGAATACTATTCCGCCGAACTCGCCCTGAAAGTGGCGCGCGGTGAGCGCGAAAACGCCCTCCAGTGCAAGTACAACGGCGGTGTGGTGCCGCTGGGCTTCACCATTGGCAAGGAGGACAGGCTGTACCATATCGACCCGGAGACGGCTCCCATCGTGCAGGAGATTTTCACCCGGTACGCCGACGGCGAACCGGCTGAGAAGATTGCAGCATCCCTGAATGAGCGCGGCCTGCGTACCCGCACCGGGAAGCCGTTCGTAAAGAACAGCTTCTTCCAGATTTTCCGGAACCGCCGCTACATCGGCGAGTACCGCTATAAAGACATCGTGACACCGGGCGGCATTCCCGCCATCGTGGATGAGGACTTGTTCAACCGGGTGCAGCAGCGTTTCGAGCAGAACAGGATCGCCCACGGTCGGCCTGCAAAAGAGGATGTGAGCTATCTGCTGACCACTAAGCTGTTCTGTGGCAAGTGCGGCACCCTGATGGGTGGCGAAAGCGGCACCAGCCACATGGGAAACACCTACTATTACTACAAGTGCGGCAACGCCAAGCGCCACGGCAAGGCGCACTGTGACCTGAAGGCTATCCGCAAGGAGCCGCTGGAACGGTTCGTGGTGGACACTGCCATTAAGGTGATCTTCAGCGATGAAATCATCGAACGGCTGATAGATTTGGTCATGGAAGCCCAGCAGCAGGAGAACACCCGGCTGCCTGTTCTGAAAGAGCAGCTCCGGGATACGGAGAAACGGCTCGCAAACCTTCTGGAAGCCATTGAACAGGGCATCCTGACCCCGACCACCAAGCAGCGGTTGGACGAGCTGGAAGCCCGGAAAGAAGCCCTGAACACCAGTATTCTGGAAGAAGAGCTGAAAAAGCCCGTCCTGACCCGTGAGTGGATGCGGTTCTGGTTTGAAAAATTCCGCAAGGGTGACATGAGAGACATGGAGCACCAGCGGCAGATCATTGATACCTTTGTCAACTCGGTCTACGTCTTTGACGACCGGGTCGTGCTCAATTTCAACTTCACGGATGATTCCAAAACCATCTCCCGTGAAGAGGTGTTGGGTTCGAGTGCTGTGGACAATGCTCCACCAAACGTAAGGCCGTTTACCTGAAAAGGTAAGCGGCTTTTTCTTGTACTTACGTGCTTTTTAATATGCAAAAGTGAAATGGATTCACTTTTGCATATTGATGATGAAACGTGTAGGAGGCCCCCTTTTCAGTCGTTTGTAGCAAGTTTGTAGCAGATCTGTAGCAAAATTCGGAGAGGAACGGCAAAATGACCTCAGAAACCCGATTTTTGCAGATTTTTGGGCATAAAATTTTATCCTTGAATTTTGTACAAGATGACGATATGACTTTCCATCTGCCTTTGAATGCCTTATAATAAAGGAAAGAGAGCTTTTTAGGAGGGAGGAATCACCATGCGCTATACGATCCGGCATTTTGATTTGCCACTGCTGACGTTTGAAGCGAATATGGACAGCGCAGAGGCAGGCCTTCATATTATAAAGGTATATGAAGAAAACAGTGCCTTTCTGCCGCTGAATCTGACGGTATCAGTAGATGGTGTAGAACGCTGGCTGCGGCATCGCACAATTCCGAAGAACCGAGCGTATGTAGACGCTCTGCTCTCTAAGGTGGGGCTTTCTTTGAATCGTCCGCTGGGAATTATCACCGTCTGCAAAGGACTTTCACTCAATGATTGCTTTTGGGTAGATGCAGAGGGTTCCGGTGACACCTTTGAAAAAGTAAATCTTTACGATAATCGATTCAGTCAGGTGCTGGCAGCAATCGCCTTTACAGGATATGGCAGCAGCATACGAACTTCGCTTGCGTCCTGCCCGGAGTTCTCGACCAACGGGATGCTGCCCAAATGCTGGCGCAGGCAAAACGGAAAAATCTATCTTTATAAAGGTGGCACGTCAGGGTTCAGCAATCTGGGGTTTGAACCGTACTCGGAACTGTACGCTTATCAAGTTGCGCAGGTGATTGGCGTGAATGCGATTCGCTACACCCTGACAAAAGATCTGAAAAAGACGCTTTGTTCCAAGTGTGAGCTGTTCACCAGCAAAGAGTATTCTTATATTCCCATCGGACAGCTTGTGTCCAAAGGTGGAATAAAAGCAATTTTTGCGTATTATCAGACGTTAGGTCAGAACTTTGTGGATGCGCTGGAAGATATGCTGGTCTTTGATGCGATCATCTGCAATACAGACCGCCACTATGGAAACTTTGGTGTGCTGGTAGACAATAAAACCAACACGATTGCGGCACCTGCACCGCTGTTTGACCACGGAAACTCGCTGTTCAGTCTGGGCGGAACGGATCTTTGGGACAACCAGAAAGCATTTGATGAATATGCCCGCACACTGCTTCCGCTTGCATACGATGATTTTTTTGCAGCTGCAAAGAGTGCAATGAAACCTCGTCACCGTGCAATGCTCCATAAGCTGCTGGATTTCCATTTTGACCGCAGAGCGACACGTTATAATCTGCCGCCAAATCGCTTGAAGATGATTGAAAAAGAGGTACAGCGCAGAGCAAGAGTGCTTTTAGGGTAAAAAGGAAATCGCCAAACGTGAGAGATTTTTCTCTCATGCATTGGCGATTTTTTGTATATTTGAAGCCGTCACAGCGTGCCAGTTCATCGTGCTGAGGGCATTGACATATTCCTGCGAGACTTCCTTGTTGGGAATAGTCACGGATTCATCTATGCTATTGTAGGTCAGATAACCCAAATGCACCAGCAGGGTCAGAACATCGTCTTTGCTGGCAAAGGTGGTCATGTCATTGCTGAAAGTGCCCGTGTTGATTTTTATGGCTTCGCCTGCCAGCATTCGGACAACCGCATCTTGCAAGCCATCCATATCCATCTGGATATAAATTTTCAAGGCTTCATAGGTTTCGGTTTGATTCCAATAGGTGCCGAATTTGTGCCGCAGCATCGCATAAAGCTCTTGTGTGCATACTCCTGCGGGAGTATAATTAGAGCGAGGAGGTGGTTCTGTGGAAAAAACAATTTATCACGGTTCGGATCATATTATTGAAAAGCCAAAGTTCAGCTATGGCAAGCCCTACAATGACTATGGCATCGGCTTTTACTGCACTCAGAACCCCAACATGGCCAAAGAGTGGGGCGTTGGCATCGACCACAATGGCTACGCTAACCGGTATAAAATCGAATGCGATGGTTTGACCATTCTGGATTTGAACGCTCCCGGTTACACGATGCTGCAGTGGCTGACGATTCTTTTGGAGAACCGCGAATTCGATACTTCTGCCCCGCTGGCCGCAGAAGCCAAAGAATACCTGATGAACACTTTTCACCTCGACTATAAGTCTGCTGATATCATCATTGGCTACAGGGCAGATGACAGCTATTTTTCCTTTGCATCCGATTTTATCAACGGTGCAATCTCTTACCGCCAGTTGTGCAATGCCATGCGCTTGGGCAAGCTGGGGCAGCAGTTCGTGCTGAAAAGTAAAGCGGCCTTTGAACAGCTGGAATTTCTCGGCTATGAGACCGTAGACTCTAAAGAATGGTATAAGAAAAAGGCCTTCCGTGACCAGACAGCCCGCCGCCAATATTTTGACGTGGAGCGCAACCGCCGTCAGAGGGGAGACCTTTATGTTACCACGATTCTCGACGAGGAGATGAAGCCCAATGATCCACGCTTACGATAAAAGCTATCTTTCTGCTGCACAGAAAAATCTTGCCCGGATGTTGGATTATCTTGTCAACGATCTGCATTATCCGTTGGAGACGGCATGGCAGTGGTTTGTGACCAGTGAACTGTCTGCCCGGTTCGAGCAGGGGGATTGTTCTGTGTTGGTGGGCTTGTCCGGTGTAGAACTTGCCCGCGCTGTACTGGAGCAGGCGGGCGAAGTCGTGCCTATGCAGAAACCCTCATATGCCTACGACCGCAGCCCGGAATACTGGACAGGTTGGGCTCTTGCCTATTACCAGTGGCTGACCGGTCTGCGCTTTGCGGAGATTGAACAGGCAGTGTCTATCACGAAAGTGCGGCTGCTGTATACGCCCTACCACGAGATGGATGTACGGCAGTTTGCAGACAAGATGAACGAGTTGTACCGTGCGGCAAAGCCGGAAACAAACCTGAAAGCCATGCGCACATTGGCCGGATTGAGCCAATCGGAACTGGCAGTACAGGCTAATGTGCCTGTGCGTACCATCCAGCAGTACGAACAGCGACAGAAGGACATCAACAAAGCACAAGCAGAAACGCTGCTTCGCCTTGCGCGTGCGCTGAATTGCAACGTGGAGGATCTGATGGAGAAAGTTCCACCGCTGAATTTTATCGCAAGGCAAGAAAGTAGTGCAACATGAAAACGGCATATTTGCGATATGCAATTCAACGCTGTTGCCGTTGCATTAAAAAGTTGAATTGCAATAAATAAGAATGAAGCGATGAGACCTGACACAGATTGTGCAAACAAAAAAGAAAGCTGCCATCCATGAGAGAAAAATTCTCACGGATCAGCAGCTTTTCTCTTTGAAGTTGTTATGCCTTCGTTGTGGTCAGAACTTCATCATTGACCAGCTGATTGGCCTTATCAAAGGCTTCGATCATCTGGGTCGCTTTCGGATGGAGATAGACTTCATCTAACGTTTTGGATTTGGGCGTGTGCCCGACAGCGCGTTTCAGGATATCCTTGTTGACGCCTGCGCGGTCACAAAGGCTGGCGTAGGTATGGCGGGTGGTGTAGGGCGTATAGGTGGCAAGCTTCCCGGCAAACTCCGGTTTGCGCTTACCATTTTCGTCGTAAGGATTCGGCTGGATGCCGATTTCCTCCAAGAAAGGATAGAATTTGCGGTTACGCCAGTTCTTCTCATTCCAGAAACCGCCTTTTCCATTGGGAAAGAGCGGACCATTTTCCACAGAGGTGGCATACGCATGTTCAAAAACCGGAATGCCAAAGTCGAGAATGGGAATGATGCGGTTGCGTCCGGCCTCGTTCTTGCAGCCGCCGATCAGATAAGCACCGGATTCCGTGCGGTGAAAATCTTCGTGTTTGAAGTGCAGCAGCTCATAGATACGAACTCCGCAGGCCAGAAGAGCAATTACCATCTGCCCGGTGGGCGTGTTCTTCTGGCTCAGGATCAGCGTCACCTGTTCGTCCGTGAAAATCTCGCGTTCCGGAGATTTGCGTCCTTCGACTTTCAGGACAGATGCAAGGTTGGCATCCACGACACGCCAGCCAATGGCTGTGCGATACAGCTTACTGATAAGAGTACGCTCTTTTTCCAACATACTTTGAGACAGGCCGTTATCGGCCATCTTGTCTAAGATGTTTTGAAAGTCCTGCGCATAGAGGGCGGCAATTTTGAAGTGCCACAGCGGACGGAGATATTTCCACGCAATGTCATAGAGCTCGCGAGCCTTATCGGACCGGCCCTTATATTCACGGGACTCTTTGAACATCCGGAAGCAGTCCTGCAGGGTAGAGTCCTGATAGGGTGTGGCCGGACGCTTCATCATTTCGGCGCGGACAGCTTCTGCTTCTTCACGGGTGACGTAGGTGCCAACAGCCTTCATGACTGTAATTCCGGTGTGAGGATCAGGGATTGGCATTCGGAGCAGCCATGGCTTCCGGCGTGTTCCGGACATTTTCGTGATGCTGCCATTGCCAGACGAGGCTTTCAGCCGGGGCGATTCTCGTTTGGCTGGAACGGCAGGTGGAGCTACTGTACCGGGGGATGGCGCTGTGCCAACGGGATGACCGCAGGCAGAGCAGAATTTAGCGGTATCTGAGATTTGATGACCGCAATTTTCACAGAACATAGAATTGAACCTCCTATTGCTTTGAACTTGCTTCAAAAATGCCCCCGGCATCTGGAGGATGCCGAAGGCGGATGGTCGGATTAGTTGCGGGTGCGGGAGAGCTGGTAATCCAGGCTCTGTTCAGCCGTGAGCCCCTTCTGGATAAAATGTACCAAATTCGGGTAAAAGATGTAGATACGGGATCCGTTCGGTACGTGGCTTATGTAACCGGCGGCTACGAGGTTGCGGAGACTGTGGTATGTTATATCATAACCTTCGCTCCGTGCACGACGTGCGGCACCTGTTAGTGTAAGAAAATCCTGCGGCTTATTAACCATAATGTTTCTCTCCTTTCGCAAAATGATGGAAAGCACAGGTGGCTTTTCATAATAAGCATATCTTTTTGAGATATAGGACTCTTAAAGGGCGATTAAGGGTACCAGGGAAGATCTGGCTCCTTTGAGAAGTCATAACGCTCCAAAGAATGTAAATCAGGTTGTACCACCTCATATTGGGCGTTTAAAGGGGGGCTGACATAGCCACAGTTAAAAAATAGACTCTGGTCACGCAGCGTGATAGCACCACAATCGATGTATTCACAATCGCCGGAAGTGTGACATGGAGGCTCTGTAAAATAGATGGCGGGCCTCATAGTTGATAGCAGATCAGTGTACTCGGGAGAAACAGGGTTTTCAAAAAATCCATCCGGGATGTTCATGACAAATCCTCCTACTTGTTTATTCAATAATAGATGTCGGAAAGTTGATGCTTACCTGAATACAGTCGGAGCTGGGTTGGAGCGAGTCTCCGATGTACGTGAAATCGGATAACAGAAGGCACTGACCGACCTTCAGCTTTTTAAGAAGCTCGACCGTTCCGGAACGCCGAACTGGTTCGGCTAGCATCTCGGAACAGGCTCGAATTTCCGTGAGCGGCGGTTTGAAGAAAAGCTTGGTTCCAGTCTGACTCAACGCTAACTGCTCATCTGGAGCAAAGCCCTTCAGGGATTGTGAGATTAACATAGAACCGATTGAAAACTTGCGGCCTTCTGTGATAATTCGGTTCAGAATCGTGCCGCGACCAAGCCTAAGATTCTGCACTTCATCGACCATGATAACGATGGGAATCTGCAGCGCACGAGCGGAGCAAAACCAATCGTATAACAGAAGTTCTGCCAAGGTAGTCCTGATTGTATCAGGATAGCTGCTCACATCAAAAATATGTATATGAGGCGAAATCGGAAGGGAAGAGCTTCCGTTTTGGCGGCGTTCAAACACATCATGCTGGAGAAGCGGCTCCAGTCGATTTCCCAACATGCGGACATTTGCAGAAGTGGAACTTTTCAATGCCTTAAGAATGCTTGGGAAGATATGGGGACAAATTTCCCGGCGCTCCACAATCGTTTTGACCTCGGCTGTGAGCGATGCAATTTGAGCAGGGCCAAAACGATTATTTTGTCCAATGATCTGGCAAAGACCATAGGCCGTGTCATAGGGGGACTCTGTATTGCTTCCACAAGGTTTAGGATTGAGAATGTCGGTGGCCACAGGTTCATTGTAGAGATCATGCCTGATTGCCAGTGCCTCAAATTCAGAGGACAGCGGTGGGCAAATGTGATCAGGCGACAAAGTGTGTCCAAGGTCCAATGCGAGCAAGGGGGTTCTTTGCTTAGCGAATTGAATTGCCATGCATTGCCCCGCCGTGGATTTTCCGCTGCCGCTTGATCCAGTAAGGAATATACTGGAAGGATCAACTCCGGGGTGAAGTTGAAGGTGGACCGGGAATTTTTCAGCACCTTCCTGATACGTGCCAAGGAATGCCTGGATTTCTGGCCTTGAAATCATAAGATAACCTCCTTTAGGTTGAAATAGTTGTAATGTCACGACGACCATATCCATTCACAAAGCTGCGATTAATTGATCGAAGCCTGACATTTTTGGAATGCCCGGTAGAGAGCGTGAGCGTCTTTACGATAGAGCTCGAAAGAATGCCAGCTTCAGTCAACTGAGCCAGAACGTCAGATGTAAGAAATTCCGGCATGCGCTTTGCGACCAAACGTTTCACAAGATCAAGGGTGAGATAGAGCTTATACTCATCATATAGTACCTCCTTTTCTTTGCAATAAGTCTCGTCTAAATCACCAATGTCCCGGAATCGGATGGTCTGTTCGCGTGCAGCTGCATAAAGGGCATTGCGGAAGCAATCCGATGCGGTTGTGTTTAGCATAGAATCCCACCGGGAAGGATAGTGATCGAAGGCGGTTTTATAAGCATCTCGAACCTTTTCTTCGGAAAAAGACGCTTTTTGAGAAAACGTCCAGCAAATGATTTCGCTTACAGCACGTAAAACGGCAATTTCCTGACAAAAATTTGATCCTTCCATTCTGTCACGTTCCTCCTTATATGCGCGATACACGCGGGAATCAAATTCGTTTGGATTGCCCTCTACCAAGGAAATCAAATCACCCCATGTTACAGAATCTACACCGGTAGTAGCGGAGCAAGCCTCTGCCGGATTTAACTGGATCGGAATGCAATGCTCACGAATCTCCGGCGTCAATTCTTTTGCCTGAACAATGTAGATCGAACGACTCGTGCTTCCCTTCTCGGCTTCATCGGAGAGGTAATCATAATTCGTAGCTTTCTAATACCGGTTGGACGCAAATCCACCACGGACATGGATGAGCAAGTCGTCTCGATGATGGTTCAGCTGCTTTTTAAGCTCGGCGAGCTTGCAATTGAGAGTGAATTCCGTAGTGATCGAAAAACTCTCAGAAATCACAGCAAACGGCTTAGTCGGCTGCATGTCTTCAGGAAGACGTGTCTTCAAGAAGGATAATCCGATGACCGCGGCCATCATCATCTGGTCTTCGGATGTCAGAGCATCAGGACGAAGAATCGGACTATCCAGCGGCGCCTCACATCCTGCCGACTCTTTGAAAAACCATCTTGAGGCGTTGATATTCCACCCAGATATAGGTTGAAAATAGATCTCGTGCTTACTCAAAAGCTGCGCAACGAGCATATAAAACAACCGGGGGCCATCTTTTCCACAGCGGAGTGTGCCGCCACTTTTGTAAAATCCTTGAATCAAAGCGTTCTGCTGAAATTTGTCATCGGCAACACGGAAGCCTGAAAGAGTTCCGTTAGGAAGTCTGTACCGGACTTCAATACTCGTAGAGCCGTCCCGTGGATCGATCGCATATCGAGCAGAGAATTCTGTACAGTCTGACACGGGCTTGACAACCTTGTAGAATTCTCCAAGATTGTTTTCCTTAATGAGGTAATACTTTCCATCGGGGAATTTTGCGAGATTCTCTGTTTTATATGCGGTGAATTCTCGCAGGTAAGCGCGATTAGCTGCTTTACAAAGCGGATTCTCCCTTTGCTGCTGTAGAGACTGGTTCGCACTTTTCAGAGCAACGTTTTCCTGCTGCAGAGCAGCGTTTTGCGCCTGCAGCATGTTTACTGTCGATAAATCTACATAATTGCCACCTCCAAATGTGAAAGCTGGCTGCGGAACTTGCGGCGCTTGATAGATACTCATGCCATACATCTCCCTTTTTCTATATTTAGTTTTTAAGGATCAACTGCTACGTTTCCTTCGTAGCAAGGTGCCGGTGCCTCAAGGGCTATGCTGTATTTTAGATCATCGTTATACCTCCTGCCGGTTATGTGTGTTAGGCATCGAGTGAGCCTTGTTTTGCTTGGCTCAGTCCCCGGATCGCTTCCGGTGACCATATTGTACAACAACCTTATTACAATAGGAATCAGGAATATTTTTTGAATCTAGCTGCTTGAATAGTATTGTAATTGATGAAAATATGAAATATAATGAAGGAAAAAATACACTTACGATAGTGAACTTGAGAGATTAAAATTTAACGAACAAAAAGTAGTAAGAAAGGACAATAAAAAGTTTTATGCTAGAGACAACAAATATGAGCGCAGCAGAATTTGCGGAGCGCTTAGCAGAGTCGGCAAAGATAATCAAATATACCTTCCGGATGGAGATTCCTAAAGAGGAACAAGATCTCCAAGATAATCTTGTTGCGTGTTCCCTGGATCAGGCTTATAGAATGGCAAAACCACTTTTTTTGGATCGATGGAAAAATCACCCATTTTTAAGAAACCCAGAGTTCAAGCAGGAAAGCAACCAACAAGTCAAATCAGAGAGTGGCTCGGAGGCCAAACTGAATAGCGACCAGCAGGCCAAACTGAATAGCGATCAGCAGGCCAAATTGAATAGTGACCATCAGGCCAAACAAGAAGAAAGAAAGAAAAGTTTCAAAGAAGAGGGAGAGAAGATTCTTTGCGATGCTGCAGTGGCTGACCTGTACTGCATAATTCGTAAAATTATCGGCGAGGAAAACCTCTTGACTACATATGCCGCAAGCGAGTATGCATTTTTTGATCCAAAGGCTTTCGGCACAGAACAGGTTGACATTTTGAGTAACTTTGCTACAGGCATGGATGACCTTATCAACCGAAAAATCTACCGGTTTGATAATACTCAACCGCTTACATTTGAAAAAGAGACGCTGAAAACCGAAATTCTGGGAAAAAAGAAAAGCAGTCGAAATCAATCATTGAAAACAACCACAAATAATGTGGATGCAAAACTTACTGCCTTCTTGCCCGGCTATCGAAGTTTCTTTCAGGAAGAAAACAAAGAAAAAAACGACAGTTCTATCTCTTCCCAAAATCAGAAAACTATTTTAAAAAGTAGCGATCTGGATTTAATGGTAATTCTGAAACGCTCTGCTAAAAAATTGGGTATCTTGGAGGATATTCAGAAAGCCAGGGAAAACCATACCGTGTTGAGCATACGGCAAATACAAAATCTGCGGATTTTGCACGAGGAGTTAACTAGTCTCTATGAGCAGCGATATAAAGAAAAAGAAAAATACATGACAACAGTCAAACTTGAACATCTGACGGCCGCGGATAATCTGTACATTCAAATGGAACTTGAACGAACCATGAATTGCACTATGCTAGCAAATCTGCTGAAGAATTTTCAGGAATTTTCAGATGAACAAACCATTGTAATGTTTGCAGATCCAGCATCTATAAGGCTCTTTAGCCGTTGTTTTGAATTGGGAAATATATACAATAGGACGGAAGTTTTAAATCTAACTTTTCAGGGATTACAGAATTCGTCAACATTATTAAGAGATCCCGATTCTTTTTCGATGGATACTTGGGAATATGATGTTAGAAATGAACTGGAAGGTAGAATGGTCGGTCTCGAAGAAGAAAAAAAGATATCTTTTTTTGAGCAATGGAAAAAAGTATATGAAGAAGAAATGGATAGTTGGTCGAATTGGATCTTTCCATTATTTATGTCTTGTTTTTGTGTTGTACTGAATGAAAATATTAGAAAGCAACAAATGGCATCAAAAGAAGATGACGAAAAGGCAATGCAAATAATGTACATGAAATTGGCTGAATACATTAATAAAAAAGACCTCAAAATGGATACAATGGTGATAGACGATAGTCTTTTGGAGGAAGCTAAGAAAAGCTCAATTACAAAGAAAGTAATATCAAACTATATACTGAGTGCGATGCAAGAAAAGGATAGAATGTCGATTCCGGTAACGATAAAAGAAATCGATGAAATTATGCCGAAAGATAACAAGTTCAGGGAGGAGGAAAACTACTATTTGAACTATGCAATTATTCAATTTTTAAAAAGAAATCGTTGAGGATTAGTTCAAAAGATATGTACTAAAAAGAGAAAGTTTGGGACGCAATCCTACACTTCTCAAAAAAATTCAGCGTTAAATGTTCCCTAATACCAGGAAAATGGGAATGTTCCAAGCAAAATTTTTTTGAAAGTGTAGGAACAAGGGACACATAATGGCATTTTGACATAAATTCAGGGCGATCACGCAAGTGGTCGCCCTTTCTTTGTATCTGGTGTGATTTGACCTTCGGCAACATTATAGTAACCCACCAAAGGAGGATTTGCCGTTATGTTTGATTGCTATGACACTCTGATCACTCCAGAAGAAGTTGCCGATATGCTGGGATGTGGTATGAACACCACCTATAAGCTATTGAAGTCAGGAAAGATAAAGGCCATGAGAATCGGCCGATCCTGGAAGATCCCCAAGAGAGCGGTACAGGAATATATTATACAGGAATCCCACTTGAAATCAGTTGGGTGGTAACATGAAAAAACCCACATTCGATCAGCCCGCCTACAAATTTCTGCATGGCTTCAAGGGTGTTGTCCAGCTCGATCTCCTTTGGCAGCTCCATTGGCAGGAGCGTAAGGACTTTGATTTTTTCTTCTTTCATTGTGTGCCTCCAAATAAAAACAGGACAATCCACGCGGACTGTCCTGCAAAAGTAAAGGGAGAGCATCCGAAGACACTCTCCCAGTTGTACATATAATTTTTTGCTCAGCTGATGCCAAACTCTTTCATCAGCCGAGCACGGTACTCCTTATCTTCAGAAGCCCGCTTTGCATCTTCAATACGGTTCTGATCGAACAGCTTCTTCATCAGCAAAGCCAGCGTATCTTCCCCTTCGGCTTTTCCCTTTGCAATGCCACGGTTTTCCACTTTATCAAGCACATCGCACATATTGCGTGGGCCTCCAGTACAGTGTTTATTTTTTGCGTACCATGCAGCGCTTTTTGAAGAATGCGATGCCATAGCAGAGGATGTCATCATAGTCATCCCGGAAGTCCGCTGCATACATCCGGTCATTGATCTGCTGAATGGCAGTATCACAGGCATCCGGCAGAGCATCCAGAGTTTTGGCATACTTGGCTTCAAAAATTGCCACGCGGCCATTGCGGATATCCTTTACGATAACATCGCTGCGCCCCTCGCCATGCTCTTTGTTGGATTCTACCACATAGCCAGCACCAGTAAAGATGCCTGCAAGGAAAGCGTGGTAAAAATCCTCCCGATAGTCATGGTAACTGATGGTCATACGCAGCAGCTTGGTCATTTCTTTTGTCAGAGCTTCGCTGTTTCCGCTCCAGACTGCATCAAACAAAGGGCTGCGGTTCCACGCCTTAGCGCTATCGTCAAACCATTTGCTTACAGTGGTTTCAAAAATTTCCCGAATCTCTGCATTGGGAATCATCAGCGCAGAGCAGCCATCCGGCAGCGAATCCGTCAAATCTTTATCCCGAACCTTGGTCAGATAGCCCGTCAGATACAGCACACTCCAAAGATTTTCCTCAGAGGAGTGCAGATAATCGTAGGTCAGGTTTTCTTCAATGTGTTGGACAATGGAGCCGCCAGCCATCAGCGTTTCGAGCTTCGTGGTGATATTGTCACCTGCATAGTCGATGAAAGAACGGATGATGGCGTTATCGCTGGTGTTTTTCCAATAGCTTTTCGGCTTCTGTGCTACACCATACTGGAAATCTCGCAGATAACTGATCACGTCCCACGGACAATAAATGTCTGCATCGCCAAAATGATAACCGTCGTACCATGCCTTGATTTCAGCAGACTGCGATTCAAGATTAGCATCTTTCAGCATTTGATCTACATCTGCCTGTGTAAAACCAAAGGATTCGCTCAACCGGGGAGAAAGAATCGTATCCGAAACAAAATTGTTCGTCCCGGTAAAGATGCTTTCTTTGGCAATTTTAAGGCAGCCAGTAACAACAGCAAAGTCGAGCGAGGTATTGTCTTTGAGCGTGGTGCTCATCATAGCCCGCATCACGTCCAGCATCTGCGAATAATATCCGTTGCTGCTGGCTTTAGCAATGGGAACATCATACTCATCCAGAATGACGACCGCCGACTTTTTGAAATGGATTTCCAGCATCCGGGTCAATAGCAAAAAGCAGCTTTTGGTTTCATCTATGGATGCAGTGCGTCCCAGAATCCGCTTAAAGATGCCTTTGTCATCGTCGGAAATAGCATCGTCATCCAAAAGAAACTGATAATCCTGAAATGCAAATGCCAGCTTCATGCACAGCATTCCATAGGCACTTTCAAAGGTCAGACCGTCCGTGTCCTTGAAAGAGAAAAAGACCACAGGACACTGATTCATCCATTTTTCGCAAAGTTCCGTATTTTTGGAGATCGCCAATCCCTCAAACATCTGCTTGCTGTCTTTGGTGATGTCCAGAAAATTTGCGAGTGTGCTCATACCGAGGGATTTTCCGAAACGGCGAGGACGAGTGATCAAGTTGACTTTAGGAATGCCGCCATCCAGAATCTCTGCAACCAGATTGGTCTTATCAATATAATAATATCCTTTTGTACGAATCTCTGAGAAATTTGAGATCCCAACAGGAAACTGCAAATCTGCCATGCAATTGCTCCTTTCCGCTCACAGATGTGAGCTTTCAGAACTTACTACTGTAAGTGTACCATGAAATATAGAATCATACAAGAATCAAGTGACATTGAAATTAGGCGATTCTATTATGCTACGTTCAATCTGGTTGCCTTATAGCAGTCGGCGCACATTCCCTCATGGGTGGCGGCAAACTCTGCCGCCTGCATGATGGAGCCATCCTTCAGCTTGACCCTCTTGATAGGCTGGTTGCACCGGGCACAGATGCAGGGCACAGGCGGCTGTTCCTGCTTCGGGCTAGCGGATCTCGGTTTCGGTTGCTTTTGCGGCTCTGATTCCGGCTGCGGTGCAGCATCTTCCGGTAAATCTTCTCCGGCATAAACGTACAGGCCTAGACCAAACATAGCAAGGTTCTTTACCAAGCACCGCATGATGGCCTTATTCACATCGAACATGGATGCTGCTTCTACAGTGCGCTCTTCCATGCCGATCTTTTCACGGCGGTGAGTCTGCGGATTGTAGTCCCATTTTGGGGTAGTATAGGTATAAGACACAGCTTTCATGGCTTTGTTTGCGCCATCCAGTACAGGCAGCCACATTTCATGCGAAACGCCCTCAATCGTGACCGAGGTGTACACCATGAAGCCGGTTATGGGGTCATAAACATAGGGCAGGCCGTTAAATTTCTTGACTTCGTAGCTGGCAGAAGGATACAGCTTTTTCACCTCTGCCCAGGCATACGCCCAGCTTACATATTTCAGTTCCGTGTTGCCGGACTTTTTGACTTCCAGATGATCTTTGAAGTCGATAGCAAATAATTTTACGAATGGATTTTCCATAAGAATGCCTCCAATTCTGATAAAGAAAAAGGGGCACAACAGCGTCAACTGTTGTGCCCCATGATGTGAAAATTACGGATTGAGCAGAAAATCAATGATGTTTCGATGAATGATTCCGTTTCGGCTTAAATTCATCAAATCACCACTGATAACATACTTAGGATAGTTGTCGTGCAACCGCTCAAGATTACCGAACTCCCGTTCTTCATCGGCGGGAGTGATCAGGTAAGCAACCTGAATATAGAGCTTTTCATCTCCACGGTAGCAGATAAAATCAATTTCGGTGTCGTCCAGCTTGCCGACCTGAACTTCATAGCCACGGCTCCGCATTTCCAGATATACGATGTTCTCATACAGCTTGTTGCTGTCAAGTTTTTCGCTTTTCTTGATAACGTTCCGCAGGCCAAGATCGACTGCATAGTACTTTTCTGTGCTGGACAGGAGCGCTTTTCCTTTGATATCGTAGCGACTTGCATTCAGAAGGATAAAGGCTTCCTTGAAATAATCAACGTAGTTCAGTACGGTAGCAGTGGTTGTCTTGATTCCTTCCGAAACCATGCGTCCACTGATATTACGGGCAGAAAACGGATTGCCGATATTGTCCAGCAGGAATGCAAGGACATTACGTAATGCGGTCTGTTCGCGAATATTGTGGCGCAGCATGATGTCACGGACAATGATAGCCTCGTAAAGATCGTCCAGATAGGTGGTGATTGAATGATCGTCAGGGAGGAAGAAACGCTGCGGAAAACCGCCGTACTTCAAATAGTCTGCGAAGAGCTTTTCATCCGAAGTATAGGTTCCGTTTTCAATGCATTGCTGTTTTGCTTCGGCCAGCGAAAAGGGGAAAACCTGAATCTGGATGTATCGTCCGGAAAGATAGGTTGCCAGTTCGCCGGAAAGCAGCTTGGAATTGGAGCCGGTCAGGTAAATATCACAATCGAAATCGACACGAAGAGAATTGATTGCAATCTGCCAGCGCTCCACCTCCTGAATCTCATCCAGAAGAATATAAATTTTGCCGGTGCAGCCTTCCGCTTTTTCTGCGATGTAGTCGTAAAGCGTTTCTGCAGTACGGGTGTTGCGGAAGCGCATGGACTCAAAATTGGCCTGAATAATGTTCTGTGCAGGAATGTTGCGCTGGAGGAGCACGTCCTTGATCTGACCGAGAAGGACTGTTTTTCCACAGCGCCGGATTCCAACCAGAACTTTAATCAGATCCTGATCGATAAAAGGAATGATCTTATCCAAATAACTTTTGCGCAGAACCATCGTGCATCACCTCATATTCTTATCTTAGCATACAATTATTGTTGTGTAAACAGTATTGTGCTTTTCTATTAAATAAAAATAGCTGAAGCGCGAATTTTGTATGCCTATAGGCGCACAAAAATTATGCTGCATGGATAATGGTAAACCTGCGGCTGCTTACATTCTTGCTGTACCGATTGAAAATATCGGGCTGTTCTTTCTTCAAACGCTGGGAGTCTACCCGTTTACTTTCGGAGGATACCCACGATACCTTATAGCCCGGTGCTGTGCCATAAGCGGCATCCTGCATTTGTAGCTTGACCTGCTGCTCAATAGCTGTTTTCTCCTGTTCCATCTGCTCGATTTGATCAGAAAGCTCCTGCCGCTTGTCCAACAGATTACGGATGGGATTCAGATCGGCAGTTTTGTTTCTATCATCTGCAGAGTACAGCTGATTGATCTGCTGTGTATCCCCCTCGCTTCCGGTAGGTACAGGCGGAATTTCGGGCATCACGTTGTATTTCCAGAAGTGCTCTTCCTTGGCAATGAGGTTGTTCAGAACTTCTTTGTCGGTTGTGATCTTGTGAATCACCAGCTCCTTCCCGAAAATCAGAGCAGCAATGTACCAGCAGTCAAAACCGCTGACAGCCAGATAGTGATTGACCTGAGCCATGTAATGTGCAGGGATTTTTCCATCTGCCCACTTATCCGCAGAGAACGGTGAAACCGTTTTGCACTCCAGCCCGGCCTTCTGTCCAACGATCAAACGGTCAAAGTCCGCCAGAAGCAGTGGATGTTCCTCACTTTGGTAGATGGCATTTGCACGGCGTACTTTCAGACCGGTTGCTTCGGTGAAGCGTTGTGCGACATAATCTTCCAGATCGCGTCCCTGGCGCATAGCCTCATTATCGATGTTCTCAATAGTTTCGCTGTTTTTGTCGCAGTAAACCTGAAAAGCAGAACGATAGGGATTTACACCCAGAATGGCACCTGCATCGGTGCCGGTAATACCGCACTTGCGGTAGCGGAGCCAATCTTCTTTAGATAAGTTCCGTGTAGATACAAGCTTTTTTATGCAATGTTCAACCTCTCTTTCATTTGTTCTTCTGCGATAGAGAAATCATATTCCACCAAGTCTTTGATAATGGTGGAAAACTCATCCACCAAGGTGCGGTCATCGTCCAGCCACAGGGCATACAGGAAATCCAGAATGTTCCGCTGCACCCGGAGATGGTTCCAGAAACGCTCGTCCATCTGCTTTTCGGTGTCCAGTGTAATCAAGGCACTGACAATGGTGCTTTTCATTGTGATCTCGTATGCCGTGGTGCAGGTAGGCTTTGGAAAATCGGCTTCGATGATGTTCAGGAACTCAGAAAATTCCCGGACAGCCCGGTTGCTCACGTCGTTCATACGTCCTCCTTTATGCTGCTGCCAGCACCATCTTGTAAGCCTTGTCGATCATGGGATTGCCCTCTGCGGTACGCAGGAACAGATTCTCATTGTAGTTCCGGGTCTTGCGGATGGGGTCTGCATGGGTGGCAAAGTCGGAAACAGCGTTCACGAACCGCCATCCGTTCTTTCCGACCCACTCCAGATCGGGTGCATTATAGTAGCGTGCTTTCAAATCTTCCTGCAAGCGCAGGTTGTTCTTCCGCTGGCCATCGGTCAGATCTTCGGTGACAGGGAAGAACTCGTTGATGAACTCCTGCACCTTGCGGTCAGACAGCTTGATGGTGGTCAGCTCATGGATACCTTTGCCCAGCTCCCCCATGTAGCTGTTGGCAAGCTGCAAGGTTTCACGCGCGTCCTGCACCCGGAGCAGAACATTTTCGGTGTGGCGAGCAGTCCAGATGCGCTTTGCCGTGCCCAGAGCCAGATTCAGGGTGTTCTGGCAGACCACACGAACCGGGGTCATAGCTACTTTCACACCAGAACTGCCATCGTGACTGTTGAAGAACACAAGATAGGGGGTCACTTCGTCTCCGGCGATAATGTACTTCTCCGGCAGCTTTGCCAGCATCCAGACCTTCTTGCCGCCCTGCAAAGAACCGGCAGTTTCATAAGTAACGCCCTCACCCAGCAGGTCATCGGTGAACTGAAATGCTTCTTCGTTCTGCACAATGCGGTAGCGGTCGGACACCACACCCAGAACAGCATCATCGGTGTTGCGGACGTTAGCCCGATAGCCGGGGATCATAGCACCCGTGCCGGAATAGATATTGCGGCTTTCCACCTGCCAATCCAGACCGGCCAGTTCCAATGCTTCACGGCTTGCAGGGGCATCCATGATGATCCGGCCAAGGCCGTGCCAAGGGGTCTCACGGACAGAGAACATCGTTTCAACATTTGCGGGCATAGTAAAATCTCCTTTTCAGTGTATTTTGCTCAATCGTTGTTTTCCATTTCTTCAGCGATGCGGACGAGGACTTCCACCAGGACGGTGCCAACCTCTTTGACGATTTCGGACCAAAAGTTCATAAGGCTTTCTCCTTTCTGCGCAGCTGCGCATTAAAATACGATGGTAATAATGATAGTGATGGTGCGGAATAACAAAATGCTCACCTCCAGACATGAAAAAGCCCCTGAGTCTTTCGACTCAGAGGCTTTGGATCATGATTATTATATCTGGGTGAAAATTAGGAGTTTGAGAGAGTTATGAAATTAAATTATACGATAAGATAACGTGTAAACGCTATCTTTTGTGCCATTTTGTAAAGTCGAATTGATGTTTGGTATCGTCTGTGATAAAATTGTTACAATTACAGAAGATTCTGGAGAAACCTTATAATGGCAAAAAAGAAAGCTGAAGAAAAGGCTTTGAATCTAGATCAAATTTTACTTAACTGCCGGGATTATCTGCGCGCTGCCCGCAATTCTGGCTCTTTTTTTGAAAAGCGCGACATGATGCTGACCCTTGTGTTCCTGCGCTTTATTGGTGAGAAATACGAGGACGGTATTGAAAAGCTGAAGAAGGAACTTCTAGCGCAGGGACTAGATCTTGACGATGAAAATATTCGTGCAGCTTTCTTTGATGACCCTACATTTACCGATGGAACATTCAATCTGCCGAAAGAAGCGCAGTGGAATACCATCATTAATACGCCTGCTGCTGGCCTGAATGTCGTTCTGGACACTGCCCTGCATAGCATCGCTGCAAGTTCTGAACAGTTAAAAGGCTGTTTTGTTGAGGGTACATTTACCACACGGAACCTTGCACCCAACGACATCAAGAAAATTGTGGATGAGGTAAACAAAATCAGCCACAAGCAGTTTGGCGAGGAAAAAGACCTGATCGGTCGGGTCTACGAATACTTCCTGAAAGAGTTTGCGGTCAATGCCACCAAGGAGGAGGGCGAGTTCTACACGCCCCATGATGCTGTGCAGATGATCGCTGCCATGATCGAACCTTTCGACGGCACACTCTATGAAATAAAGACGCAAAATTTGATACAAAGCACAGCAGCCTGACAAAAGGGGTGTCGCAGGGGTCAAAGGGGTGTCGGTTTTCTGAAAACGACACTATTTTTATCTTGACACTCACTGCATAATGAAGAAAATTGGGATTTCGGTCACTGCTTGAAGACGGAGGAGATATGTTATGCCAGTTGTACAGGATTCTTTTTTTATACCTGAAGATATTGCAACGGGATTAGCAACGGGATTATATAGGAGAATCGGGAGCGTGGTGCGTTATGCTGTTGGGCCAAACAAAGGACAAATAGTAAAGCACTTGAAATCTATAGATTTGAAGACCGCAGAGGAAGCGCAGGGGCTTGGTGTTAAGGCACTCCAGTTCGTTAAGGAGCACAAAAAAGGAACTATCATTACAGTAGCGACTGCAGCAGTAGTCGGTACTGGTGCCTTTGTTTACAGCAAAGTTAAGAACCGTGAGCCCAAGGTGGTTTCCGATTTCAGAGCTGCTCTGAGAGTGTATATCGCTGCAATCCGCGAAGGAAATATGGATATTGACAAAATCAATAACATGATGAATGCGTTAGAAGAACTAAAGCAACATAAGAACTACGATAAAATTAGCATTCAGTTAACAACCGATGACCTAGAGGTTTTGGTAGGACGCATTTACGAGTACACCATCAAGCTCGCAAAAGATAATGATATTGAGCTTTCTGAGGATGAGCTTCAGGCATCTAACACAAAGCCCTCGGAAACGATTATCAATCTTCAGAATTACCTTAAGGCACAGATGAGAATCTTTGAGGAAGTAGCATAACGTGTGGGAGGTATAATATGGCGTTTATCAAAGTCCGGGATATAAAAAGCAAAGAAGCCGCAATTATAAACACCGATATGATTTGCAGAATTGCAAAGGTGAAAAAAGGATACATCGTATTCTTCTCCAGTGGAAATGTAGGCTCTGCTTACTATGAATACGACGAAGAAAATGCAAAGAAAATCTTTGACGCAATAGGCGTATCGCTCTAAAGCACAAAGCTCCCTGCTACCGGAGAAAACCTCCAGCGGCAGGGAGCCGTTTTCGCTTCTGGGGTCAGGCTTTAACTTCCTGCCCGTTTTTAAAGGTGAAGCGGATGTCATCGTCAGCGTAGACGGTGCCGTAGTCCACCAGCCCGTGCCAGCTATCCAGCGTGAATTCGCTCAGCTCATCCGGCATGGCACTCTTTGCAAAGGGCCATCAAATTGCTGCGGTCGTGGGTTCCTCCCTGCGAGAGAGGGAGCTTGTGGTGAATCTCCTCGGTTGGCGTGTACACACCTTTCGCAAGGCAGACTTCACACAGTGGGTGTTCCGCAGCATAGCTGTCCCGGATGCGTTTCCATGCCCGTCCGTACCGACGCTTGGTAGCAGGGTCACGGTCGTACCGTTCATAGCGCTGGGCTTCCAGCTTCTCGTGTTCCGGGCAGAAGCGCCGGTCAGTCAGGTTGGGGCAGACGGGAAAAGAGCAGGGCCGTTTTGGTTTTATGGGCATTCCTCAATCACCTCCGGGGATAGAAAAAGCCTCCGCAGGATTGCTCCCACGAAGGCTTGGCCCTATTTTTCACACTACCATAATATCACTTATCAATGTGCCATTCCGTGCCAAAGTGTGCCAACTTTACGCTGGCGGCTGGAAATTTCTAAGAGCCGAGGCGTGGATGCGATGAACCGTCCGCATGGACACGCTCATCAGCACTGCAATCTTCTCCCAACCGTAATTGTTGATGTACCGGAAGCGGAGAAGGAGCTGCTCATCCACATTGGCCAGCTGAGAGATGGCTTCACTGGTTTCGGCCTTCAAATCTACCAGCCGGTCTATCTCAGCGTTTATTTTTCTCTCCGCGTCGATGATTTTGCAAATGGGATTCTCGAAGGGCGCTTCCGTGCTCCTTGTTTTGGAGACCCGAACGCCATCGTAATTCACTCCGCTCAGGCTGGTAGCCAGGTCGCGCAGCTTGTCCAGCTCGGACAAATCGGAATTGATGCGTTCGTTCAGCCGGTAGGCTTGGGAGAGATATTGCTTTGCCGTCATCTGGCGATTTCTCCTTCCTGTATTCGCCGAGAAGCAGAACAGGTGCAGTATAATAGTCCCGAAATTTACTTGGAGTCCTGATTTTGGGACTGGACAGGTTGTAAAATGTGATGAGCCCCCAGGAGCTCGTTGATGATTATAAAACAATCACTGAAGAGTAATCTCCAGAGAAAGACACAGGAGGCAAAAACGCATGGCTGCTTTAGACGATTTGATTAGCCAGATTCCGGACGAGTCCCTGCGTGAGCGGATTCGCGCAGAGATGAAGCGGGCCAATCGCCAGAAGAAATTCGGTCTGGTATTTGAAGAGCATCTGCCGGAGGCCACACCGCTTTACGATATCCCGGTAAAGCGTGGTTCCGTCGTGGCCACGAAGGACGGGCAGGTCACAGACATCTACTATGTAGAGAAAATCGAGGATGGACAGGCTGCCTGTTTCCACAAGGCGACGAAGGAGCGCGTCGTGCTTCCTGTGGATGCGCTGGTTTGCGTGGCCCAATTCGGTGAGCCCATCTATCCCTATCTGCAGCCGCTGGATACCGTCTGCAATGCGCCGGACAGCGACCTGTGGCACACGCTGATTGAAGCGGACAACTACCATGCGCTCCAGCTGCTGGAGTACCTCTATGCCGGAAAGGTGGATTGTATCTACATCGACCCACCCTATAACACAGGGGCGAGAGACTGGAAATACAATAACGACTATGTGGATGGCAACGATACCTATCGACATAGCAAGTGGCTTTCCATGATGGAAAAGCGGCTGCAGCTGGCGAAAAAGCTGCTGAATCCTAATGATTCTGTGCTTATCGTGACCATTGATGAAAAAGAATATCTGCACCTCGGCTGTCTGCTGGAGGAGATTTTTTCAGAAGCGCGGATGCAGATGGTAACAAGCGTAATCAGTGCAAAAGGCGTTGTCCGTACCGGCCAGTTTTCCAGAGTTGAGGAATATATATTCGTGATTGAATTTGGCTCATCCTCTCTGGTTCCCGGTATTTATAATATGCTTGATAACGAAGTAAAGAAGGAGTCCGAAAGAAGCATTGAGTGGCTGGGCTTTCGGAGCAGAGCTCCTCAAGCCAAAAGAGAATCAAGGCCAAACCAGTTTTATCCTGTATTCGTTCGTAAAAATGATGGGACAATTCACTCCATAGGCGATGTTGTAAAGGCAGGAATTGATAGAAACTCGATTGAAATTCCGGACGGATGCATTGCATTATGGCCGCTAAGTAAGGATAGCGATGAACGGCTTTGGAGTTTAGTTCCAGAACAAGCACGGCTTAATCTGAGTAAAGGCTTTTTGAGAGTGAATAATTGGAGTTCCAAGGAAAAGACTGGAACTGTTTATTATTTACCTTCTGGCACGATTCGAGACATTGAGACAGGTAAAGCGGTCATTACCGGTCGAAATCCTGACGGTTCGGTGATTGCCAAGTACACTGACGAAGGAGTAACGCCGCCAAAACGCGTGTGGAACATGAAAACACATAATGCTGAAACTTACGGCACAAACGTACTCAATGCCATGATAGGTAAACGGTTTAACTATCCGAAATCCCTGTATGCCGTTCAAGATACCCTCCGCTTCTTCGTTGCCAACAAGCCCAACGCCCTCATCGTGGACTTCTTCGCGGGCTCCGGCACCACGCTCCATGCGGTCAACCTGCTGAATGCCGAGGACGGCGGCCACCGCCGCTGTATCCTGGTGACCAACAACGAGGTATCGGCAGACGAGGCCAAGACCCTGTCCGCCCAAGGATACCAGCCCGGCGACCCGGAGTGGGAACAGTATGGGATTGCCCGCTATGTGACATGGCCGCGCACCGTCTGCTCCATTGAAGGGCATGATGTGAACGGGAAACCGCTTAAGGGCGACTACATCACCAGCGGAGAGGAGCCGATGCATATGGCAGACGGCTTCAAGGTTAATGATTTAAACCAGATTGGCGAATTCGGTGTTGGCTTCAAATCAGTCTTTGGCATATGTGAAACGGTCAGGCTGTATAGCTCGCCGCGCAAAAAGGAGCTGGCAGAAAATTGCCATCCCTTCGCTGTTGAGATAAAGGACTTCACGAAGCCCGTAGATATCCCTGCCGTTGATGTTCCGGCTGGCTATACGACCCTCTTCGTGTTCCCATATAGCGTTGGATTCCAGTTTTCGGGATTTAAAAATCTGGCTGCGCTGAATGAAGCTATTACAAAGCGACTCAAAGATCTCGGAGTGACCACGCTTCTTTTCATGCGGCACCTCGAACTCATTGAGTACGAAATCAAGATTCCGGGCAAAGAAGCATCAGGGGAATATTTACTGGATGCTGAGCCGGTAAATGACCACTGCACCCGCGTGTCGGCAATTGAATCCGAGGATGATAAGACGGACGAGTCTCTGTCATTCATCAAATTTTCGATGCCGATTGATTTGATGGTTTCTACCCGTACAATTGACGTTGCGTTCACTGTCGCAACAGACAAAGAAGGAAAAACCACTTTCCGAAAAGCAAAGAATCCGTATATCTCCGTTTACTTCCCGACAGAGACCGAAAGCAAACTTGACTTCATTGTCCAAGGCCCGTTCCGCACTACTCCAAACCGGAGCAGTGTTCCTGCCGATGAAGAGGAAAACGAGGCTCTGGCTGAACAAACGGCCAAGCTCCTCAGACAGAGCGTCCTTGAGCTGCGCGATATGGGGCTCCTCGACTTGAGCCTGATTCGGATTCTGCCTCTTGATGAGGACGACTTTGATGTCTATCCGCTTTTCTATCCTTTATACGAAGAAATGCGAGATTTGTTTTTGTCGGAGCGCGTTTTGCCGGTTAAGGATGGGAAGGGCTACACTAAGGCTGCCAATGCAGTTATTGCGAGAAGCAGAGAAATTGCAGAGCTATTGCCCAGCGAGTTAATCTCGGAACTTATTAACGACAAAAGACATTATGAATGGCTTCCGGTTTCGTTGACGGAGACAGGCCCGTACAAAGATGTGCTCTCTTATTTCTCCAGCATTTTGGGAATAGAGGTTATCCGTCCGGAAGACCTTAGAAGCTACTTCAACGACAATCACAGTTTTTTGGAAAACCGAGATAATGACTGGCTCGTTAGGCTTTACAAGCTGTATGAGACTGTCCCGAATATTTTCTCTGAATCAAATTACAGAAATATTCTTGACGCTGTGATTGTCCGCACAGCATCCAACCGCATGGTTGCTCCATACCGAAAATCGCAGTCTTCTTATTTGCCCAATGTATTCCTTCCGTCGAAGAAGGCGATGCAGGCCGAGGTGGAATTTGTCCATCCATATCTATTTGAGAAGTGCCGCGCTTTCTTTGAAAATGTGCTGCACCTGAAGACGCCCAACGAGTACGAGCACTTTGTAAAATCTCTTGAAAAGCGGTATGCTGGTACAGATTTTAGCGGATCATTTGAGGAGCACGTACAAGACATTCACGCCCTTGTCAAGTATCTTAGGAACACTGACTACGAGGATGACCTGAGACAGATTGTTCGGAAAGCGTTCTACATAAAGTGCAGGTCAGGAGGCAAGGCATACTGGGTACGGCCACATTCAAAAGCTATTCGGTTCCCTCAGTCCGAAACCGGTCTAATGCTGGAGCAATACTACAAAGGCATTGCGCCGGATATCTACTTTGTCGACTTTGACGCATACCAGTCAGCCGGAATCACCTTTGATGACCTACGGGCGCTTGGCGTTACAGACAAAATCATCACCGGGGACGAAAAAACCTGGGGTGAATACTATACCGGCAATCCTGGCAGACAGCCTGAGTGGAGAACGACCGGAGACTTTCGCTGGAAACTCGGCATTGATAAGTTGGAAGAGGTCCTTCTCTACATCTCCCAGCATGCGAAAGCTAAAGACGCCTTAATAAAATCACAGGTGATTTTTAAGACACTGCAGGAGAACATGTCCCGCCTTGTTGGTACTGTTTATATTGGCGGAGGAACGCCAAATAAATATGACGAGCCTGCAGATGTAATCCATACTCTGAACAGGGATGGGTTTAACTGGCGTCTTTCTGACTGGAACGGAAAATGGCTCTATACTGAGTCTGGAGAGCTGGTCTCGCACAAGGCCATATCAAAGCACGATTTGAACAAGTCGCTATATGGGAAGGTAAGCCTTGATTCAAATTTGTACGACATTCTTGGATTTAAGAAAGGGAAAATTGACCAGCACGAGGCTATTGTCAAGGATTACGATGCCTTGCCAGATGAGAAGAAACAAACCTATTTTGAAATCGAGTTGGAGCGCCGATTCCACATTACGCCGGAGCAGCTCAGCCGTGAATTTGGTGGGCTATCTCTACAAGAAGGTTCTACTGGTCAATCTAAGGAGGACGAATTTGAGTTCCCGACCGGTTCCGTTAAGAACTGGGAGGCGCTGAAGAAACATGCCGCTCAAATACTGTCCTATGCCAGCCCAACCGTATATGCGACTGTCGTGAGGCGTATCCGCGTCAGTCGACCGCAAGACGATGTCCGCGCATACCTGATGAATATGTATCGCGTAAACTCATCTTATCGATATGCCTGCCAGCTGTGTCACAAGCCGTTCTCCAATGTGGAAATGTGCCAGCTGGAACAGAAGCCGGATGTAGAGCTCGACCCGTTGAACGTCTGCCTTTGTCCGAATTGCGCCGCAAATTTTAGAACGCTGCGAAATGATAAGTACCTGGCAGACCGGCTCATAGACTCTATCCTTGATGTGTCAGAAAATGACATTGAGGAGAATGACCACGTTTCAGTTGCTATCAATGACTATGATTTCTGGTTCACTCCTACTCATATCGCTGAAATTATAGAGCTTCTGAAGCTGAAGAAAAAAGCTGCAGAGGAGCGCAAAGCCCAACCGCAGACTGCCAGTAAGCCCAAGCCGAAGGAAGTGGCAAAAGCGCCGGAGTCGAATAGAGTTGCACCTGTGCAGCCTGTTAAGGAAAAAACTCCACCTTCTACTCCGGAGCCGGAAGAAGAAGGACTGCAGAGCGATACAAGCGCATATGGCGAGCTCATTGGTAGACGGGTGTTCCATAAATCGAAGAAAGCATACGCTCGTGTAGTTGGATGCGACGGAGAGTATGTGGCTTTGAATTTCGAGAGTGGGGATAAGGCCGGTCAGGATGTCAAGTATAACCTGACCATGTGCTTGAATAATGGTTGGATTGAAGTCGTCGACTGATACTTTTTAATTTTGCCCGAACCATTTAATTTTGGCATACTTTTTAATTTTTCCCTGAGCCTGCCGCGAAGGAGCCCAGATGCCAGCACCAGACAAACCTCAGCTGTGCACTGATGGGACAAATTGAACACCAACAAATACGGCGAAAACCGCAAAAAACGCCTTGTTTCCTGCGGTTTTCGCTATTTTTATACACTTTTCCGGCGACCGGGCTTGTATCAAAGACAGCGTCTTTATAGACCCCTGCTGCGGCTCCGGCGGTATGTTCGTCCAGAGTGCCGCCCTTGTCCAGTCCAAGCAGGGCGGTATCAACCGCATCAACGTCTACGGTCAGGAAAAGGAAGCCGCCACCTACCGCCTTGCAAAAATGAACCTTGCCCTGCGTGGTATCAGCCACAATCTTGGCGAGACCAACGATTCCAGTTTTACCCATGACCTGCACAAGGGGCTGTACTTCGTGGCAATTATCTTGACTCCCGTTCTAATGAGTATCCTAAGTTCAGAGAATGCTCAAAGGGTTAATCAATCGAAGACATATTTCACTTTGGATCTCCTAATTGGTTGGCATAGCACCCTTCTCAGAGTGTCAAGACCGTGAGTGCACTTTAGTCTTGATACTCTGAGAAGGATGCTATATCCTCCAGCAGGAGATTCAAAAAACGTCAAGAACGGATATTCAACGTATGAAGATTCCGATAATTGACTGCGGGTGACGTGCATGATGAAAATAGTGAGAAATATGATCCGGTGTAAAAAGTGCAGGGACGTTATTGAAAGTTGCACTGTACATGATTTCAAATTTTGTTCTTGCGGATCGTGTGCAGTCGATGGCGGGCATGAGTATCTCCGTAGGTGTGGAAACCCGGAAGACTGGGAAGAATTATCTGAAACGCAAAGTGTAGATGATTGAAAATTAAGCTGAACACAATCTTTGAAGCAGAAGCTCAGCGGCAAGCAAAAAAGCTCTTGACCTCTATATTAAAGGCCAAGAGCTTTTTGCAAAGATGATGCTGTAAAGAAGTAAAACAGTGAAAGCGATAAGAACGGGTGGTCAATTACTTTGCATTTTTTGCATGCGTTGCGCTAACCAGTGATTGAGAAGGCGTTAATGGAGCAAGCCATACTTTGCCAGTTCCCTTATAAACATTTACCAGACCCTCACCGGATGCGGCAGAACCAAGCAAGGTTTTTCCGGAACGTTCAACCGTAAAGCTGAGACTGCCGGACCAGCAAATCGCAAAGCTGCCATCAATTTTTAAAACGTCGTCTTGAAGGTCGATTTCTACGATTTCCGAACGGGGAACATTGCTTTCCAGTACACATACACCATTGCCAGCAAGCCGTAGATTGAAGAGTCCTTCATTTCCGAGTGCTGCAGAAGAAAGCGAGGAGCGTGCCTGAACCTCGTGCTTGACAGTGGATTCACAGGCCAGGAACATGCCGTCTTCCATTACAAGACCGCCTGTCCAGTCACCGACATTTTCGGTCAGAAGATACTTATAGGTGGGTTCGGTCACGAGCACACCCGTTCCGACGTACTCCGGCTTGATTGCGCTTTCTTTTGTGACGGAACTTTTTACCATTTTGCCTAAGAAGTCGCCAACACCCTTCAATCCGGTGGTTGCTTGCACGTTGCCAACAATGTACTGCATTGCGCCCGCTTGGAGAACAAGCCCAACTTTTCCGTTGAGATTGGCAATGGCCTGTTTCCGTTTGACATTCATCTGGCTCATATAGTATTCTTCCATTGCATTGCAAGGCGCTACGGAGAAATCGACATTGTGCTCAACAATGGAGAAGATACCCTTCTGTTCGGTGACGATGTGACTTGTCTGATTTGCCAGATTGTTGATTTTAAACATAAGCAAAATACCCCATTTCAAAGCAGATCTCGCATTTTTGTATGCAAGATTTGGTGTCCGTAAAAATGCTTAGATAAGTAGTCACAGTACAACTGAATAACTCCTTAAAATTCAGTGTATCATACGTCAACTGAAAATACTATCATCAAACCACACAAAACATTTGAGACTTTTTTGGCGAGGGGAGAGTATAGGAGTTGAAAGTTTGGCCAGTGAGAATATAAAAAAAGGTTACTGATGCAAGTCGAAAAACTGCCGTTTGTAGCAGATCTGTAGCAAATCGAGCCCATTTAACGAATCATCGCTCTAAAAATCGAAAAGTCATCATGCATCACACGCAGGGGGTCTGGGGTTCGAGTCCCTAATTCTCCACCATACAGTTCGTACTCGAACCCGATTCTTTATGAAAAAGGGCTCGGGTACGTTTTTTGTTTATCGGAAGTTTGCGTTTGCGACAGCAACAAACACCCCAGTGGGATGTTTGAGCAACAGAATAGGCTACCAGGAAATCCCAAGTCGCATGACGTGGAATTTTTGTTTCGACCAAGGACTCGAATGGCATCTACGTAAAAAATCCATAGCAAATGAGCCGGGAGCCTTCTGTAGATCAGAGGCTTCCGGCTCACTGCATATTCATGATAAAAGCAAAATTCCTGCCACCAGTACCATGTTGCAGGCAAAAAACAGCGCGGGCAGTGCATCCACAAGGGCCGGCGAAAGAGTGAAATCGTCCGGGACAGGATCGTTTTGATTCATGTGATCGACCTTTGCATTTCTCCACGCAGCGCCGGAGAGACCTTTCTTGCTGAATTTCTGAAAAAAGAGCAGCGCTTTTGCGCAAGATCGTCAATGCATTCTGCAGCAGGTCACGGGTCAATATCCAGCTCACGCAGAAGCAGTTGGAGGGCGGGCGAGATGTTCTCGCGGTTCCACACGGCCCAAGCGGGAACGGTATCGTTTTCCAGCGGGATAAAGGTGAGGTTTTTGTTGGCGGGCAGTTGAGCCAGCACCGGCTCGGCAAGGATAGTATAGCCGCCGTAGAAAGCCAGCTGCAGCATCAACTCCTCCATGGAATACGCAAATTTGATGTTCTGCGGGTCGCTGCCGTGGCGGGTGAGGACCTGCGCAAACTGGTTCCACAGCTCCCGGTCCATGGCGGGTACATACCTGCTGAGCCACGGTGTGCCCAAGGTGGACGAAGTGGAGTTTGTGAACAACTGGATGATGCAGACCCACGGCAAGGCAAACACCGCACTGGTGATGAAGTTTGCCAAGAACAGCGGCAGCACTGTGGACTGGTGGCTGGACAAGATCAACCCGGACACGCTGGCCAAGACCCGCATCCAGTTCTGGCCGGACAACGAGTACACCGTGCACCAGCTGAACAACGGCATGCACTACTACACCGGCACGCTGGAATGGTGGGAGAACTACTGGGAGAACCCCACCAGCGGCGAGAAGAACAACAACACCGCCGGTCAGCTGGAGCTGAAGGACCTGAGCTGGGATAACTACAATTATGTGGAGGAGAACTTCTCTGACAATGCCACCGCTCTGTTTGGCACCAAGGGTGTGCAGCTGGTAATGGACGGTGCAAAGGTCACCGGCGTGATCGCACAGGACAGCGACGGCAATTACCTTAAGATCAACGCTAAGAATGGCATTGTGCTGGCAGGCGGCGGCTTTGGCGGCAACAAGGAAATGATGGACGATCTGCTGCCGGACATCAAGCGTCTGTTCACCAAGGATGAGGACTTCTTTGCTCCCTTTGGCCGCGACGGCTCCACCATCCAGATGGGTGTGTGGGCAGGCGGCCGTCTGGAGGGCGACATCTCCACCATGAACTTCGACTCCATGGCCGTGCCCGACTATCTGCCCGGCCCCCTGTGGGTGGACGAGAATGGCCAGCGCTTCCAGAACGAAGCCTTTGCCGGCCCGGAGATCAACGGCTTCTTCATGGCACGTGCAAAGCGCGGCAATATCACCTCCATCTACGACAGCACCTATGAGACCCAGATCCTGCGCGGCTTCCCCGGCCATCAGGCATTCGAGTACGACATGCCCGCTGTGGTGGAAGCCATGAAGGGCAACTTTGAGGCCGCAAAGGCTGCTGGTGCCGAGGGCGCCAACGGCTGGTACTGCGCCGACACCATCGAGCAGCTGGCCGAGTACATCGGTGTGGAGCCTGCAGCCCTTTCCGCTACTGTGGAGCAGTACAATAAGGTTTGCGCCGAGGGCTACGACAGCGACTTTGCCAAGGACCCGCACTTCCTGAATGCAGTTGCAAAGGCTCCCTTCTACGCCCATGTCACCACCCCGAGTCTGGGCTTTGCACTGGTGACCACCGGCGGCTTTGTGACCACCAATGACCAGCAGGTGCTGAACGAGGATTATCAGCCCATCGAGGGCCTGTACGCTTCCGGCAACACCTGCGGTATGCGCTTCGGTCCCGAGTATATCACCCCGATCCCCGGCGTGAGCATTGGCATGTGCCTGACGCTGGGCCGTGAGCTGGGCAAGTATCTGGCTGCAAAGTAAGCAGTTCTGATATAAATATAGAAAAGGCAGGCTTTTTACGCTGGGAAAGGGCCTGCCTTTTTGCTTTTTATAAAAAGTATGTTACAATAGAACTGGCAAAGAAACCGCAAAGAAACCGGTGCCGGGCGGTGCGGCTCCGGGGTAAGGAGGAAGCACGGTGAGCGAAAACGAAAAGGGCTATTATATCCGAGAATTTTCCAACATGACCGGTCTGCCCCAGAGCAAGATCCGGTATTACGAAAAGATCGGCCTGTTCAAGGTGAAGCGGATGAAAAACGGCTACCGCTGGTTCAGCCCGGAGGATGCATTCCGGGTGAACGCTTTCCGCTGCCTGCTGCAGTATGGCTTCAGCATAGAGGAAGCGGTGCGGATGCTGGACGAAAAGCAGCAGACCGAACAGTTTGAGCAATCTCTCAAGCGGCAGCGCTACACCCTGACCCACGAGAAGCAGCTGCTGGAATACCGCCTGCAGGCGCTGGATGAGGCCATTGGCCTGCTGAACATGGAACCCGGTTCAGACTTTTCGGTTCAGGATGTGCCGGATAAAATATATGTCTATGCTTCCAATGGGCGGGACTTCAGCGTGGCGGGGCAGGCAGGGGAGACCATTTCCCGCTTTGTGGAGCTGCTGTCCATTTCCAGCTATGCGCGGGTGATCGAGACGGCGCAGTTCAGCTCCGAAAAACCGGAGCTGGACCCCAGCTATGTCTGTGCCATCCCGGCTTCGGAGGAGTGGCGGCTTGGAACATATGACCGCACCCATGTCCACTGGATGAATCTGGGCAAATGCATCGTGTATCACCGCAGCCTGACGCGGGAGGAGAGCGTGCGCAAGGAAACCTTTGCCCTGCTTCTGGACTGGATGACTGCCCACGGCTACCATATGCGGGAAAAAATGATGATCCTGCCCGGTTTTTTGAATCTGGATGGCTGCGGAAAGGACATGGAGACGGTGATCCTGCCGGTAATCTGAGCCAAAAACGCGGTACAGCACAATAGACACAAAAAGCCCTTGTGGAGTTTGCACAAACTCACAGGGGCTTTCTTGTTGTTAAATGACAAACAAAGTTTCAAAACGGTAACGGTGCTTGACCTTAAACCCGGTTTATGCTGTAAAGTGTTGTTCGTGAAATGTCAAACGAAGTTCCGGCCCGGCGGTGCCTGACCGGAAAACATCGTACACACGAAGAAGAAAGAAAACGTAAAGGAGAACCTTATCATGGCAAACCGCATTTCCCGTCGCAACTTCCTGAAAAAGGCTGCTGCCGGTGCCGTCGGCGCTGCTGCTGCCGGTGTGCTGACCAGCTGCGGCAGCTCTGCAAGCTCTGTTGCTTCCAGCACTGCTGCTTCCTCCACCGCTTCCTCTGCTGCTGCAAGCGCAGCTTCCGAGGCTGGCTTTACCTTCAAGCCCGGCACCTACACCGCCAAGGCTTACGGCAATATCTCCGACATTGAGCTGGAGTGCACCTTCTCTGAGACTGCGCTGACCGATGTGAAGATCGTGGGCCAGAACGAGACTCCCGCGCTGTTCAGTCAGGTGGAGAACGAGCTGATCCCCGCCATTCTGGACAATCAGGCAGGCGGCGTGGACAGCATTACCGGTGCTACCAATTCCAGCCGCGCTGTCAAGGAAGCCATTGCAGACTGTGTTGCGCAGGCAGGCGGCGACCGTCAGGCATGGCTGGCCAAGACTGTGGAAAAGACCGCAGGCGCAGCTGAGGAATACGATGTGGATGTGGCCGTCATTGGCTGCGGCGCAGCAGGCTTTATGGCAAGTATCGTGGCAGCCCAGAAGGGCATGAAGGTGCTCACCGTGGAAAAGGCCGGCAGCGTTGCAGGCGTGAACGGCATCAAGGTCTCCGGCCCCTTTGCAGTGGACACCAGCGTGCTGCACGCACGTGAGGGCGGCACCACCCTGACTGTGGACGAAGTGTTCAACCATGCCATGAACTACACCCACTGGACCCCGAACCCCAGCCTGATCAAGCGCTGCCTGGAGACCTCCAAGGACGCTGTGGAAGAGCTGGTGGGCATCGGCTACGAGATGAAGGAAGCAAACTTCCGCTTCGAGACCCCCTTCAAGGATGAGAAGGGCGGCTTCCACCTGATCACCAACGCTCTGGATGAGCGCGTGCAGCTGTGGGAGAAGGCTCTGGACGACAACGGCGTGCAGATGATCTACAACACCGCAGCCAAGAGCCTGATCGTGGAGAACGACAAGATCTGCGGCTTTACCGCTGAAAAAGAGGACGGCACCCCCATCACCGTCCATGCAGGCGCTGTCATCATTGCATCCGGCGGCTTCCTTGGCAACCGCGACCTGCAGGAGAAGTTCCTGCACACCCGCAAGCTGAACGCAGCTGCAGGCGGCAACAGCCTGTGCACCGGCGACGGCATTGTAATGGCAAACGACGCAGGCGCTGTGCTGTGCAAGACCTTTGGCTACTGCCCCTGCGAGTACGGCGGAACCAACAGCAAGGCCAGCCGCCCCGCAAAGCAGGATAAGTACGACCAGAACTACTGCTTCAAGTTCGGCCTGTACGGCAACCTGCTGGTGGACGGCGAAGGCAAGCGCTTTATCAACGAGGGCCTGCTGTGCGATTACCCCATGAGCTACGGCTCCGAGCAGATCCTGCTGAACGCCCCTTGGTACGGCATTGTGGATCAGGCTTATGTGGATGCCATGACCACGCAGGGCCTGTACGAGTACACCACTGCAAAGGGCGCTACCAGCGAGAACTGGTTCATTGGCAACTACTTCAAGGGCCGCATTCTGGACAACCTGCCCAGCGATATTGAAGAGGGCCTGAAGGAAGGCTGGCTGGTCAAGGCTGACACCATTGAAGAGCTGGGCGAGAAGTTCGGCCTGACCCATCTGGCTGAGACCGTTGCAAAGTACAACGAGTACTGCGAGAAGGGCGTGGACGAGCAGTTTGGTGCTAACAAGTGGTACCTCAGCCCCATCAAGGAAGGCCCCTTCTACGCTGTGCAGTGTGAGCCGAGTGCATGGAGCACCTTTGGCGGCGTGCGCACCGACGACTGCTGCCGCGCTCTGGATCTGGACAACCAGCCCATCGACGGCCTGTACGTTGCCGGCACCGACAGCGGCAGCCTGTACTACAGCCCCTACTACGATATCCCCGGCTTCTGCTATGGCCTGTGCATTGACAGCGGCTATATCTGCGCTGAGGAAGCAGCTGCCTTCGTCAAAGCCTGATCGGCTGCAGTAAAGCCCCATAAGCAATAAAAGATCCCGTCCACTTCTGGGTGAACGGGATCTTTTTTGCGTATCAGACAGGAAAAAGCGGCTCAGAGGTCGTTTTTCTCCTGCCCAAGATTATCGGATTCCAGATCGTACAGGCCGTGCTGCAGGTGCTCTTCCATCATGACCCGGGCACGCTTGCCATCGTGCTTGCGGAAAGCGTCCAGCAAAATGCCGTGGTAGTAGATGCCGCCGTAGTAACCGTTGGAAAGAATGAGCATCTTACCCAGCCTACTCTTTAGACCATGGCTTCGCGTCATCTTGCCGGAGCAGTCGGTGCCGATGCCGTTCTGCTTTGTCTGCTGCATGAACCACTTTCACTCCTGAAATGAACTTCATGAAAAATCAGAAGGCCTCATTCTATTGACTTTGCCCTTGCAGGGGAGTATACTCCATGTCACCAAGAATATCACGGCTATGACGAGAAAGAGTACCCGGAAGGAATGCTGCAGAGAGCTGCCGGTTGGTGCAAGGCAGTGCAGGGCATCCGTGGGAAGATCCTCTCTGAGCTTTCCGGCTGAATGGACGGTGTGCGCCCCAGTAAGCAGGAACGGCAGGCCCCCGTTATCACGGGCCGCGCGTTGTTGGACGTGCACTGAGTGGTCAGCGTTGTGCTGGCAATAAGAGTGGTACCGCAGAGGATATTACACGCCTTTGTCTCTTACAGACCGTAAGGGACAAGGGCGTTTTATTTTGCGGATGCTTTTGTCCCAGAGCATGTCAGAAGGAAAAGGAGAAACAACTATGAAAACACTGGAAAAAGTAAGCGACTTTGTGGGCAAGTACATGGCCGCCATCGTTATTGTGGTGGCCGCGGGTGCCCTGTTCTTCCCCGGCCCGTTCAGCGTGGTAAAGACGGCGTGGGTCAATAACCTGCTGGGCATCGTGATGTTCGGCATGGGCCTTACCCTGAAGCCGGAGGACTTCAAGGTGGTGTTCAGCCGCCCGAAGGATGTGATCGTGGGCTGCGTTGCACAGTTCACCCTCATGCCGTTTCTGGCATGGGCGCTCACGCAGGTGTTCCACCTGCCCACCGAGCTGGCCATTGGCGTGATCCTGGTTGGCACCTGCCCCGGCGGCACCTCTTCCAACGTGATGACCTACCTTTCCAAGGGCGACGTTGCACTGTCCGTTGGCATGACCGCTGTTTCCACCGTGCTGGCTCCGCTCCTCACCCCGCTGCTCACCCTGCTGTACGCTGGCCAGCGTGTTGACGTGAACCCCGTGAGCATGTTCATGTCCATCGTCAAGGTGGTGCTGGTGCCCATCGCACTGGGCTTTGTGGTCAATCACTTCTTCCATAAGTTCACCGAGGAAGCCGTCCGTGTGCTGCCTCTGGTCTCCACTACCGCCATCGTGCTGATCATCTGCGCCGTGGTCTCCGCCAACAGCGCCAAGATCATGACCAGCGGTCTGCTGATCCTTGTGGTGGTCATCCTGCACAATGTGCTGGGCTACCTCACCGGCTTTGGCGTGGGCAAGCTGCTCAAGCTGGACTCCACCAAGTGCCGCGCGATCTCCATCGAGGTGGGCATGCAGAACTCCGGCCTTGCAACCAGTCTGGCCGCCGCACACTTTGCACAGTATCCGCTGGCCACCATTCCCGGCGCTGTGTTCTCCGTGTGGCATAACATTTCCGGTGCGATCCTCGCCAACTTCTTTGCCCGCACAGCAGAGAAGAAGGATTGATCTTTCATAACACAACAAAGCCCCCGGCAGGCGCAAACCTGCCGGGGGCTTTGCTGTGCCTGCGGGCCGGGTATCTGCAACAGAACCGGCACAAATCATGCTTTTCACGCTGCTTTTAGGGCGATTCACGCAGGTTTGCTTCCAAAATGCGGTAAAGTGTGGGATAATCAAGGTACTGTAATACATACCCCCCCCCGTAAAAATGCGAGGGGAAAAAGGAGGTTGTACCATGAAACAAGGCAAACTTATCCGGCGTGCAGTATCGGCGGCGCTGGCCGGATGCATGATGTTCACCCTTTCCGCCCCGGCTCTGGCCGCAAGCACCGATGACCTGCTCCAGCAGAGCACCGCCGCCAAAAGCGCGGTGAACGTGCTGGACGAAGAGAACGGTATGACGGAAGAAACGGCATATCAGATGGATCTCAACAACGGCAATCAGGTTGGCAATAAGGTCGTGCAAAATTTTGGCATTTATGTTGACGATAAGCCTGTCACCAGCGAGAATTATCAAAACCTGAAGAGTGGGCGTATCGTCTACGACCCGGAGCAAAAGACCCTGACGGCAGCAAATAGGATCAAGAACCTGCTGAAGATCAGAGCGCCGAAAACGGATGTCATTTTGAACGGCGGCATCGGTAGAGGCGATTTGACGATCGGACAGCAGGACGATCCGAGTGTTGTAGGTGCAGATGATGTGACCGTCACCAGTGACCAGTATGCAACAATTGATGGCTGGGCTTACATCAACTGCACCGGTAAGGTGAATATCAGCAGCGACGAAGATATGGCTGTGAACGGAAACCTGAACATTTATGATTCCAGCGAAGTGATCCTTTCTGCGGACAGCAGCGCTGTGACGGGCAGCGCAAATATCACCAGCAACGGTGACGTGACCATTGAGAGTACCGACGGTAGAGCGGCGCAAGAACTGACGATCAACAAGGCCCAGAATGTCACCATTACCATCAGTGATGCCGAAAGAGCAGTCTCCGAAGATACCAAGATCACCTCTTCCGGTACTGTGATCCTGAAAAACAACGCACAGGGCGGCCGTGTGGGCACTGTTGACTTTACACAGGCAGACGGCAAGGCCTACGTCTACTATATCAGCGATGAGCCGGATGCAAAACTGATTGACCTGCGCATCCATCCGCTTGCAGAAGCGGCAGAAAGCAGCTACCTGCGCATTGAGCCGAGGGAGACGACTTACAGCATTACCGTTGCGAACGGCACCGCGCAGGTGGGCGACGACACCACCGGCCAGATTACTACCGCCTTTGAGGGCGAAAAGGTCACCGTCAAGGCCAACGCACCCACCGATGAGGATGCCGCCAAGGGCGTGAAGTTCCACCACTGGAAGGTGGAAGAGGGAAACATCAGCGTCGACCCGACTGCGGGCAGTCTGGGTTCTGCGACTGAAGCAGGCACCGAGGAGATCAGCTTTGATATGCCCAAAGGCAATGTGAAGCTGACCGCTGTTTACAGCATCCCCGCTTCTGTGTTGAGGAACACCGTCACCGTTGAGGGCGGCAAGGCAAAGTCCACTCTGGGCGAGGGCAGCGGTATCTCCGCAGAGATCGGCACCAAGGTGGAGATCTCTGCTGATACCGAGGAACACCCCGATAAGGTGTTCGTGAAATGGGAAATCGTGTACCCTGAGAACTTCCCGGAGAATGTGCCGGAAGAGCTGCAGCTCAAGCTGGAAGAACCCAACCGTGCAAAAACGACGTTTGAGATGCCCGCTTACCCGGTCAAACTGATCGCCCACTGGTCGGCCATCGACCCGGACGAATCCCTTGACCCCGGCGCTGGCTACGATGCCAGCTCTGCTGCAGGCGGTGCAATTGCCGCCGTGGCCGTTGGCGGTGCAGCCATCTGGGGCGGCTACGAGATCACCACCCGCGTGATCCTGCACAACCTCCTGCCCGAAGGCGCAGCCATCCCGGCAAACCGCGGCCAGCTGGCGCTGCTGGTGTGGAACACCGCAGGCAGGCCTGAATCCGCAGGCGCACCCGCCTTTGCGGATGTGGCCGACCCCGATATGGCTAAGGCTGCACAGTGGTGCACCGAGCAGGGCATCATGGATGCCAAGGGCGACCGCTTTGAACCCGAAGGCTGGACCCCGAAGTTCAAGGTGATCGAAGTGTGGAATAAGGCGTTCCCCAAGCAGTAAAACAGCAAACAGCCCCCGGCAGGCGCAAACCTGCCGGGGGCTTTGCTGTGCTTAAATTGGAGCTTGTCGGGGCAAGGCCCCTCCATCTTGCTGGCGCAAGACCGCTCGGCCGCTTGAAAGCCCCACTGGGGCTTTCATTGCTGCGCAAACGCGGATTTTACTGCTCAATCGGCTTCATCGTGGGGAGCTTGACTGGTGGTGATTTATAGCTGTTTACAAGTGTTCATAAGCCTTTGTTTGTGCAAGATAAAAAGGTCTTATTTTTCGCAACTCTACGCAACTGTTTACAGCTATTCTCAAATTGGTGGTAAGTCAGTGGTAAGGCTGGTGGTAAACTTATTCGTTTTCGTGAGAGTGCCAACGCTTCAGGACTTCTTTCACCTGCCTAATAAGCTGCTCCTTGTTCGGCATATATAAGACGTACCGGGATGCAAAAATCTGGTTTGACAAACCGCCCAGCGCATACTCGGCTGCTACGCTGTCCTTGTCGGTGCAGAGGATGATGCCGATAGGAGGATTATCTTCTGGGTCGTTGACCTCTGCGGCGTAGTAGTTCAGATACATATTGATCTGTCCGGCAGCTTCAGGCGTGAGCTTGGTAGTTTTCAACTCGATCAGCACATAGGCGTGTAAAATCTTGTTGTAGAACACCATATCTACATAGTAGTGGGTGTTATTCACCGTAACACGTTGCTGTGTGCCGACAAACATAAAGCCCCGGCCAAGTTCCAGCAGGAAATCCTCAATCTGCCGCACCAGTGCTGCTTCCAAATCGCTTTCGAGAAACGGCTTTTCTTCCGGCAGTCCCAAAAACTCGAACACATACGGGTCCTTGATAATGTCCTCCGGCTTAGTGTAGTCCACACCTTTTTCGGCCAATGCTAAAACTTGTTCCTTGTTTGCATCCCCACGGGACAGGAGCAGCCGTTCAAACAGGGAACTTTCCATCTGTCGTCTTAATTCACGGACAGACCATCCAGAATTGACTGCTTCTTTTTCGTAGAAGCTGCGCTTCTCCTTATCGGAAATGGATAACAGCTCACAGTAGTGCGACCAACTCAATTTTCCAGACACTGTCTGGAAAATTGGATAGCTGAGATAGAACTGCCGCATATTGTAAACATTCGAGCGCGAGAAGCCCTTGCCAAGCTCCTTTGTCAACGCCCTGGAAAGCTGCGATAAGGTCTTTTCACCATATGCGGCACGGATGCTGTCATTTTGTTCACAACGAACAACGACCTCACCAATCTTCCAATAAGTTGACAGCAGTTCCTGATTGACCTGCTGTGCTATGTTTTTATGGGATGCTTCCATCAGAGAACGAATCTCGCTCACTGCCGGGGCAAGAACCTGCGCTGCGAGGGTTACAGATTTATTTTCCATCAGTCATTTTCCTCCTTTCCTTCAAATGTCGTGGTTGCAGATAAGAACTCTGCAAACTTGTCGATTTCTTTTTTCTTGAGATTTTTTGTGGCCTCAGTGTAGATGTTCATGGTAGTGGTAATATCGGCGTGGCCCAGTACGTCCTGAATGACCTTCATGTTGATTCCGGCCTCGCAAAGCCGGGTAGCGCAGGTGTGCCGCAAGGAATGGCAACTAAACTTCGGAAGCAGGACAAGGTTCTTCGGCTTAATTGTACCGCTTTCGCATTTTGCCAGCTGTTCCTCGTTGCAGTCGCGGATGATACGGTCAATGCCTTTATTGATGGTGCTGTGATGCTGGCACTCGCCAAAACGGTTTACAAAAATAAAATCCGTATAGCCATCAATCGTCACCATGCAGGAAATTCCAGTTTTCTTCTGATACTCTCGCTCTTGTACAAAAGCAGCCTTGACTGCCGGAGTCATAGGCACAATTCGATTTCCAGCTTCCGTTTTGGGTGTATTGATTCCGTACAGACAACCTTTCTCCCGGTGGCTGTAATAAATCAACGTGTGATTTACACTGATTTCACCCGTATCAAGGTTGATGTCCTCCCAGCGCAAACCCGTTGCCTCACCAGCACGGAGACCACATTCCACCATCACGGTAATGATAGGAAGCCAGTGATTGTACTTCTCACTGTTTTTCAAGAAGTTCATCAACAGCTTCTGCTGGCCTGCGGTCAGAGCCTTGCGGCGTTCGCTGTCCAGGTTATGCGTCTGCTTCAACTCTTTCAACGCATTATCGGATGGATTGATGCGGAGATACTCGTCCTCAACCGCAAAATCCAGCACCTGATGCATCACGGTATGGATGTTCTCCACCGTTGCCACTTTCAAACGCTGCGAATCCACAAGGCCATTGTAAAACCGCCGCACATCCGACTTTTTCAGGCTTCCGACCTTCCGCTTTCCAAACTCCGGAAATACATACATCTTGTACATATACTCGTAATGGACCAACGTATTGGCTTTCAGCCCCTTTTTCAGTTGCAGCCACTGCTCGTGAATGTCATTGATGGTCGCGTTCCGCGCTTCCGAACGAATGCCATCACTGCGGTCACGCTGAATCTCTGCTTCTTTCTCACGAAGTTCTTCCAGACTTTTGGCGTACACATTGTTGCGCTTGCCGTTTTCACTGCGCCAGCGATATTCATACGTTCCGTTGCTGCGCTGATATTCACCTTCCTTTAGAACACGCTTCTTTGAGTCTTTTCTTCTTTCTGCCATCGTTATGTCCTCCATTGTTGGCAGAAAGCAACCTACAGCTTAATCATACCATACCGCCGAGGTGCTTTCAACTGCCGACTTCATTTTTATTGTCAAATCGAAAATAATCGGTCAAGGTGTTCATCCAGCCTGCGGCGTTTCAACAGCCGTTTCGTACCATTCCAGAGAACAAAGGTACAGTCTTTGGAATCGCTCATTTCACGCAGCTTGTTGATACCAATGCCGGAATAAGCTGCGGCTTCTTCCAGCGTCAGATTGCTTTTCTCCCAGATCGGAACTTGTCGGGACTTGGTCCCTCCATCTTGCTGATGCAAGACCGTTCCGTCGCTTAAAGTCCCCACCGGGGACTTCATTGCTTCGCAAACGCGAACTTCTTTCATAGGCAAAACCTCCGTGTTTTTGTTTGTAACCAACAGACTGTAACCACAACAGAAAACTTTTTCTGCAATGGTGTGCTGGCAATTTTCCGTATTTATTTTTTCTTATCAGTTACAGGTTACATGGTTACAAATAGGGAAATTATTTGGAATGATGCGACTTTGAGGCAGCTGTAAGATGTAACCAGACCTGTAACCAACAATGTAAAGCAGCCCTTCAAAACGGAAATCCCATCTGTTGGGCTTCTTTGTCTGTAAGTTCTACAAAACCATCTGCATCCACTTTTGCAGCGGTTACACGCTCCCAGCCTTTCTGCACGCCATATTTCGGGTAGCGTTTGGCTGCTTTATGGGCTATCCACCCCTTGATTTCGCCATTCGCAATTCCAGCAGTCATGATCTCACAGATGGCACGGGTTTCCCATTCCGCAGGAAGATTCAGGTTGCCCAGTGCTTCGGTGTAAAGTTGCTTGGAACATACCCGGTCACCCGTGTAATCTTCCAGAAACGCATAGATCATACCAGCCTGCGTATCTTCCTGCATGAAATCTTTCTGGCAAATCTGCAAGGCCTCCTGCATGGCAGGGCTGAATGTCAGCTTATAATCACCGCTGTTGTAAATCGTCATGGCTTCTGCCCAAAGCTGGTCGATATAGGCACGGGATTCCGCTTCGTTATCCAGAATATGTACTTCAGCCTGTGTTGCATCCACCGGGATGGGGATAAAGCGGCGGTTTCCCGTGCGGTCACGGGGCAGGAAGTCCTGTCGATTGGTCGTTCCTGCAAAGACACATTGCCGCAAACGATCTGCCGGGTGTGTTTCATACGGGATTTTGTAGGTTTCTTTCTGCTTGCTGAGAAAGCTCTTGATTTCCTCGATGCTTTTGGCATTGGCAGTCGCAATCATTTCCGACATTTCCATGATCCAGTGGCCTTGCAGCTTGCGGAACACATTATCATCGTCCATTCGCCGCAAATCATCCGAAAACCATTCATCTTTGATAGCAAGCAGCCGGAAGAAAGAGGATTTTCCTGCACCCTGCCCACCGACCAAGCAAAGCATCATTTCAAACTTGCAGCCGGGATGAAACACCCGTTTGATCGCTCCAAGCAGAAAAATCTTCAAGGCTTCTGCGGTAAGCTCATCTTCTGCCGCACCGAGAAAGCGATGCAAAGCGTGGCTTATCCGCTCTGTGCCATCCCACTTCAAGTCATTCAAGTAGTCCCGGATAGGGTGATAATGATTTTCGTTGGCAACAATGCGAATTGCTGCAGACACCCGTTTTTCTCTGTACAGACCGTATTTTTCCATTCGGCGCAGAATGTACATCATATCGGTGTCGGTCAGCGTAGGGCCGGAACGCTGCCAACCCATCGGCTTTACAATATCAATTTCTGTAAATGTTTCAAGTAGTCTTTTGTCAGATGGTGCTTGTGCCCTGCCTTGCAGTCAATGGGTCGCTCCATAAAGGACTGCTTAGGTACATCCAGCTTTCGCAAACTGTTGATTACGATATGGACATGAATATTTCCGCTGCCATTATGACCGTCCATGTGCGTACAGACCAAAGCCTGATGCCCCGGAAAATTTGCTTTTGCGTATTCCAGCCCAAGCTCCTGTGCCCGTTTCCCCGTCAAACAATTTTCTGTGCTGTCCCGTGGATCAAAGCTGATGATGTAATGGTGGCTTTTGATTTCATTCTTGTTTTTGTTTTTCTGGCACTCGCGGTTCAACTGCTGGCAGGCCGCATCAAAGGAATAGGATTCACAGTTCAGACCGTCCAGATAAAACTCATCTCGCATGATACGATTTCCGTTCTGGTCAAGGATCGGAGTTTTCCGAAGCTCGTCATGCTTGAAAATCAGATACTCCAGTGCAGCACCATAGTTGGGACTCTTACTTGCGATGTGCTTTAATATTGCCATAGTTCTTTCCTGCCATTTCTGCGACTTGTTCCCGCATCTCAAAAATGCAGGAAATCGCATGGTTGATGTTTTCACACATGACATGTGATGGAAGACCCCCACTGTTGAAGAACGCTGTGATCTGGTTCAGGTTGTTTCCGATGGCGGCAAACTCCCGTGTGATTGCTTCGATCTCGTCCGGGTGGACATAGAACACATACGAGGTATTTACGCGGCCTTTCATCAGCATCTGCGCTCCAAATTCAGAGAGGGTCATTCCGGCATCTTCTGCCTGCCGGTGTAAAAGTTCATGTACTGTTTCTGTAACTCGTGCGGAGATTACTTTTGTCTTTACGATAGATTTTACTTTTTTCTTCGTTCTTGGCATGGGGTCTCCTTTCCAAAATCAAAAATTTGATTTTCCCGGCAGTGCATCTGCACTCCGGCTGTGATCTGCTGCAGCAGGCCACCAACAGGCAAAATCATGTGATTTTGCACGATGTGCGGGTATGGGGAGCGCAATCCCCATCAAGATGCTGCCGTGGAGAAACCGCCCGTAGGAGCGGTTTCGTATACAAAGGCGAATCTTGCTCTTAACTACCGTCCACTCTGTCCTGGCTCGTTCCTGCCCGATTTTCTCCGGCGTATTTTCCGGTAAGACGCGCAGAATGCACATTCAGTACCGGAGGTATCCTGCTGGGGTGGCTCATGCGATTTTCAAGGTGCGATGTGACTTTGTAAGGAATCGGGGAATTTCATCAGTGATACCGCAGTGAATTGGCTTACTTTTGAAAATACTTCCTATACCCTATACAAACTTTAAGGGGTGTTTTTAAACTGGGTCTTTTGAAAATTCAAAGAAAATTCATTTTTCCAACGTTCCCCTCTACCTATAACATTCTAAAATGGGCGTTTGGCATACAGATTTTCAAATTTTGTTGAACTACCTAATTTTAGAACGAGGATTTTGTACATTCTTTACACTAATAGGAATCTACAAGGTCAGTTTGGAATACAGTTTTGAAATTTTCACAATTAGCAAGTAAAAGAAAAAGCACCAAGAGCGGAGTTCTTTACATGACTCCGCTCTTGGTGCTGCTGTAAGCAGAAATGAAAATAAAGGAGAAAATATCTTACAAAATCACTCCAAGAAATCAACCATGAAGATGGGGATTCCGGCCAATCGCTCAAAGTGACTTTGGAAGAAGCAATAAAATCAGCTTTGGAGAAAGTTATAGGCTGATACAGATTACAACAATCACAAAAAGAATTCCAAGACAGATACAGCTGACTGCATTTCTGCGATTCGTAAAAGTATCCAGCGCATCCTGTCCGGCTTGTTTTGAGCGTTTTAGTTGCACAATTCCCACAACTAAAAAAGCTGCTGCGCACATAAAAAGAACAATGTCAATCCAAACAACCATAATCTTATTTCTCCAAAGCAGGAAACTCAGTACTCTACGCCCAGTGCGCAAAGGGTCTGTTTTAAGGCATCGGCGTTCATATTGAACACGATACCTGCCATATTTTCATAGAGTGCACCTTCCACATTGATCGGCGTATCATCAATAAAAACGCACTCTTCGGCTTTTAAATCAAACTTTTTCAGGAACGTCTGATAAATCTGAGGGTCCGGTTTCAACAACTTTACATCGGCGGAAATCAACGTACCATCCATCAGCTTGCTGGCTTCTGCCCTCGCCCAATACTCATGCTGACGAATGGCGGCATTGGACAGCAGATAAAGCCGATAGCCATTTTTCTTCAAGGTTTGTAAAAGCTCCAATATTCCCTCAACGGGAATGATCAGTCTGGTGTTAGTATTCTCACGCTTAAAAGAAGAATCAAACTGGACACTTGCCGATGCCGAGCCGTACATTGAATCACTCATTGCGTTTTATCAGGATCATCACCAAACCACTTTCCGCGTAATGGAAGCGTCTGAGGTCAGAAGATTGCAACGGATACCATGCAGGTAGGTGTTGCAGGAAATCTTTGATGGGAAATTTATTGAACTAAAAAATGGTATGCTGCGGTACAAGCAGTAAGTGAAACGAATAACCCGCGTATGACGGTCGTCTACGCCAACTATGCCGCTGCGCTTATCAACTCCAAAAATTCGAGCGTCGTCGGCAGAGTTGGCGCGGCAGTCATTCCGGGCCAAAAGCCACTGCTTGGCGGTGGAATCGTCGGAATCTCCAAGTACAGCCAGAAAGTTGATGCCTGCAAGCAGTTCTTCCATTGGTATTACTCAACAGACGTTGCCTCCCTTCTGGTACGTCTTGGCGGCACATCCCCCATCGTTGATGCCTATGAGGATTTCCAGAATTACAGTATCTTCCCTTGGATGAACACTTCCAAAAAGATTTTTGGATTAGGTCAACGCGGCATCAAGGAGAACGCTCCCGAAGGATTTTCCATCTGACGGTATGAGTTCGCAATCAGAACAGCCGTCCGCAATGTCCTTCAAGGGATAATCAGTGTTCCCGAAGCCTGTGGTATAGCGCAAGCATTGTATGACTCCTTTGATATACAGAAGTAGGACAATATAGATTTCAAATATTCCTTCGTGCAAAAATCCATTCAACCATAATCCATATTTTATTAAACAAACCGCCTCTTGCCCCAGCTAAAAATAAAAAGTAGCCGGACAACAGCGAACAAAGAAAATCTCTCATGAATCTTTTCTTGTTCGTTGTTATCCGGCTGTTTTATACTACCAGCTTGGCATACTTCCTCAAGGACAATGCTACCCTTTATTTTCAGTTATGCCATCTTTTTACTGTTGTTTGGCATTTTCGAGAAGTTTCATTTCTTCATCAACTTGAGCATCCGTGATATTATCAGCAAATTTAATCCGATTCTCTTCGATTTTAAAAATCAAACTGTCAGAATCACTTAACCCTAATTTTTTGTGGTAGTAATTGTAGCCACGGATGATTTCTTCACACAATTCCCGTTCTACTTGAATCTTTAAGAGCGTAGCTTTCGCCCTCGGACGTGTCACTTGATTACCCGATGAAATGTAATGAAGCATTCTATAGGTGTTCAAGAGCGTAGACAGCTTTGTGGGAGCTAAGCCAAGATTTGTAGAATCGCAGACTTCGAGCAGGGTCTCTGTCGACATATCAAGAACCGGGTTTGTTTCTTCGTGTTGAGAAACCTTCCCTGTGCCGTTTTCCATCTTAAAATTCACTGTTTTATGTGTACTTTTAATTTCAAAGATTGGAACCTCCTCGTAAGACAACCCTCCACAAATGTATCGAAAGCACTCTTGCTTAACGAGGTAGCTATAAAGCGGCAAGTACACTTCATTCAAAATTTTCAGGTTGACTTCGTAATTGCGAGCTTGAATATATTTGTAAAGTGCAAAGCCACCACCAACAAGCACAGATAGCATTGTTACAACAGACGGAAGATATTCAAGCACATACTTCCACCATGATGTAGGCTGTATCGCAGACACTAAATAATTGTTCAAATTTTCAATCAAAGACTGATAAGATGCTAAATCCATAAGTTTTCTCCTTCTTACAAAAATCCTCCTGTGCATACCGTCTGGAATCCAGTATGTACAGGAGGATTTCGTTAATTAGCCCTTCGGCGGATATGGATCGTGTCCGTGAGAATCTTTAGCGCGAATCTGCCCATTGCACCCATGGATTACGAGTTCCGACCCTTGATTACGCGAAATTTCACGTCCGATGTTGATAGCCTCCCTTTGCGTGTTGGTGCGTACTGTCGCACGAGAGTTGCCTGCACCTTTTACCTGCCAACCACCATTGGGATGCGGCGTTACATGCTGATCTTTTCCCATCTTCAGAACCTCCTCACACATGACGCAAGCACAGGAGATTATCTTTACCAGAACTATTGGGTTCCGATTTGACATACTTCTCGTTGTTCTTGCTCAGTTGCGGAATCAAATTGGGGTAAGGGGGGATGTTTACCTGAATAGTTTTGGGGTACTCCTGCAGATAATCATACAGGGTTTCCTTCTTACGGAGTCCCGGATTGGTACATCCCTCCAAATAAATGGAATCAATTTCCGTAAGCTTAGGGCTGTCAGGATCACTGCAACTTGCTTTCAAACGAATACCAGTAGCTTTCATCTGCTACTCCTTTCTCCTAAATAGTTAGGAATCCAAAAGGGTGTATAAAATCATATAATGTAGCAGACAATAGAAAAAAGCCGGCTCATATGGGTCACATTTTGTGATTTTCCCATATTGAACCAAGCCTTAAATTGTGATATACTATAACACGACCTAAGTGTATGTAGGATCACATATCTAAAGCTTGATTCTATGAGACACAGTTGACAGCACAGTGGATTCCAGCCATTGTGCTGTTTTTCTTTGCCCACTTCACAACTTATTATACCATAGGCTGAATTGTACGTCAAGAAAAAAGTTAGCACTCTCATCTCTCGAGTGCTTTTTTTATCTCAGTCTGCTGTACTGTCCGTAAAAGCTCTTGTAAAGATGTACCGTCTTTCGACTCGTCATACCGAAGCTTGACAATCAGCTTCAATCGATTTCCCATCTTTTCATAAATTTGAAGCGCATTTTCCAGCGTGGTGATGCTTTCTTGATCAGCCGTTGCCAGCATCATCTTCATCGCAACAATATACTGGTTCAGTGCATTCGAAAAAGTCACAGACTCAAACGCCCTGCTTAGAACCTCTTCTTTCGAAAGTTCATCACCGTCTTTATCTGTAACTTCTCGAGAATACTTCGCCGCAGACAGAATCACTTTTTTGGCATCCTCGCTAAGAGCCTTATCGTAGATAAACTCTGGTCCGATTCCAAAATACATCGAGAGCTTTTCACGGTTTGCTGCTGAAGCCACCGAATTACCATTCTCCCAATTTGCTACAGTCATACGGTTAACTGAGAGAGCTCTAGCAACTTGCTCTTGTGTTGCTCCATACAATTCACGGATTAAACGGAGATTGTTTATGGTAGCCATTGAACATTCCTCGCTTTCCTTTATTATAATATCACTTTTGCGATGCTAATTCAAGCTATTTTTTGATATTTTTTGCAATTCAAAAAACACCCCTGCCAATCTATGTGTCATCGCACATTTCATTGGCAGGGGTGCTTGTGTTTATTGTAGGCTGCTTTCCGTTTTACTGATGCAAATTATCAAATTTGGTGGTAAGTTGGTGGTAAATCCACGTTGTTCCAGTATCGAACACCACGATTTCAAACGAAGCAAAGCCAATTTTTACGTTTTACTGCTCAATCGGCTTCATCGTGGGGACAGGTCAAGGAAGGCTCACAAATGGCTTTATTTCCCTTTGTAAGCCTATCCATGCGGCTTCCTTTTTCCTGCTCCCGTACATCACCCTACGCAACTCTCCACAACTTACCGGCAATTTGGTGTAAAAGTGGTGTAGTGGTTGGTGTAGTAGATTTCAGACCGAAATGCCCAGTTTGCCGTTCAGATTTGCAAAGGAATGGGCTTTGGCTTCCTTGGTGGCTTCCGCGTAAATCTCCATCGTGGTGCTGATGTCCCGGTGTCCCATGATGTCCTGAATGATCTTCAGGTTGGTCTCATTTTCGCACAGCCGGGTGCAGAATGTGTGCCGGAGATTATGGCAGGAGAAAGGCGGCAGCAGCTGCGGTTCCCGCTTTTCCTTTTCGGCCTTTTCCAGCTCGGCTTCGTTGTAGGCCACACTGATGCGCTTGATGGCGCGGTTGACCGTCTGCGGATTCTGCGGCTGGCCGAAGCGGTTCAGGAATACGAAGTCCGAGATTCCGTCGATTTCATATTCGCATACCAGTTCCAGCTCCTGCTGGTTGGTGCGCTCCTGCTCCAGTGCCTTCCGCACTTCGGGCAAAATCGGAATTGCCCGCTTACCGGCGGCAGTCTTGGGGGTGGACATGGTGAAATAGCAGCCACCGACCTCGTGGTCATGGTACACCAGATTGTGCTGGATGGTGATAAACCCACTCTCGAAGTCGATGTCACCCCAGCACAGGCCAACCGTTTCCGAGATGCGGCATCCGGTACCCAGCATGAAGGTGAACATCGGGAGCCAGTGCTGGAACTTCGGCGTTTTCTTGATGAAACTCAGGAATGCCTGCTGCTGGGGCAGGGTCAGAGCGTGGCGTTTGGGCGTTTCGTACTGGTGGGCGGCTTTAATGGCCGTCAGGACACCATCCGTGGGATTCACACGGATGTACTCATCGTCCACCGCCACCGCAAAGACCTGATGAAGAACATTCTGGATGGTTTCCAGCGTGTTCAGTGCCATTTTGCCGTTGCGGACGATGCTGTTATAATAGCTGCGGATATCCGACTTGCGAATGTCCTTGAGCTTCATCATGCCGATTTCATCCCGGACGAACCGATTGTACATATAAACGTAATTGGCGAAGGTATGCTCTTTCAAGCCCACCTTGTTTTTTCGCCACAGTTCAAACAGGTCGTTCAGGGTCAGGCTGCACTCCGGGATGCGGATGCCATCTGCCAAGTCGTGCTGGATCTTCTCTTCCTTTTCGCGCAGCCCCTCCAAGGTTGCATCATAGATGGTATGGCGTTTTCCGTTTTTTGCAGTCCAACGGTACATATACAGCCCGTCGCTCTTGCGGTAGACCTCGCCATCCTTCAAAACACGGCCTTTATTATCTTTACGTCTTTGCATATAAACTCTCCTTTTCATGCACAGAATGTTGAAAAGGAGCCTTACGCCATGAGTATACCATGACGCAAGACTCCCTGCAACATCAAACGGTCAATTTTTGAACCGCATCAGATCGAGAATGCCTTGTCCAGATATTCGTCCAGCTTACGGCGTTTGATCAGCCGTTTGGTTCCGTTCCAAAGGACGAACTTGCATTCATCGCTATCGGTCATTGACCGCAGTTTATTGATACCGATCCCAGAGTAAGCCGCTGCTTCCTCCAAGGTCAGATTACTCTTTTGCCAAATCGGAACTTCCTTCACTTGCACCTCCAATTCCTTGTAACCGGGTGCCGGGGCAGAAAGTGCCAGCTTTCTGCTCCGAACTCTCCCGATGAGGTTCAGATTTCCGAGTGCCCCTCCTGTGTGCGGGGTTGTGCCGCTGGTTTGTTTTGTGCCTGTTCTGCCTGCAAGCGGTTCAGCAGTTGCAGAACGGAATCTCGTGCTTTCTCCTTGACCTGCTCCTTGCCTTTCTGCCGGACTTCCGGCTTTAGGAGCTTCTCCTGCAAGCGGGCAGCGGTGGTCTGCATGGTCTTGAGGAACTTGTCCAGCACGGTGTCCAAACGGTGGGCGGCGTATTCTCTCGTGGTCTGCGGAGCCTTACGTTCCGGGGACAGCACCCACTTCTTCGTGTCCTCGATCATCCGCATATCTTCCTTCCGGGTCTCGGTGCGCACCACGTCCGTCACGACCTCCACCGCCTTGTCGTAAGCCGCAGCCGAAACATCCTCCAGCAGGGTCTCCATGTCCGAAACTTTCAGGGTCAACTCATCCAGCTTGCTCTGCTGAGCGGCAAGCCGCTCCTTCTGCTTGACAAGGATGAAGTCCTGTTTTTCCAGATATTTGCGGTTGCCGTATTCCGCTTCTTCCTCCAATTCCAGCCCGTGCCGCTTTGCAATCTCAAACAGCATTTTCCGACAGGCTGTATCAAAGGAGATTTTGCGGTTGTTGCGGCGGCTGAGGGGCTTGTCCGGGTCGGGCAGCTCGAAGCCCAGTGCTTCCAATGCCTTTTCCTGCTGGGGTGCGATCTCGCCATACCGGTTCTCGCAGTCGAATACATGACGCTCGTGGATATGAGGTGTGCTTTCGTCCAAATGCAGCGCCCAGTCCAACACATGAACGTGTTCACCAAACTTGGCCTTGAACTCCTCAATGAACTCGGTGACGATGTTCAGCAAGTCCTCTGCCGAGGCGTGTTCGTCCAGCGTTCCCAGCTGATAGATGGTTTCTTCCGGGCAGGTCTTGCGGCTGGACAACAGGTCGGGAATGGAGCGGTTGCGCTCCGTGTGCCGGATCTTGGCGTTGCGCCCGTTCTGACCTTCGATAAAGGCCGTGTACCGGCTCTCGTAGAATTGCCGTTCCACATCCGAGAAGGTCGCCGCCAGATCATCTGGGTCGGGCGGAGCGAGAGCCGAGCGGAAGCCGTGAAAGCAGTCCCAGTAGATGTTGCCCTTGGCTCGTTCAGGGTCGATGTGCTCACTGTTGGCAAGGTTGAAACTGCGGTCATTGTGCTTTGGGTTGTAGGTGCCGTGTGCTCCGGCTCGTCCGTTGTGTCGTGTCAGTTTCAGATAGACATCCCTCCGTTTCAACAGCTTGGCGGGGAGAACACAGCAGCGAAGCTGCTGAATCTGCCGCCGTTTTGCGCCAGATAATACCCAGTAGGATATGACGCACAGCATCATATCACTGGGGCAAAGGGCTGCACCCTCTGCACTCCTGCACCAGGCAAGCTGACAGGCAACGATTTGCGAATCCCTGCCCGCAGCTCGTCCGGCTTTTTCAGTGGGTCATTTTGACCCACTGATTTTGCCTGTTACCAAAATGGTAACAGGCAGATAGACGGTCTGATAACGGCCATCTCACCCTGATTCCCATTTTGGGGATTTGGGTGGATGCTGGCAAGTGCCGCTTTCCGGCACTTAACGCTATGGGGTTGGTTGGTGGTCGTTTTGACCACCAACCAAAGCCCCTTATATGGCGCGTTTTCGGTCAATCGCTGCGTACGTGCGTACAGAGAAAAAGCATCTGCCGCGTACGCACGTACGCAGCAAAACGCCCATATTCTCCTTTATGGGGGTCACGTCCGCCAGCCATTGGGGGTGAGGTCAGGCTGCACAAGGGCTTCGATACCGAAAAAGCCCCGGACACGTCGCCCGGACGAGTTGACGATGTTGTTGGTGGATTCCAGATTATACCTGCGCTGGTTGGCGATCAGCGCATCGCTGAACCCTCTGGCCTTGATCGCATTCAGGCTGTTCTCCTCACACCACATCCGGTAGACCTCATACAGCTCTTTCGAGCTGGTGCAGGCATCTGCCTTCAGGCGGATGTAGCCCTCGGATTCGAGGAAATCGAACACATTGTTGTTGTCCCGCTTCACCAGTTCCCGGTTGCGCTTGGCACGGTCACTCTCGGTGAACTGAAAGCCGTTCTTCACCAGCCGCTGCAAGCCCTCAAATGCCCACAGCAGGATGCCCTCGACCTCTGCCGCCATCTTCTCGGCAATGTCCGGGTCATCCACACGGGACAAGGGCTTGTCCTTGGTGGTCAGGATGAGCTGACGGCGATAGAAACCGTCCGAGCGGTCATACAATGCCTGCAAATCGCCATTGCTGAACGCCAGCAGGCGGGCGTACATCCAGCCCTGATAGCTCTGCTTGCCCTTGCGCTCCAAGTCCATCTGTCCCTGTGCGGTCACGATGGACTTGACATAGTTGGTTTGACGCAGGGCTTCCATCCGCATATCATCGTCCACGCAGAGCAGGGTGTGTTCAAGGTCTGCGCGGGCAAAGCGATTCTCCGAGATCTTGCCGATGCTGCCATCCTTCATGTTACAGCCGAACAGCCGGGACAGCACCACGCCGATCTGCGACTTACCCTCGCCGCCGCTGCCCTTAATGACCATCATGCGCTGCCCCTTGTTGCTGGGAATCAGGCAGTAGCCAATAAACTCTTGCACTGTGGGAATGTCCTCCGGGTAGAGCAGGTCGGACAGAAACCGCAGCCAGTGGGAGGGCTGCGGAGCTTTCGGGTCATACCTGACCGGGAGCCGGTTGCGGACGATCTCCGGCTTACCTTCCTGAAAGGTACCGTCCAGATACAGGGTGCCGTTTGCCAGCGCAATGCGGTCAGTGACAGGCGGGAAGTCCTCCACCTGTGCCGCCAGCTTCAGTACGTCCACGACATTGCTGACTCGTTTGGCGATATTTGCGCCGATATGGTCTCGCAGCATATCGAAAATTTCACAGCGCAGGTTCATGGTGTCCGTGACCCTGCCTTCCGGGGTGAAAAATGCGCCATTCGAGTAAAGCAGCTGGTGGGTGCTCAGAAAATCGTCACAAAACAGGGATTCGTTGAAGAAGCCTTTCTTGATCCATGCAGGGGTAAAATTACTCATAGGCATTCCATCCTTTCATTGGCGTTACGGAAAAACGATGTGCTCATTTTGAGTACATCGTTTTTCTCCGCAACTGGGAAATCAACGTCCTGCCGTTCTCCCCGCATGGATTTCCTGCCCCCTTCCGGCGGCGTTTTCCGGCTCTCCCATTTTGGGGTCATGGCCGAGTATCCCATGCAGACGGTCATGCGGTTTTCAAGGTGCAACAAGCAAAACGGCAACAAAAAAGCCGTCACAAAACAGACCAGCCCTGCCTTCGCTTTTTCTGGAAGGTCATGCTAGTCGGTTATGTAACGGCTGAAAGCCAAAATGTTCAGCCCCGCAGGGTCTGAACGAATATGTAAAAATATGTTATATTCAATTGTTGGGATAGATTACCACAAAAGTCGAGCCGTGTCAACAAAAAGTTTTGAAAACACGTCACTTTCGGCAGCTTGCAAGAAAAATCAATAAAAACTTTGGCAAAAAGAGAGAGGGCTGGACGCTGCCAGCCCTCTTGACTAGGATTGCAAACAAAAAGAGGTGCGTGTTACTGTTTTGTAGCACGCACCCCTGAGAGGCAGAAATTATTTTATCGGATATCTTTAGTCAATGCCGTCTGTGTTAAGATCGGACAGGTTCTTTCTTAAAAAGCGGTGCGTCTGAGCATCGTCACAAATGCGTGTCTCGTCATACTTACTATCCGACCAACTGGTATCCCCATTTGAACGAACAGTCAACTGTCCGTTGGAGATCATGTAGGTGTTCGTATTATACGAGTTATTGGACTCATAGTAAGTCGTTCGCTGAAACCCTTCGTTTTGCTCCAACAGTTTCTGTCGGACGTCTTTCGTCAATCTCATAGTATAAACCTCCTGACATATCATTGTTCGGCCTCTCATAATAGAGGATGAATTTTTCGCGTCTGACATTCTGCGATTGGAAACGCTCAAAACCTCGGATTGACGATATACAATATTGGTTATCGCACCATGGTTTCGAACCGTTTCTGCAAGCGTTCAAATGTTTCGTCATCCACGGGAAGGAGCACATGAAACTCCATCTTGCCCTTGTCGTTAATCTCCGAGTGGACGTCCAGCGGACCGGGCATCCCCTCGTCATACAACATCCGCAGGCACATACCCAGCTGACGGTCAGATTTTGCTAAAAGTTCGTGCATGGTTTTTACCTCCTACTTTATGCAACAGTTCTGATTCGCTGGTGCGGATCAACTAACGTTTCATTGATTGCCAACTGGATACCAAGGCGTTCTGCTTCTTCTGCCTTCGCAGCCGAGTGGTGCCAATTATCGGGCAGCCTTCTGATAAAAAGGGGAATCTGTTGGGTAACCGCATGCGTTTCGGAATCGTACACTTCCAACACGGGCTGTGTCGCATTGCTTAGATTGATGCTCACGCTCCCGACCACATCCTCGTCCGGAGCATTTTTCACCGTCTTTTTTAGCAAGGAAAGAATGTGGTCAATCTCATCCTTGTTCCTTGCACAGAGAACCAAAGCAACCAGCACCGTAACAGAGATACCGGCAACAGCCAAAAGCCCTTTGTGTTCCTTGACCCATTGCCTGAAATCTTTCATTCGCTGCTTCATGAAAAGAACCTCCTCAAAATAATTTGATATTCCGCCTATGGGAGTAAATCGCCGCGGCCACGGCGGGAACAGCGACGACTGCCGCCTGAGCTGCAAGGCTTCCCCAGTTGACGGATTCATACCACCGTTTGGCAGATGCTTCCTGTGCAGTCGGCTCCTTGTGGTCTGTTTCAGCAGGTGTTTCCTTCTGCGTTTCGGAGTGTTCAACATCTTCCGGACGATCTTCGCCAAGGGATTCAGAGTTTGTCGCAAGCTCCTCGATACGCGCCATCAGAATCGCATAGTCCTCAATGATTTCATCGCAGTTTACCGGGCAAAGGGTGCGTTGCTCTTTATGGTAAGCACAAATTGTTTCCGCAATAGCTGCAACTTGTTCGGCAGTCATAGCGTTTTCGGGTGATTCAAAAGACTGGATTTCATAGGAGAGTGCGCCGCCACAACACACGAAGATCTTCTGATAGTCGTCTTGGACACGGGCTTTCTCGGTTGGAAGCAGGAGCATCGTATGAAAGCTTGCCGGAAACTGATCTTGCAGGTATTCTCGCAGGAGAGCTTCCTTGATACTCATTTTGTCAGCAAGACTATAAGTGATCCTTCCTTCATCTTTTGTCAGTAATCCGCTCGGAGTGATCGTTATATCACCGTCCCAGTTTTTGACCTCTATAACAAACAGTCCATACGGCGTAATAACAATAGCATCGTACTCAGCCTGAACATCCTCGTCCTCCAACTGGACGTTATAGAGGATTCGGATATTCTTATCCAGAGAAAGCAGCTTCAGTGATTTCCGTGCCATTCGTTCACCACACATTCCTTTGATGTAGGTGCCGATGGTATAGCTGAGTTCCCGCATATTGGTTTCAAAGCGGCAATATGTATCGGTCTGCGCCAAACCGTACTCTTCGGCCAGCGTTTTGAAGTGTAGCATGATGTCCTTATCACGGAGATTTTCGGCGGGGGTCTTTTCAAAAACGCCCCTTGCCATTGCGGCTTGCAGTTCTTTCAGGCGGTCGATCACCTCTTGATTGGTGTAGAGCCGGTAAGGACTCGTACCAAGACCCTTTAGCTGTTTTTTTATTTGGCTGACCCTGCTGTCATAAATGTTGTCGCCTTCCATACACACTCTCCTTGTATCATTTCCCAAGTGGTTTCTCTTGACAGCTACAATTATATCTGCTATTCTTGGGGCAGTCAATAGTATATATCCGTTATTAAGCAAGTATTATTTTTGATATATCGGAGGAAAATATAGTATGCATACAATTAAGCGCGGTGCAAAATGTCATGATATCATGGACAGGGTTGGCAATTATTGGAATCAAAACCTAAAACTTTGCCTTAAGAATAACGGTTATACGCAGGAAACTTTTGCGAAAGCTTATAAAAAGCAGTATGGTACGGGAAATCAAGCAGATGTTTACCGTTGGCTCAATGTTGGAAATATGTCCGGATCAAGCGGAAAGAGAATCGGCTTACCTTCGTATGATACGATGAAACGGATTGCTGATTTTTTTCATGTTACAGTCGGTTATCTTACTGGTGAAACTGACTACGAAACATTTGAAATGGAGCGTGCATGCAAATATTTCGGAGTCTCCGAAAAAACCGGAAAAGTTCTTAAAAAAATAACAGGCTCCACTCACGACTGTATTGAATATGGCTATCAATCTGACAATTACAAACGCATTATTGATGCTTTTTTCAGATCAGAGCGATTTTCTGAATTCATCTATGATTTAAGGCAACTGGATGAATCATATAGTGAAGACGCACTTGTGTTTAAAAAACTGGAACTGTGCTATGGAAAAAAAGCATTAGATGAAGTTCGTCGTCTCCAATCTGACGAGATTGATTATAAACACGACCCCAATGCACCCAAACTGCCTGAACTTCAAATCGAAATATGGAATGCCATGGAGCATGCAGATGACAAATGTTATGAAAACAGCTTCAAAATAAAATTGGCACGTTATGAACTTCGAGAATCGTTTGAAAGACTTATTGATTCTCTGTATCCCAGATAAAAAAGGCAGGTACACCATGTTTCCACAGTGTACCTACCTTTTTCGTCTTTACGGGTTCGGTGTACCTACTACACCAATCCGTCTATTCACTTGTTACACCACACCGCTTTGTAAGGCCCCTTTTCAAGAAAACGTCCGAAAATTGGTGTAGTTGTGGTGTAGTACCGCAGATGTTGTTTGAAATTTGCTTAAGATTTCATCGTATCTACGTTTTAATTTTGCGTTTTACTGGTCGATGGGCTTCATCGTGGGGAACAGCAGCACATCGCGGATGGAGGCGCTGTCGGTGAGCAGCATCACCAGACGGTCCACGCCGAAGCCCAGACCGCCCGTGGGGGGCAGGCCATACTCCAGTGCGTTCACGTAGTCGTAGTCCACCTGTGCCTTGCAGTCGGGCTCGATGGCCTTGCGCTCGGCCACCTGACGCTCAAAGCGGCCCTTCTGGTCGATGGGGTCGTTCAGCTCGCTGAAGGCGTTGCCGTACTCGGTGCAGTCGATGAAATACTCAAAGCGCTCGGTGAAGGCGGGGTCGTCCGGCTTGCGCTTTGCCAGCGGGCTGATCTCCACGGGGTAATCGTAGATGAAGGTGGGCTGGATCAGCTTGTCCTCCACGAAGGCATCGAAGAACTCGGCCAGAATGGAACCCTTGGTGGGCACCTCGGGCAGCTCCACGTGGTGCTCCTTGGCGGCGGCGATGGCATCCTCGTCGGACTTCCAGTCGTTGAAGTCTACGCCGGAATACTTCTTCACGGCTTCCACCATGGTCAGGCGCTCCCAGTGGCCCATGTCGATCTGCTTGCCCTGATAGGGGATGACCATGCTGCCGCAGATCTTCTGGGCAAGGCGCTTGTACAGCTCCTCCACCAGATCCATCATGCCGTGGAAGTCGGTGAAGGCCTGATACAGCTCGATGCTGGTGAACTCCGGGTTGTGCTTGGGGTCCATGCCCTCGTTGCGGAAGATGCGGCCCACCTCGTACACGCGGTCCATACCGCCCACGATCAGACGCTTGAGGTACAGCTCGGTCTCGATGCGCAGCACCATATCCATGTTCAGGCTGTTGTGATGGGTGTAGAAGGGGCGGGCAGAGGCACCGATCTCGAAGGGGGTCAGGATGGGGGTGTCCACTTCGAGGAAGCCCTTCTCGTCCAGATAGGCGCGGATCTCCTTCAGGATCTGGCTGCGCTTCACGAAGGTGTCCTTCACCTCGGGGTTGGCGATCAGGTCCACGTAGCGCTGACGGTAACGCATCTCGGTGTCGGTCAGGCCGTGGAACTTCTCGGGCAGGGGACGCAGGCTCTTGGCCAGCAGGGTCAGCTCGGTGGCGCGCACGCTCAGTTCGCCGGTCTTGGTGCGGAACACCTCGCCCTTCACGCCGATGATATCGCCCACGTCCAGCTTCTTGAAGGCGGCGTAAGGCTCTTCGCCCAGCTCATCGCGGCGGACGTACAGCTGAATGTCGCCCTTATCGTCCCGCAGGTGGGCAAAGCTTGCCTTGCCCATTACGCGCTTGGACATCATACGGCCAGCCAGCGCCACAGTCTTGCCACTGTCGGTCTCGTTGGGCAGGTCGGCGAACTCGGCCTTCAGGTCGGCAGAGTAGGCATCCTGCGGGTACTTGGTCAGGGTGAAGGGGTCGTGGCCTGCAGCCTGCAGGTCGGCCAGCTTCTGGCGGCGCACCTGTACCTGCTCGCTCTCGGACAGGCCCTGCGCCGGGTTCTTCTTTTGTTCTTCCATGGTTTCTCCTATTCGTTTAGCCTGCTCAGCCTGCAGCATGGGTGATATTCAGCACGGTGTACTCCACGGTGTGGCCGGTGGGCAGCAGCACTTCAGCCTTGTCGCCCACAGCCTTGCCCAGCAGGGCGTGGCCCACGGGGCTTTCGTCGCTGATCTTGCCGTTCAGGGGGTCGGCTTCGGTACGGCCCACAATGTCGTACTCCTCGTTCTCGTCCTCGCCGGCCATGAGGATGGTGACGTGGGTGCCCACAGAGACATTGTCCACGCTCAGCTCGCTCTCATCAATGATGACGGCGTTCTTGATCATCTGCTCCAGTTCGGTGATGCGGTTCTCCACCAGACCCTGCGTATTCTTGGCCTCGTCATACTCGCTGTTCTCGGAAAGGTCGCCGTGGCTGCGTGCCTCCTTGATCTCTTCGGCCAGCTCCTTGCGGCGCACCGTTTTGAGGTATTCCAGTTCCTCCTGCATTGCCTTCAGACCGGCAGCGGACATCTTGATCTCTTGTGCCATTTGAGAATCTCTCCTTGTCTATTTGTTTTGCACAGCCGCAAAGCCGCACAATAATGCCATTTTGACTACATTATTATAATAGCAGGCGGCTGCTTTGTCAACAAAAAAGGCGGTGCTGGGGAGGAAAAAGGAAGTCCGGATGAGGAAAATTGTTACAGTTCAATCAGCTGGCGGGACAAATTCGATACGCAGTCGCGGGCTTCAATACGATTCTCAATAATGTGACGAATTTGAACAGAGATGGCATGGCGAAGTTCAACCGAATGTGGGAGTGGAAGCGTGACCTCCCGTAGGCGTTGACCAAGCGTATCAATCACGTCACGGGTAAACTGCTTTGTACGAATCTGGCGTTTGACGATATAAGAATTCAAAAGTCCAAGCAAAAGATATTCATCAAGAATATCCTTTTTTAGGACCCGAATCTTGATTAGACCGCCGCAGTACAGCATTTTTTGATCATATTCCGTAATGAGGCAAGACGTACCGACAAGATAAGTTCCATCTCGGACAATAAGAATATCTCCGGGCCGAACGTCTTCTTTTAGGGCATATTGTTCATAAATTTCTTCAGAAACGCCTTGTTTGGCATCGGCCTTGATTTCCCAATTGGAAAAATCGGATGTGCGAACAAAGGGGATAGAGCCAGTTCCGTAGGCCATCTTACCAATTTCATCGCCTGTAGCAAGTTCAATGACCTTGTCATTCAGTAGAGATTGAATGCTATAGCGGGTACAAGTGCCGTCCAGTTTTCTGAGGATATTTTCGACTGCAGGATCATAATATTTTGGAAGGTAGATACCGTTTGTTATAGCTGATGAATTTAACCGGAATGCGGAAAAAAAACCAAATTCAAGTGTTGTGGTATCTTGAACAAGCTCGTTAAGAACTTCATCGATAGGCTTTGAAAAGAAGGTATCAAAAGCCTGTGTTGTGCCGGATTCTAGAACACTTTCGATCAGGAGCGGCATTTGCTTGATGGCTGCTTTATAGCGGATGCGAGTATCAAGCGCCTGTTTCATCTTTTCAGAAAGTTCTTTTCTAAAAGTTATATCTTTTGGAATTGGCAGAATAATCTCACGATAGCGGCTGCCAAGAGTGTCGATGATATCGGCAGTAAACTGCATGTTTCGGATTTGACGCTGAACGAGAGGGCAGTTCAATGCCAAAAAGAGGATGAGAGGGTCAAGCAATTCAGAGGACACAACACGGAATTTCAGAATGTGGGATTGATAGATCATAGGAATATCCAACGGCGTAACAATGCAATTTGTGCCGATTAGATAGGTCCCATCTTTTACCATTAAGATATCTCCGGGCTGAACATCTTCCTTATAAGCATAGAAGTCATATATTTCCTGTGAAACCCCCTGTTTTGGAATAGTTTTGATTTCCCAATTGGAAATATCTGAAGTGCGTACAAAGGGGATGGAACCTGTACCGTAGGCCATTTTCCCAATTTCATGACCGGTCTGGGCACCGATGATGCCTGCATCAATTAGGTCGCCGAGGACTAAAAGATCATGCGTTTCTTTCAAGGAAAGGAGCTCTTGACGGAGAGCAGGATCGTAGTATTTGGGAATGAAAATCTGATTCTTGATATCCTGAATGTTAATCTTATAGGTTAGCATGTTTTACCTCATTTCCAGGTAGCGGTCGGCAACCAGAGGGATTTCATCAAGAACAACTTTCTCACCGGTGCTGGTATAAGAATACGTTATATTGCCTCGACTGTCATGACCACACCACTTTACATCGCTCATAAAAATATCGTAGTTGTCACAACTGGAATAGGATTCGTTTTTCTTATATTTCTGACAGATTAGAACGCAGCATTTTGCATGGGTATGCGGCTGGAACAGGTCTTCAGGCAGGGTGACAATTGCATTGATTTTTGCCTGCAAACGGATATAGTTAACGACATATTGATATTTTGGCATTCCGAAAATACTTTCCAAGAGGACGATGCCCATTCGTCCACCGGGGCGAAGCATTTGAAAACAACGCTCAATAAACAAAAGCTGTGGAGGTTGCTTGTCGGCCAATGCACCTTTTTCAAATACTCCGCCCGGAACAGAATTCCACCGATGACCGAGGTCATATAATTCGAGGATTTCAGTAGAATCAATAGAAAGCTTTTTGCCAAAGGGAGGATTGGTGACAATTACATCAAAACTTTCAGGCTGAATATCTTCAAAGGTTTTAGCGCTCCAATTGTGGAAGCTTTCAAGGCTGTTTTCACAGTGAATGCCGCCGCGTCCGTCGCCAAGGATGGCGAGATAAGCTTTTGCAACTTTGCTTAAGAAGCTGTCCTTATCAATGCCGCGAAGATTTTTGATTGCGATTCGTTGCTTTTCAGCTTCGATCTCGGACTCTGGCCAACCGAGATCGGCAGCTTTTTCTTCAAGCTTATTCCAGACATAACGCAGAGATTCTACCAGAAATCCGCCGCTACCGCATGCAGGGTCTAAAATGCGCTCGTCAATGCCAGGATCAATCATGCGGATGACCATATTTACGACATTGCGTGGAGTGAAAAACTGTCCCTGCGCACCTTTTAGAGAAGGACCGATGAAAATTTCAAAAGCGTCACCAACAGCATCACGGGAACTATCTTTCAAGCTGTAAAGTTGAAGTTCACCGACAATGTATTTGACAGAACGGGAATCCAGAAGGATGGAATCAGAGACCTCAATCACATCGTTGTACTGATGCTTGACCCGATCAAACAGAGTGAGAATGCGATTGTAAATATCCTCCTCACTTTCGTTTACACCGGCACGGAATTTAACGGTATCATCTGGCTTGGTAAAACGTTCGTCATAGATTTTGCAGAAGATAAGGTTGATCAGCTGCGAAGCGAAGACTTCATCGCGTGTGATGCCGATGGCATTGGCGGCAAGATAATTACGGATTGCACGGAATGTTGGTTTGAGATTTTCGGCCTTGCGCAAATCTTTGCGCTTGAACATACCAATATCTTCCAGACGTTCGCCGTAGCGTGGGATATTTGGAATTTCGCGGAACTGAATTTCGTTGTCTTTGATTACTTTATGAAGATATAACCGCTCTTCACCATTGAACCACACACCGAGACTAGCATTGGAAAAACGAAGATAGTCCTCCAGCTGATCGCGGCCATCTTTCCGATTCTTCTTTTTGCACTCAACAATAATATAGATGGATTTCTCGTCGTGGACGGAGCTGTTGAAAACAGCGATATCGACGGGATATTCTTTTCGTCGGTCAGAAGGCCGCGCCTTTACACGATATTGGGGACGTGTGTGAATGAATTCTTTAGGGTAACCATAGTCATCTACCAGAATCTTAGAAAAGGGCTGAACTGCTTCCAATTCTTCTGGGGTTTCTTTAACAGGCAGTCCGGAAATATAGTCGGTGAAGTACCCTTCTTTTATATTGTTGGTTGGCATTCGTAGCTCCTCCAGAAAATATGTTCGGCAGTTAGATGCCGGATAATATTCAAAAAGTATAATAAACCATTGTTATATTAGCACAATTTATCTGTAAATGAAATATGGATTAATACTAAAAGTATATTGGCGGCTTAACAGAGCATGGAAAAAACAAAAAAGCCCCGCTGACAGAGGGAAAAGTGTCAACGGGGCTTCGGAAATGTCTTGTTCAGTTCATGCGCGGGAGGGGTCAGTCGTCAGCGGCTTCGTCCAGATTGCCCAGCTTCTTGGCCTGCTCCACAACGGCAGGCACCAGCATCTCGGGCAGAACCTCGTAGCGGGCAAACTCGGTGGTGAACCAGCCGCGGCCCTGCGTGGTCTGCCGGATGAAGGTGGTAAAGTTTGCAAGCTCTGCCAGCGGCACTTCAGCGATGATGGTCTGCAGGCCGTCCTCGTCCGGCTCCATGCCCAGCACGCGGCCGCGGCGCTTGGTCACATCGCCCATGATATCGCCGGTGTTGTCGTTCGGCACATGAGCCTTCAGGGTGTGGATGGGTTCCAGAATGACCGGGCCGGCCTCCGGCATAGCGGCCTTGTAAGCCAGCTTTGCGGCCATAATAAAGGCCATCTCGGAGCTGTCCACCGGGTGGTAGCTGCCGTCCAGCAGGGTGGCTTTCAGGCCCACCACGGGGTAGCCTGCCAGTACGCCCTTTTCGGCGGCAAGGCGCACGCCCTTTTCAACAGCCGGGAAGAAGTTCTTGGGCACGCTGCCGCCGAACACCTTCTCCTCAAACACGACCTGTTCGCTGTCGCAGGGCTCGAAGTTGATGATAACATCACCGAACTGGCCGTGACCGCCGGTCTGCTTCTTATGACGGCCCTGCTTCTGGCAGGCCTTGCGGATGGACTCGCGGTAGGCGATGCGGGGTGCTTCCAGCCCGATCTCCACGCCGAACTTGTTCTTGAGCTTGGCCTTCACCACGTCCAGATGCTGCTCGCCCAGACCGCCGATCACCTGCTGATGGGTCTCGGCGTTGTTCTCGTAGCTCAGGGTGGGGTCTTCTTCCATCAGGCGGGCCAGCGCGCTGCTGATCTTGCCCTCGTCGCCCTTCTTGGCCACAGTGACGGCCATGAACAGGCTGGGCTTGGGGAACACGGGGGCGGGCAGCTTGACCACGCGCTCAGCGTCGCACAGGGTGTCGCCGGTCTTGGCGCTCACCAGCTTTGCCACTGCGCCGATGTCACCGGCAATGATGCCGTCGGAGTCCACCTGCTTTTTGCCAATGACGGTGAGGGGCTTGGAGATCTTCTCCACATCGCCGGTGCGGGCGTTGGTGAGGGGTTCGCCTGCAGTCACCTTGCCGCTGACCACGCGCAGGTAGCTCAGCTTGCCCACGAACGGGTCGGCCACGGTCTTGAACACGTAGGCGGCGGTAGGCTCTGCTTCGGTGCAGTGCAGCTCCACCGGCTCACCGGCGGCATCCTCGGCCAGCACAGCAGCGTCATGCTCCGGGCTGGGCAGGAGCTTGTGCATGTTGAACAGCAGCATATCCAGTGCCTGCTGGTTCACGGCGCTGCCGCAGAACACGGGGGTGATCAGGCCGTCCTTGACGCCCTTGCGCATGCCTTCCACGATCTCCTCGGTGGTGAAGGCTTCGCCGCCGAAGAACTTTTCCATCAGCTCATCGTCGGTCTCGGCAATGGCTTCGCTCATGGCCTCGATCAGGCCCTGAAAACGGTGGCCGATGTCTGGCAGGTCCACCTGGATCTGCTTGCCGCCCTCGTACTTGAAAGCCTTCTGGCTGAACAGGTTGATGTACACGGGGGTGCCGTCGTCCAGCTTGGCGGGCACCACACAGGGGCAGATGGTGGAGCCGAACTTGATCTTCATATCCTCAAGGATCTTGAAGTAGTTGGCATTCTCCAGATCGCACTTGGAGACGAACACCATGGTAGCCTTGCCATTCTTGCGGGCCAGCTGGAACGCCTTTTCCGCACCCACAGTCACGCCGCTGCGGCCGGACACCACCACCAGTACGCTCTCGGCGGCACGGATACCCTCGTACTCACCGGCCTCGAAGTCGAACAGGCCCGGCGCATCGATCAGGTTGTACTTGATGCCCTCGTACTCCACCGGCACTACAGATGCCGACAGGCTGGCCTTGCGCTTTGCTTCCTCGGGGTCAAAGTCCGAAACAGTAGTGCCGTCCTCAACACGGCCCATACGCTCGGCAGCGCCCGAAAAATAGACCAGCGCCTCGGTGAGCGTGGTCTTGCCGCTGCCGGCATGACCGGCAATCAGGATATTGCGGATGTTGTTGCTTGCGTATTTCATATCGGTTTTTCCCTCATTTCCGCCGCACGGAGCATTCTCTCCGCTTTTGTGGCATATTTTACAAAGATAATACCACACTTAAAATGATTTTTAAATATTTCGTTTGAAAATTCTGACGAATCAAGCGCCAAACTTCGGGGCAAGGTTTTGTGCAAGTTGCACGGCAGTGCCAAAGTTTATTGTAAAACCCACAGCGATACGCTATAATAAAAGGCAGAATACAGGCACAAGGAGCATACCAAAATGAAACGTACCGATTACATCAACTGGGATGAATATTTCATGGGCATTGCGCTGCTCACGGCCATGCGCTCCAAGGACCCCAACAGTCAGGTGGGCGCGTGCATCGTCAGCTCGGAAAACAAAATTCTGTCCTTGGGCTACAACGGTATGCCCATTGGCTGCAGCGACGACGAGATGCCCTGGGAGCGGGAGGGCGCACCGCTGGACACCAAGTATATGTACGTGTGCCACGCCGAGCTGAACGCCATCCTCAACAGCGCCCACAATAACCTGAAAGGTGCGCGGGTGTACGTGACGCTGTTCCCCTGCAACGAGTGCACCAAGGCCATCATCCAGTCGGGCATTGCCGAGGTGGTGTACTACGGCGACAAGTACCACGACAGCGATTCAAGCGTGGCGGCGCGGTTCATGTTCAAAAAGGCCGGCGTGAAGCTGACTGCCTATCAGTCCACCGGACGGAAGGCAGAGCTGGAACTGTAACGCCCTTTCCCTCTTGACCTTGCCGGGGCAACGTACTATAATAGGATCATAGTTCGCATAAATATTCATAAATATTTGCATAGAGAGGGAAATATACAATGAGTTTGAAGAACCGCAGCTTTTTGAAGCTATTGGACTACACCCCTGCCGAGATCGAAGAACTGCTGGACCTTGCCGCAGACCTGAAGGCAAAAAAGAAGGCCGGCATCCGCCACAATGACCAGCTGGCAGGCAAGAATATCGCCCTGATCTTTGAAAAGACCTCCACCCGCACCCGTTGCAGCTTCGAGGTCGCTGCCCACGATTTGGGCATGGAAGTGACCTACCTTGACCCGTCCGGCAGCCAGATCGGCAAGAAGGAGTCCATCGCCGACACTGCCCGTGTGCTGGGCCGCATGTTCGACGGCATCGAGTACCGCGGCTACGGCCAGCAGATCGTGGAAGACCTTGCCCACTACGCCGGTGTGCCGGTGTGGAACGGCCTGACCAATGAGTTCCATCCCACCCAGATCCTGGCCGACTTCCTCACCATCCGGGAGCACTTTGGCCACCTGAAGGGCATCAACTTCGTTTACTTCGGCGATGCCCGCTACAACATGGGCAACAGCCTGATGGTGGGCTGCGCCAAGATGGGCCTGAACTTCACCGCCTGTGCACCCAAGAAGTACCAGCCGGACGCTGCCCTCGTGGCCGAGTGCCAGAAGATCGCTGCCGAGACCGGTGCCACCCTCACCTTTGAGGAGGACCCCGCCAAGGCCGCCAAGGGTGCCGACGTGCTGTACACCGATGTGTGGGTGTCCATGGGTGAGCCGGTGGAGGTGTGGGCTGAGCGCATCAACGACCTTGCCGCCTACCAGATCAACCAGCAGCTGATGGACATTGCAGGCCCGCACGCTGTGTTCATGCACTGCCTGCCCGCCTTCCACGACCACAAGACCACCGTGGGCAAGGAGATGGGCGAGCGCTTTGGCCGCGATGCCATGGAAGTGACCGATGAAGTGTTTGAAGGCCCCCAGAGCATCGTGTTTGACGAAGCCGAGAACCGGATGCACACCATCAAGGCCGTGATGGCTGCGACCCTTGGCTATGTAAAATAACGGATCACAAATAAAAAAGGGAGGCTGCGTTTGCAGTCTCCCTTTTGCTTTGCCTGTTAGGCTTCCTTCAGCTTCAGCACGCCAGCCTGTACCAGACGCTTGCGCAGCAGTGCACCCACGATGCAGCTCACCACGATCTTGGCGAGGTCCAGCGCAATGAACGGGTACACGCACACCGAAAGCGCATAGCCCAGCTCGCACTGCATCTGGAACACGAACCATGCGGTGCCCAGCACGTAGCAGGCGGCATCGCCCAACACAAGGCCGATGCCGGAAATCACCGGCTGGCCCTTGCTCTTTTCGATGAACAGACCGCCGATGAAGGCCAGCAGCAGGTAGCCCACCAGATAGCCGCCGGTGGGGCCTGCCAGCTTGGCAATGCCCGCGCCGTAGCCGGAGAACACCGGCACGCCCACAAGGCCGATGAGCAGGTACACCGCCACGCTCAGGGTGCCGAACTTGGGCCCCAGCAGCCATGCGGTCAGGCAGATGACAAAGTTTGACAGCGAAATGGGAATGGCCCCGATGGGCACGCTCAGCGGGCCAAGCACGCACAGCGCGGCGGCCATCAGCGCAGTGACAGCCATCTGATAGGTGGTCAGTTTTTTGTTTTTCATAGAATAGAATTCCCCTCTGTTAAAAATTTACAAGGCATCTGTGCCCGAGTATAACGCGGCAGAGGGAAGACGGTCAACAATGAAGTTGCAGCAGGGTTTACAATAGGGCGTGTTGTAATGCGTCGTAGAATATGGTAAGATGATAATAAAAAAGATTGACCGCCCTGCTTCCAAACTGTGCGGTCAATCTTTTTGACAAACGGGATGGAAAGCTGACCCTTGCAGTCAGCGCCCCTTCTATGTTTAGAATACCGCATCAGCGTTATTTATCAAGGAGGTTCCCCATGGGTGGAGGACATGTTTCGCGGCCGGACTTCGGGATGCCGCAGCCGGACCCGGCCTACCCACTGACCGAGTTCTACCTGCTTTTGCAGCACGCACTGGACAAAGCGGGCCGCTTTGCGCTGCCTGCGCTGTATGCCCGCGTGCAGGCACCGGCCCGGCACATCTATCTGGACGAGGCGCGGGAATATTTGAGCCTTTCGCCTACCGGGCGGGAGGGGGATATCCGCCTGCTGGCCGAGGGCAGTCTGCAGCTGCTGTACAGCACCCTGCACGTCCAGCCGGACGGCACGCCTGCAGCCCTGCTGCTCACCGAGGAGTGCACCCGCGCCACGGTGGCGGTGCAGCTGCTGCCGCCCTTTGTGTGGGAGGACCCGCTGCCGCCGCTGCCGGACACCCCTGCGGCGCTGACGCTGCAGCTGACCATGCAGGATGTAATGCAGGCCGATACCGACCCGGCAGCGCTGGGCAGAAAGCTGGCTGGCACAGCGGCGAACAAGCGCTGGCTGCACCATCCGAAGGCCGAGACCTTCCTTGCAGAGCGGGTGGCCCTGCTGCAGAGAGTATATAAAAGGTGATTTTCATAAATTTTTCCAGCAATGCAATCTTCGGGGGCGTTCAGCCGTGTATAGGGTGAATGTCCCCCGTGGAATACGAATTCCACCAGCCCTGTACAGGCGGTAAAGGAGAGCTTGAAACTATGGGACAGCTGACCAGAAACGAAGTATTTACGCTGGCAGTGCAGAAATACAGCGATGCTGTTTACCGCGCTGCCATACACAATAGCCGATGCACAGCCGATGCCGAGGATGTGGTGCAGGATGTCTACGAGAAGCTCCTGCATTATAATGGTACGTTTGAGAGTGAGGAGCACCTCAAGGCGTGGCTGCTGCGGGTGGCCATCAACCGCTGCCGGGATCTGACCCGCGCAGCCCATCAGAAGGACACCGAGCTGGACGAGAACCTGCCCGCGCCCGATGCGTTTGAGGACGGCAGTGTGCTGGACGCAGTGCGCGCCCTGCCGGAAAACTACCGCAATGCCATCTATCTGCATTACTACGAGGGGTACACGGCTGCGGAGATCGGCCGGATGATGGGCGCACCATCCAACACGGTGCTGAGCTGGCTGCGGCGTGCCCGGGCGCAGTTACATACGATGCTGAAGGAGGAGATCGAAGATGAGGTGGTATGAGTATAAGATGGAGACGGATGACCTCTACGCCCCGGACGATCTGAAGGCAAAGCTGCTGGCCATGACCGACCAGCTGACCGAAGAAGAAAAGGCCCAGCCCATGATGAAGACCGCCGCACCGGTACTGGCCCAGTCCGCCCCGGTGCAGCCGAAGAAGAAACTGATCCGCTTCCCCGCAAAGCGGGTGGGCGCACTGGCGGCCTGCCTTGCTGTGTGCGTGGTAGGCTATGGTGCTTTTGCCACCGGACAAATCGGCCTTGGCGCAAAGAGCAGCAGCCCGGCGGTCTATTATTCTGCGGACAGCACTGCGGCGGTGATGGCGGCAGGCGGCGCGGACCGCGCCGCTGTGGACAGCCCCATGGCAGCCGATTACAGTCTGAACACCCTGTCGCTGGAAAGCGGCGCAGACAACGGCACCGCTGTTTATTCGGAGAACGACGCGGCAGCAGCGGCCCACAGCACCGACCACGCAAAGATCATCTACACCGCGAACCTCAGCCTGGAAAGCAAGGACTACGACGCAGCCCGCGCTGCTCTGGATGCTGCCCTTGCTGAAGCGGGCGGCTATCTGGAATCCAGCAGTGAATACTCGGATGCCGGTGACAGCCGCAGTGTCAGCCTGACCTACCGGGTGCCGCAGCAGAACTACGAGACCTTTCTTGCCGCCGTGGCCGAAGCAGGCAACGTGACCTACAAAAACCAGCAGGCCGACGACGTGACCGCCCAGTACATGGACGTGGAGACCCGGCTTGAGAATCTCAAGAACCAGCGAACCCGCCTGCAGCAGCTGCAGCAGCAGGCCGACAACCTCTCCGACCTGCTTGAGATCGAGTCCAGCCTGACGGATGTGCAGAGCCAGATCGAGAGCTGGCAGAGCCAGATGGACTGGTACAACGATCAGGTGGAAGAGTGCACCGTGTGCGTGAGCCTGAGCGAGGTGAGCACCTACTCGCCGCCCAGCGAGGGCTTCGGCAGCCGCTTTGTCAGCGCCCTTTCCGCTGGCTGGCAGAACTTTGTGGATGGCCTGCAGCAGGTCATCGTTGCCCTTGCCGGTGCATGGCCGGTGGTGGTGATCGCAGCCGCCGCCTGCGCAGGGTTTGTGGTTTGGAAAAAGAAGAAAAAATAAATCAAAAAAATACTTGACATCCGCCCGCCCTTGTGGTATTATACTTGAGCAGTCAGCGAGAACCGCTGAGAGCACAAAGTAAATATCGCGGGGTGGAGCAGTCTGGTAGCTCGTCGGGCTCATAACCCGAAGGTCGTTGGTTCAAATCCGGCCCCCGCAACCACCAAGCGTTCTGAGATATCTCAGAACGCTTTTTTGTTGTCTGTATCCGATACGAAGAAGGGGCTGCTGCACATCGTTTTAGCCGAAAGTGCAGCAGCCCCTCTTACTGTATCAAAAATTTACACCTACTCGCCGTTGAAATGGTAGCTGCCCACAAGGCCCGCCAGATGGAAGGCCTTGCTGGGGGCTGCGCTCGTTCAATGATGGCGGCAAAATCGTACTGCGCAGCGGTGCTTCTTCTATATTTACCATTTACAACCTGCCGTCCTCCACGGCACGGGCGTGCTCGGCGAGAGCAAGGGTCTTTAGTGTTTGGATCTCGGGCCGGGTGTCGCCCCGGCGGGTGAACAGGCAGGTGGGCATGGGCGGGAAGGGGAACATGAGGGCATGGAACCACTCTCTCGGGGAGCCATGCCCCCGCACCGGACTGAAGAACAGGCACTTGCCTGCCAGCATCCGAACATACTCCTTCTCGAAGCTGGGCACCATCAGCCAGCGCATAGGCACTTCCTCCATGCAGCGGCGAACGATGGAGACAAAAACGGCATCGCAGCTCTCAAAGCAGACGGTCTGCCCGGTGAGCTGCGGCGGTGTGAGGAAGCTTTCGGCACTGAGGGGGTTGTTGGGGCTTGCCAGCAGGTAGCACCGGGTATCGAACAGGCTCATCACGTCCACGGCACTGCCCACCGGCTCAGCAAGCAGCTGCACCAGCGCATCCACGCCGCTTTGCAGTACTTCCTCCGGCGGGCGGAAGGTGGAGTCGGTGACGACTTCCAGATCGCAGTCCGGCAGCTCCCGGCTCAGAGCCAGCAGCAGGTCGTGATAGAGCGGGTCGCGTGCGGCCATGGTGGCGGGTACCTGCAGCACCAGCTTTTCCCGCTGGCGCTGCCCGGCCGCAAGAGCAGCCTGAAAAGCCTCGTAGCCTTTGCGGGTGCTCTGGGCAAACTCGGCAAACAGCTGGCCGGCCTGCGTTGGCTCCACCCGGCAGGTGGTGCGCACGAACAGCGGGGTGCCAAGCTCCTCCTCCAACGTGCGGATCTGGTAGCTCAGCGTGGGCTGGGTGAGGAACAGCTGCCGTGCGGCGACAGAAAAGTTCAGTGTTTCGTACAGCGCCAGAAAGCAGCGCAGCTGGCGGTCGGTCACAGCAGAAGCCTCCCTTCGGGCAAAAGTGATACGCCAATTGTAACAGCGGGCCGGGAAAAGGTCAAGATAACTGATAGAAAAACTGAATAACTGCAAACGGGAAAATTGAATTTCTCTTTTGGTAAAGATTTAATTATAATGAATATCGTCAAAAAAACATCAAACTGTGTCCTGTGCAGCAAAATGTTTTGAGAAAAGAAGACAAGAAGAGAAAAGAAAGGATTCCGCACTATGAACAAGATCTCGCGCAGAAACTTCATCCGTGCATCGGCTCTCAGCGCTCTGGGCGCTGCCGCTGCAGGCGCACTGTCCGGCTGCTCCAACAGCGCAAGCAGTGCTGTTGCTTCCTCTGCAGCAGGCAGTGCCGCTGCTTCCGAAGCACCGGCTGCTGCCGCTTCCACCATTACCTGGGACGACATCTTTGCCACCAGCTACTGCCAGTCCAACCGCGGCTCCAACCCGGATGCCAAGGCTCCCGAAACTCCTGAGGAGTACATCGAGCAGAAGGGCAACGGCGACATCATGGGTTCCATGATGGTGGGCATGGTCGATCCTCTGAACATTCCGGAAGAGCAGTTCATGAACAACAAGCCCGCATGGCTGGGCGACGAGCCGCAGCTGGCCGATAAGGTGGAGTACACCAAGGACTGCGAGGTCCTGGTCATCGGTGCTGGTCAGGCTGGTACTGCCGCTGCCCTGCGCTGTGCAGAAGAGGGTCTGGACACCATCTGCTGCGAGGTGCAGACCTGGGAAGAGTACGACAACTACGCCTGCGACCTGACCACCTACAACTCCAAGTTCTTCCTGGACAAGGGTGCCGAGAAGTACGACCCCATGGACATCTTCACCGAGTACATGGTCAAGGCTCTGGGCCACGCAAACCAGAAGATCGTCAAGGATTACGCCACCCGTTCCGGCGAAGCTCTGGACTGGATGCTGGCTGAGCTGGATCCCGACTATGTTGCAAAGTACGCTCACGCTGTGAACTACAAGGGCAACAAGCACTTTCAGAACCCCTGCAGCCACAGCTACTACTACGTTGGCATGACCCAGTGGCGTGATACCGGCACCGAGACCAACACCAACAACAACATGTGGCCGTATACCGTGCGACTGCTGCAGCAGAAGGCTGTGGAGAAGGGCTGTGAGTACATCTACGGCGCTCAGGGCCTGACCCTCGTACACGACAATGGCAAGGTCACCGGTGCCATCTTCACCGATATCGACGGCAAGTACTTCCAGGTCAACGCCGACGCTGTCATCGTGGCAGCAGGCGACTTTGGAGGCAACCCGGACATGCGTCTGGACCTGTGCGATACCCTGCGCAATCTGGCATGGTCTTACGGCAAGGACCGCACCGATGTGAACAACGTTTCTTCCATGGGCCGTGATGGCTCCGGCATCCGTATGATGATGTGGGCAGGCGCTACCATGGAGGCAGGCCCCCGTGCAGGTCAGGCAGCCGGCATCAACAGCCGTCCGTCCTTCCCCTTCGGCGGCATCTGGCCCATCTTTGGCAACGACGGCAAGCGTTTCTTCAATGAGACCATCACCCGCCACGGCTCCGTGGGCTATCTGGATATGATGCCGGAAGGCCAGAAGATGGTCTGCGTCACCGACTCCAACTGGGATGCTTACTGCGAGTATCAGGCCTACGACCATCAGGCCATGGATCGCAGCAACGAGTACATGCTGGAGAAGGTCCGCAAGGATATGGCCAACTACAAGACCGGCCCCGACGGCTTCTCCGTGCAGGCATTTGCCCGCTACGGCAACGACCCCACCACCCTGTATGCTGCCGACACTCTGGAAGAGCTGGCCGACATCATGGGCTATGAGGGTGACGCAAAGCAGGGCTTCCTGGACGAAGTGAAGCACTGGAACGAGATGTGCGATGCCGGTTACGACTCCGACTGGGGCGCAGACGCATCCATGATGCACTTCAAGATCCAGGATCCTCCCTTCTTCGCAGCTTCTGCCGTTACCGGCGGCAACCCCTCCGGCGGCCTGTGCCAGCATGCTGCTGTCTGCACTGACGGTGAGTACCGCGTTCTGACCGGTGCCAAGGCACCCATCCCCGGCCTGTACGCTGTCGGCAACTGCTGCGGCCAGCGCTACGGTGTGCAGTACCACACCCCCACCGCAGGCAACAGCTGTGGCAGTGCATTCGTGACCGGTTACCTGGCTGCTGAGTATGTCAAGAACGATCTGGACAACGGCATTGGCGGCGAGAACTCTGCCGAGGAGCGTACCACCAACGGCAAATACTATGCCGGTACCTACACCTCCTCCAAGAACTCCAGCTACAGCACCGTCACCGTTACCATGACCTTCAGCGAGGATGCCATCACCGACTGCAAGATCACCTCTTCCGGCAACGAGGACCTGATGAAGGACGACCTGCGCTCCAGCATGGCAGCTGCCGTTGTGGAGAGCCAGGGCGATACCAGCGTGGATGCCATCACCTCTTCCACTCTGAGCTTCTCTGTCAAGGCTGTGCAGGAGGCTGTGGCCGACTGCATCGCACAGGCAAAGGCATAATTTCTCTTGCCAAACGGGCTGCTGTCCGATAGAATAAAGCTGTCGGTACCGCAAGCCCATCCTAAACGGTTTTTTCTTTCTTCTCGGTGCCGCGCCGGGGCAGGGCAAACCTCTGCTTCCGGTGCGGCATTGCTGTTGACGGAGGTCATATAATTATGGAAACTACCCCGCTTCACCCGGTGGTGATGAAGCTGAATTTCCCCTTCATCACCCGGAAGCCGTCCTTCAACGGACGCACCCTGATCGAGGGCCGCAACACCGAAATGCTGCATGAATATGTGCTGGCCATGGCGCTGGAGCTTAGGGCCAACGCTGCTGACTTTGCCGACTGCGAGGTGCAGGCCATCCGTCTGGGCGGTGGCTCGGCTTCCATTACCAACGGCAGCGATATCGACCACCTGCTGCGGCTCATCCGCAACTGTTACCATGTGGCCGAGAACGCGCCTGTCACCATGCGCACCTGCCCGGCGGACATCAACGGCGCGAACATGCCGTTCTACAACCGCTCCCACATCACCCGGTACGATCTGGAGCTGTACTCGCTGGAACCGCTGGATTTCTGCACGCTGGATACCCTCAACTATACCCAGCAGATGCCCTACATCACCCACGGCTTCCTGCGGGCGGACAGCCGCAACAGCATGGGCTTCATCCTGCTGTACGGCAAAAAGAACGTCTCCCGCTACGGCTTCCGTCACTCGGTGCTGGAGGTCACACGCCGCCCGGTGTGCCATGTCATCCTGCAGCGCTGCGCGGGCAGGGATATGCTGGACGATGCCGCTGCCGAGGCCCAGCTGGCCGAGGCGGATGAATTGTTGACGGCTGTGGGCTTTGTGCAGTATCTGCCGCGGCGCTGGGCAAAGCCCGGCTGCGAGGATAAATTCTGGCAGGGCGCTGCTGCCGGCATGGATGTGCTGGCCTTCGGCCTTTGCGCCTGCACAAAGCTGGACGGCATGGAGACCACCAACACCGGTGACCTGAGCGTTTATCTTGCCCACAGTGCGGATTATGAGCAGATCACTGTGTCCACCGTCCCGGCAGAAAAAACCGAATAACAGCTGCAAAGCACAGCTTTTCCCAGCCAATGGGAAGGGCTGTGCTTTTTGTTCCGATGGGTGGAAAGTTCTTCCGCTTTCTTGTGATCGTGAAGATTTTTGCCGGATTTTGTTTACGCACCCGGAAAAAGGTGGTATGATAAACTAGGTATAGTCGGGTGATATGGCAGCCGGAACGTCCTGCTGTGTGAGCGCCCTCAGGGGGGATTTGATGAAAAAATATCTCAAAGCGGTCGTGTCCGGGCTGTGCGCCGCGGCACTGGCCCTTGGCTGCGTGGGCTGCGGCAGCAGTGCCCAGAATGCAAAGACCACGCAGGTGACTAACATTACGGTGTGGACTTATTATAACGGCGACCAGCTGGAAAGCTTTACCGATCTTGTGGACAAGTTCAACGAGACCGTGGGTGCCGAGAAGGGCATCGTGGTGTCCACCGAGAGTCAGGGCAGCGTGAACGATCTGGAACAGAGCGTGATGGATGCTGCCGAAGGCAAGGTGGGTGCGCCCGCCATGCCCAACGTGTTCTCGGCTTATGCCGATACGGTCTATGCGCTGGATCAGATGGATATGGTGGTGGATCTTGCACCCTACCTGACCGATGACGAGAAGGCCCAGTTCATTGACGGCTACCTCTCTGAGGGCGACTTTGACGCCAACGGCAGCGTAAAGATCTTCCCGGTGGCAAAATCCACCGAAGTGATGCTCTTCAACGACACCGACTGGCAGCCCTTTGCCGAGGCCACCGGTGCCAGCTACGACGACCTTGCCACCGTGGAAGGTCTGGTAGACACCGCTGAAAAATACTACAACTGGACCGATGCCCAGACCGCTGCCCCGGACGACGGCAAGGCCCTGTTCGGCCGCGATGCTATGGCAAACTACATGCTGGTGGGCGCACAGCAGCTGGGCGGCACCATCTTTGAGGTGAAGAACGGCAAAATGACCGTCAACTTTGAGCACGATGCGGCCCGCAAGCTGTGGGATAACTACTACGTGCCCTTCGTCAAGGGCTGGTTTGCCGCCAGCGGCCGCTTCCGCAGTGACGATATCAAGGCCGGCAACGTTCTGGGCTATGTTGGCTCCTGTTCCAGCGCTACCTTCTTCCCCGCGCGGGTGACGAACGATGCCAACGAGAGCCACGATATCAGCATGAAGGCGCTGCCCAGCCCGGAGTTTGCAGACGGCGAAAAGGTTGCCGTGCAGCAGGGTGCCGGTATGGTGGTGACTGCTGGCAAGGAGGAAGAGATCGAAGCTTCGGTGGAGTTCCTCAAGTGGTTCGTCCAGCCGGAAAACAACATTGCCTTTGCGGTGGGCTCCGGCTATCTGCCTGTTACCAGGGAAGCCAACAGCATGGATACGATCACCTCCAGCGGCCTGACCCTGAACGACAGCATGGAGCAGATCCTGACCGCTGCCGTAGATACCGTGAACGGCAACCGCCTGTACACGCCCCACGCCTTTGCAGGCGGCAGCAGCGCCCGCAAGGTGCTGGAATACGGCCTGAGTGACCTTGCCGCTGCGGACCGCGAGACCGTGGAGCAGCGCATCGCCGAGGGTCAGAGCGCTGCGGACGCAGAAGCCGAGTTCCTGACCGACGATCACTTTGAGGCATGGTATCAGGATATCTGCAGCCAGCTCAAACGGTACGAGGGCTGAGCCGACGGAACACGCTGAGGAAGAGAGGTGATGGTGATGCTGTGCAGACAGAAGGATACGGATGCCGCCCGGCGTAAAAAAACGGGCAGGCCTATCTTCCGCACCATTTTTAGCGCCATGATGCTGGTGATGCAGGTAGAGGTGGTGCTGCTGGCAGTCAGCATTACCATTACCAATGTGGACGGCAGGCTGAACCAGAACGCCAAGGACATGCTCAACATGCAGGTGCGCAACCGCGTCAGCTACGTGCAGGACCTGATGCAGGATGCACAGAACCTGACCGATCTGTCGGAGCACATCAACAATACCGTTCTTGCCATGCAGGAAGAAGGCCAGCTCGATCTGGCCGAACTGAACACGAGCCGTGAGAAGAGCGACGCACTGCTCACGGCCATTGCGCCGGAGTTGGTGAGCACCCTGCGAGCAAAACCGGTCAGTGGCATCTTTGTGGTACTGAACACCGTGAATCTGTACAACCTTGATGTGGGCTGCGGCCTGCCCGGCATCTACCTGCGGGATCTGGACCCGGATGCCCGCCCTTCGGGGGACAACGCCGATCTGATGATCGAGCGCGGCAGCTCGGCGGTGGTCAAAAAGCTGAGCATCACCACCGATAAAAGCTGGCAGCCCACCTTGCGCTACTACGGCCTGAAGGGCAACGGCTTTTTCAAGACTCCCTTCCAGACCGCGTGGGAGGACGGCGCAAGGCTGAACGCCGAGGATTACGGCCGCTGGACCACCAGTGTCTATAAGATAGGCGACGACAGCCGCACCGCCATTGCCTACTCCCAGCCGCTGATCCTGCCGGACGGCACGATCTACGGTGTGGTGGGTGTGGAGCTGCTTACCAGTTACCTGCAGACAAAGCTGCCTTACAGTGAACTGCAGGACGGCAATACCGGCACCTACTTCTTAGTCTCCACCACTGCTGATGAGAAAGATACCTCCTTTATCGTCAGCAAGGCGGTCACTTCCAGCGAGGACGTGACCGCTTTGGAAGCACCGGCCGGCATGATGAACTGCGAACTCCGGGCGGACGAGTGCTGGCTGACGCTACGGAATAAAGACTATTATGCCGTGGCCCTGCCCATTACCCTGTACAGCCGCAACGCGCCGTTTTCCAATGAACGCTGGCTGCTGATCGGCACCGTGAACAGCAAGGTGCTGTTTGCCTTTGCAGACAATGTGCGCAGCGTGATCGCCATTGCCATTGCGTTTACGCTGGTGCTGGGCGCGCTGGGCAGTCTGGTCGTTGCCCGCAATCTGGCCCATCCGGTGGAGCTGCTGTATCACGAAGTGGTGGACGGGCAGGAGAAAAAGCAGTTCCCGCAGCTGTCCCATACCAACATCCGGGAGCTGGACCGTCTGGCCGATGCACTGACCAGCTTGAACAGCGAGCTGCTGAACAACTCCACAAAGTTTTTGCGCATCATGGACATGGCCAGTGTGGAGCTGGGCGGCTATGAGCTGCGGTTCGACACTGGCAGTGTGTATGTTACCGATAACTTTTTTGCGCTGCTGGGTGCCCCCCAGCCCAAGGATTGCTTCCTGAGTGTGCGCCGCTTTGAGGAAAAGCTGAGCCACATCCAACTTTCCCATCCCTGCACCACTACGGCAGAGGGGGACAAGATGCTCACCATCCGCAAGGAGGGCGAGACCCGCTACATCATGCTGCGCGTCACCAACGACCAGACCACGCAGGTGGGTCTGGCTGAGGACGTTACCGCCGCCACGCTGGAGCGCATGCGTATTGAGCACGAACGCGATTACGATATCCTGACCGGCCTGTATAACCGTCAGGCCTTCCACCGCGTGAGCGAAGAGCTGTTCCGCGATCCGCACCAGCTGGGCGTTGCAGCTCTGCTGATGATGGATCTGGACAACCTCAAGCACATCAACGATACCTACGGCCACGACTGGGGCGACCAGTACATCCACCGCACGGGTCGCTGCCTTGCTGAGAACACGCCCAACGGCACTGTGGTGTCCCGCCTTTCCGGCGATGAGTTCGTGCTGCTGTTCTACGGCTATTCCAGTCAGGATCAGATCCGTGAGAAGATCCGCACCCTGAGCAGCGCTATGCAGAAGAGCGTTGCCATCCTGCCCAGCGGCAATGAGCTGCGTATCAGCATTTCCGGCGGTGTGGCATGGTACCCGGCCAGCGGCACCGATATGGACACCCTGAAAAAGTATGCCGACTTTGCCCTCTATCAGGTCAAGCGCACCAACAAGGGACATCTGGAAGAGTTCAGCATGGAGATCTACCAGCAGGAAGCACAGGCCGCACAGCTGAGACGCGACTTCCAGCAGCTGCTTACCGAGGAGCGGGTGTACTATGTATTCCAGCCCATCTTCTCGGCCCGCACCGGCAAGGTGATGGCCTACGAAGCCCTGATGCGCTCCGATAGGGAAGCGCTGCGCTCGCCCGCTACCATCATGAAACTGGCGCGGGAGCAGGGCGCACTGTGCGAGATCGAGCGGCTGACCTTCTTCAAGTCGCTGGAGACCTTCGACCACCTGCGCAGCGAGGGCCTTGTGCGCAGGGACACGATGCTGTTCATCAACTCCATTGCAAGCGTCTGCCTGCCCAGAGAGGACAGCGAGTATATGGAAAGCCGCTGGCATGAGCTGTGCCGCCAGATGGTCATTGAGATCACCGAGGAAGAGGAGATCGACCACGAAGCACTGGAGGCCAAGCGCCATGCGCCGGGCTTCTCCGGCATGTTCGCGCTGGACGATTACGGCAGCGGCTTTGCCAACGAGAACAGCCTGCTGGAGCTTTCGCCCCGGTTCATCAAGGTGGATATCGCCATCATCCGCGGCATCGATACCGACCCGGACAAGCAGCAGATCGTGCAGAACATCGTGGCCTATGCCCACCCGCGCAGTATGCAGATCATTGCCGAGGGCGTGGAGACCGCCGCCGAACTGCGCAAGGTCATAGAGCTGGGCGCGGATGCGCTGCAGGGCTACTTCCTTGCAAAGCCTGCCGCCGTACCGGCCCAAATGGCACCTGCCGCCCGCAAAATCATTGCCGAGTACAGCTCTGCATCCGACAGCGGCTGAATACGAACATAAAAAGTCCCGCAGAAATGCGGGGCTTTTGCATCTGCCACTGGCGTATTGCAGTTTGCTGCGGTATACTGGAATCGGGCAAACAACAGCACAGGGGGTGCTTTTTTATTATGGTACAGGTAGACCTTATCACCGGCTTTCTGGGTGCAGGCAAAACCACCTTTCTGCGCCGGTATGTCCGGTATCTGGTGGCACAGGGCCACAACGTCTGCATTCTGGAAAACGACTTCGGCGCGGTGAACGTGGATGCCATGCTGGTGCAGGACCTTCTTGGCCCGAACTGCGACCTTGAGACCATCAGCGGCGGATGCGACTGCGACACCCATCAACGCCGGATGCGCACCAAGCTTATTGCTATGGCCATGCGCGGGTTCGACCGGGTGGTGGTGGAACCCAGCGGCATCTTTGATGTGGACGAGTTTTTTGATGTGCTGCGGGACGACCCGCTGGACCGCTGGTATCACATCGGCAATGTGATCGCCATAGTGGATGCCATGCTGCCGGAAACGCTTTCGCCGCAGGCTGAGTACGTGCTGGCATCCGAGACGGCCAACGCGGGCCGGGTGCTGGTCAGCCGTACCCAGCTGGCCGGGCAGCAGCAGACCGCTGCCGCCGTGGCTCATCTGACCCGTGCGCTGGAGGGCTGCAAGTGCTCCCGCCGCTTTGCGCCGGAAGAGATCATCACCAAGGACTGGGCACGGCTTACCGATGCCGACCTTGCCGTCATTGCGGCCTGCGGCTGCAGGCAGGCCAGCTGCGAAAAGCTGCATTTTGATGAGCACGAAGCCTTCAGCTCTCTGTGCTTTCTGGAGCAGCACCTGACGCTGCAGCAGCTGCAGGCCGCTGCCGACCACCTGTTTGCGGATGCCGCCTGCGGCCATGTGCTGCGGGTGAAGGGCTTTGCACCGGACCCGCAGGGCACCACCGGCTGGCTGGAGCTGAACGCCACCGCTGCCGGCAGAACGCTGGAACCCATCCCGCAGGGGCAGGATGTACTCATCGTCATTGGCGAAGGGCTAGACAGGGCAAGGATCGAAACGCAGCTTCACCGCTGAGCTTTCAACGAACGTTGTAAAACTGGTGCAAAAAAGGAGAACAGAATCATGAAAAAGAACCCGCAGATGCCCTCGGCGCGGCGCATCCTCGGCATGGTGGTCGGTATTGTGATCATCGGGCTGGGCATTGCACTGTTCAAGCAGTCTCACCTTGGCAACGACTCCATCAGCGCACTGAATATGCGTCTGGCCGAGATGCTGGGCATCTCGCTGGGCGTGCAGAACCTGTGCACGAACATCCTGTTCTTTGCACTGCAGTTCTGGTTCGGGCGCAAGTACATCGGCCTTGGCACCTTTGTCAACGGCATTGGCGTCGGGTTCATTGTCACGGCCTTCTACGACCCCATTGCAGCCCACTTTGGCCCGGCCGAGGCGCTGGGCCTGCCGGTGCAGCTGCTGTGGGTGGCGCTGGCGGTGCCGGTCACGGCGCTGGGGGCTTCGCTGTACCAGACGGCAGATCTGGGCATCGCCCCGTACGATTACCTCTCGCTGGGCCTGCGGGACTACACCCCGGTGCCGTACTTCGGCTGCCGCGTGTTCACCGATGCACTGTGTGCGCTGCTGTGCTGGCTGCTGGGCGGCCTTGTGGGCATCGGTACGCTGATCTGTGCCTTCTGCCTGGGGCCCTTCATCCAGTTCTTCAACGGGCTGGTGTCGGAGCGGGTGCTGCACTACAAGCCGGGCGGCCAGTAAGATCGGGAAATCAAAAAGGCGTGCACCTCCTTTGCGGAAGTGCACGCCTTTTGCTGTGCAGAAATCAGAACTTGAACAGCGGAGTGCCGGCCAGAACATCGCCCTCGGCCAGCATCTTCAGCTCGCCCATGTCATCACCGTTGGTCACGATGATGGCCGTTGCGGTGGGATGGCCTGCAGCCTTGATGGCGTCCAGATCCACTTTCAGCAGCGGGGTGCCGGCCTTGACCTTATCGCCCACCTTGACCAGTGCCTTGAAGCCCTTGCCCTGCATCTCCACAGTGTCCATGCCAACATGGATCAGGATCTCGATGCCGTCCTCGCTGGTCAGGCCCACGGCGTGCAGGGTGGAAGCCACCTGATCCACGGTGCCGTCAAACGGAGCATATACGGTCTTGCCGGTGGGCTCGATGCCGCAGCCGGGGCCAAGGATGCCCTGTGCAAAGGTCTCGTCGGGGATGTCGGCCTGTGCCAGCACCTTGCCGCGGATGGGGGTCAGAACGGTCTTGCTCTGACCGAAGAATTTGGCAGTCTCTTCCTGCTCGGTCTTGCCGCCGAACAGCTTATCAAAAAAGCCCATGTTAAAATACCTTCCTTCCAATCACTTTACAGGAAGCGGCGGCGCAGTGCAACCGGCCGTCGCCAAACCCAATGTGGTATACCCAAAAGATACCATATCGTGAAGAAAATTGCAATCGATATCCTGCATAAAATCGGCAGAAAATCTTCGGCGGCATCACATCAGGTCGATCAGCTGCTCGATCTCCTCCATGCGGGTGGCCCAGCTGGTGGCAATGCGCATCACGGTGTGGGTGTCGTCGTACTTCTCCCAGAAGCCGAACTTTGCCAGTGGCTCCAGCGCTTCCAGCTGGCTGTTTGCCAGAATGGGGAACACCTGATTGGTGGGCGACTCCATATAGAAGCGGTAGCCCTTGGCAGCAAGGCCCTCCTTCAGACGGTCTGCGGTCTCGATGGCGTTCCGGCTGATGCGGGTGTACAGATCATCGGTGAACAGCACATCGAACTGCAGGCCCATCAGACGGCCCTTGGCAAGCAGTGCGCCCTGCTGCTTGACCATAGTCATAAAGTGGGCCGGTGCGCCGTGGGGGAACACCACGGCCTCGCCGCACAGCGCGCCCACCTTGGTGCCGCCGATGTAGAACACGTCGGTCAGGCGGGCGATATCCTGCAGGGTAACATCGGTGCCCTTGGCCATCAGACCGTAGCCCAGGCGTGCGCCGTCCATGAACAGGGGCATGTGGTACTCCTGACACACAGCGTGCAGCTCTTCCAGCTCAGCCTTGGTGTACAGGGTGCCGTACTCGGACGGGTGAGAGATATATACCATGCCGGGGAACACCATGTGGTCGTGGTTGGCATCGGCATAGAAGGTGGCGCACCAGTCGCGCACATCGGCGGCGCTCACCTTGCCCTCGTGGGCGGGCAGGGCAATGACCTTGTGGCCGGTATACTCAATGGCACCGGCTTCGTGTGCAGCCACATGGCCGGTGGCAGCAGCCATCACGCCCTGCCAGCGCTGCAGCATGGACGCAATGACGATGGCGTTGGTCTGGGTGCCGCCGGAGATGAAGGTCACGTCTGCATCCGGGCAGCCGCAGGCAGCGCAGATCTTTGCTTTGGCGCTGGCGCAGTAGGGGTCGGTGCCATAGCCGGGCACCTTTTCAAAGTTGGTCTCGGCCAGCTTTTGCAGGATGGCAGGGTGTGCACCCTCACAGTAGTCGTTCTCGAAATACAGCATATCGTTACTCCTGATCCAGTGAGATAAAGTGTTGATAAGGCTATTCTACTACGGGGGAGAGGGAGTGTCAAATCACGTCCCTCTTTACGGCAAAGGATTTTTACTGTATCTTTAGTTTTTCTATGGTATAATGCGGGAAACGGAATATATTATTTGGGAAGGGGAATGTGCATGAAAAAACAGACGCTTGTGCGGGATGCCACCGTAATGCTGCTGGCTCTGTTCGCCGCCTATGCCATGGTGATGCTTACACAGGCCGTTATGGGCCGCATTGAGGGCGTGGCAATGCTTATCTTTATGCTGGCAGTATTCGTTACCTCTATGTATACAGAAGGTTATGCGTGGGGCGTGGCGGCTTCGCTCATCAGCGTGCTGGCTGTGAACTTTGCCTTCCTCTCACCGTATTTCGCCTTCAACTTTACCCTGTCGGAAAACCTGTTCTCCGGCCTTGTGATGCTGGTGGTGTCCATCATGACCAGCACCCTCACCACCCGCATCAAAAAACAGGAACAGCTGCGTATGGAAAGCGAGAAGGAGAAGATGCGTGCAAACCTCTTGCGCGCGGTTTCTCACGATCTGCGCACCCCGCTCACCTCCATCTACGGTGCCTGCTCCACTGTGATCGAAAATTATGACTCGCTGGATAAGGAAAAGACCATTAAACTGCTTGGCGAAGCCTGCAGCGATGCCCAGTGGCTGACCCGCATGGTGGAGAATCTGCTTTCCGTCACCCGCATCGACAGCGAGAAGGTGACGGTGCAAAAGACCCCCACTGTGCTGGACGAACTGCTGGATACGGTGCTGGTCAAGTTCCGCAAGCGCTACCCGGAGATCCCGGTGGAGCTGGAAACGCCGGATGCCTTTATCGTGATCCCTATGGATTCCATGCTCATCCAGCAGGTGCTGATGAACCTGCTGGAAAATGCCGCTCTGCACGCCGAGGGCATGACAAAACTGACCTTGAAGGTGTTCACGGTGGGCAATCGTGCGGTGTTCGAGGTGACGGACAATGGCTGCGGCATCCCCAGAGAACGGCTGAAAACGCTGTTCTCCGGCACCGGCGGCACCGACCCGGATGTACCGGCAGACAGCCGCAAGCACGGCATGGGCATCGGCCTTTCGGTGTGTGCGGCCATCATCAAGGCGCACGGCGGCGAGATCAAGGCCGAGAGCCGTCTGGGTGAGGGAACGACCATCCGCTTCTGGCTGGAGACCGAAGAAATTGAAATGGAGGATGCAGAAGATGAGCAATAACAAATTCAAGGTCCTGATCGTAGAGGATGAGGCAAATATCTGCAGCTTTATCGAAACGCTGCTCACTACCAACGATTATCAGGCTCTGGTGGCCCATACCTGTACCATGGGCCTGACCCTGTTCGCCTCCCACAACCCGGATCTGGTCATTCTGGATCTGGGCCTGCCGGACCGGGACGGGCTGGAATTCATCCGCACCGTGCGGCAGAAGTATATGACCCCCATCGTGGTGCTCTCGGCCCGCACCGACGAGATGGATAAGATCGAAGCGCTGGATCTGGGTGCCAATGATTACATCACCAAGCCCTTCAGCACCGGCGAACTTCTGGCCCGTGTGCGCGCTGCCCTGCGGCTGAACCGCTACAGTGCCATGCACGGCGGCAATGCCCCGGCGGGTGAGTTCCGCGCACAGGGAATGCGCATCAACTATGACCGCCGTAAGGTGTTCGTGGACGAGCAGGAGATCAAGCTGACCCAGACCGAATACAACATCGTGGCGTTCCTTTCCCAGCACGCGGGCCGCGTGATGACCTATGCGGCCATCGTCAAGGCCATCTGGGGCGATACCGACATCGGCAGCACCAAAAAGCTGCAGGTGAACATGGCCAATATCCGCAAAAAGCTGGGCAGCCGTCCGGGCAGCAATGCCTATATCCTCAATGAGCTGGGCGTGGGCTACCGCATGATCGACGAGGATGCCCGCAGCGGGGAGATCAACGAATGATACTTGCACTGATCCTGTTTGCTGTTACCTATGTATTGATGCTGTGGCTGCAGCAGTATCGCCCGTGGGTGGCACTGTGCAGTGCAGTGCTCTTTATTGTGCTGGGCGAGGCGGGGGTCTACGAGTTTTCACTCCGCGCCGCGCTGCAGGCCGTGGATTATAATGTGCTGCTCATGATGACGGGCACCATGGGTACGGTGGCACTGTTCATCGAGAGCAAAATGCCTGCCCGTCTGGCGGAAATGCTGATCGTCTGTGTGCCGGATGTCAAGTGGGCGGTGTGTATGCTGGCGCTGTTCGCCGGTGTCATCAGTGCTTTTGTGGACAATGTGGCCACGGTGCTCATGGTGGCACCGGTGGGCCTTGCCATTGCCCGCAAGCTGAAGATCTCGCCGGTGCCGGTGCTCATTGCCATTGCAGTGTCCTCCAACCTGCAGGGCGCGGCCACGCTGGTGGGCGACACCACCAGCATCCTGCTGGGCAGCTTTGCCGACATGAACTTCTTCGATTTCTTCTGGATGCGGGGCCGTCCGGGCATCTTCTGGGGCGTGGAGTTGGGAGCACTTGCTTCGCTGGCAGTGCTGCTGTGGCTGTTCCGCCGCGAGACCCAGCCTATCGCCGCCAAGGTGGAGACTGAGGTGGAGGACGATGTGCCCACTGCCCTGATGCTGCTCACGGTGGGGCTGCTCATTGCGGCATCCTTCCTGCCGGAGCCTGCAGCCGGGCCGCTGCACACGGTGTACGAGCTGCGCAGCGGTCTTGTGTGTATGGGGCTGTGCCTGTTTGGCGTGGCGCGCGCCTGCCTGCGGGCAGGGTCGGCCAAGCCGCTGGCGCATGTGCTGGGCGAGATGGACTGCGACACCCTGCTGCTGTTGTTCGGCTTGTTCATCGTGATCGCGGGCATCCACGCGGCGGGTGTTATCGACGCAGCAGCCCGGCTGTTCCATGCCGTGGCAGGGGAAAGCCCCTTCCGGCTGTTCACCCTGCTGGTGGTGGTGTCGGTGGTGCTTTCGGCCTTCATCGATAACATCCCTTACGTGGCCGCCATGCTGCCGGTGGTGCAGAGCATCGCCGCCCTGATGAACGATGGCGTGGGCGTGGAACCCTATGTGTTTTACTTCGGCCTACTCACCGGTGCAACGTTGGGCGGCAACCTGATCCCCATCGGTGCTTCGGCCAATATCGCGGCCATTGGCATTCTGCGCAAAAACGGCGAGACCGTCACCACCCGCGACTTCCTGCGCATCGGCGTGCCCTTTACGCTGGCTGCAGTGCTGGCAGGCTATGCGTACCTGTGGCTGGTGTGGGGCAAAGTCTGATCTGCTGGCCTCCGGCACGGCTGCCTGCTGAAGAAAAAACAAAGAAACTCCGACCCTCTGCACCGCCGGAAAATCGGCCTGCAGAGGGCTTTTTTCGCGAAAGTATGACGTTTTGCAGTGAGGAAAAAGTTTTTTTGAAAAAATGCTTGACAATTCTGCCATATCTGGTATAATAACTATCGTTCCGAGCAACACAGCTCACGAACAAAACAGAATATGCGGATATGGCGGAATTGGCAGACGCGTTAGATTCAGGTTCTAATCGGGGCAACTCGGTGGAGGTTCAAGTCCTCTTATCCGCACCAAACCATGAAAATCCGAACCTTTTCTCGATAGGAGAAGGGTTCGGATTTTTTGTTTTCTTCGGAAACGAAAACAAGGGCTCTTCCCTGACGGCTGTGTGTCCGAAACCTTATCAGAAAAAAGACCGCGTCACAAAGGTCACAACTGTAAAGGTGCCGTAAGGCGGAAAGGACATAAACATGAAGTACGATGCAAGAGCTTGCCATTTCAACATGGACACCGGCTGTGTGGAACTACTGCTCCGGGATGGGCGCAAAATTTCCATTGACTGCACCGGGGTCGAGGATGCGTTGGACGTGACCATGGCCCAGAGGTCAGAGTTAGACTACCTCATCTACAATGACCCACTGGGCTATGCCGATTTGATTTTGAACGGCAATCCGAAGGAATATTTGAAAAACGTAACCGAGAGCCATGGCTTAGAAGATTAAGAATAGCAAAACAGGGCGTATCTCTTTTTATGGGATGCGCCCTGTTCTTTTATGCCTGTTTTTTCTGTGCTTCTGCAAACATCCGGGCAATCTCCGTGCCGGATTCCTGCATTCCACGATTCATCCACTCATGTACCCAGCCATATAGCATATAACCGATGGCAGAATTCAGATAAGCCAACCCGTTGGGAATCTCCGGCGAACGGTCAAAATAGCCGAGGATCGTTTCCAGCATGATATTGGAAAGCCCTGCATGGTACAATGCAAGGTAAAATTCAGCATGGTCCTTGTAAAAATCCAGCAAACTGACGAGCCATAGATTATCCTGACCCGGTGTGCCATCAGGATGCTCATGGTCAAAATTTGTCTTCCATTCATTGGTCAGACGCACAGACTCCTGCTGTAATACGTCCTCTTTGCTTGCGAAATTACGGTAAAAAGATGCCCGCCCAACACCGGCAGCATCCACCAGCGCCTGAATGCTGATGGACGCAAAGTCCTGTGTGTGCATCAATTCCAGCAGCGCAGACAGAATGTGCTGCCGCACATAGGTGTTCTTTTCCTGATTGTTCATGTTCTTCATGGGATGATACAAACGCCCTTCTTTGTCTCATTTTGGCTGAGACGATTGACTCAGCACTGTTTTGATGATACACTCGTCCCATTGAAAAGTCAAGAAGAAAGGAGTTCACAATGAATTTGACGAAAAAGCGATTGTTGATTTTGTTCATCGTCATCATTTTCGGAGCAGTCTTAGGGCGGCTGGCTGTTCGCGCTGGGCTGAATCTGCTGCTGGGCGGCACGCTGTTTGGAGGGAATATTCTGTGAAAACACTGAAATGGGGATTGCTCTATACTGCTGCGTTTCTTGCGGCTTTTGTCGGCTCTGCTTTACTCAAAATAAACAGCGACCCGACCCACGGCAAATACAACACCCGTTGGGATGAAACGATCGGCAAGGCATACACCGATTTGCCTTATGGAGAGGGTGCCGCCAACAAGTTTGATCTTTATGTACCGGCTGACAAAAGTCAGGATGCATACGGTCTTGTGGTCTATCTTCACGCCGGTGGATTTACCGGCGGAGACAAAGCCGGTGATGCCGAGATGCTGAAATGGCTGTGCAGCAAAGGCTATGTGGCGGCAGGAATCAACTACACATTGTTTACGGAAGAAAACCCGGATGCCAGCGTATACAGCCAGTCGGAGGAGATCAAAGCCGCCATGCCCTCTGTGGTTGCAGCAGCCGAAAAACTGGGGTATAAACTTGACCGGATGGCTATTTCCGGCGGCAGCGCAGGTGGATGTCTTGCGCTGATCTATGCCTACCGGGATGCCGACACCTCGCCGCTTCCGGTCAAAATGGTATTTGAAGCAGTCGGCCCCGGCAGCTTTCATGTGGAGGATTGGGGTATCTTCGGTCTCGACCAAAGCCCGGAGGCCGCCGCAGGACTGTTCAGTGTAATGTCCGGTCAGGCGCTGACCCCGGAGGATATCACATCCGGTGCCTATCTGGACGCAGTCAAACCGATCTCTGCTGACCGCTGGGTCACAAAGGATACGGTGCCCTCTGTCCTCTGCTACGGCGCACACGACAAGATGCAGCCCTTTGCCGCATCTAAACCGTTGGTCGCCGCACTGGAAAAGAACGGAGTAGATTACCGGTATTTCGTAGCGAAGCATTCCGGCCATGGGTTGCAAAACGACAATAAGGTCTATATGGAGTATCTGGATGCCGTAGTGGAATATCTGGACAAGTACATGAAGGACTGACCTTGTGTGAAAGATAACCGTTCAGGAGGCTGCCATGCAAAAGAAAGATCTTCTGGTAATGGCAATTATCGTGATTGCCGCCATCGTTTTGGGGGCAATATGCGGTAAGCTGCTATTGGATAACGTCATATGAGACGGAAAGCAAAAATAATCGTGTACACCGGAATATTTGTTCTGGTGTTTCTTGCTGCTGCACTGGCAAGGGTCTATCTGCTGGGAAGTGCACCGGAACGACTGGTAAAATCGCTGGGGCAGGATCTGACCGGCACGGTTTTCAGAGATCAGAACTACGAAAACGAGAATGGAAACCGGTACGACCTTTATATTCCCGCCGAACTGGACAGGATGCAGGATCAGAATCTGATCCTCTATATCCACGGGGGAAGCTTCAATTCCGGTTCAAAAGCTGACGGTGAAACATGGTGCAGATACTATGCCGCACAGGGGTACATTACCGCTTCCGTAGATTACACCTTGCAGATGCACGGAAAAGATGCGTCCATTTATCAGATGAACAAAGAAATCGAAAATGCAGTTCGGGCAATTCGGCAAAGGACGGAGGAACTGGGGTATCATATTGCAGGAATGGCTCCGTTTGGGGTGTCCGCAGGCGGGACCTTGGCGATGAATCTGGCTTATAGTGGAAATTCTGCGATCCCGGTCAGATTTGTTTTCCAAGTGGCTGCCCCCACATACTTTGAACCGTCCGAGTGGCCCCTGCTCATGAAGGTGGACAAACTCACATCGGTGCACGACTTCTGCAGGATGATGACCGGAAAGGAATTGGAGGATTATACACAGGAGATTTGGAAAATCTCTCCGACAGGCATCGTGAAGGATGATTCTGTGCCGTCGTTGATCGCCTATGGCCGAATCGACCATTGTGTCCCTGTGAACCAAAAATATTATCTGATGGGAGCGTACATTCTGCACAACGTTCCATACGACTATATTGAATTTCCGAAGTCCAACCATGGGATGTATAATGATCCGGATAAGCTGCTGGAATTTCTGGAAAAGTCTTTGGAATATGCCGAGCGTTATTTCACCGATTGATCCGCATGGGCTGAGGAGGAATTGTGTCAATTTGACACAATTCCTCCTCGTCCGTTCTAAGCAGGGTTTGGGGCAGGCACGCCCCAACAAGATCACATCAAAACTCGCTAGAGTTTGAGAAGTGAAGTCCCGATGGAGCACAAGATTTTCAAGAATTGAAAATTTGTGGCCACGGGACGGTTCTTGCCCTCTACCGCTGCGCTCAAAATCAACTTTCGGCAAATGTTTCCGAATTGTTAAGACGCAAAAATAAGTAGAGGTGATGCTGCTCATGTAAGGGGGTCACCGTTTGTTCCGAGCGAAGTTCCTGCCCCTGTTTTGCAGCGGCGTTTTCCGGCTCGCCCACAGAAAGTGTGAGGTCATGGCACGGTATCACGTTCAGACGGCTTATGAAGGATTCAAGGTTCAGTATGAAGAAAGCCGGGCGCAGTGCAGACACTACATCCTGCTTCTTTCAAGCACAAGAATAACGCTTTGAAGTTGTACAGTCAACAACCGGGAATGAATTTCAGAGATTTGTACAACTACATAAGATTTTATTTGTGAAAAAGAAAAATACCGCCCATGCAGCGCAGCGATGATTTTGTCGGGTGAATCGGCGGCAAAATGAATCGGGTGTGTTGCGGGGCGGTAAATTCTTCGTGGACTTTTCCTCACGGAAGTGGTGGGTCTCACGGTGATAACCAACCACTTTCTGTGGCTGTGTTCAAAATGAACACGACCAAATCTTGTGGATGAATTTGAACCAATCCACAAAATCAATGGGATTTACAAGAAAAATACCACGGCATGTAGAATGCGTCAAGAGGGTTTTGAAAAATTTATTGAAGTGAAGCAAGAAAAGTATGACACATCTTGTGGCTTTAGGAAAAAATACGCTATGTGAATCAGAACAAACCCCATTTTCTGTCTGCGGTAGATCTTTCTATTGCCGGAAGCAACAGGATGTTGCATTTTTGACCATTGTCTAACAATCGATGCAAAAAATGCAGGGGAAAAACCCCTCAGATGGTTAGGCAAAACAAATTCGCAAAGTAAAAATAGCACTCCCACCGGGCGTTGTCAAGCAGAAACAGACAAGTTTACAGGGACGAAATTTTTTCGATGCGGGAAACGTTTTGCCTCCTCTATGCCGCAGGGGAAGCTCCAATAACGAAATCTTTTTCAAAATCTCCGAAAATGCCTAAACTCCTTGACAGAGGAGACGGCAGGGCGTATTATTTTGGCAGAAGGACCGCTGAGAAGCGGCTTTTTATAGAATGAAAAGTTAGCATTGTCTAACTCACAACTCTGCCCTATACGAAGAAATAGATCTCTTCTATTTACAGGTGGAAAATAAGTAGAGAAGGAGCGTATCAGGATGAAGATCTACCATTTTGGTGCAGAGGATGCCCCGGTGCTGTTGCTGCTGCCGGGCACCTGTTGTCATTGGAAAAGCAATTTCGGTGCCGTGATCCCGCTTCTGGCTGACAGCTTCCGGGTGTTGTGCGTCAGCTACGATGGCTTTGATGAGACTGAACAGACCGAATTTCCCACCATGCTGGAGGAGACCGAAAAGATCGAGGCCTACCTCAAGACCCACTGCGGCGGTCACATCCGGGCGGCCTACGGCTGCTCTCTGGGCGGCTCGTTTGTGGGGCTGCTGGCGGCGCGGCAGAACATCCACATGGACTACGGCATTCTGGGTAGCTCCGATTTGGATCAGGCGTCGCCGTTGACGGCAAGCTTGCAGACGGATTTTCTGCTGCCATTGATCTACCCTGTGGTGCGGGACGGAAAGATTAAGGCGAAATTTCTCCAAAAGCGTCTGGACAAGTATGCCAAAGAGTCGGGGGATTATGTCAAAGCCTTTCTGAAAATGTTCGGCGATGCCCGCCCCTATGTGACCATGCAGAGCTGTAAAAATCAGTTCTACTCCGATCTTATCACTCCGATGCCGGATAAGATCCATGTGCCCGGTACCGAGATCCATATTTTTTACGCCCTGAAAATGGGCGCAAAATATCGTGCCCGGTATCAGCAGCATTTTGCACATCCTGTTCTCCATGAGCAGAACTTGCAGCACGAGGAATTGCTGGCCTGTCACCCGGAGCAGTGGGCGCATCTGGTAAAAAGCATTGCGTTGTGAACGGTAAAACGTATCTGGAGCAAGCAGGCTTCTGTAAGATTCAGAGCCACAAAAACAAAAAGGGCTGGCTGTGCGTCACAGCACAGAAATGAGGTGCGATCATGTCGAAAAAAGCAACGGAATTTCAAAGAAAAGCAATGAGCTGGATGTACCGGGGCAAGGAAATCTTCAAGCCTTTGAACACTGGCTGGATCGACGAGAATGTTGCCTGCGTGCGCGAATGGGTGGCGAACATCTTCTTCTACCGCAAAGGCGATACGACCATTATGGTCGATGCGGGATATAACTACGACCGCCTTGCCGAAAAAATGGGCTGGCTTGAGATTGATCCGAAGTCGATACACCACATCCTTATCACCCATCAGGACACCGACCATGTGGGGGCGGTGGAAGCAGACAGTCCGGGGCTGTTCCGGAATGCGAAGCTGTACATCGGCGAGATCGAGAACCGGTATCTCACCGGCGAGGTGTGGCGAAAAGTCATCTATCATCTCTATAAATTGCCGCAGGTCACGATCAACAACGAAAAGGTACTGCTGCACGATGGGCGGGTACTTGACATTGACGGCATCAAAATCGAGTGTTTTCTCGTTCCCGGTCATACATGGGGGCACATGGTATACCTTGTGGACGGGAAATATCTCTTTACCGGCGATACCATCTGGTTCGGCGCGGACGGTGGATACAGCTTTATTTCCGCATTGGCAGAGGACAACAAGCTGGCGGTGAAGTCCTTGGCATTGCTGGAGAAAAAGCTGAAAAAACGTGGGCTGCATCCGCTGTTCATTACCGGACACACCGGCTGGACGGACAACATGGAGTTTGCCTTTGCGCACAGAAATGAGTTGAGCTCACCGTTCAAGAAAAAAGTCCACGACCCATCGGCACCCTATGATGCCTACGACGAATCGGACGACACCGAAGAAAATGCAAAGAGCGGTTTTCTGAAAGGCGTGGGAAGATGAAGGACAGCGAATTACAAATTGACCGTAGCTGCCATGTGCTATATTCCAAACCCTGCAAAAAGGAAATTCTGGCGAAAATCACTCTGCACTATGCGGAGGTGGAGCGCGAGGCGGTCTGGGAGCAGGTGCAGCTGAGATACGAAGAGCTTCTTTCCAAGTGGCGCACCGACCTCGGCGGTAAAAAGAATTTTCACAACGGCGTAGGCGGCACCTACGACTGCATCGCCATCATGTGCTTTTACGATGTGTGCCGGGATGTGGTCACATTCCGCGAAATGGAAGAGATAGAAGAAAATCTGATCCTGCCGTCCTTCCGGAAGCTGCGATTCGTTGACATCAACAAGCCATTCTGGAAAAAGCTGATGTATCGGGCATTCAGCACCGCCCAAAAGCACTGTGACACATGGCATGATTACGAGATGGATGTTGCGCCTTACGAAAACAGCAAGCCCATCTATTATGAATTTACGGCGTGTCCGGCGGCGGAATTTGCCAAGCGGTTTGGATTTGCGGACATTATGCCCGCCCTGTGCAATGTGGACTATGCGTCCATGGAACTGCTCCATGCCAAGCTCGTGCGGACGACCACCTGCGTGGACGGCTGCCGATGCGACTATATCATCTGCGGCGATAAGGATCCATACGTAAAGGAACATCCCGAATACCGGGATGAAAACGGATACAGGAGGAATAAGTAATGCTTTTACAGGTGATTCTGGAAGGTCTTGGGCTGGGGGCACTGCTGGTTCTGGTCTGCGCTGCGGGCATCCGCAAAGGGGCTGTTGGGATGGTGCATCTTTACCCCATGGGACAACCGTTTGCGAGTATCCAGCCGGGGCTATATGTTAGGTTACAGCGACCTGAAAGACCCTTCCGTCAGCGGCTTTTTCCGATTCCTCGCAAGGGTTGGGGACAACGGGATGAAAATGCAGATCGTGAAGATCGGATTTGGAGGGAGAGCATGAAACACCTGCACTTTGATGTGGAACTCAATGGCTTTTACGGTGCGTATTGGGCGTGTGCCGGCGGTTCAGACTGTGCGGTCATCACGATGATCGGGGATGATCCGGAGGATCGGCTTGCGCGCTCGGCAGTGAAATGGCTTTGCGGGTGCGGTGTGAATGTGCTCACAATGTCGCCCGCGAAAAAAGATTACGGACATCATAATTACCCGCTTGAGCGTGTGGAGACGGCAATTTCATGGCTGAAAGCTAACGGTAACAGAAAGATCGGCATTGCCGGTGCATCGACCACCGGAACGCTTGCGCTGACAGCGGCTGCCATGTTCCCGGATATCACCCTGACCATTGCCATGACACCCAGCGACTTTGTGTGGCAGGGCTTTCTGCAGGGCAAAAGGGACGGCTGCAAGGAGTGGCCGGTCGAGGGCGAGTCGTTGTTCTCCTACCGGGGCAAGCCGCTGCCCTATATGCCGTTTTGCTATCAGCATCCCGACT
>ERZ791872.88-NODE-88-length-105928-cov-7.707659_pt1 | contig 105928 bp, 97 predicted proteins | sample MGYA00510279_ERZ791872 | MGnify/ENA primary metagenome ERZ791872 (study PRJEB30046, sample SAMN00792103) | human gut metagenome | study: EMG produced TPA metagenomics assembly of the A metagenome-wide association study of gut microbiota in type 2... | reverse complement strand
GTTCGGGGACGTAAACGAAAAAGTCGGCACTATCGCCGCAGAGGTAGGCAGGACCCCGCAAGCGTGGAACGCAAACGTATTTTCCATGATACGCGCGCTTAGTGAAAACGTGATTGTCCCGATTGCGGGGCTTGTCATTACCTATGTCCTATGCTACGAGCTAATCAGCATGGTAACGGAAAAGAACAATATGCACGATATTGACACGTTCATGTTTTTTAAGTGGGTATTCAAAGCGTTTGTAGCGGTCTATCTTGTTACGCACACCTTTGATATTACTATGGCGGTGTTCGATATGGCGCAGCACGTTGTTTCCGGCGCGTCGGGGGTAATCGGCGGCAACACAAATATAGACGTTGCCGCCGCCCTTGGCTCCATGCAGGACGGGCTTGAAGCAATGGAAATCCCCGAACTGCTCTTACTTGTCATGGAAACAAGCCTTGTGAGCTTGTGCATGAAAATCATGTCCGTACTGATAACCGTTATCCTCTACGGCAGAATGATAGAAATTTACCTTTACTGTTCGGTATCGCCTATCCCGTTTGCAACAATGACAAACCGAGAGTGGGGGCAGATAGGGAACAACTACCTCAAAGCCCTGTTCGCTATCGGTTTTCAAGGCTTTCTGATTATGGTATGTGTCGGCATTTATGCGGTTTTGGTAAACAGTATGATTATAGCGGATAACCTGCACAGCGCGATTTTCTCCCTTGCAGCCTACACCGTTATTCTCTGCTTCTCCCTGTTCAAATCCGGCGCACTGGCAAAATCCATATTCAACGCACATTAAAAGACACGCGGGGCTTTTCCCCGCAGAAAGGAGGTTTACGCTTGGCGTATGTACCCGTACCGAAAGACTTATCCAAAGTCAAAACAAAGGTTGCTTTCAACCTTACAAAACGGCAAATCATTTGTTTTGCGGTTGCCCTTATCTTAGGACTTCCGCTTTTCTTTTTGCTCAAAGACAGCGCAGGCACAAGCCTTGCGTCGGTGGTAATGATTGCGGTTATGCTGCCCTGTTTCCTGTTCGCCATGTATGAGAAACACGGGCAGCCCCTTGAAGTGGTGGCAAAGCACATCATACAGACAAAATTCATTGCCCCCAAAGAGCGACCCTATCAGACACAGAATTTATATGCCGTCTTGGAACGGCAGAGAAAATTGGAAAAGGAGGTATCAGCGATTGCAAAAGGAACCTACAAAAAAGGCATCGGGAAAAAGAAACGCCGGGGCTAACCCGCCCCGGAAGCTCTCCCGCGCCGAGAAAAAGCAGATTGCCGAGGTTATCCGGCAGGCAAAGGGCGACGGGAAAGCCCACACCGCGCAGCAGACAATCCCCTACCTTACCATGTACCCGGACGGGATATGCAAGGTATCGGAAAAGAAATACAGTAAATCCATTGCCTTTGAAGATATTAACTATCAGCTTGCACAGGCAGACGACAAGACCGCCATTTTTGAAAACTGGTGCGATTTTCTCAACTACTTTGACGCTTCCGTTTCGGTGCAACTTTCTTTCATCAATCAAGGGACGCAGCGGGAACAGGCAGAGAAAGCTATCAACATTCCCGCGCAGGACGACGCTTTCAACTCTATCCGCACCGAGTATTCGGATATGCTGAAAAATCAGCTTAGTAAAGGCAACAACGGGCTTGTGAAGCACAAGTACATCACATTCAGTATCGAAGCAGACAATCCGGCGGCGGCAAAAGCCCGCCTTGCCCGTATCGAAACCGACATACTGAATAATTTTAAGGTGTTGGGCGCGTCTGCCCGCCCCTTATCCGGCTATGAACGCTTAAACGTGCTGCATGGCGTATTCCACCCCGACGCGGAACCGTTCTCATTCTCTTGGGATTGGCTTGCCCCGTCTGGGCTTTCCACAAAGGATTTTATCGCCCCGTCCTCTTTTCAGTTTGGCGAGGGCAGATATTTCCGCATGGGGCGCAAGATTGGGGCGGTTAGCTTCCTTGAAATCCTTGCGCCGGAATTAAATGACCGTATGCTTGCCGACATTCTGGACTTGGAAACGGGCGTTATCGTCAACCTGCATATCCGCAGTATCGACCAGACCGAAGCTATCAAGACTATCAAGCGGAAAATCACTGACCTTGACAAGATGAAGATTGAGGAACAGAAGAAAGCGGTACGCAGCGGCTATGACATGGATATAATTCCCTCTGACCTTGCCACTTTTGGCAGCGAAGCGAAAAATCTCTTGCAGGATTTACAGAGCAGGAATGAAAGAATGTTCTTACTCACGTTTCTTGTCGTCAACATGGCAGACACGAAGCGGAAACTGGAAAATGACATTTTCGCAGCGGCGGGCATTGCACAGAAATATAACTGCGCTTTGACGCGCCTTGACTATCAGCAGGAAGCGGGGCTTATGTCCTCTATCCCTCTTGGGGAAAACCTTATCCCTATTCAAAGAGGGCTGACGACAAGCAGCACCGCTATTTTTATCCCCTTTATCACGCAGGAGCTTTTTCAGACGGGCGCAGCCCTCTATTACGGGCTGAACGCGCTTTCAAACAACATGATACTCTGCGACCGCAAGCAGCTTAAAAATCCGAATGGGCTTATCTTGGGAACGCCGGGAAGCGGTAAATCCTTTGCAGCGAAACGGGAAATGACAAATGCTTTCCTTATCACGGACGACGATATTATCATCTGCGACCCGGAAGCCGAGTATTTCTCCCTTGTGCAGCGTCTGAACGGTCAAGTTATCCGTTTGTCGCCTACGGGCAAGGGCATTGACGGGAAGCCCCAGTATGTGAACCCTATGGATATTAACCTCAACTATTCCGAGGACGACAGCCCCCTTGCGCTTAAATCCGATTTTATCCTGTCCTTGTGTGAGCTTGTCATTGGCGGCAAGGAGGGCTTGCAGCCGATTGATAAGACGGTCATTGACCGCGCTGTAAGAAATGTGTACCGCCCGTTTTTAGCAAACCCCGACCCGGCAAATATGCCGATTTTGGGCGACCTCTACAACGAGCTACTAAAGCAGCCGGAGCCGGAAGCGGCGCGGATTGCGTCGGCGTTGGAGCTTTATGTATCGGGAAGCCTTAACGTCTTTAACCACAGGACGAATGTAGAGCTTTCAAACCGCCTTGTCTGCTTTGACATTAAACAGCTTGGAAAGCAGCTTAAAAAGTTAGGTATGCTCATTGTGCAAGACCAGGTATGGAACAGGGTAACGGTCAACCGGGCAGAGAAGAAATCCACACGCTACTACATGGACGAATTTCACTTGCTTCTGAAAGAGGAACAGACCGCCGCTTACAGCGTGGAGATTTGGAAGCGTTTTAGAAAGTGGGGCGGCATACCCACAGCCATTACGCAGAACGTCAAAGACTTACTTAGCAGCCGCGAAGTGGAAAATATCTTTGAAAACTCTGATTTTGTCCTCATGCTCAATCAAGCTGCCGGAGATAGGGCTATCCTTGCAAAGCAGCTTAACATTTCCCCGCAGCAGATGAAGTACGTTACTCACACCGAAGCGGGCGAGGGGCTTATCTTCTACGGAAACGTGGTACTGCCCTTTGTAGACCGCTTCCCGAAAGACACCGAGCTTTACCGGGTAATGACGACGAAGCCGGAGGAAGTGGGCGAAGCATGACAGAGGAATTAAAGACGGACATTATCATCAACCGGGACGCGCTTTTTGCTCTTAGGGAACTGCCCGACGAAAGCGTGAATTGCTGCGTAACAAGCCCGCCCTACTATGCACTTAGGGACTACGGGCTTGACGCACAAATTGGGCGGGAGGACACGCCGGAGGAATACATAGAAAGGCTTGTTGCCGTATTCCATGAGCTAAAGCGCGTCTTGCGTTCCGACGGTACCTTTTGGCTGAATATCGCAGACACCTATTGCGGCACCGGGAACAAAGGTTACTATGCCGACCCGAAGAACCCGAAAGGCAGAAACGGACAGCAGACTGCGAAAAATGCCCGCGCTCCCGGCTGCAAGCAAAAGGATTTAATCGGTATTCCGTGGCTTTTAGCCTTTGCCCTACGCGCTGACGGGTGGTATTTACGGAGTGATATTATCTGGCAGAAAGAAAACCCTATGCCGGAAAGCTGCAAAGACCGACCGAGCCGCTGCTATGAACATATCTTTTTGCTTACGAAGTCAAAGAAATATTTTTATGACGCTGCCGCCATTGCGGAGCCTGTCGCTGCCACAACAGCGGCGCGTTACCGCACCGGGCGGGGCGCAGGACACAAGTATGCTGATGAAGTACCCGGACAAGGGAAAGTACAGGGTATCAATCGCACAAGAAGCGGCGGCTACTATGACGAAGCCCTCATACCGACCATGCGGAACAAGCGGGACGTGTGGCTTATCAATACGGTACCGTACAGCGGCGGGCATTTCGCCGCCTATCCCCCGAAGTTAGCAGAAACCTGCATACTGGCGGGCTGTCCGAAAGGCGGCGTTGTCATAGACCCCTTTTTAGGCAGCGGCACAACGGCGGCAGTCGCAAAAAGCCTTGACCGACATTATATCGGTATCGAACTGAATATTGAGTATTGCGCCCTTGCAGGGGCGCGGATTGGAGGTGTAAAGCCATAAGACAGTATAAGCCGCGTGATAAAATCACGCAGAAAATGACCCGCGACGGGCTTATCGAGGTCAACGAAACCAAAGAAACTGCCAAGCGTGTGAGCCGCCGGGAACGGGAAGCGGATTTTTCAAAACCAAAGGAGCAGCCCGCGTCGGATATGCCGCAGACCGCACAGGAAGAGGCGGCACAGAACGCGGCAGAGCTACCCCCTGTTTCTCCCGACGCTTCCCCGCTTCCTCTTGCGCCGGAGCTTCCCCACAGGCAGGACACCGCCACCGCCGAGCGCGTCATGGAACGTATCGACGCAGCCCAGACCCGGAAAGCGAGTAAAAAGGCAGCGCAGAAAGCACAGCGCGACGCTACGGTAAAAGAGAAATCTTCTCGCTTGCAGTTTACCGAGGAAGAACTATCTACCCCGGAACTTGAAACGTACATCAGGAAATCGGATAAAGCCGCCGACCGTCTGGACGCGGCAAAGGCAGCTATCCCCAAAGAAAAGAAACTTGTCAAGGAACGCACCTTTGACGAAGCCACAGGAAAGGCAAAGACCCGCTTACGCTTTACCGAGCAGGAAAAGCCGATAAACGGCGGCAAAGCCCACCCTAACCCGCTATCCCGCCCCGCGCAGGAAGCGGGTATTTTCGTCCACAACAAGATACATTCCGTTGAAAAGGACAATTCCGGCGTGGAGGGAGCGCATAAATCCGAGGAATTAGCGGAGAAAGGCGCAAAGTACGGGACGCGGAAAATCCGGGAGGGCTACCGCAGCCACAAGCTGAAACCCTACCGGGCGGCGGCAAAAGCTGAAAAAGCGGCGGAGAAAGCAAACGTCAATTACCTGTACCACAAGACGCTGCATGAGAACCCGCAGCTTACAAGTAACCCCTTATCCCGTTTCATGCAGAAGCAGCAAATCAAGCGGCAGTATGCAAAGGCAGCAAAGACGGGCGGCGCAGCTACCGCAAAGAAAGCCGCCGAGAATACCCGCAAGGCAGCGAAGAAAACCGCCGAGGAAACAAAGAAAGCGGTTGCTTTTGTGGGGCGGCACCCGGCGGGCGTTGGTATCGCCGTTGCCGCGCTGCTCTTATTCATCATGGTATCAGCGGGACTTTCTTCCTGCGGGGCTATGTTTTCCGGCATGATGAACGGCGTTCTTGGGACGTCCTACACGTCGGAGGACAGCGACCTTGTGGCAACGGAAAACAACTACGCCGCAAAGGAAACCGAGCTTCAGCAGCGGATTGACAATATCGAGCGCGAGAATCCCGGCTATGATGAATACCGATACGACCTTGACAATATCGGGCATAACCCGCATGAACTGGCTTCTTACCTTACCGCCCTTTTGCAGAGCTACACGCCCCAGAGCGCACAGGCAGAGCTAAACCGCGTCTTTGATAAGCAGTACACCTTGACACTGACGGAAGAAATCGAAGTGCGCTACCGCACCGAAACCCGCACCGACACATGGACGGACGAGGACGGGAACAGCCACAGCAATACCTATACTGTTGAAGTACCCTATAACTATTACATTCTCAATGTCAAGCTGACAAACAGACCGATTAACAGCTTTGTATCGGAGCTTTTGACCGCAGAACAGCTTGAAATGTACCGGGTGTATCTGGAAACAAGCGGCAACAAGCCCTTGATTTTCGGCGGCGGTTCTCCCGACGTTTCCACGTCCGAGGATTTAAGCGGCGTACAGTTTGTAAACGGGACGCGCCCCGGAAATACTGCGATTGTAGATATAGCGAAGCGGCAAGTCGGCAACGTGGGCGGGCAGCCCTATTGGAGCTGGTACGGCTTTAACAGCCGCGTGGAGTGGTGCGCCTGCTTTGTGTCGTGGTGCTACGGGCAAATGGGCTTATCCGAGCCGCGTTTTGCCGCCTGTCAATCACAGGGTATTCCGTGGTTTACTTCACGCGGGCAATGGGGAGCGCGGGGCTATGAGAATATCGCACCCGGCGACGCTATCTTTTTCGACTGGGACTTAGACGGAAGTACAGACCATGTAGGGCTTGTTATCGGCACAGACGGAAGCCGCGTCTATACCGTCGAGGGCAATTCCGGCGACGCCTGCAAAATCAAAAGCTATCCCTTAGACTATGCCTGTATCAAAGGGTACGGGCTGATGAACTGGAACTAACCGCAAAAATGAAAGGAGTATTGACATTATGGCAATGAGTAAGATTGAACGTATCGACCGGGAAATCCAGAAAACCCGCGAGAAAATCACAGAGTATCAGAACAAGCTGAAAGGACTGGAAGCGCAGAAAACTGAAGCGGAAAACCTTGAAATCGTACAGCTTGTGCGCTCCATGCGCTTAACCCCCGCAGAGCTTAACGCTATGCTGTCCGGCGGCGGGATTCCCGGCATGGCTGCCGCCGTTCCCGAAGAAACCACAGACTATGACGAAGAACAGGAGGACACCGAGAATGAATAAGAAAATCCTTAGAACGCTGACCGCATTTTGCGCCGCCCTTATGCTTATGGGCGGCTTTTCCGTTACTGCTTTTGCACAAACGCCGGAGCAGCCCGCCGCTGACGCGACCAACGACAGCGGCGTTATCTATGAGGAACCCGAAGAAACCGCACCCCTTACGCCGGAGGGGAACGCGACCCTTGTTGACGATTTCGGCGGCAATAAGCAGCTTATCACAGTTACGACCAAAGCCGGGAACTATTTTTATATCCTCATTGACCGGGACGACGAGGGCGAAAACACCGTCCATTTCTTAAATCAAGTGGACGACGCAGACCTTTTCGCGCTCTTGGAGGACGGGGAAAACAGCGAAGCGCAGACCCCCGCTGTCTGCACCTGTACGGAAAAATGCGAAACCGGGAAAATCAATACGTCCTGCCCGGTATGCTCTACCAACATGACCGCTTGCAGCGGCAAAGAAGCCGAGCCGGAGCCGGAAGAACCTACCGAACAGTCGCAGGAAAAAAGCAATACCGGTGGGCTTGTGCTTTTCCTTGTCGTGGCACTTCTTGGCGGCGGGGGCGCGTTCTATTACTTTAAGTTTATGAAACCGAAGCAGAGCGTCAAAGGCGGCACCGACCTTGAGGACTTTGATTTTGAGGACTACGACGAGGACGAGCCGGAGCCGGACGACGCAGACGGGGACGCTTCCGAAGATGATACGGAGGACGAGAACGCATGACCCTGTTTACCGACAATCCCTTTGAAAAGATGATGATACAACGACCATGCGGGCGGCGCGACAATGCGCCGCCTGTTTTCAAATCCCCGGCCTGCGCTTCCTGCCCCTATAAAGGGCAAGCCCCTTGTGTGGGCTACTGTCTGAAACAGGTACAGGAGAAACAGGGCGCGGAGCCGGAACGCGGAAAGGAGGAACTTTAATTGATTTTAGTTATCGCTGAAAAGCCGAGCGTGGCGCGGACTATCGCCGCCGCGCTTGGGGCAAAGAAGAAACAGGACGGATATATCGAGGGAAACGGCTACCTCATTTCATGGTGCGTCGGGCATTTGGTACAGCTTGCCGACGCTGCCGCCTATGGGGAGCAGTACAAAAAGTGGAGCTATGACAGCTTGCCGATTTTGCCGCAGAAATGGCAGTATACCGTTTCCGCAGATAAGGGAAAGCAATTCAAAATCCTAAAGGAGCTTATGCACCGCACCGACATTTCCGAAGTCGTCAACGCCTGCGACGCGGGACGTGAGGGAGAACTCATTTTCCGTTTTGTCTATGAAGTCGCCGGGTGCAAGAAGCCTATGCGCCGCTTGTGGATTTCCTCAATGGAAGAAAGCGCAATCAAGGCGGGCTTTGAGAACTTAAAGGACGGGCGGGACTATGACGCGCTCTTTGCGTCTGCCCTCTGCCGCGCAAAGGCTGACTGGATTATCGGCATTAACGCCACCCGCCTTTTCTCCTGCCTGTATAACCGCACCTTGAACGTGGGGCGCGTCCAGACACCGACCTTAAAAATGCTTGTAGACCGGGACGCTGCTATCAGCACTTTCAAGAAAGAAAAATATTACCATGTGCGGCTTGATTTATCCGGCGCAGAAGCCGCAAGCGGGAAGATCTGCGCCGCAGAGGAAGCAAAGGAACTGAAAGCGGCCTGCGAAGCGTCGCGGGCTGTCTGCACTTCCCTTGTGAGGGAAAAGAAAAGCGCAGCCCCGCCGAAGCTCTTTGACCTTACCTCTTTGCAGCGGGAAGCAAACCGTATTTTCGGCTATACCGCGAAGCAGACACTTGACCTGGCGCAAGCCCTGTATGAAAAGAAGCTGCTTACTTATCCGAGGACGGACAGCAGCTATCTGACCGACGACATGGAGGAAACAGCGGCAAAGGTTATCGCCCTGTTATGCGGGACGCTGCCCTTTATGGAGGGCATGAGCTTTTCGCCGGAGATTGCAAGGGTGCTGAACAGCAAAAAGGTATCAGACCACCATGCAATCATTCCTACTATGGAGCTTGCAAAGACCGACCTTGCCGCGCTGCCGGAAAGCGAAAAGAATATCCTTACCCTTGCGGGGGCGCGTCTTTTGTTCGCTACTGCCGCGCCGCACATCTTTGAAACGGTTACGGCGGTTTTCTCCTGCGCCGGAGCCGACTTTACCGCGAGGGGAAAGACGGTGCTTGCGGGCGGTTGGAAAGACCTTGAACGCCGCTACCGGGCAACGCTGAAAAACAAGCCCGAAGCAGACGACGAGGACAGCGCAGACGGAACGCTGCCGGAGCTTGCCGAGGGACAGCGCTTTGATAATCCCGCAGCAAAGGTAACGGAACACGACACAACGCCCCCGAAGCCCCACAATGAAGCGTCTTTGCTTTCGGCTATGGAACGCGCCGGGAATGAGGACACCGACCCGGACGCAGAGCGCAAAGGGCTTGGAACGCCCGCCACCCGCGCCGCTGTCATTGAAAAGTTAGTGAGCAGCGGTTTTGTAGAGCGCAAGGGAAAGCAGCTTATCCCCACAAAAGACGGGAATAACCTTGTGTGCATTTTGCCGGACAATCTTACTTCCCCGAAGCTGACCGCAGAATGGGAAAACAATCTGACGCAGATAGCAAAGGGAGCAGCCGACCCCAACGAATTTTTATCCGGCATTGAAGCTATGGCGCGGGAGCTTGTGAAATCCTATCCATTCCTTTCCGACAGCGACAAGGAGCGTTTCAAAACGGAAAAGCCGGAAATCGGCAAATGCCCCCGCTGCGGTTCCCCCGTCCATGAGGGCAAGAAAAACTACTACTGCTCTAACCGGAACTGCGCTTTTGTCATGTGGAAAAATGACCGTTTTTTTGAGGGCAGGAAAGTAGCCTTTTCCCCGAAGATTGCCGCCGCACTTCTGAAATCCGGCAAAGTGAAAGTCAAAGGGCTGTACTCTCCCAAAATAGGTAAAACCTACGACGGAACGGTTATTTTAGCCGATACGGGCGGGAAGTATGTCAACTATAAGATTGAGCTACCGAAGAAGAAATAACTTGAATAGCAAGCATAGGAAGCGGGTACCCACTTCCGTAAATCCCCCGTTTTCGCCTGCCGACGATTGCGGGGGATTTTTCTTGTTGGGAAGTTTCCCAAACCCTCTGCAATTTTTCAAAATCTTTGGCAGAACAGGCGGCGCGTTGTATTTAGGAGCATAACCACCAATGCGCAGCGTCTACGCTGCCATTTCAGAAAGGAGCGAATACATGAGCGAACAATTTTCCATTCTTATCGACAGCCGCACCCGCTTTGAAACAGGCGAACCGGGTGGCGTGTGGCTTTCCATGCCGACCACAAAGGAGCAGCTTCACGAAGCTATGCAGCGCGTCGGCATTACTGCGGATAACCCGCAGAACTTCTTTATCAACGGCTTTGCAAACACCGAGCAGCAGCCCTTTGACGTGCCGCTTCCCGTTATCCAGAGCGCAGGGCTTGACGAACTGAACTACTTAGGCAATCTGCTTGCCATGCAGCGCGACGAGGACAGGGACAAGTTTACGGCGGCGGTAGCTCTTGGGGAACGTGCCGGAAGTGTCAAAGACCTTATCAACCTTGCACAAAATCTTGACTGCTACTGGCTTTATCCCACCGTACAGAACGAAGAAGATTACGGCTATTACCTTATCGACGAACTGGACGAATTAGAACTGCCCGAAGAAGCAAAAAAGTATTTCATGTATGAGGATTACGGGCGGGACGCTGCTATCAATGACGGAGGACGCTTTACCGAACAGGGCTATATCTACAACAACAAGAACACCTTTACGGAGTGGTACAACGGCAAAGAAAGCGACATACCGAGGGAATACCGCGTTATGAGCTTCCCGCAGCCGCACCGCCCCGACCCGTCAAAGGTAGAAATGGACGCAGCCGCACCGGGACAGAAAACAGTGCAGACCATAGAGCAGCCGCAGGAGCCGCGCCCGGTTATCCCTATTGTGCTGACGAGCGAAAAACCCGCAGAGAAATTGAAAGAGATTACCGACCGTCTGGAACAGGGAATAACGGAACTCTTTGACAGCGAGCGTTACCGGGAATATCTGCGCGTCATGTCAAAATTTCATAATTACAGCTTTAACAATACGCTGCTTATCGCCATGCAGAAGCCGGACGCTTCCCTTGTTGCGGGCTTTTCCGCATGGAAAAATAATTTTGGGCGAAACGTGATAAAAGGGCAAAAAGGAATTAAAATCATTGCCCCGTCGCCTTACAAAGTCAAACAGGAAATGAAGAAAATCGACCCCCACACGCAGCAGCCTATCATTGGGAAAGACGGGAAGCCGGTTACGGAGGAAAAGGAAATCACGATACCCGCTTATACGGTAGTGTCTGTCTTTGACGTGTCGCAGACCGAGGGGCGCGAGCTTCCCGACATTGCCGTAAATGAACTAACGGGCGACGTGGAGCGTTACAGGGATTTTTTCGCTGCCCTTGAAAAGACTTCCCCCGTTCCTATTGGCTTTGAGCAGATACCGGGTAGCTCTCATGGCTACTACCATTTGGAGGACAAGCGCATTGCCATTGACGAGGGCATGAGCGAGATTCAAACCTTGAAAACGGCGATACATGAAATCGCACACGCAAAGCTGCACGATATAGATTTGAACGCGCCGGAGAACGAACAGCAGCCCCGTATTGACAGGCGTACCCGCGAAGTCGAAGCGGAAAGCGTCGCTTATACCGTCTGCCAACACTACGGGCTTGATACGTCGGACTATTCCTTTGGGTACGTCGCCGGGTGGAGCAGCGGCCGCGAGCTTTCCGAACTGAAAAGCTCCCTTGAAACAATCCGCAGCGCAGCCGCCGAGATTATCAATTCCATTGACGAAACATTAGCGGAGCTTTCAAAGGCGCAGGATAAGGAGCAGACCGCCAGACAGGAGCAGCCGGACAAAGAGGAAAACGCCGCGCCGGAGCAGCCGAAACAGGAAGCCTCCGCACAGGAAAAAGCAGCCTTTATCCCGGAAACAGTTTACCGGGTGCGCCGCAATCCTTACAGCGACAGGAAAGAGAACGCCTATCTGCTGCAAGCCTATGTAACGCAGGAAAACGGGCGGGCAAAAATGGGCGCGGTACTTTTCACAGGAACGCCCCAGAAATGCCGCGAGCTTATGGGGCAACTCAAAAGCGGCGAACTGACCGAGGGACAGGTCAAGGAGCTTTACGCAAAGGCACAGGAAACCGCTAAGACCGCCGAACAGGACAAAGGCACCTTTTCCATTTATCAGCTAAAGCATGGCGACGAAACGCGGGACTTGCGCTTTGAGCCATACGACCGCCTGCAGGTGACGGGAAATGTGGTTGATAAGGCGAACTATGAGCTTGTCTATTCCGCAGAGCTTACGCCGGGGACTTCCCTTGAAGATATTTATACCCGTTTCAATATCGACCACCCCAAAGACTTTAAGGGACACAGCCTTTCCGTTTCCGACGTGGTGGTGCTTCATCAGAACGGGCAGGACGCCGCCCACTATGTAGACAGCTTCGGCTATAAGAATGTGCCGGAGTTTTTACAGGAGCAAAAGCAGCTTACGCCCGACGAGTTGGAAACAGGCGAAACAATCAAAACGCCGCGCGGTACTTTCTATGTAACCGATATGAGCCGCGAACAAATGGAAGCCGCCGGATATGGCTTTCATCATCAATCCGACGACGGAAAATATTTAGTCATGGGAAATGGTACGCGGGCGTTTGCCATAGCAGCCGAGCAGCGGGAAAATCCCTTGAAAGCTGCCGAGCAGACCACCGAGCAAAACGAAAACATGATTGACGGGATTATCAACAATACGCCGACCGTTGACGAACTGGAAGCAAAGGTTAAGGCGGGAGAAACGATTTCCCTTGTTGACCTGGCTAACGCGGTCAAAGCCGATAAGGAGCGCGGCAAGGGCAAGCCGGAAAAGAAGCCCTCTATCCGGGCGCAGCTTAAAGCGGATAAGGAAAAGGCACAGAAGAAAGCCGCAGCGAAAACAAAAAATCACGATTTGGAGGTATGAGCATGAACAGATTTACCGTTGAGGAAACAAACCTTTTGAGCATTTACCATGAGGGAAGCAAGGCGCAGCTTACGGAGAACATCAACGCCGCGCTGCCTTACATGGACGCGGATATGCGGGAACTGGCGAAGCGCGCCCTTTCCAAAGTGGACGCGCTGACCGAGGAAGAATTTGCGGAGCTTACCATTTACGCCGCAGAGGAAGTATGAGCAGCATTAAGCGGCTTTCGCCGCCCCAGAGCCGGAAAGTCAATTCCCTTGTGCGCCGGGAGTGCTGCAACTGCGATAACGGACACTGTATTTTGCTTGACGACGGGGACGAGTGCGTATGCCCGCAGCTTATCTCTTATTCGCTGCTTTGCAAATGGTTTCGGATTGCCGTACTTCCCCTTGATAAGCTCCTGTATGCCGAGCTTTTTAAGACCGAGGATAAAAAGCGTTGTACTGTATGCGGCACATTCTTTGTATCAAAGTCAAACAGCGTCAAATACTGCCCGGACTGCCGCAAGCGTATCACGAACAGACAGGCAGCGGAGCGCATGAGAAAACGACGCGCCCTTGTTACGCGATAAGGGCGAAAATAGCCTTGATTTACAGGGCTTGCAGCGCGTGAAAATCACTTAGGCGATACAGAATACCTTTTCCCTTAAAAACAGCTTTCTACTGCGTAACATACCAAAATCAGCACCCACAAAAAGACAGGGCGCGGGAGGTCATTACTGGCTTTCCGCGTCCTGTCTTTTTTTGCGCCTGTTTATCCGCGCTCTGTTTCCTTGCCCCGTTCCGGCTGCTTTCCTGTCTGCAAAATGCTGTCTATGTTCTGCTTGATAACGTCATATTCCCAGACTTTCTTTTTCAGCTTGCCATAATCGGCGTAAAGGGCTTCTTTCTGCGCTTGGAGTGCTTCATATTCCTTTTGCAGCGTGGCGGGATTGGGGAGCTTTGTAATGCCCGCCGTTTTGAGTGCCTTTGCCGCAGCTTCATGGAGGATAATATCGCGCTCATGTCCGGCGCGGTATCGCTCTTTGTTCTTTGCCTTGCGGTATGCGTCATAGACAGGCTTTGTCTTTTGATAAGTGGCGACGTGCTTCATCAGCACCGCCATATCTGCAAGCCGCTTTTCAACGCCCTTTAATACGTCTGCCGCCTGTTCGCTTTCTGCCGCCACTTCCTCAATCCGGCTGACTAAATCCGCGTACTGTTCAATCTTATTCTCCGTCAAGAAATTCATGGTCTTAGCTGCCTGTTTCAGATTGTGGATTTTCGCCCAGTGTTCATAGCCTTTGCTCTGCGCCGCCTTGATACTGTTTTCAATGTCAATCAGCAGGCTAACGCCGCCGCGATCTGCGCGGGGAGCTTTCGCAGCGCGGGCGCGTTTGCCCTCTATCCGTTCCCTTATGGCGTCCTCTGTATAGTCTGCGCCGAGGGTTTTAAGACGGGTAAAGCGTTCCTGTCCGGGAGCGCGGCAGGACACATATTTTCCCGGCTTTATCTCATAGCCCGCCGCCTGTAACCGCGTTAGTAATTCCTCAAAACTTGATACTTGGGGAATGAGTGCGTCAACGGCGATTTTCAGCTTGCCTTTCCAACTGGTTCCCGTCTTTTCTGCTTGATACTCTGCATAACTCTTTCCCTTGTTTCCCTTTTTCGGGACAACGACGGATAAGCCATTTTCTCGGCACAGCCTGTCGCTCATGTTCCTTATGCCGTAATAGCTGCGCTTGTTGGAATTGTACTTGTGGTGGTCTACAAAATTGACCGCGCAGAAAATAATGTGATTATGGACGTGTCCTTTGTCAATGTGCGTCGTCAATACATACTCATGCTGCCCTTTTGTTACCGCGTCGGCAAGCTGCTTTCCGATTTTGTGGGCGGTTTCATAATCCACTTCCCCCGGCTCAAAGGACTGTATCAGATGAAAGGCTAAATTGTTGCCCTTTTGGAGAGCTTGCGACAAGGTATATTCAAATTCAATGTCTGCCGTTTCATAGGAGCAGCCAAAAGAGGACACAAGCATTTTCCCGTCCGTCTTATCGGGATTTTGGATATAGTCAAGGGCTTTGCTCAACGTGCTTTTAATAGGCTTAATCTTTGTAACCGCCATATCTCCGCAAGCACCCCCTTTATTTCCTCTATGTCCTCTTGGTAGACGCTGCCCGTACTGTTTACGCGCTTTGCAATCTGGTTGACGTTGACACCGATTTTCTGTATCTCCGCTGTCATGGCTTTTATGTCGGTGTGGTCTACTTGGATAATGTATCCGTCAATGGCAATCTTCCTAAGATATGCCGCCATGTTCCGGGTGGGGACGAGCTTCATTTTTTCAAGAATTAAATCCCGTTCTGCTTCTGTTACTCTGAATTTGATTTGTACCGTTCTTTTGCGTCCGTCCATGCTTTCGCTCCTTTCCATTCCGAGGGTTTGGGACACTTCCCAACAAGCCATTTTCAACCGACGTGCCGCAGCGCAGGAGGGCGAAAATACGGAAGTGGGTACCCGCTTCCTATGCTTGCTACGAAAGTTTTTCCTTACTCCCTACTACAACGGAAAGCCCCGTTTTGCCAACTTTAAGCAAAAGAAAAACGCTGCAATCTCAAAAAGATTACAACGCTTCCTAATGCCTATTCAATTTTCGTTTTCGACTTCTGCAATTTCTTTCGCCGTTGCGGTTACAATCCGTATGCCCTTATCGCTCATGCTGTCAAGCAGCGTGTCGAGCTGCCGCCTTTGCGTCGATTTTTCCGCTGTCTTATCCGGGAAAAAGAATTGGTCTACGGATATGTCATAACGGGTAACAAGCTCATAAAAGATTTGCAGGCTTGGCTGTTGCCCTTTGTTTTCAATATTCGCAAGGTAGCGAGGGGAAATGTTCATTTCGTCGCTTACTTTCTTGCGGCTTTCATTCCTGCCTGTTCGCGCTGCTTTTATGGCTTGCCCGAAAGCTGCAAAGTCATATAAAGGTACTGGTCTTTTTGCCATAATAATTCACCCAACTACATTTTACTGTTCCTTTCTTTGCTTGGATATGTCTGTACAGTTCTTAGTATTAGCCAAAATAATTCATATTATGTGTCTTGAAGATACCAATGGTAATGCGTACAATATAATTGAAAAGCTCTTTTTCAAATTTTCACGGTAGTAAAATGCGAATGTTAATATGTGTTGCTTGCCGCAACGGGCAGGTCTGCGTATAATTTCTGTTGTAGGCGGCACATATTTTTCCTGCTGCCAACAATGCAAAAACTAATAAAGCAGGAGGTAATACCTAATGTTAAGCGAAAATATTAAAACAATCAGAAAATCAAAAGGACTTTCACAAGAAGAACTTGCTGTTAAAGTGAATGTGGTGCGGCAAACAGTTTCTAAATGGGAGAAAGGATTATCTGTTCCTGACTCTGAAATGTTGATTTCATTATCGGAGGCGCTTGAAACTCCAGTGAGCACTTTGCTTGGGGAAACTGTTATTGAAGCAGCGGCTGAGGACTTAAAAGCGATTTCCGAAAAGTTGGAGGTAATCAACTTACAACTCGCCCGAAGAAAGGCTATGCAGCGAAAAGCACTTCATGGCCTATTTATCATAATGTGTGCGTCCATTGTAATAATATTTGCGGTTTTAACGGTGTTAGAAAGCCCTTATCTGGGGTGGAATTTTAGTGACCCAGAAACCGCCGTTATGGGGACAGCCATTCATGCGTTTGAATGGTTATTTGTCCGACTGGCACCAATTATTTTTATAGGAGCAATCGTTGGAATATTCCTGACACGGAGTAAAGACTAAAATGCTTACATTTTCCGAGACCAAGACAAAGGTGTACATGAAAAAATCTCTATTTAGATTAACTGATTTATTAGAACTCTGCCTTGCATATAGTTTTTGTTTTTCTCTAAACTTGCTTATGGATTATGCAAAGACTTTGGATTTGGACGCTTACATTCTAAAGGCTTTTTTGAAGAATTTTATTGATTACCAGCCATTGATTGTTTCGCTGTTTACGTTCATTGTGATAGCATTCCATTATCAAATGCTGGAAAGAAAAAAGGCAGAAATATTTTGCAGAATACTTGTGGGAGGTACTGTGTTTAACATCGCCATTCGATATATGCTGGACTGTATCTCGGTGCTCATTTTTGTTTATCTTCTATCGGTTTTGATAAATTTCTATCTTGGTTTCGATTTAGCTTACAATTTTTACTTAGTCCTTATTTTTGCCACATACATACTAATTAGCGCGAGGCGGGTACGGAAGTATGAAAATCTTTAAGTTTATTATTTCAAAAATTTTTTTAAGAAAAGCCATCCTTGGTATATGTGTAATGCTGCTGCTGTGCATGGCGAATTACATAACCTTTACTGCTGCTCGTTCCATTTTATCAACATTTCAAGGGTATCAAGAAACAAAATATGTAAATCAAGAAGGAGTTTACATCGCTAACTTAGACCCAGATAGTCATATTGATATGGGCATAGTTGGCGAAAATGGAATACAAGCAGTATATGACTATTTGAACAGTAACTTTAAGTATGCGTTTTACACAGACGGGTTTATTATCTCCGTTCCTAACAGCGAAGATATGGAAATATCATTATGCTATATAAACGAGCAATATTATAGATTAAATGGATTTGAGCTATCGCAAGGGACAGATTTATATTTTGATTATCCATTAGAAGGGGAAATTCCGGTTTTAATAGGAAAAGGGTTAAGTAAAACATATCCTGTTGGTTCGACAATAAAAATTGAAAAATCTGTTCTTGGGCGACCGCTAACTCTAAAGGTTCAGGGCGTGTTAAAACAAAATGCCTATCATTCCAATTACTATGCCCTCAATTCCAAGACATATTACAATTTTTCAATTCTTTTTCCTGTGAATGAGGACTTTATAAATCATGCGAATATGGACATTCAGTTTAATGGCCTTATGGATATTACACTTCTGGACACCTCAAAAGAAGAAATTGAGAATTTGAGTGAGATTATCAAAGACAATTTGGGTTTAAGATTTAACTTCTTTAGCCAAGAGGAAAATTACGACTATTTCAATGAATACTATCTTCATTCATTAAAAATTATATTCATAACAACCCTTATTTTGCTGATAGTCATAACTTGTCTTTCTGTTTGGAACGCATTGGTTAGCGTCCGCTTAATGTTGAAAGATTTTACAATCAATCTGTTGGTTGGATTAAGCTACCCAAAGCTGAAAAAAATATTTTATGGCTATTTTGGGATACTCTCCCTTGCCAATGTAACACTGATTTTTACATTTACCGCTTTTAACAGATATGGGTGTTGGTTAAGGAAAGACGCCACCTTTGCCACTTACGGATTATTTGGTTTGATAGGAATGGACTGGCTGGCTTTGCTGCTGGTTGTCGTTTCTGATATTGTTATCGGAATGATTGTTGTGGAGAGTATGTTATGGAAAATTAAAAAGGTTCCAATTTCCCTGGGGGTGTTACAATGACGAAAATTATTGATTTAAGCGTTAAGGAGAAAATCTATAAGAGCAAAAAGGCGCAAATTTCAATATTAAATAATTTCAGGCTTGAAGTCGCCCCTGGTGAAAGAATTGCCATTGTGGGAGAATCGGGAGCAGGGAAAAGTTCTTTGCTCAATATTATTGGGCTGCTTGATAGAAATTATGTCGGTGAATACACGCTTTTTGGCTCGCCAACCGCTCAGTTACATACAAGCCAATTAGCGCAATGGCGAAATCAACGGATTGGTTTTGTTCTTCAAGAATCGGCTCTTATAAACTCTTTGACGATTGAAGATAACATCAAACTGCCTTTTCTTTATGCAGGTTCTGAAAAAATGGATTTAAGTGAGACCGAGAATTTTGAAGCTGTTGTTAGTGCGATTGGTATTAAACCTATACTAAAAAAGAAACCGCTTGAATGTTCCGGCGGGGAAAGGGCCAGAACTGTATTTGCCAGAGGGATTATTATGAACCCCCAAATCATTTTAGCTGATGAACCTACGGCATCTCTCGATAGGGAGAACCGAGAAAGAATTGTAACCTTGCTTTTTAGAATGAACACGGAATTTAACACTACAATTATTACGGTAACTCATGATTTGGAAATCGCCAATCGTCATGATAGAGTAATTCATCTTGAAAGGAGAAAATGAAATGGGATTTTTTGGAATGATTGCGTCATTGCTGCTGGGGGTATTCTTTATTGCTTTTGGAATTTCCCGCAGAAAGCAGAAGGTTTTGCCTATAATCCTGATTGCACTCGGAGTAGTGTTTGTCCTTATTGCACTTTACTTAGGATGGCCAAAATAAAGAAATAAGTTTGTTAAAATAGTCAAATCTTTCTAAACTGAACAATTGACTATCTGCCGGACGACGGCAAAAGAAAAAAAGCCGTCGCAGAGCAGAGATATTTTCACGCGCCATTTCTTAACTACGGCGGCTTTGAGAAAATCAAGGCCGCCGTTTCTTTTATCCTCTAAAGGGAATGACGACTGAACGCTGAAAAGTACGGCGGCTAATGGAGGTAGCCGCCATGTTGTATAAAGCCTATCGACAAAATCCAACACATTTCTACTTATCAAAAAAAGCCCGACCGCCGCCGGGTATCTTTCTACCCTTAGATATGAACTGTCAAATCATCTAAATACCGCTTACAATTCCTTTGCGCTTGTCTGCGTCTTGCAGACAGGCGCATTTTGCATTTTCGGGAGGTTTTTTCAAAAAAGTTTCGCTTTCATTCGGCGTTTGAAAAAATCGCCTGTATTATCCCGCGAAAAGGGGAGGTACCGCCACCTTTCAACACGAAAGGAGGTGAGAACATGGAACCTAATCGCGTGGAATTTCAGAAGCAATGTATCTTTCAAAGTTTCTGTAAACGGGTGCTGCACAACGAAGCCTGCAACGCCCATGAGGAAATCCGGCGACGCAGAGCAAAGGAAGTGTCGTTTTCCGACCTTGCCTTGCATGAGGAACGGCAGCTTTACACGCTTGATAAGTATTTTCAAGACGAAGAAGCCGAGCCGAGCTATCAGCAGGCGGGAAAGAAAATCACGCCGAAGCTGCTGCTTGAAGCAATTCGCACTTTGCCGGAAGAAAAGAGAAAAGCTATCATGCTGTACTATTTCGAGGGCATGACCGACGTGGAGATTGGAAAGTTATTCAATACGTCGCGCAGCACGATACAGTACAGACGGACAAGCTCTTTTGAAATCTTGAAGAAATATTTGGAGGAACACGCTGATGAATGGGACAAATGGTAAACAATCTGACTTCCCGGACGTTGCCCTTGTTCCCTATCCTGTCATTGTGGCAGCGACAAAGGGCGACCCAGACGCTATGAAAATTGTCTTGCAGCACTTTAGCGGTTACATAGCGAGCCTTTCTATGAGAAAGCTCTGCGACGAGCGCGGAAACGTCTATTTTGGCGTTGACGAGGATATTCGTGAGCGGCTGCAAGCAAGACTAATGAGGGCAATCCTCACATTTAGGGCTGAATAACTGCACCGATACCGAAACGTCTTAACCCCTTTTCCGTTTCGTATCAATCCGTAGCAGCCCCGTATGTTCCTTGACAAAGAAAGCGACGCAAGATAACGGCGGCGCAGTATAGGGCAAACCGGGTACGTCCTTTTTGCGCCAAGCCATACAGAGGGTGCGCCATGACGCTATTCCACTATTGGGAAAAGCCGAGCGAGAAACACCGCGACGGGAAGCAAGTTAGCAGCTTGCGGGCGACGACACGCATTGAGGGGAGATAAGCCTTTACAGCCACAGTCCGAGCGTTCAGAGCGTCGCAGGCAATGGGTAAAGCTGCCTTAAATGAGCAGGGGTGCAATTCCCGCGAGGTTGTGCTAACAGCCGCCCGGTTAAAGCCCACTTTTTGTAACTTGACTTTTTAGCCATTTATGAAAGGGGGTATTTTCCTATGGCAAAAAAGGAAACAGCAAGCCCCGCTATTCCTGTATTCCCTATGTTAAAGACCGTTGAGCAAATGAGCAAGATTAGCGGTATCGGGGAAAATAAGCTGCGTGAGCTTATGGATAGCGGCGAGCTTGAATATATACAGAATGGAAACCGCCGTTTGATAGCTGACGCTGCAATCTGGGACTGGTATCATAGGGCAAAGACGACAGCGAAGCCCCCGGCACGACAGGGAGGTTAAGCTATGGCTATATCAACAAGGCAGGTTAAGAATAAACGCGACAGCAACGGCGTACTGACCGGGCGGCCGGGTACAGTTTACGACGTGAATATAAAGTACACCGCCCCGAATGGGGAAAAGAAAACCTATTCAAAAAAGGGCTTTCCAACAAAAAAGGAAGCGACACAGCATGAAGCAGAGATGAAAGCAAAGCTCCATAATCCGGGACAGATTGCGTCTATCGCTTCACAGCGGAAACAGACCGTTGCAAGCTATCTGAATGAATGGGTAGAAAGCTATGCAAGAGTGAACTTGCGCCCCTCTACTTACGACGGGTACAAAAAGACGATTGCAAACTATATCAATCCCTATATCGGCGGCGTTGCCCTTAATCAGCTTACCCCCGCTATGGTAGACAAAATGTTTCAGCAGATTATTGACAAAGGCTTGAAACCGTCCACCGCAGCCGGGGCAAAGCGTGTTTTGAGCGTGGCGTTGAGCCATGCCCGGAAATACCGCTATATCGAAACAAACGCAGCAAAGGACACGCTTACGAAGTTTGGAAAGAGTGACAAGACCCCCGACCCTTATACGCCGGAACAGGTAAAAGCCCTTATGCAGCGCGTCGAGGGTACCGTTTGGGAAATGCCCGTTATCTTAGGCGGGCTTTACGGTATGCGCCGTTCTGAAATCCTGGGCTTGCGCTGGCGTAATGTGGATTTGGAAAACAACACCTTTGACGTTTCCGAGCAGCTACCCTTTAAGGTGCCGCCGAAAACAAAAGTCATTGAGGAAATGGCACCGCCGAAATCCAACGGGCGAAAGCTGCCTATCACAGAGCTTGCCCGCCCGTTCTTCCTCAAACAGTTTGCTATGCAGGAAGCGCAGCGCGAACAGGCAGAAAAAGACGGAAAGCCATACTATGACAATGACCTTGTTGTAGCGAAGCCGGACGGTTCCCCTATCTCCGCGTCGTGGGTATCTTCCCAGTTTGGAAAGCTGCTTGAAGATTTGAATATGCCGCATATCCGCTTTCACGATTTACGCCATACGGCGGCTACGAATATGCACCAACTGACGGGCGACTTCTACACTGTAGGCGAAGTGTTAGGACATACGCTTGCGGGTATCGGCGTATCGCTTGGGCTGTCTATGAACTTTGAAGCTGTTACCGCCCGATATGTGGACGTGCGGCTTGAACGAAAAAAGGAAGTCTTAGACGCTTATCATGGGGCGGTCAAACAGGCTGACCCGGCAAAGGCAGAGAAAGCCGAGCCGAAGAAAGCAAAGAGCGCAGCAAAGAAAAAGAGCAGCGATTTAGAGCTTTAACCGCTGTATCTCTTTACCGCTTCTTATATCGTTTTATAGCCCCGCGTGGGATTTGGGCACCATTTGGGCACCATTTACCGAAAAAGCACCACTAATACAGGCGATAAAAGAAACGCCGAGAACACGCAAAAACATAGAGTTTATGCGGGTTTCCGGCGTTTTCTAATCCCTCAACCGACCTAAAATCATCTTGCGGCAGAGAGAAAAATTCTACTATTTTTTATATATGACGCAATTTCTGCTTTAAAAGGTGATAATCCCTCCTTCACTTTAGCAAGCATATCGTCATTTAATGTTCTGATAGATGGATCTCTAAACCATTTTTCATCGTAATCTATTTGTATCATTTCTGCGACTTTAGGAAGTAATCCCTCTGGATTTTCCTCTTTTGAAGCCTTGTTTTCATATGCACTATATATAAAATCATCAGTTTTTATCTCATATGCAAAATGTTTTAACAAGCCTCTCCAATCCGGTAAATTGTAATAACGTCGAGTAACTCCTGAACCAAGAAACAAAAATGGTGTTGTATTAAATTTCTCTATTACATCCTCTATCTTCATATCCAATCCCCTTTCTTTCAACTGTTTTCATACTTAACAATAGCTGCTGGTCTTCCTTTTATTTTTTTCTAACTTTACTATAGGAATCATTTTACACCATATCTACTGTATTTAGTAGTCCAACTTCATACAGATTTTTATATTTTTTATAAATTCATTGCTTATAATGCAGAAAAAGACCTTGAGTTCATTATAAACTCAAGGTCTTTCGTGCTCCCCCATAATACCATACCCTTTACCGGTCAAAATCATATACTTCCTTCAACTCAGGTATAGATGGTGCTGCTCCATGTCTTGAAACAGCTATAGCCGATGCTTTTGCTGCTATCTGCATTGCTTCCTTCGGTGAAAGCCCTTTTGCGATACTTCCGATAAAAAATCCGGTAAATGTATCTCCTGCCGCTGTTGTATCAACGACCGGTACCTTCACTATCGGCTGGTGAATTTTTTGTTTTTCATCTTTATAGATTGAGCCGTATTCTCCTAAAGTCAACACAACCTTACTTTTCGGGAAATGACTGCATACTGCATCAAGGAGTTCATCAGTTTCAATACACCTGACTTCTCCAACGGAATCGCCTAATCCTGTCAAATCCTTAGCTTCAATCTCATTAAGAAGGAAATAGTCTACATACTCAAGCGGATATGTGAAAATTTTTTCATCCATCGGCGACGGATTGAGTACTATTATCATGCCCTTCTCATGCGCCCGTTCCATGATATATGAAATCTCGTTTATCTCATTTTGCAGAATCAGATAATCGCCTTTCTCAAAATGGGATAACACCTCATCCACCTGTGTCTTTGTGTTCTGCCTGTTTGAGCCACCATACAGCAGTATACAGTTCTGACCATTTGGCTGTTTTTGTATGATGGCATGGCCATTTCTGCCCGGCAGACGTGTGATGAAATCTGTATGTGCTCCCGCTTTTTGCAGTATCTCTGCCAGAAACTCTCCATCTTCTCCGATATTACCTGCATGCCAGGTGTCTATGCCACTTTTGGCAAGTGCTACAGACTGATTAAGTCCTTTTCCTCCCGCAAATATTGCCATGTTCTGTGAGGATATGGTTTCTCCGCTTCTCACAAAATGCTCCACATTGTATACAAAATCAATATTTAACGATCCATAATTTAATGCTTTCACGTCTGCAGCCCTCCAAATAATATATTTCTTTCAAATATAATCATATACTTTCCTACAGGAATATTACCATAGAAAGTACAAACATTACCACTGTTCCTGCAATCATTGGTACAGAAGTTCTTTTTACTATTTCAAGCGGCTCGCGTTTTACACTTCCAGCCACAATCATTACTACTGCCGATACCGGTGAGACCGCACGAAGAAGGTTTCCGGCAAGTCCCATTGGGATTGATACCGCAAGCGGTGAAATTCCTGCTGCTACCGCAAGTGGCACCATAAGCGGAACCATTGCAAAGAATAATGCTGTACCACTTCCGCTTAAAAGTACGATAAGTGCTGTAAGCGCAACCAGTATGAGTGGAAGTACAAATCCAAGTCCTCCGCCTGAAAGACCTGTCATGGCACTCTGTAATGCTGTGATAAGTCCGATTGATTTTAAGCCTGTAACAAATACTGTTCCTGCAACAAGGAGAGCAACTATCGGCATTGAGCCACCCATTCCCTTGAAAAATGCCTCTGTCTCTTTAAGAGTTTCTCCGGCATTACGTTTTCTGATGATTTCACAGATGATTGCTACGATAAATGAGAATAATGTTGCTACTTCCACGCTTATATCAATCTGTGCTCCTGTAATCTTCTGTACAGCAAATGAACCGATAAGCAAAATAATAGGAAGTAATGGTAAAATAGCATATACTGTCTTGTACAATAACCCTCCTTTAATTTCCTCAACATCTTTGCTCTCTACTGCCTTAGCCTCGATCACGCCTGCTTTTTTATCACATCTTTTCTGCCAGAAGAAATGGATTGCTGCCATGATAAGCAGTGTAGGTATTGATACTATTGCATGATATTTGAATACATAATCTGTTGCTGTCAGTCCTGCAAATCCTGTTGTATTCGCAAGCTCCGCTGCAATCGCTACATTATCACTTCCGAGTGGTGTAGGCACAATAGTAGCTGTTGTAGCAATGATACCTGCCGCTGTAAGCGAGCTCATTCCAGCCTTTATAAGGATTGGGTAAAGTGTTGCAAGCAGGATAACTGCAAGGTTTGATGCACTTGGTATAACAAGTGAAAGCAGGTTCCCGAGTAAAAATACGATTGGTACCAGTATGTATACTGATTTAATCTTTGATATCGGCTTTGTAAGCACGTTTACTGTTACGCTGTTTGCATTTATGGCACTCATATATGCTGAGTAACCGCCAAGTATCAGTATGATAAATCCTGCTGATGATATAGTACTCTTAAACTGATCTGCGATTACCTTTAAAGGATCTAAAAACACCGATCCTGTCGATACAAAATCCTCGCCTCCTAGCGGATTTCCAAGTGCACATCCAACAAACATAAGTACAATTCCCATCAAAAAGAGTGTTATCTTAATATCCATCTTTTTGATAAGCATAAAAATTACTATCGCCACAGATATAATGGCTGCAGCATACATGACAAATGTAGTCATAATCCATCCTCCTTAAATATTATTATATACATCTTGAAATTGACTGCTTAAACCATTCTCTGAATTTCTCACCGTCAATATCCGTACACACCTTAGCGTTCGGTTTCTTTTTAAGATAACCTTTCAGATCAACCACGGTACATCCCGTAGTCATGGTGCCATTTAATTCAACTCCTACGTAGGTTTCCTCAACTGTATAAAGCCCCGGGCAAAGCAGATATGCTATTGCACAGCTGTCATACATTTTAAGTCCTGTATTAAAGCTGCCACCTCTGTAGTGTTTGAAAAGATGATATGCCATATCTCCGACTTTTCCCATCTTTTTGATTTCTTCACTATCCTGCGGCATAACAAGTGCTTTCCAGCCAACGTCAAGTCCAGCCATTACAATAGGAACGCCTGAATTAAATACCATTGCAGCGGCCTCCGGATCTGTTGCCACATTAAATTCTGACATAACACCTTTATTTCCTCTGGTGACTGAACCGCCCATCATGACGATTTCTCTGATATTTGATTTTACCTCAGGATAAAGAGTGAATAATAATGCTATATTTGTCATGGCAGCTATCGGCACTATAGTTATAGGTTCATCGCTTTCCATTATCACTCTTCGCATTGCGTTTACGGCATGCTCCTGTAATAAAAGCTCTGTTTTCGGCTCAGGGAAATCATATCCCTCCATTCCACTTTTACCATGGATATCCGAAGCATCCACAAACTCCGCCAGAAGCGGCTGTGCACAGCCTTTCGCTACCGGTACATCCTTTTCATAAAATTTTAAAAGCTTAAGCGCATTTTCTGTCACCTGCTCCAGCGAAACATTTCCGGCTACAGTGGTAATCAGTTTAACATCCAGTTCCTCTGAAAATAATGCTATCGCAATTGCAAGAGCATCATCTATGCCCGGATCGGTATCAATTATAATTGGTCTTTTACTCATGTGATTCTCCTTTTCTACATGTATGTTTTTCTGATATAGATTTGGTATATGCGGTACCTCATATGCCTTTATATCAACGTTATAAAATATAAAATACAAATAGCTGTCACGATGTACATAACAGGCTGTATCTCTTTCACTTTTCCTGAAATCAGCTTCATAAGTACATACACCGGGATTGCTATACAGATCCCATTCGCTATGTTGTTTGCAAATATAGTAAAGCCAATACATAAAAATGCCGGCAGATACTCTGTCATATCAGAGTAATCAATATTTTTCATCGCACCAAGCATATGTATACCAATATATATAAGCACCGGTGCTGTTGCCGCTGTCGGTATCATCAGCACAATCGGTGAGAAAAATAGCATAAGCAGAAAACATATTCCTGTAAATATAACGGTAAGCCCTGTTTTTCCGCCTGCCTCAACACCGGCTGATGACTCAAGGTATGTAGTCATGCTCGGTATTCCAAACAATGCCCCAACACTCGTTGACACTGCATCCACCTGAAAACATTGCTCAATTCCCGGCAGATTTCCCTTTTCATCAAGATATCCTGCTTTTGCCCCTACGCCCAGCACCGTGCCAAATGTAGAGAAGAAATCCGGTATGAACAGTGCTATCAAAAATGGAATATATGCTGTATTCAATGCTCCCTTTATATCAATGTTCAAAAATATATCATCCATTTTTCCCGGAAATGAAATTATTCTATCCGGCAGTCTTGTCACACCAAGCGGAATTCCGGCTATCGTAGTAATGATTATAGATAAAATAATGCCTCCCGGTATATTCTTTATCTTTACCAAGAGCATCAGGCAAAATCCTATCAGACAAAGAATAACTTCCGGTGACCTTAAATCACCAAATGTAAGACAATTCTTTTTCTCGCTGGCAGATATAAGTCCACAGCTTTTTGCCCCCAGCAGAGCTATGAACAGCCCTATTCCTGCACTTACTGCATGTTTGAGACTGACCGGTATCACTTTTACCACAGCCTCTCGCAGTCCAAGAAAAGAGATTGCGATAAAAAGTATTCCACTTAGGAATATCACTCCCGCCGCTTTCTCCGGCGAAATACCTTCATTTGTTATCATGGATACAACTATTCCTGTACTTCCAAGCCCCGGTGCCAGTGCAAACGGTCTATTTGTGTAAAATGCCATTGCACATGTGGTAATGACTATCAACAGAATAACCGCTGTCATTACGGCACTTTTGTTTAATCCTGCGTTTCCAAGCATATTGGGAACCGTTGCAAGAACATATGCCATCGTAACAAATGTTGTAATTCCTGCAATCAACTCAGTTTTTATGTTCGTATCATATTGTGACAGTCGAAATACCTTCTCTAAATATTTCCCCATATACATCACCTTTCTCTTGCCCTTTCGACAATTTAATAGTAATATAAAACATATCATGTGTCTAATTCATTGTTTTCATCAATTCTATACCTTTATGGCATAGTTTTAGATTTATGTAATTACATATATGGGGGATCTGTCATGGAATATACTGACCTTGAATATTTTATAGCGATAGCTGAACATCATAATCTCACACGTGCTGCAGAAGCACTCTATGTTTCTCAGCCAACATTAACTAAATATCTGCACAAGCTTGAAAAAGAACTCGGTGGAAAAGTCTTTAGACGAAATGGATACCAGTATGATCTTACTTTTTTGGGCCAACGTTATCTGGATTATGCAAGAAGAGTACTGGCACTCGATCAGGACTGGAAAAAAGAGCTTTCAGATATGCGCTCTTACTATAAGGGCGAGCTGAATATTGCGCTTCCGCCAATGCGCAGCACCAGCCTTATACCACAGCTGCTGCCTGCTTTTAACGAAAAACACCCAGGTGTCTGCATTAATTTTTTCGAATATGGCCATTCGATACAGGATAAGCTGATATCTGATACCAATCTGGATTTTGCCATTTTAAGCAACTGGCAGGAGCATCCCAAACTAAATTATGAGCTGCTGTGCCATGAAGAAATATTATTAGTACTGCCTGTCGGACATCCTCTTGCCCAAAAAGCAGTAACAAAAAAAGAGTGCCGCTACCCATGGCTTGACTTAAGCCTGTTCGCTGACACTCCCTTTATATTACATTTTCCGGATCAGAATACCGGTCGTTCCGCCCAAAGACTGTTTGACCAGTATGGAATACAGCCACCTGTTCCGTACCGTACAAGAAATAATCAAACCTGCATACAGCTTGCATCACAGAACCTTGGTGTAACCATTGCCCCGGAGGGATATGTGCGATATGCTGCTCCATTCTGGCCCGTGGAGGTATTCTCTGTAGGGAACCCTATTCTACAAAATGATTTAGTAATTGCATACCGTAAAAATTCATACCTTTCCACTTATGCACAGAGCTTTATTTCACTTTCCAAAAACATATGTGGTCCTCTGTTTTAACCTCTATATTTTCATACCTTTCCCCCCACATTTTATGTTAAGATTAAAGGGTCAAAAGGTATCATCGATGCATGCTTGCATGCAATTCGATGTATACCTTAGTGACCCGCATATCATTTTATAATCATCTGACGGAGGTACATCATGAAAATAACTACTCTATGCTACATAGAACACGATGGACACTATCTCATGCTTCATCGTATTAAGAAAGAAAATGATATAAATGAAGGAAAATGGATTGGTGTTGGCGGTCACGCCGAGAATGGTGAATCACCCGAAGAATGCTTGCTCCGCGAAGTCAAAGAGGAAACAGGGCTCACACTCACATCATACCGTTTCCGCGCACTCATAACTTTTATAAGTGATAAACAGGAGCCTGAATTGATGTGTCTTTTCACCGCTGATGAATTTTCCGGCAAGCTTATAACATGCAACGAAGGTGACCTCAAATGGGTGGATAAAACTATCGTGCCCACTCTTCCTACCTGGGAAGGCGACGCTATCTTCTTAAAGCTCCTGCTTGAAAATGAAGAAAATTTCTTCACACTTAAGCTTGTATATGAAGGTGAATCACTGGTTGATCAGAAGCTTGAGATTTATTAGTATTATCCTGCCACAAGACTATTTACAAGCCTCTGCATATCTGCCTCCCAGTTTCTTTCCCTGCTATAATAAACACAACCATATATTTCCGGGTATTTGAGATTCACACTGGAGCAGAGAATTACAGGTATTGTGATTTTGTTCTTAATAACTCTGTCAATCAGGATATCCCCTGATTGTTCCTCTCTGCCGCCCGGCTCGTTCGGATAATACATATCAGTAATTATCAGATCATACGGATTATTACTATCCATTGAGTTTTTAATCCGTTTCCACCCATCCGCGAGATTATTGGACCATTCGACATCTTTAATCCCACATCCTGACAGGGCTTTGCAAATATCATTGTGTTTAAATGTATCATCTTCGATATTCAGTACTCTCATGTAAATCCTCCTGACTTTATCTGTTTAAGTATTCATTCCATCTTGCATTTGTCTCCTCAAGCTCATGCTTTCGCATTATGCGGTTGCGGTCGTTCAGTATCGCAAGCATTTCATCAGCGATTTCTTCCATGGGAAGCTTTTTATAGTGTGACAGATATCCTATCATCCTTTGAGCTGTCCAGTCGGTATTAAGATTTTTTGTTATTTCATCGCAAAACGGCTCCGGATACCCGCGCCTAAGCAATATATCATATAGCTCCATGCTCTTTGCTGTCCTGGGTTTCATATAGTGCCTCTCCAATCTTCTCAATCAATGTCACATCCGCCGGCAGCTACTTTACATCTGCGTCTACAAATATCTGCATTCTTATATCCAGTTAAAATCGCCACCTGTCACCGCAAGCGATAACAGCTTATCCATCTTCTCTACCTCTTCAACGCCTCTAACCATCTGAATAAGCTTCGCAGATTCTACAACCTTTGGCATCTCCTCATCAGGTCCTATCTCCATATCTGCTTCCTCTCCACAGTATGGACATACCAATGTTGGTGCAATTTTTAAATCCAGAAACCTGCTTCCACACTCTTTACACTCATAATAACCGCACTGCTCTGTGCCATCCGGTACATAATACATATATAATTTCCTGCCTTTCATTTTTTAGTGTTATTTCCATGTCTTCCATACATCCGGCCGGTACCCGATTGATGACTGCCTGCCGTTTCTAACCACCGGTGTCTTAATCACCTGCGGATTTTCAAGCACTTTATCCAGCTTGTCCTCATCTGCTATGTACTTTATAAGTGCCAGCAAATCCTTATCTTTGCCATCCCAGTTAATCATATTGTCAAGACCGCCATTCACCTGGGCGACAGAATTAAATTCGCCCTTGCTCATGCCTTTTTCCTTCATGTCGATAAACTGAAACTTTATCCCACGCTCCTTGAAAAATCGCTGAGCTTTCTTTGTGTCATTGCATTTTTTTGTTCCGAAAATTTGTATGTTCATGCTATTTGCTGTCCTTGGTTTCATGCAACGCCTCTCCAATCTTCTCAATCAATGTCACATCCGCCGGCAACCACTTTACGTCCGCCAGATGCTCCTTTGTCAGCCATTTTGCATCCTCAGCCTCCTTTAGGATAAGCTCACCGTGAATGACCTCACACCAGAAACAATCCATTGAGAGATGGAAATCAGGATAATCGTATTCTATCGTATCTATCAATTCTCCGACAGCAATTTCCGTGTCAAGCTCCTCCATTATCTCGCGCTTTAGCGCCTGCTGCGGTGTCTCACCAGACTCAATCTTACCGCCTGGAAACTCCCAGCCTCCCTTGAACTCTCCGTAGCCTCTTTGGGTTGCAAAGATAACCGGTTTATTTTCATTATTGACTGCTCTTATGACGGCAGCCACTACGCGTATTGTTTTCATATTGCCTTAAACTCCTGTGTATTATTTTGTAAGCCTTGTTGTAAATTACTCTGCAAATATCGAAGCAGATCCTCTCTTACAGGGTGACGCATCTTCATCTCAAACTTGGTGATATCACGCTCTTTACCATTGTTATCACGCTTTCTGGCAGCGCACATATCGACTATATCAAACTCTCCCATATAGTAGAAATTTGACTCCGCATCACTCTTTTTCACAAGCAGATGCTTCCTTTTAGTGTTCACCACATCTGACACATATGAGCTGTCCACGCCCCTGCCAATCTGCGAATCCCACCTGAAAATCATATTGTCTTCAAATGCATCCGCGTAATCCGGCTTTCCATCTACATAGCTTTTCTGCTCGTCTGTGCTTTCCTCTTTATGATACGTGACAAAGATAAATACATCATCATCTATGCGCTTCATTCCGTACATGGTAGATGAAAGATCCCGCCCACAATTCATCAGCAGACTTACATCACGCCTGGAATATTTCTCATACAATACAAACGGACTCTCATTTTTAAGTGAGGACTGATATTTATCATGATATCTTTTGAGCCCCACCTCTATTATGTCATCTATCTGCTTTTTAAACTCTTCATTTTGAAGTCTTGTGGTAAAGTTATTCATCCTATGGAAGATGTTATTGCTGTCCTCCTCCAAAATATCTATCCTGCAAAATTTCTTGTACTCATCATCCTTGCTGACAAACTTTCCTTGCAATACATCTGCCGCATTGTCAATGGATTGCATATTTACCTTGTAATCGTACCTCCGTATGAAAATCTCTCTTATCTCATTAATTGAAATAGAAGACTTCTTCATAAGCTGCCTTAAAATCTCCAATTCAAACGGTCTTGCACCACTTATGATAGTCTTCGACAAATACTCAAGAGTTGTTTTCTCCTGCTCATTTAATCTGCCGGTATAAAGCTCCCTCTCAACCGCTTCAAGAAATGCCTGATAGGTCTTGTATTCTTTTATTATTACAAGTGGATCAACCTCTCCGTTTTCATAAAAATCTAATAGATACGGCACTCTTCCAAGCCGGTTTTTCAAAGAAACATAGCTCTCCCTGATAATTGATTTCATGCCCTTTATTTTGTCTATCGACGCAAAAATCCTATCCTTTGCAATCTCATCAAAATGCACTGTCGAAGCACCGGGAATCGTATTATTTCCGCTGATAACATACTTTCTGATTGTATCTGCATTGTAAGAACGATCTCCCGACAATGCGACCGGTATCATAAAATTATTGTTATAGTTGCCGATGAAATCAAGTATCACAACATATTCCTTGCCATTTGCTTTTCTAAGTCCACGTCCAAGCTGCTGTATAAATACAATTGGTGACTCTGTCGGTCTGAGCATGATGACCTGGTTTACTTCCACGATATCAACACCCTCATTTAAAATCTCGACGGAAAATATGTAATCCAGTGACTGCGTATTTTCATCCATCGCAAGCCGCTCAAAGGCTCTCTGCCTCTCCTCCTCGGTGGCATCTCCATTTAATGCAATTGTACGGAAAACTCTGCCTGTCTCAGGATTTATCGTCTGATTAAACTTATTCGATAATTCGACGGATTCATCTATCCTGCTGCAAAAAATCAGCCCCTTTACCCTGTCACCGCTATGTCCAAAATAATTGGCCTGCTCGATGATATGCTTTACCCTCTCATCACCAACAAGCTGGTTGAACGATGATTCTGTAAGCTTTTTGCTCTTTATCTCCTTGTCACCAAGCAGTGAAACATCTGTTATTCCAAAGTAGTGGAATGGGCACAGCATGTTTTCCTCCATAGCCTGCTGCAAACGAATCTCATATGCAATCTGATAATTAAAAATCTGGTAAATATTTTTTCCGTCAATATCATCATCTCGCTTATCGGGAGTCGCTGTCATTCCAAGCCACAGCTTTGGTGTGAAATAGTTCATCACCTTCTGGTATGTGTTGGCCGAGCTGTGGTGCGCCTCATCCAAAATTATGCAATCAAAGTCATCCGGTGCATATTTTCTCAAGTGCTCATCGCGATTTAAGGTCTGTACTGTTGCGAAAACATAGTCTCTATCATAGTCACTGTACCCTGCACCTACAAGTCCCATAGAAACTGATTTATCAAAAATCTTTTCGTAGGATTTTTTGGTCTGTCTTGCAAGCTGACCTCTGTGTACGAGAAACAGCACTCGTTTAAAGCCCAGCTCGCGCATGGCAAACGCAGATGCATATGTTTTTCCGGTACCCGTAGCTGATATGAGAAGTGCCCTATCCTCACCTTTTTCCAGTATTTTTCTCAGATTTGTGATAAAGCCAACCTGCATTGCATTTGGCTTTAATCTGTATTTTTCAATGGATGGAGTTTCCTCGCTCTTTGCAATCTCACGCTGTCTTTTTATGATTTGATAGCGCTCTTTATACTCCTCATAAAAATTGTCAAAGGAAAGAGCATAGCGCGAATTCCAAAGCTCATTGTATTCCTCAACAATCTGCTTTGCCACCTCTCCATGCTCTGTGGATACAACCTTTGTATTCCACTCTCTGTTGCTCGTAAGTGCGGCGCTTGTCATGTTTGAGCTTCCGATAATGATTCGGTAAATCTCTTCTTTTTTGAATATATATCCCTTTGTGTGAAAGCCTTCAGCGGCCTTCTCCACATCATACATTTTGAGCGTGATATTCGACAAACCGTGAAGCTTCTCAAGCGCCTTTGGTTCACTGAAATTCAGATAATTTGTGGTGAGAATTTCTCCCGGAATACCATTTTTCTCCAGCTCCTTAAGTGTCTGGAGCAACGGCGTAATGCCTCCCATCGTGATAAAAGCAACGCTTATCTGAAATTTGTCACAGGACATCAGCTCATCTTCTATTGAGGATAATACTTTTTTGCCTTCTTTATGGTTGTTTGACAAAAATTGCGGCTGATAAGCCAGGCTTGAATTGTATCCACTATTGATGAAGCCGGTTTCCAAACCGGCGCGTAGTTCTGCTATTTTTTGTTTATTCATACTGCCTCCCACAGCTCATTCCATCCTGCAATCCAAACTTCTTATACATCTCTACCTTCTGCTCTAAGCATGTCAGAAACAGCTTTTTTCGTCCGTTTGCCCTTTCACGCAGGCTATAGCGGTGCACGAGCTCTCTGGCGAGTCCCTGTCCCCGGTACTCCGGCAGCACGTCAAGGCCCAGAAGCATCACATTCTTACCGTTTTCATCGCATAAATCCTAGATTCTCAGCGAATGATCTGTATCCTCAAAGCGTTCAAGAACATCAAGCTTATCAATCAGATATGTGGCACCGTAATAAAGATGTCTTATTTGGATAAAAGCTTAGGACCATGTATCTCTACACGATCCTAAATAATATCCTTATATAAGCATAGTATCCATCAAATCTCCACTGCAACTTATCTTCATAAGTGATAACATTGCCATGTTTTGAATGGTCTCACATAATTCAAATTCTTTTTCAGATTTCCAACGTGGTTTCCAATCCAAAACATACTCATATACATCCTTATCTGAAATAACTTTTTTTTCTTTAGCAAGCTGATCATAAGAATATAGCACTGTTGCAATCATCTCCGCTTGGTCAGTACTTTTTACTCTTCCAAATAAATCAATCGTTTTCTTAGCTGCATTAATTTCTTCATCAGAGAAATCATCCTTATGAATCTCCACTCCGTCAGAAACACTCAGCGAAATCATTCTTCCCAACTGCTTTTCAACAATTAGGTTTGCATTAGCTAATGCATTAATGCTGTCCTTAACCTGTGATGAAAACGGACCATAACTTCCTTTTGAAAAAATAAATCCAGTTTCAACTCCATTTCTGGTTAAAATATAACAAATTTTTTGATATATAGTTCTTCCTACTTTTAAAGCATATTTTCTTTCATTCAATGCTTTTACTACGAATAAAATCAAATACCATTTTGAATTTATTCTTGAATTACTATTTCCCAATACATCTGCTTCTGAAACAGCATTAGAAAGAAATTCTGCTGTAAGTTCTCTCGGGCTGGTTCCAAATGGTGCATATATTTCAATATCAATTGGAAGCTTACCAAGCTTCTGATACATTATAGGTCCAACTACACTCCAGGTTAATCCTCCATTTCCACATCCCAAAGGTGGAAATGCAATGCTTTTAATATCATACTTTTTATAGTTTTCAGCAAACCAATCAAGACCATCTATCACATATGATAATCTCGAAGGTGATCTCCAATGATCTTTTGTGGGGAAATTTAATATACTAATCCCATTGTTCTGATATACATAAGGAACACCAGGGTGCACTTGCCCCCTATCACATTTAAGAACATACTCCATAAACATTTCCGGATATTTTTTCTTAAATTCAAGTGCTATACCTTTTCCCATTACACCAACGCAATTAACTGTATTGACGATAGTGGAACAGTTACTTTCAAATATATTACCAATCTTCACTATCATCCTATCCACTCCTTAAAAGAAAAATTTAGGTTCTACATAAATAGTTCGATCAAAACCGGTTTCTATAAGTTTCTTCTTAGCATCCTCACTATACACCGCAGCCGAAACTACATAATCATATGGTATATAAAACGGAATTAAAACTTCTGCACATTTTATCGATTTCTTCTTATAGTATTCGTATGTATTTTCGTCCCGCCAATCTGTTGAAAATACCAGATTAAAATCTATCTCATTTAATCCAACTTCCGGAGGATAAAACCCAGCATATGTACTCGAAGCATTACGATCAGATACAACCACACCTTCAAAATCCAATATTGATCGATCAAATTTCAAAATACAAATACTTTCATTCTCGTTTCTTCGTTTATATAACATAGGATTTTTAGGATCAAAATATACATTTGCATATTTATGTAATGCCATTCCATTAGGAATAATTACAGCATCTCTTCGCTCCTGAACTTCCTGCATTGCAATAGACGTATGCTTAATTGTTGAAGCCCGTTCATTAGACAATAGCCCTCTTTGCATAATTGAAGAAATATTATCAATTGCCTGTATATTAAACAAGCCCGTTTGTGTGGTAATTTGGGTAAAGAGTTCTGAAGGTCTCACAATACCACCTCCATTACAAATATATTATAACATGCTTCTATTGTTTTGTCGAACATTTGTTTACATTTATTGTGAACACGTAACATAATATTAGATTATCACAAAATCTTGCTTTTTCATACCCTCATATTCCATTTCGTAGGGTTATATTTGGCAAATTTGGTTCATACTGCCTCCCACAGCTCATTCCATCCGGCATAGCCCATCGATACAAAGTATCTAAACCATATGCACCATCTCATGCCACTCTTCTCCGCCCCAGGTAGAGTCAGCAATCCCCAGATCCTGCAATCCAAACTTCTTATACATCTCTACCTTCTGCTCTAAGCATGTCAGAAACAGCTTTTTTCGTCCGTTTGCCCTTTCACGCAGGCTATAGCGGTGCACGAGCTCTCTGGCGAGTCCCTGTCCCCGGTACTCCGGCAGCACGTCAAGGCCCAGAAGCATCACATTTTACCATTTTCATCGCATAAATCAATGTCCGTGAAGAACTCATCCCTGAACTTTTCCTCATCTGTTGCCACACCGTTTAAAAAGCCAGCCAGCTTACCTGTTGATTTGTCTACTGCCACAAGAAATAGCTGTGGAACCTTTGCAATTCTCTCTGTCATCGCCTTTGGAGAGCACGCTTCATTCGGTGAGAAGCATATTTGCTCAATTGCTATTGTCTATTCTACCTCGTTTGGGTGTATACTTCTAAAATCAAAATTGTCTGTCATTTTTTAATACCTCATTCTTCTGTTTATCATATAATACGTGTTTTTTACATATTCAACGGTTACTTCGTATAGTTCCATTCATTCCTCCATAATAGTAAAATAGGACAAAGACTTAATCTTTGTCCTATTTGCCATACTTAACGGTGATGACAACCAAATATTTTCATCTCACACTTAACGGTAGTGACTCTCCGAATGCAATGAACATCTCCTTGTACTTGTATTATATGCATTTTTCAAAAAAATTCAACATATTTCTGTGGAAACCCGTCTTTGAGATTTAGCACCAGTATTTTTTTGATTCCAAACCTTGCATATAGTCTTTCCAACCAGCATAAATGCTTTTTTGAATTATATATGAGTTCTCACATTTTATTGTTTGTTTTGCCATTTTACACGCTATCATTATCTGATAAGAAGTTCTATCATCAATGCACCCTTGAAAAGTAATCCATCAATATTCCTTTGATATGATTATATCTTCTCGCATATGAGTTTTCCACCCGGATAATTTCCATGTTGTGTGCCTTGCATATCGCATTTTTCTTTCTGTCACGCTCTTTCACCACCGCATCCTCAAAGTGTTCTTTACCATCTAATTCTATGGCAAGTATTGGCAATTCACTTCTGCCTTGTTTTTCGTATACAACAAAATCAAAACGACCCATGTAAAACAAGTCATCATAGGTTATGTTATCTCTGAATACCTGTGATATGGCAACCTCCTTGTGTATTACATATTTACTCTGCGAAAGCCAGATATTTTCAAGAGCATGGGTTAGATTTTCAAGAAACGCATTTTCTGTAGCCGTCGAGAACGGCTGTATTCCCAGTGCTCGTGAACTTATATGCTTTTCAGTAATTTTTGAATGGCCATTTGTCTTTATATACTGCGCCAGCTCGTACAAATCATCATCAGCTTGTCCCGCATGCAGTCTTTCCAGTTCTTTTCCATTTGTGAGGAGCACCAGCTTCTCCTTTGCTCTGGATGTCGCAACATTTATGAGCTCCTTATTATTTTTAAGCCAGTTATATGTACCTGAGCTTGTCCTTTCAGAGATTGCTGTAGAAAACAGCACTACATCCTTCTCATCGCCCTGAAATGCATGAACCGTTCCACAGACAAGATTGCTCAGCTTATTTTGCTTTATTGCATTTTCAATCAATTGCTTTTGATTGACAAACGGCGTAATAACAGCAATGCTTTTATCCTTATTTAAAAGCGCATATTCCACCACTTCCTCAACCTCAGCCGGAGAAGTATTTTTTATCTGTGTGTTATCGCTTTTCACATCCATATAGACAAGCGGTTCAGGCTCCTTACTCTTTGACTGTATCTTGAGCTTTGAGTTATAGTATTTTTTATTGTTAAAACCTATTATTTCTTTATTGCATCTGTAGTGATTTCTCAGAAGCACCTCATCACTTACTGCATCACAGGCAAGATACGTTTTATAGATTGAATTTTCTCTGTAATCATACTCATCCGATACATGATACCTGCGACGAAGCTTTTTGTTTGTCAATTCTCCAAGCAGAATAACCGGATTTAGCTGTTGCGGATCTCCCACCAGCATCAGTTTTTCTCCTCTGATTATAGGCACCAGTGAGATTGCCACATTACACTGACTTGCCTCATCCATAATTGTCATATCAAATAAAGGCTCCGGTTCACCTATTTTGTGCGCAGAAATGCATGTAGTTATTATTATAGGAAAAACTCTCTGAAGCTTTCTTATATTTTCAGATTTGCTCACATATTTGTTAAACTCATTCACCAGCTTCTCTGGTGCCTCATCAGAATCCAGTATTTGTCTAAGCTCCTGGAATTTAGGTTCCTCGAGCGCCTTTATATAGCGTGCAGATGTGTAAAACAGATACTGATAAAATTCATCCTCATTTCTATCCAGAAGCTGCATTGCATCAGCATCCGATATTTCACCGATAGCAGCTATCCTTTTATCAAGCTTCTGCATCTGATAGCCTTGCAGGTCTGTCTGAAACGGCAAGAGCTTCATAGTATTTTTCATATGTTCCTGATATTTCATCAGATGTGTAAGTGTCTCTTTTCTCTCCTTTAAATCCAGAATTTCCTCATATTCCTTTAGACGTGCAGACAAACGCTTTGCCCTGTCTATACGATCATCCTTTCGCTTATCAAGTGTAGAGGCAAAAATCTGCAATGACTGCACCTGTGTGCGCAGCCCATTAATATATTTAATTGCCTCCATTACTTTTTCTGTATTTCCCAGGCGAAGCACCGGAAATGGGATTGTCTTCCCGCGATACTTCATGGATGAGAGCTTTTCAAAAACATTATCTATCGGGACATTATTATATGATGCAAACAGCACTGTGACATTATTAAAAAATGCTGTTACTATCGTGTTTATTATAGTATTTGTTTTGCCAGTGCCGGGTGGTCCCTGAATATATGCAAGAGGATATTTCATAGCATTGTTTATCGCAAGCAGCTGATCCAGATTTATATTTTTATTAATCAGAGCAATCGGATATGCTTTTGTCCTTCTTGGTCTCTCAAGAAGCTCTCCAAAAAATGCCTTTATTGGATATGTCACATTATCAGCCTCAAACATATCCATAATTGCCTTATATTCTTCGTGCAGATTGAGAACTATATCCATGCCAAGTCCTATAACATATGGCATATCATCTACTATAGATTTGTTGCCGCCATGCTCTGTTATTGCATCCTTTATTTTTTCCAGATTTTTCTCAAAATCCTCTAAAAGCTCATATTCATCGGCATCTAGAAATTTTCTTGCATTTTCCTGTTTTCCATCTATAGAAAACTGCGTACACACCGTAATCTCCTCATCTGGTTTAAAAATATGATTTTTTACATCAAGATTAAGATTTCTATATGCAAGAACATAGAGTCCTTTATTAGTGTTTATACTCAGGACATTTATTGCCAGCCTCTTAACTTTTAATGATCCGCTTTTTCTTTTTTCCCGCGATGAAAAATACTGAAATTGAGCAACCACTTCCCTGAACTGCTGGTCTGTAAGCTGATACATACCACAGTTAATCCGCTCTCTGTCAATGTAATGAATCAAGTCGTAATCTGTGATATACGGAGTCGTATCAAGCTTATTACATATCTCAAGATAATTTAGTATTTTTAAATTTGCTGAGCTGTCAAATATATTTTTGTAACGCTCTGGATGCATCTCAATATCTTCAACAAGTAACCTATTTTCAGGGCAGTATGTCCCCTCTATTATCTCAGTAGACAATATTGAATCGATAAATATCCTGTCATATTCTCCAATTGTAAACTGTCCCAGATGAAGTCCATCAACCTTCATAGTTCGGCTTCTCGGATCAAGGTCTCTTATCCCTATCCAATATTTCGTCACCTGATCTGCCTTGTTTCGATATTCTATTTTCAGCCATTTACCCTCATGTATGGCTCTGAAAATATCCCTGCAAATTTGGTTCATACTGCCTCCCACAGCTCATTCCATCCTGCATATCCCATCGATACAAAATATCTAAACCATATGCGCCATGCCTCATAAAACAAGCAGTCCTTGTTCTCCTCAGCCAATGTTACCAGGTCAGCACACCTTACTACATAGTCCTTATCCTTTGTGAAACGACCTGTTAATATGCCATTTTTGTATAGCTCATACAGATTTTCAATGGCAGCCTTTGCTGTAACCAGGTCAAAATTATCAACTTTGCTTTCGTTGATTTCATTGAATTTAAGGCACTCCCTATAATTTTTTTCTATAACGTTATCTGATACTTTATTTTCCATGTTATCACATTCATCCCTTTAGCACCATCTCATGCCACTCTTCTCCGCCCCAGGTAGAGTCCGCAATCCCCAGATCCTGCAATCCAAACTTCTTATACATCTCCACCTTCTGCTCTAAGCATGTCAGAAACAGCTTTTTTCGTCCGTTTGCCTTTTCACGCTGGCTGTAGCGGTACACGAGCTCTCTGGCAAGGCCCTGTCCACGATACTCCGGAAGCACGTCAAGGCCAAGAAGCATCACATTTTTACCGTTTTCATCACATAAATCGATGTCCGTGAAGAACTCATCCCTGAACTTTTCCTCGTCTGTTGCCACACCATTTAAAAAGCCCGCCAGCTTACCGGTTGATTTGTCAATTACCACGAGAAATAGCTGTGGTACCTTTGCAATTCTCTCTGTCATTGCCTTTGGAGAACATGCCTCATTCGGTGGGAAACATATCTGCTCAATTGCTATTGCCTGTTCTACCTCGTCTGGGTGTATACTTCTAAACTCAAAATTGTCTGTCATTTTTTAATACCTCATTCTTCTTTTTATCATATAATACGTGTTTTTTCCGATATAATCAATAATCCTGTAAATACCAAAATCAGCCACAAAAGCATTTTACTGCTTTTATGACTGATTTACGTTGCAAATTCAATTATGATTACCTGCCATTAATTATGAAAGAATGATAATGCTTCCTTCAATCCATCAGACTCATCATTCATATTTCCTGCCATTTCTGAGACTCCGTTCATCATGGCATTGAGCTCCTCGATGTTGGCATTCATCTCTTCGGTTGCTGCGGCATTTGCTGCGCTGACATCTGTCAGGCTGTTGCTGCTCTTCGTGATGTCATCATTGAGCTCAATCATCGCAGTGACAAGCTCTTCGATTTCATCAGCTTTTTCTGCTGTCTTTTGAATCTGCTCATCAAGTGCGCTGAATTCATCGAGCACTGCCTTGATTTCTTCCTTCTGCTTGGCATTGTCCTCGACGATGGTGCCGGATGCCTGTACACAATACCTGCACTCTTCAACCAGTGATGATATTATCTGCTTGATATTCTCAAGCTCTGTATTGGTATTGTCTGAAAGCACTCGAATCTCCTGTGCCACCACTGCGAAGCCTTTTCCTGCATCGCCGGCCCTGGCTGCCTCTATAGATGCATTGAGTGACAGAAGATTGGTTTCACTGGATATTTCCTCAATGACAGAGACAATATTGCTCACCTTGTCAACCGTAGTATTTACAGTTTCTATGCGTTTTGAAATTGCTGAGATACCCTCATCCATCTTTTGGCTGCTGTTCTGCATGGATTTAATCTTATCATTCATGATTTTGCTGCTATCCTGCACTGCTACCGTCTGATTTCTAATTTCATTGACAGACTCGTTTATATCCTTTGTCTCATTGCTCATCTCCAGAAGATTTTCATTAATCTTGGAAATAGATGCTGCCATGCCTGTAGAGCCCTCTGCAACATCCTCGACTGCCTTGGATATCTCGTTATTTGCAGCAAGTGTCTGACTGCTTGTGTCATTGAGCTCATAGCTGTTTGCTGACATTGTGTCACTGGAATTTCTTATCTTTCCGACTATATTTCCAAGTGACTGCGTGAGCTCCTTCATCTTTTCTATAATCAGGCCTATCTCATCATTTGTCTCCTTGACCATGCCAAAATCTGCGTTGATATCACCATTGGCAATTTCTTCAATTATTGTGCTGACCTTTACGAGCGGTCTCATAAGCCTGCGTCCCAGTATGAAGCATATAATAATAGCAAGCAGCACAACAATAGCACTGATTCCAACGGCAACTCCTGTTACAGTAGTGATTCCTGCAAGTGCCTCAGACTCGTCTGCTGTAAGCACAAGTATATTTTCATTGTTCAAAATCGTATATGCCGAATACTTTGTTGTTCCATTGAAATCATATTCTACAACAGCCGTGCCCGGTTTTTTGCCATCCTGAAGCTGTTGTACAACGCCTTTAATTACAGCATTCTCAACAGGCTGTCCAACCTTTTCCTTTGTAGGATGATAAAGCATTGTGCCATCATTTTGAACCACATACATGTATGCACTGTCCATGCCTTCAAGCTTTACATCTGAAAGATTATTGGCATAACCATCATAATCCAGATCATCAACACCTGAATTACTAATCTCATTTTCCATGATTTTTGACGTTGTATTAATAACATCTACCATTGTATGCTTGACACTGTCTGTAATTTGTTTTTTGGAGCTTTCAAGAATAAATACCATACAAATTACATTTGAAACTATAACAGCTAAAATCACCATTACTATGATTTTGGTTGCAAATGTCCCTCTTTTTTTATTTGCCCCCTGCTTCATATTTAATCACCTCTCATAAATTATAGTTACGTTATTACTTTGGTTTTTAACTTATGAGACAATACTACCATTTTTAGTGCAATTATACAACAGTTTGCCAATAATTAATTATTTTTGTATACTTTTACCTATTCCACATTCTTTAGTGCCACGTCCATAGGGATTTTCTTTATTCTCCTGAAATCAAATACTGTCACTATAATATATCCAATGAGCACAAATGCAAACATTTTTGCATAGCCGACAGGTGTCATATGGAATGAAAACCAGCCACTGAAGGTTTGTAGCATTATGCGCCATACAATGTCCATCACTTTTGCACCAAGCACTACGCTGATGATATCTGATATAACCACCACGATGGATGTTGAGAACAGATAAAGACTTGCAATTTCTCTGTTGTCGTAGCCTAAAATCTTGGTCATCGATATGGCTGTCTCATTTTTCTCGATGATGAGCTTCGTGAGCAGATATATCATGACGGCTGAGAGCAGTATGCAAAGCACCTGGAAGTACTGCATGTATGAGCCCATGGAATGATCGAGCTGGTCTGCCATTTTGGTGATGTCGCGTATCGTGATTGTTGTCGCGATATTGCTCTCATCGATATCCTTTATCCTTGTGTCTGACAAAAATCCGCTGAATCTGCCATCTGCAAAATCAAAGGTATCCGCGAAATGCTCTATAGGCATAAACACCGCGATACTCTGGGATTTATCGTAGGTTCCCTTCACCTTGAATTTGTACGTTTTTTTCTCGTACTGTGCATCAAGCTTTATTGTATCGCCGGGTTTTATACTATATTTGTCTGCAAAGGAATCTGATATGTATACCTCGTTATCCTTAAGCGAATCCATGTCCTTAAGCTTTACGTATGCACTGTCTGTTTCCACTCCGTAGACCGACACCTCCTCGTCAAACTCATCTGTTTTCCTTAATAGCGATGTCATGTCAAATTTCTCTGCATCACTGTTGCCGGTTTCAAGCACGTTTCCGTCTGCATCGACATAGGATTTGAGTACGTACTGGTATTTTGCAAACATCATATCATCTGTATTTTTCTTGTAATAATCAAGTGTATCCGGCATGCCTACTGCCATCGCAAGCATGACCATGATGAAAAATATTCCCACAAAAAGTATCAGATAATTTGCCACATTCTGGAACATGATTCTCATTCTGAAACGGCTCATGAAGCTCCAGCGCGGAAGCCGCATTGCTTTTTTGCGCTTTGTTTTCTTAAGGTCATGACGCAGAAATTGAAGCGGTGTGTGCTGCATCATGCGGATTATTACGATAAGATTTACAACCAGCATAATAATTACCGGAGCAAGCGTTGTTTTTATGAATGCACCCGGATTCCAGATTGTATGGTATGTCGGCAGGCTGTAGCTGTTGTAATACATGCCCACAACCACATCCTTGAATACCGTATAGCCCAGTATATTTCCTACTACTGCTGCCAGAAATGTCACAATGACAGGCATTGAAAGGTAATGCCTGATAAGCTCTCCCTTTGTGTAGCCCGACGCGCGAAGCGTGCCTATCGCTGATGATTCATTTGCTATCGTATTGCTTATGGTCACTGCAAAAATAAATGCGATTATCACGATAAGAATGTCTAAAAGCACTCCTCCCATGGCCTTGTCTGAGCCCATATCATCCGTGGCAAAATTGATTGCCGGATTGGAGTAGCGCGGTGTGTAGTCCTCCACCTCATTGCCTGCTGCCATCACCTGCGACACCATCGCCTCCAGAAAATCGTCTGATTTTTCCTTCTGCTCTATGTCGTCAGCCGGCTCATCCTCGTATTTCCATGCATATGCATAGTGAATGCTCTTGTCCAGGCGCTCAAAGCCCTCCTTTGTCACCATTGCCACATCAAACTTTATCGCATCAAACATCATATCGGTCTTCTTTTCATGCAGTGTGGAGTAATTGACATATGCGATAAGGCCCGATACCTTGAATTCTTTTCCACTGACCTTTATTGTGTCACCGACCTTCATCCCCACGTTGTCTGCATGCATTCTGTCCACAGCAATTTCGTTCTCATTTTGTGGAAAAGAGCCCTCGATGAGACATGCGAGGTTGATATCCCCGGTCTTTGTATATACACGGATGGTTCCGTCCTTTTTGCCGTCTGCGTCGTAGTCCTCAGTCTCATTGCGATAGAAATTCTCGTAGAGCGTGACAGGAGTTTTGCTGCTATCGCTGTCTTTTTCATCTGGAGCTGTTTTTACCTCGCCTGACTCGATAGCCGTAACAAGCTCGCTGTCAGCCTTATCCTTAAGCTCAAAATGTCCATCCTCCTGCTTGTATTTACTTACTCCCTCATCCGCAGAGGTGAGCATACTGTCATTTGCCACATACATTCCCGATACAAAGCCGATTGTCAGCACAAGGAAAAGAAATACAACGAGATATTTCTTCCAGTCGCCGATAATTTCCTTTGGTATACGCTTTATCAGAGGATTTTTTATCTTTTTCCTGCTCATAGGTCAAATCCTCCTTACCACTCAAGCTCTTCGGCCGAAACCTTATTTGTATTGATGTCGTTGTGGCGCACTGCTCCGTCTCGTAGCTTTATCACATGGTCTGCCATGTTTTTGATGGCCTCATTGTGTGTGACCATGATTATGGTGTTTCCGTACTTTTTGTTGACATCTTCTATGAGCTTCAAAATCTCCTTTGAGGTGTTGTAATCAAGTGCTCCTGTCGGCTCGTCACAGAGCAGTATATCCGGGTTTTTCACTATTGCGCGGCCGATTGACACACGCTGCTGCTGTCCACCGGATAGCTGGTTTGGAAGCTTGTAACGGTGCTCGTAAAGCCCCAGCGTGTGAAGCAGCTCGTCGATATCCAGTGCGTTGTCTGACAGGTATGCGCCCACCTCGATATTTTCCTTTACATTCAGGTTGGCAATCAGATTGTACATCTGAAAAACATATCCCAGGTGCTTTCTGCGGTACTGTGTGAGCTTTTTCTCACTCATATCCTTCAGCTTGTCGCCATTTATGCTGATATATCCCGAATCGGCGCTGTCGATGCCTCCGATGATATTGAGCAGTGTGGACTTTCCGGAGCCTGACGGCCCAAGCAGCACACAAAACTCTCCCTTTGCCACAGAAAAATTCATGCCGCGCAACACCTCCTGGCGCGTCTCGCCGCTTCCGAAGCCCTTTTTCAAATCCACTATTTCCAAGAATTTTCTCTCTTCTTCTGACATATGATATCCTCTCTTTCAACATTTCATATTACATCTACCTTATGTAAGGTTGTACCTTTAAAAGCAATTGTTGGTCAGATTCCACTTACCATGGTTATCTGTTATTTATCCACGTTAGTGTTATCTAACCTTATGCAATAAGAGTACTGCTTTTTTGCCTTTCTTGTCAATAAAAATTTTTGATTAGTTTGGTAAAATCTCTTTTTATTTTCTGACCGGATTAACAGCTTCAAGGCATATGCATAATATAAATTAAATCTGTTTTTACGGAGATATGTATTTTTATGTGTGGTATTGCCGGATTCTGTAATTTTAAAGAAGACTTTGAAGAGAACACCGATTACTGGAACTTTCGTCTTGAGAAGATGCGTGCTGTGCTCGCCCACCGTGGCAACGATGCCAGAGGACGTTTCCTTAAAAAGCATATTGGTCTGTCGCACAGCCGTCTTGCCATCCGTGATATCCTGTGCGGCGACCAGCCCATGACGCGCACTCACAATGGCTGTGAGTACACTATCTGCTATAACGGTGAGATTTACAACACGGATGAGCTGATTCCAGAGCTGTCCGAAAACGGCTTTGTCTGCTCCACAACCTCAGACACCGAGGTTATTCTGTACGCCTACATCCACTGGGGCGCTGATTTTGTCAACCGCTTAAACGGCATTTTTGCATTTGCCATATGGGATGCGGCTAAAAACCGGCTGCTTTTATACCGCGACCGCGTGGGTGTCAAACCGCTTTTTTATGCCATCCGAGGAGATTCTCTGGTGTTTGGCTCCGAGCCAAAGGCCTGCTTTGCGCACCCTGCAATAAAGCCTGAGCTCGACAAACAGGGCTTGCAGGAGCTTCTTGCTATCGGGCCTGCGCACACGAGCGGACTTTCCCTGTTTAAGGATTTGTTTGAGGTTTTGCCGGGTCACTTCATGATTTACTCACGGGATGGGCTGCAGGATGAAACCTACTGGGAGCTTACGAGCCACAAGCACACTGAAAGCTACCAGGATACCGTTGCTCACACACGTTTTCTGGTGGAGGATGCCATAAAAAGGCAGATGGTTTCCGATGTGCCGGTATGTACTTTTCTGTCAGGCGGCATCGATTCAAGCATCGTGACCGCCATCGCCGCAAACTATATGAACACACGCGGTAAAACGCTAAACACCTTTTCCTTCGACTTTAAGGACAATGACAGGTATTTTAAGGCAAACGCCTTCCAGCCGGAAAGGGATCTGCCCTATGTCAATCGTATGCTTGAAGAGTATGAGACAGCCCACTCCTATCTCGAGTGTGATGAGAACTCTCTCTTCAAGGCGCTCTTTGCCGCAGTCGATGCAAAGGATATGCCCGGCATGACCGATGTGGACTCGTCACTTTTATATTTCTGCAGCCTCGTCAGCCGCAAAAACAAGGTAGCTCTTACCGGTGAGTGTGCGGATGAAATCTTTGGCGGATATCCGTGGTTTTACCGCAAAGAGCTGCTTGAAAGATATGGCTTCCCATGGTCATCGGATGTCGCTCCACGCCTTGCTCTTTTGCGCGATGATGTGGGTTTGGAGCTTGATTTATCCGGTTATCAGGCTTTTCAATATGAAGAATCCAGGTCAAAAGCACCTCTCCTTTACGGCGAAACCGGTGAGGACAAAAGCCGCCGCATAATCGGTTATCTCAATATCAAATGGTTCATGCAGACACTTCTTGACCGCATGGATCGCACCAGCATGTACTCCGAGCTTGAGGCCCGCGTGCCTTTTGCCGACCATCGTATCATTGAGTATGTCTTTAATGTGCCATGGCATATGAAATATCAAAACGGCGTGGAAAAGACTCTGCTTCGCGATGCCTTTTCAGATGTCCTGCCGCCTGAGCTTTTGCACAGAAAAAAGAGCCCATATCCAAAGACTTATCATCCCGGATATGAAGCTCTCCTTATAAAGGGAATGGAGGAGATATTAGACTCTCCTAATGCCCCTGTGCGCACTCTCATTGACACTGACAAAACGCGCGAATTCTTAAAGGCACCGGCAGAATACGGCAGTCCGTGGTTTGGCCAGCTCATGGCAGGTCCGCAGCTTATCGCATATTTTATCCAGATTAATTACTGGATGGAGAAGTATCAGCTGTCTGTCTAATGCTCATCCATGATTAATTGACCTTGCGCTCTATATCAATGATGTTGTTCTCTATGATGTTTTTATCTGTGCTGTTGTTATCTATGCTCTCAGCAGAAGATGTACTTTCACTCTCCTGCTCTTTCGGTGTAAATCTTCTCACCTTATCCATGAGCTGAGTCTTCTTCAGCTCATGCTTAAGCTCAACACGCTCGCTCTTCTGTTTACGCTTTTTCTCCTTAAGCTCGTACTTGGCCTGTTTCTTTGCGAGCTTATTCTGCCTCTTCTGCTCCTTTATGGCAGCCTTTGTCTCTCTCTTAGCCTGCTTTGCCGCAAGCTTTGCTTCTTTTGCTTCGTTCTTTATGCGGCTCTTTTTGTTTTTCTTTACACTCTTTTTGGCTACCTTATGTAGTTCCTTGAGGTCTGACTTTGCAGCCTTTATATTCTTTCTGTCCTTGCGGTATGGATTGTGCACGAAATATCCCACAGTGCCTATCATCATAAGAAGCAGCGCCAGTGCCTCTCCTGCCATCGTGACATACTCGAGATACTGTGGATACAGCTTGTAGCCTATCAGCTCCACTGCTATCAGGATAAGTGGGATGAAAAACAGTATATTCTTTCGCTTTTGGGACAATAACGCTCCCTCCGCGCCTACACACATGAGTATATACAGGCACAGCTGCGAAGTCGGTCCATAGGCATATGCCACAATCGCAGCCATTATTACAGATATGCAAAACACTATGAATGCTTCCCCGCGGAACAGGGCATTCTTATACTCTTTTATGCCCTCCAACTTGTCTACTGATATGCCATGCAGTGAATATACCTGGTCTGTGATATCCTCCATACAGCCCTCATGGTACCGCTTCAGCTCCCTGTTGCTGCTTATATCGGCATCTATGGAGCGCCTGCGCTCTGTAAGCAGCTTCTGCTCCTCCATAATCTTTTCCCAAGCCTCATCCTCTGCCTCACGCTGTAGCTTCACCTGCTCGTGAATCCACTCAGCCCGCTGGATGCGCTCGCTCTCCTGAGGGATAACCATCTGTTGCGCGTCAACTGTCTGCTGTGGTGTTTGAGTCTCCTGCGTTATGCTGTTATTTTCATTTTCATTATTTATCATTCCGCTTTTCTGCCTCTTTCTTCTAGACATTTTCTTTTCCTCTTCAGTCATTATCCTGCTACCCAAATGTTATCTGATTATTTTTTCATGTACTCTTCTATAATACACTGATGCTTCTTTGTCTTCTTATCATAGCTTATGCCGACAAGCAAAATATTACCTGTATATTGCTCTATCGACTTCATGTATTGTTTTTCCCTTATTTGATTAATCGCTGTTTTTGCTGTCTTATTCCATTTCAGTTCAACAACCATTGCCGGATAATCTATCGCAAATTCCGGCTTAGGGATATAAACAAAATCCGCAAAACCTCTGCCTGTAGGCAATTCCCTCACCGGCTTAAAATAATAGTTCATTGCACCCAGATACGCTATAGTAAGGACGCTGCTTAGAGAATTCTCATTGTTATACTGAATTCCTGATGCATACTCATCATGAATTCGTCCTATCATTTCAGCCACGATATCATTTTCCATGTCAAGTGTCGCATCCAAAAGGAAAAGCGATTCATTTTCAAATGTAATAAGCTCCTTCCATCTTGTACTCTCAACAGCGGTTGTCAGCTCCTGCCGTATCTCCTCATTTGGAATAAACGCACAACTCTTTTTCTGATCAAATCCCAGATACCCTAAATGAACAAGATATGTTAAAACATCATCTTTATTTTTAAAGCTAACCGTATCATTCATAAAACTGCCGGTGTTCACCTTTATTTCTCCACCGGACAGCATCTGAATTATTGCGGTCTTTAATCCATCAAAATCCAAATTTATAAGTGGAACTATGACATCATAAGACCCGGTCTCTGACCAATAACTCTTTAAGTCTCCCTGAAGCATGTAATTTACTACTGCACGCGGATTGTATACATGGCAATCTCCCAGCATATATCCATCATACCACCGCTCTACCTGGCTAAAATCCCTGCCATAGCGATCACATATGTCTCTGACCTCATCCTCAGTAAAGCCAATATATGGTGACAAACGTCCCGCATATAACATGGTATATTCATCAAAATTATTAAGTGCCGACTGCGTCTTTAGCTTTTTTATCGGTAAAATTCCTGTGAGAAATGCAAGCTCTATATACTTTGTTGGTTCACTTCCTTTAAACATTCCGCGCATGAAATTGATATATTCCTCCTGGACTGAGGAATTTGCTGCTTCATCACGTATCAAAACATCCCACTCATCGATTATAATTACAAATTTATTGTTCGTCATACTGTTAATAACCGATAGAGCACCATACAATGTTTTCTGATCTCTTAAATCAATATCCTTGTACAGATCTGCCAACTCTGATATAACATTTTTATTTATATATCCTGATATTCTTTCCGGCGCACCGGCATCCATTAGTATCCACTGCATATCGAGATGAATAACATCATACTTGTTGAGATATTTCTCAAAGTATTCTGTCTGTGCAATGTTATAGTTCATAAATAATTCTCTGGAATCACAACCCTTGCTGTAATATGCTGTAAGCATATCGGCCGTAATAGACTTGCCAAACCTTCTCGGCCGGCTATTACATATATATGCCTGCTTTGTTCCAAGCACACTATTGGTAAAATCGAGCAAGCCTGTTTTGTCTATATATATCTCGGAAGCTAATGCCACCTTGAATGCACTGTTTCCGGGATTTACAAATCTCCCCATTGCGTTCATCTCCTTTACTGCTATATATCTCTATTAAAGCATATTTCAGCGGAATTTTCCATAGAATATGCTCATGATATCCGCAATTTTTATAAACTGCAAAAATCCCGGAAATCCGCTTACCTGCAGATTCCGGGATTTTATAATTACATATGATGTGCCACATCTATTCTGATAAGTGCCTTCCTGAGTGCAAACTCTGCTCTCTTTACATCAATCTCTGCTGTGTGGTTTGAAAGGCGCTGCTCTGCCCGCTCCTTTGCGGCCTGTGCGCGGTCTATGTCTATCTCATCAGGCCACTCTGCAAGCTCTGCTAGAAATGTGACCTTGTCTCCAAGTATTTCCGCAAAGCCTGAATGGATTGCGGCTATTTTCTCCTCGTCGCCGTTATGGATAGTCACGATTCCCGGTGCAAGCACTGTCGTGAGCGGTATATGGTTTTTGTATACACCAATCTCTCCGTTTTGGGTATTGAACTCAAGAAAATCTGTCTCTCCCTTGTAGAACACCCTGTCCGGTGTGATTATTTCTATGTCAAAAATGTTATCTGCCATGAAATCACCTCACATTACTGCATCTTGGCACGGACTTCATCTATGCTTCCAACGTTTAAGAAATAGCTCTCCGGTACATCATCATGCTTTCCTTCGAGTATCTCCTTAAAGCCTCTGATGGTCTCGGCGATAGGCACATATTTGCCCTCGAGTCCTGTAAACTGTCCTGCTACGAAGAACGGCTGTGACAGGAAACGCTGCACCTTACGTGCACGGCTTACTACGAGCTTATCCTCCTCTGAGAGCTCATCCATACCGAGGATTGCGATGATATCCTGCAGCTCCTTGTACTTCTGGAGTATCTCCTGGACAGCGTGTGCCACCTCAAAATGCTCCTGTCCAACGATACGCGGATCAAGGATACGCGATGTAGATGCCAGCGGGTCTACAGCCGGATAAATACCAAGCTCTGCGATAGAACGCTCAAGTACTGTCGTGGCATCAAGGTGTGCGAAGGTAGTCGCCGGTGCCGGGTCTGTAAGGTCATCTGCAGGCACATATACGGCCTGAACTGATGTGATTGAACCATTCTTTGTTGATGTGATACGCTCCTGAAGAGCTCCCATCTCTGTCTGCAGTGTCGGCTGGTAACCAACGGCTGAAGGCATACGTCCTAAAAGTGCTGATACCTCTGAACCTGCCTGGGTGAAACGGAAGATATTGTCCACAAAGAGAAGCACATCCTTGCCGCCTCTGTCACGGAAATATTCTGCCATAGTAAGTCCTGCCAGGGCAACTCTCATACGTGCTCCAGGTGGCTCGTTCATCTGTCCGAACACCATGGTGGTCTTGTCGATAACACCTGACTCCTTCATCTCGTAGTACAGGTCATTTCCCTCTCGTGTACGCTCTCCTACACCGGTAAATACTGAGTATCCACCATGCTGTGTAGCGATGTTGTGGATAAGCTCCTGGATGAGCACCGTCTTTCCTACTCCGGCACCTCCGAAGAGTCCGATTTTTCCACCCTTCTGGTATGGGCAGAGCAAATCTACAACCTTTATTCCTGTCTCAAGCATCTCCTGCGATGTAGCCTGCTCCTCAAAGCTAGGCGCAGGTCTGTGGATTGCCCATTTCTCCTCTGTCTGTGGAGGCTCAACCTCATCGATAGGCTCTCCGAGCACATTGAACATTCTTCCAAGTGTATTCTCCCCCACCGGCACAGAAATAGGTGCTCCTGTTGCGATAGCGTCCATGCCGCGGACGAGACCATCAGTAGGTCCCATGGCGATACATCTGACTGTATCGTCGCCCAGATGCTGTGCAACCTCAACGACCAGCTTTCCGCCGTTTTTCAGCGGTACCTCGACTGCATCGTTTATCTCAGGCAGATTACCCTCTGAAAACTTGATATCCAGAACGGCACTGATAACCTGTATGATTTTACCTACATTTTTATCTGCCATTTATAGTTTCTCCTTCTTTTTTAATTCATATGATACACTCGCCTTTTTGGCCATTCACAGACGCACATGCCTGCCTTCCCATGACCGGATATGCATGTATCACTCTATAGCATTAGCTCCTGCAATTATCTCAGTAAGCTCCTGCGTGATTGAGCCCTGACGCGCTCTGTTATATTTCAATGTCAGATCACTGATCATATCCTCTGCATTGCTCGTAGCAGAATCCATCGCCTGCATTCTGGCTCCGTTTTCACTGGCATATGACTCCACCAGTGCTCCGTAAAACAGGCTTGTCACATATTTTGGAATAATAAGCTCCAAAGCCTCCTCCGGATTCGGTTCAAAATTCATGAGAATATTGGAGTCCTCTTTCTCATCTGCCCCATTCTCATCCAGCTCCACCGGCAAAAGCTTTATGAGCTTCGCCTCCTGTGTGACTGTGTTTTTGAAATGGGTATATGCGAGATAAATCTCCCCCACCTGACCGTCTGTAAATGCCTTTAACACTCTTTTGCAAAGTGCAGCCGCATCCTCATAGGTCGGGTCCTCCATCATCTCCGGTGCACTCTCGACTATATGATAGCCCTTTGACGTAAGCAGCTCCTCACCCTTTGCTCCCACAGCGTATATGTCGAGCTCTTCTTTCTTGAAGTCTCCGTGTGTGATGAGCTTTACTATATTGCTGTTGTATCCGCCTGCCAGTCCGCGGTTTGATGTCAAAACAACTACCGCCTTCCTTGGCGAATCACCGGCCTTTAAGTATGGGTGCTCCAGATTGCCGCTCTTTGCAAGCATCGAGCTTACTGTCCTGTACATATAGTTGAAATACGGATCTGTTGCCTCCGCATGTGCTCTCGCCTTTTGCAGCTTGACGGTAGAAACGAGCTTCATGGCCTTTGTGATCTGCTGAGTACTTGTAATACTGCTTTTTCTGCGCTTTATGTCTCGCATCGAAGCCATTTTACCACCTGCCTTCTACTAATATCCAACCGTCTAACGGAACTGCTTTTTGCATTCCTCGATTGCCTTTATAAGTGCCTGCTCAGTATCATCGTCCATCACCTTTTTCTCCCTGATTGCTTCAGGAATCTCAGGATATCTGGTATCAATGAAATCAAACAGCTCTGCCTCAAATCTTAAAATATCCTCGATTTTGATATCGATAAGATACTTCTTTGTCGCAGCGTATATTATGATAACCTGCTTCTCTACAGGCATTGGCTTGTACTGCGGCTGCTTTAAAATCTCCTTGATTCGTGCTCCCTGTGCGAGCTGCTCTGCTGTGCTTGCATCAAGCTCTGAGCCAAACTGTGAGAACGCTGCAAGCTCTCTGTACTGAGCCAGCTCTACTCGGATAGGTGCTGCAATCTTTTTCATTGCCTTTATCTGTGCCGAGCCTCCAACTCGTGAAACTGAAAGTCCTGCATTTATGGCAGGTCTGAAGCCCGCGTTGAACATCTCTGTCTCGAGATATATCTGACCGTCTGTGATTGAGATAACATTTGTCGGGATATATGCCGATACATCACCCGCCTGTGTCTCAATGATAGGAAGGGCTGTGAGTGAGCCTCCACCCAGCTTGTCTGACAGTCTCGCTGCTCTCTCCAGAAGCCTTGAATGGAGATAGAAAACATCTCCCGGATAAGCCTCTCGTCCGGGCGCTCTCTTTAAAAGGAGTGAAAGTGTACGGTATGCTGCCGCATGCTTACTCAGATCATCGTAAACTATGAGCACATCCTGTCCGTTTTCCATCCATTCCTCACCTATAGCGCAGCCTGAGTATGGCGCTATATACTGTAACGGTGCAAGCTCTGATGCTGTCGCAGCCACTACTGTCGTGTAGCTCATGGCTCCGAACTCCTCGAGCTCATTTACTATGGATGCAACCGTAGAAGCCTTCTGACCGATAGCTACATAGATACATTTCACACCCTGTCCCTTCTGGTTGATTATGGTATCTATCGCGATAGCCGTCTTTCCGGTCTGTCTGTCTCCGATAATAAGCTCTCTTTGTCCTCGTCCAATAGGAACCATTGAGTCAATAGCCTTTATACCGGTCTGAAGCGGTGTATCTACTGACTTTCTCGAGATAACTCCCGATGCTACTCTCTCTATCTGACGATATTTGTCCGACTGGATAGGTCCCTTTCCGTCGATTGGCTGTCCGAGCGCATTTACTACTCGGCCGAGCATCGCATCGCCTACCGGCACCTCTACCACTCGTCCTGTGGTCTTAACTGTATCTCCCTCGTTGATATTGCGCTGCTGTCCAAGTAAAACAGCACCGACATTGTCCTCCTCGAGGTTTAATACCATTCCATATACTTCCCCTGGAAATTCCAAAAGCTCTCCCTGCATCGCATTCTCAAGACCATGAATACGTGCGATTCCGTCTGCCACCTGAATGACTGTTCCTACATCAGCGACTTCGAGCTGGGAAGCGTATCTTTTAATCTGCTCCTTTATTACTGAGCTGATTTCTTCCGGTTTTAGATTCATGGAGCGCATTCACCTACTTTCAATTGTATTTTTGTCAAATCGCGGGTGAGTCTTTCTAATCTGCTGCTGACAGATGAATCCACCACTCTGTCCCCGATTCTGATTTTCATACCGCCTATGAGCGCGGTATCCACCTCAAAATGCATCTCAAATTTCACGTATTTTGTCGTGTCAAGAAGTCGTTTCTCCACAGCAAGCTTCTGCTCCTTTGAAAGCTCAAATGCAGATGTGACGTATGCTGTTCCGATATTTTGGTACTCCTTGACTCTGTCAAGAAAGTAGTCGAAGACTAATGTAAGCTCTTTGTAGTGATTCTTTTCTATAATCATCCTCATAAGCCCTACCAGCTCCGCTGAAACTCTTCCCCCAAATATTTCTTCGATGATTCTGACCTTTTCTTCTTTATCAATCTGCGGATGATCCATCAGCTTTGAGAGGTCATCATTTGCAGCAATGATTTCCTTTACTGCTGTTACCTCGTCAGACAGGCTATCAAGCCTGTTGTCCTCAAGGGCAGCCTCAAACAATGCATCACCGTATACCTTAGATACTAGCTTAGCCATGTTGATTCTCCCATTTCCTTAAGTGTCTCTTCAACGAGTGTATCCTGAATGTCAGTGGTGATTGAAGCTGCGACAGCCTTTTGTGCCATAAGCGATGCTATCTGTATCATCTCCTGCTTCATATCATCCATGGCATGCTTCTTCTCAAGCTCTGCCTCTTCTCTGGCTCTCTTTATGATGCGTGAAGCCTCTTCCTTTGCATCATCCACAATCTTGTTCTGGTTTTTAAGCGCCTTCTGTCTCGCCTCTGTGAGAATAGCCTCGGCCTCTTTATCGATGTCCTTAAGCTTTCCCTCATACTCTGCCTTTAGTGCTGCGGCACTTTCCTTGTCGGCAACAGCTGTGTTTATATCGCTTTCTATCCTGTCCTGCCTGTCCTTTAACAGCTTCCTTGCAGGGTTGAAAAGCAGATACGACATCAGCATGAAAAGGAAAAATACTGCAACTGCCAAAAGTACTGTATCAAAGAGCAACTGCGCATCCAGATTAAACAAAAATGTATATCCCTGTGCTAACAACTTTTACTCTCCTTTCCGTTGGCTGTATCGCCGCACGGTAATCCTCTGCGGCAAACCGTAATATACTATCCGAGCGGATGAACGAAAAGTAAAAGTAATGCAACAACGAGACCGTAAAGACCTGTTGTCTCTGCAACCGCCTGTCCTAAAAGCATGGTTGACATAATCTGTCCTCTTGCTCCCGGGTTACGTCCTACGGCTGCTGCACCGTGTCCTGCTGCGATACCCTGTCCAACACCAGGTCCGATTCCGGCGATAACTGCCAAACCTGCACCGATTGCTGAGCATGCTCTGATTAAATCCTGTCCATTGATATCCATAATTGAATCCTCCTAAAAATACATCTTATAGTTTTACTCATCCGTCTCACATGCCTGTGTAACGTATGTCATTGTCAGCATACAGAATACATATGTCTGAATTGCTCCTGAGAACAAATCAAAGTATACATGCAGTACTGACGGCCACGCTATGGCTATAAACCTTAGCAGACCATATACCAGCGCCATGATAACAGTTCCTGACAACACATTGGCGAACAAACGCAATGATAATGAGATAGGAATTGCAATCTCACTGATAATGTTGATTGGCGCCCATATAGGCAGCCACGGCGGCAGTGGTGAACACATACCGGTCCAGATATCCTTTGCGCTTTGATGCTTAGCCTTATTGAATCTGATCATGAAAAATGTAATAAGTGCAAGCGCCAGTGTGGTTCCGTAGTCGGCTGTCGGTGGTCTTAAGCCAAACAAGCCTGAGATATTACTCATCAGTATAAATATAAAGATCGTGCTGATGTAGTTTACAAACCTCGGAGCCCACTTACCCATGGTTCCCTCAACCATCTTGTCGAGCATCTCTACGATGAGCTCGATGATATTCTGAAAGCCGTCCGGTACTTCCTTTGCTTTTTTAAGCTTCCTGTTTGCCACTATAGCGAATATGACCATAATGGCCATCACTATGAGGATACAGGCATGCGATGTGGTAATCCAGACCTCCTGACCGAATACCTTTATCGAAAAAATACCATGGATCATAAAGTCGATATTGTCTGCGTTACTTTCCAGTAAAATCGCCTGATTCACATTATCACCTCCTCCTTATTAAGTTTACCTGCTGTTTTGCTACTCTGTCTCCATTTCGCCGGCGGAAGATGCATCACTTCTCCCGGAAAATCTGTCTGTCACCTTCATAAATAAAGGCTGTAAATACGCTGAAATCTTGAGCCCCAGCATACCGACAAATGCCATTATCAGATTTCCAAAATTAAATAGCCCCAATATAAATAACAGGACCGCAACAACAATATACCTTAAAAGTGATTTTGCTACGATCCTGCGATTGGCATCCTTTTGTCCATATATGGCGGTCGCGTCATATATGACTGTGGCGATATTGACAGCTATACCAACAGCTATCGCTATCCCATACCATAAGCCGATAGAATATGAAATTTTGTCTGTGACAAACCATACCCCAATAAGCTGCACAACAATCCCGTAAAAAACTATCCCAAATACAAGTCCCGGCAATGCGTCATTTATTCTTTTTAACATCCTTCTCTACCCTGCTAATACTGTCTGATATCTCTGTTTCCGTAGTACTCTGCCTGCCCGGTGTCTGTCTGACGGCTCTGCCATCATCCTCCGGCTTCAGGAATTTTTGAACCATACGGTATATATTGTTTGCCCCCGCAAACGCTCCAATGAAAAACAATGGAACGGTTACCCAGTCCGCTCCGGTCTTTTTCCCAATCCACACACCGGCCAGTGTGCAGAGAAATATCGGCACAATCATGTTGATTCCAAACTGGAAAACCATGATAAGTGCATTCATTACCTCTTTCTTATTATCTCTTTTCATATACAAATTATTATATCATTTTTATTGCTTTTGTCTACATTTTTATGTGTAAAATGCATAAAAAATACATGCGTTTCATGTCAAATCACGTCAATTTGACATAACAATTGCAGTATTATCACTATTTCCGGCGATTACAGCACAAGCGTCACCTCACGGCCTGTGTGCTCATACCTGCGAATTGTAACCCCCGCTGCCTTAAGCATCCTCTTTGAAGCTGTCACGCTGGCTGTGCCCTCATACTTGTCACAGTCGTAGACTACTTCCCTGATGCCGGACTGTATGATTGCCTTAGCGCACTCATTGCACGGAAACAGGGTGACATATATGGTCGCTCCCTCAAGGCTTCCGCCCCTGTAGTTTAAGATGGCATTGAGCTCGCTGTGTGTAGAATAGAAATACTTGTTATCCTCTCCCTCTCTGGCCCAGGTGAACTCATCATCTGAGCAGCCAAGAGGAAAGCCGTTATAACCCATGGAGAGTATCTTGTGCTCCGGGTCCACTATGCACGCACCCACCTGGGTATTCGGATCCTTCGAGCGCATGCCTGAAAGCATCGCTATGCCCATAAAATACTCATCCCATGAGATGTAATCCTTTCTCTTTTCCGAAGCTCCCATATATACACCTCCATTCAATATGGTCTATCACACTGTCTGTTACTTTACTGTTTTATATCACTGTTTACACCTCAGAGCAACATGCAGCTATTATCATCATTATTATTACTTGGTTCCGAAAATTCTGTCTCCTGCATCTCCGAGTCCCGGCACAATATATTTGTGCTCATTGAGATGATCATCGAGCGCTCCTATATATACATCCACATCAGGATGTGCCTCTGTGAGTCTCTTTACTCCCTCAGGAGCTGCAATTATGCACATAAAGTGGATGTTTTTCACACCGCGCTTTTTGAGCATATCAAGTGCAGCCACTGCTGAACCACCTGTTGCGAGCATCGGATCTACCACAAATACCTCTCTGTTTGCGCAGTCTGCCGGAAGCTTGCAATAGTACTCGATAGGCTCTGCTGTCTCCGGGTCACGATACATGCCGATGTGTCCAACCTTTGCGGCAGGGATGAGCTCAAGCATGCCCTCCACCATACCAAGTCCGGCTCTTAAGATAGGAACAACTGCAAGCTTTTTGCCCTTTAATTCCTTTACCGTGGCACTACAGATAGGAGTCTCAATCTCCACATCTGTAAGCTCCAGATCTCTTGTTGCCTCGTAGCACTCAAGCATCGCAACCTCGCTGACGAGTGTTCTGAAATCCTTTGAACCTGTGTCGGTTCTTCTCATAATTCCAATCTTGTGCTGAATCAGCGGATGATCCATAACTACTACCTTACCCATAATATTTGTTCTCCTTTGTCTTATATTGTGTTATATTTGTTTGTCTTTTATGTATTTGCATTTAAGCGCTTTACCAGCTTCTTAAGCGTAGCCCTGAGGCTTTCATAGCACAGTCCGTAGCTTTGAAGCGTGCCACCGTAAGGGTCAAGTATCTCAAGCTCATCGCCCACATACTGCGAAAGCACAAAGACCTGCTCCGGGTCGATATCGGCAAAGCTTTCTATAATGCGCTCGCGCTGTGATGACTCCATGGTAAATACCATAGTACTCTCCGTGATATCCGATTCCTTAAGCTGCGTTGACACCATGCCCTCCGTGGAAATGCCATTGCTTATGAGCACTGCCTCTGCCTTCTGATTGACCGGCTCAGGAAACTGGACCACAAGTCCTCTGGCCTCAATCTCCATCGGCACCTTGAGTACAAAGTCGTTCATGATGCCCTTTGCCATCTGCTCCCTGCATGTGCCGGACTGTGCGACAAAAATAATTTTGTCATACTTCACATGTGTGTCTATCACCTGATGGCCTGCCGCCTTTAGCATACGGTTCATTATGGCCTGTCCTATACGTGGTGTGGAGAAGCTCTCCGAGAAAATCACATCCACATCGAGCTCATCACAATCCCTTAATATACGATAAAGCTCATGGGCTATCGAATCCTCATCCGCCCTGCTTCCCATCGACAGGACAACATCTGCATCGTAAAACTGCTTTGTCTCCTCTGTCGCAATGACTGCTATCTTTTTGCCATCATCCCTGTGCGAAGCCACAAGCTCATTTATCTTCGCAATCACATGCTTTCTGGTACCGTCCACGATGGCCATGTCAGCCTTTGGCGCATAGTGCTTGTACTTCATACCGGGTGCCTTTGGCTTTCTCGTGTCATCTGCCGCTATGATTCCCGGATCGATGATGACCTCTTTGCCTAATACCTTTGAAAGCATCTGCGGTGTGATATAGCCCGGGCGCAGCACCATAGGTGTATCCTCTGTCAGGTCAATGATGGTGGACTCTATTCCTATGCCAACCGGTCCTCCGTCAATGATCATGGCTATTTTGCCGCTTAGATCCTCGGCCACATGTGCAGCCTCTGTAGGGCTCGGTCTGCCGGATGTGTTGGCGCTTGGCGCCGCGATAAGACAGCCGCTTCTTCTTATGAGATCTAGTGCTATAGGATGATTCGGCATACGCACAGCCACTGTGTCCATGCCGCCTGTTGTGGCATAAGGCACTGCATCGCCCTTCTCCACTATCATGGTAAGAGGTCCCGGCCAGAAAGCATCCGAAAGCTTCCTTGCATCCTCCGGCACCGTCTTTGCGATGCGCTCCAAATCTGAAAAATCTGATATGTGTACGATAAGCGGATTGTCCGACGGACGCCCCTTTGCACTGTATATCTTCTTTGATGCCTCCGGATCTAAAGCATCACCGCCGAGTCCATACACTGTCTCTGTCGGAAACGCTACAAGCTCACCGGCTGCAATCAAATCACCTGCCTCCTGCATGAGCTTATGGTCTAAATTGTCCTGATCTATTTTTATAATTTTTGTTTCCATTTTATATCCTCACCGCACATACTACAGTAATATACCATGTGCAAACACCATCTTTTCTAAATAATCATGTGTTTTTATTGTAACACTTCAGAACTACCTTGAGAGCAGGAAAATCTGCTGCTTGCATGTAAACATGACGTATCAGCTTTTGTTCTCGGAAGTTCTGAATTGTTTTCTATTTATTATACAATAGTAACAATAGCATTTCAAGTTTTACTCAATATTTGGTAATTTTTATATAAGATTGTGTAAAAGTAAGTACAATTTTATTTGGCATTGCATTATTCTGTGTTTTGTACTACAATGCAGATAAGCCAATAACGGCGAATAATGATCATTATTTTATAAGGAGGATTTCATTATGGCATACGTAATTTCTGATTCATGCGTTAGCTGTGGTACATGTGCTGGTGAGTGCCCAGTAGGAGCTATCTCTGCTGGTGATTCACAGTACGTAATCGATGCAGATTCTTGTCTCGATTGTGGTACATGTGCTGGTGTTTGCCCAACTGGAGCAATCAGCCAGGGCTAATTTTTAGCATACTGTAAGAAATAAAGACGACCTGTTATGGGTCGTCTTTTTTTGTGTTGTAATCGTCTTTGTATTGTAATCATTTTTATGCTGTAAGCGTTTTTTGCAGTAATTATTTTTATAGTGTAAGCGTTGTCATGCACGCTCTACAGTCTCACCGGATTAAGCTCATGCGTATGCGTCTTGTCGCGTCCCTTCTTTCCCTTGGTGTCTGCAGCGCTTATTTTTGTATCTGCGGGCATGTCCGCGTTCCTTTTCCTGGAAAAAAGCCCCTTTCTGCGCAGATTTCCGCGTATGGCAGCATCCAGCTTTTTATATCTCTCCTCCTGCGCAATATCCTGTTCGCGCATCAGATAGTTCATTTCCTTTAATATCCGCTCCTGCACCTCAGTGGATATCTGCTGACTCAGCTCCTCATTGTTCAGTGCTATGGCTCTCCCCACGATATTGCTCATCAGCTCGCGAAACTCATCCATACGCTCATCTGCCGTGCGGCTTCTGTATGTATGATTGTATCCGTCCAGCTTATCGTGATATGCCGGATTATACCCATACATCTCCTGTTTTGCCGCCTGATTTGCAATATTTGGGTAATTTACAGGCTGTACGGATTTCTCCACGGCCACAGTATCCGGTGCATTTACCTGCTCACCGGGTGCACCCGAATGAAGCATATCACGGATTGCGCGAAGCTGATATCCCTTCTCCTTGAGCTCCTTTATCCTTAAAAACTGCTTTATATTATCTCTCGTATAGTATCTATGACCAAGTTCATTTCTGGGCACATCAAGTCCCAGCTCATCCTCCCAGTAACGCAACACATGAGTCTCCACATCCACGGCGGCTGCCGCATCAGAAATCATGTAACGTACTTTCTCCAAATTGAAGTCCTCCTGTCTGAAATTATATTTTATTCGCTATACGCTTTTGGCACATCGAAAAGAACCAGCACTGCGAAAATAGCTATATCGCTGTACTGGTTCAATTATATCCTTGATAGAACACTCATTCAATTGGTTTCGGTCGCAACTTTCGACATATACCTCACTGCCCCAGATTATCCAAACAGCTCCTTGAGAGCCTGTGCATTCTGTGCATCCGCAGATTTCCTGTTCTCCTGCTGTATCTGCGTATAAACCTCCTTGCGGTAAATCGGCACCTCCTTCGGTGCACTTACACCGAGCTTAATCTGGTCGCCTCTGATTTCCAGAATAGTAATCTCGATGTCATTATTAATCACCAGAGATTCACCCTTTTTTCTTGTAAGAGCCAGCATACTATTCACCCGCCCTTTCTTTTTTCCCTTTTATGATGTCATAAATCGGGAAGTGCACCTTGTAGTCATCCTCAACTATAAGCTGTGCTGCTTTGTTGCTGTCGGTATTGACCACAATAGGAGCCTTTAAATTGCAGGCAATCTTTGTGATGTCGCTAGGCACATTTACAGTGACGATCACATACATATTCTCCTCATTCAGATCTCCAAGAGGTGCAAGAAGCTCCTCGTTGACCGTCGGCTTGTAGTCCGGCATGATGATATCCGGTGTCATGACAGGAAATGCAATGTCTCCATCATCCATCGACTGAAGCCACATGATAGACTTCTTATCATTCTCCTTCTCCGAATTGTATATCAGAGTGTAGTTTTTCAGCTCCGAAAAGCCTATCATCCCCTTCTCCATTGTGATGATTTTGTCCTGTGGGATGTCAATTTCCCCAAATATTCTCGTTTTTGCCCTCATGGCTTCCTCCTTTTCGCCCGCTCCGCGAGCGTTATATAATCCGGTAGCTATGTACCGTTTTTAAAATCCTTACAGATAATCAAGCAATGTCTGTGAGTTTGCCTTTGATGCCGCTGTCAGACTGGACTGATATGCATTGTACATAGCGTAAAAATCAATGATTATATCAGAAATATCCCTATCCTCATTGGTCGATTTAAGCTCCTCTATGGTCGTCTGCTGCTCCTCAACTCTGTTCTTGATGAGAGTGAGGCGGCTCTTTGTGCTTCCCGAATTGGTGAGCGCCAGATTTACCTTATTCAAATGATCATCAAAGCGTGTGATGTACTGGCTGTAGGTCTTTTGCAAATTGTTGTCGGCATAGTCAGCCTCCTGCTCTGCGGCCTCTAAATATGTCTTAAGCTTTGCCTGTGAATCCTTGTCAGAGTACTGCTGTTGCTGCATCATCTTCTTTATCTGTGAGACCTTGTCGTGAGCATTGACAGCATTCTGAACTACATCAATCAACTCATCCACATCGCGCTTGATGCCTGTATCCATGACGTCCTTCGCCTGTGTATTGACAGTGATATCGGTGCTGTTTGCCACTGTGTATTTGATTTCCTGACTTGAAAACTTAAAATCCACTACCTTTGATGGGTTGGAGTATATGATGTCTCCTGCTGCATTATGAGGCACATTGCCATCTGCATCGAGTGTCACAGCATCTGTGATATCCTTGCAGTTGTAATAATACTCAGGTCTCGCATCACTGCTGTCAAAGCCTGTCTTTACATATGTGACAGACAGCTTCTTTTCATTATCCTTAATTGAAGCAGCTACATTTTTACCAAACACAAATTCACCGGTTTCCTGAATATATGCCGTATCATCAGCAGAGAGTTTTGATGGGTCAAAATCAGACACACTCTTGTATACAGTATAATCTGTGCCCTGTGTCAGCTCTTTTCCATCGATAGAAAGCTTCACATCGTCTGTCGTATTACCGTAGCCCAGACGGATTCTCTGGAAGCTGTGCTCTGTGACATCTGTGGTACAGTCAGGTGTTGCCGCATTTATACTATTCGGAACTGTCACGCCATTTGTATAATACCGCTTCTCCGACAAATCGGCGGCAGAAAACTCCTGTGTTATCTGATATGTGCTCTTTGTGTCCTTCTGGAATGTGAGCTTTGATGATGTGCGGTAGCCCGTAAATACCGTTCTTCCTGCGTAGTCTGCATTGCCCTCTGTATACACCTGCTCTGACAGCGCTGTAAGCTGCTGTAATATAGTGTTTCTGTCCTCAGCTGTGAGCGTATCTGTAGAGCCGTTTACACACTGTGTACGGATATCTGTGAGGAGTGATTTCATGTTGCTAAGAGCTGTCTCTGTGACATCCATCCACGAAGAAGCATCCGGGATATTGTTGTCCTTGTACTGGTCAAGATGCGACAGGCTGGTCGACAAGCGAAGCGATCTGATTGCGATAACAGGATCATCTGATGCCTTGGATATCTTCTTTTGAGTGGTCATCTGGGTATTGTATTTGTCCACCAAAACCTTTGTTGAATTGATATTTGTCTTAGTATTTCCCATTATCATATTGTTGGTGATTCTCATATTATGCCTCCTGCTTCTATGCCACGCCCGTATCGTTTATGAGCTTATCAAGCATCTGGTTCATAACCGATATGATTTTAGATGCCATATTGTATGAATACTGGAACTTCACGAGGTTTAATGCCTCCTCATCCTCATCCACACCTGATACCGATGTCCTTTGGTTTGCAATAGTCTGCTCCAGATTGCTGTAGAGCTTGTTGTAGGTCTCTGCCTTTTCCGTATCCACTGACACATTGGAGATGATTGTCTCAAGGAATGATTCCGCTTTATCGCCTCTGTATACTGTTTTCTCCGACTGCAGCTTCTTTAGCTCATCAACTATATCGCAGGAATCAGTCTTGACATAGTCTGTGGCAGTCGCAAAAAGCGATACATCGTTCATCACGTCCTTGTTTACGGAGAAATTGGCCGCTGTAAGCCTGTAATATGTGTTGGAGCTGCTGTTTATTGTGGCAGTCTGTCCATCAGTCAGCTTGCTGTAAGCCTCTGATTCCGAGAAATCATATACCTTGGCTGTGCTTGTGATTGCTTCAAAAAATGTAGGCGGTGTATCCCCATTCAGATTCTGTCCTTTGCTCTCTATCTGATTGAACATCTCCGAAAAATTTCTGACAAACTCGTTGAGCTGTGTCATATAGTAAGGGATTCCTCTCGCATTTATTGCAGAGCCAGCATTTAAAAGATATCCCTCTGCCACAGTCTTTTCAGGGTCTGCTATGGCCTTGTCCTTGCTCAGATTAAATGTTACAGACTTGATATTGCCCTGTGCATCCACCTGTGCCTCCCAGCTGTCATAGCTGTAGCTGATATTATTTACAGTGATTTTGCCGTCCTTGTCCGGCAGATTGAGTGATTTTATATTGTCTATTGATGTATTCTCCACTGTGAGCGAATACGAATCAGCCTTTGTGACCTTACCCTTGAAATTCTCCAGATTATCACCGTCTCTCACCTCAAAGAGAGCTTTCAGGCTTCCCCCTGCGGTTCCTGCTGTCGCGGAAAACTCCATCTTAGTATCTTCCCAGTATATTTTATACATATCGTCGTTGTCTGTCTGATTGTTTTTCGTCTTTGACGACTCACAGATGAGCTTTCGGTAATCCTTGCCCTCCACAACTTTCTCGCCATTTATATAGAGCGAGAAATTGGTGCCACCCAGATTGTCTCCATATGTATTTTGCACCTCTGTCTCGTTGTAAGATACATTAACAATCTTGGACAGGCTGTCGATGAGATTCGCCCTCTCATCCCTAAGTGAGCTGGCCTCGACACCGGTTCCTGTCTCTATCTGGTTAATCTCCTTATTTAACAGTGAAATTTTCTCACTGATTGAATTGATTTTGTCTACGTTGTTTCTGATTTCTTCGTTGCAGTCATCCTGCAGCTTTGAGAGATTGTCACTCATCTGGTTGAAATACGTACAAAGACTCTGTGCACTGCTGATAAACTGATTTCTCACTGTCTTGTCGGACGGCTTGCTGCGCAGTGTGTCAAGGTCTGAAAACATCTGTGAAAAAACACTCGAAAAGCCCTTAACCGATGAGCCGTTGTCCTTAAAGTAGTTCTGAATCTGTTCCATGTAATACAGCTTCTGCTCGTAGCGCCCATAGCAGGAATTGTTTTCCCAGTATTTATTGTCATAGTACAGGTCACGCTGCTGCTTGATTGATGTGACTGTAACACCTGTGCCAACGCTTCCGTAGCGGGCTGTGACATTTATGGCATCCTTTGCCTGCAGGGTAGCCGCCTGCCTGGTGTATCCGGTCGTCTTGACATTGGCTATGTTGTTGGCTGTTGTATTGGTCGCCACCTGAAATGAGCTCAGAGCGCTTGACCCTATATGTAATCCAAAAAATGTTGAAGCCATATCGACTCCTCCTGTTCATACTCTCTTGTCGTATCCTAAAACTATATGAGCTGTACTATGAGCTCCGTCATCTGGCTGATTACAGTGATAAAACGGCTTGATGCATTGTAAGCCGACTGATACTTGATCATGTTCGTCAGCTCCTCGTCGCTCGACACACCCATTATCTGGTTTCTCTGGTTGTCTATGGCCGCTACTGTCGATGTCATAGTGTCTGATGACGCCTTATATATACTGCCGTTTGTTCCGAGATGCGAGATTATCTTGTCATAATATCCCTCAAAATTGCACTTTGACGTATCCTTTGGGTTGATATATAGATTCTCTGCTGACCATGCCTTTGTAATCTGGTCTGCAAGACCATAATTTGCGGCTCCGTTCTGCTTGTACGACGGCATCAGTGTCACCTGTGCCGCAAGCTTTGGATTTACTGAAACATTTCCAAGCTTGTACCATGATGAGTTGTTAGCCTTTGTCTCATCATTGTATACATAAAACTGTTTGCCATCTATTTCCATCTGTGTGTAACGGTCATATCCTTCTCTTGCAAAGAGCTCATGCGGTGGCAGGCTGCCATCAGCTCCTACCGAGCAGTTTGCTGTATCCAAAACCGTGTATGTGGTACCGTCTGCCGCTGTATATGTGGTATTCGGACAAAATATATCGTTCATGGCCATCATGATGTTTCGCGCGAGATATGATATCTCGGCCTGTGTCTCCATGACCACATTGTCCTCCACCCTACTGTAATTCTCCTCGCTCATGAAATCGTAGGTGCCATACTCCGAGCCTCTTGATACAAGGAGCGCTTTCAGGCTTCCTATATCATTGTTCAGGCTGGTTGCTATGTTGGTGGTCTGCGTGCAACCGACTCTTTCAGCCAGCGCTGACGGCAGTGCAACATCACTAAACACCGGCATATAGCTCTCCTGTGTAGTAATATGAGGCCAGTACGGTGTATAAAAGCCTGTACCCTTTTCCTCAGTCAGACCTATATGGTTGCACTTGTTATCCTGAACAAACTGCTGCCCCTCGAGCTTGATACGCACGTAGCCGGTGGAATCCTCCTCAGCCTCTATCTTAGCGTAACCTGCGAGCTCATCAATCAGACTGTCCCTGGCATCGCGCGCTGTCATGGCAGTCTCTACACCGCCTGACTCTGTCTTTTGAATCTCAAGGTTGAGCGCATAAATCTTGTCACCGATTTCGTTGATTCTGTCAACCTGGTCTTTAATTTGTAAGTTGATATTTGACTGGTATTTCTGAAGATCAGAATAAACCGTATTGCATCTTGTCAGAAAAAGCTCGCTCTTTTGGATGATAAGGTTCTGATTCGTCGAATTCGTCGGATCCTTGCCATACTCCTGAAAAGCCTGCCATAGCTCTGATATACTCTCCTTAAACTCAGCACCGTTCATCTCCTGCATGATATCCTCCACATATGATGTGGTGCTGTAAAGTGTCGAGTAAAAGCCCTTTCGACCATTCTCCTGCCTATACGATTTATCTAAGAATATATCCCTGACATGTGCCACATCCGATACGGAAACACCCAGTCCGCTCTGCTGGATGTTGGTGCCCGCTGTAGGGTTATTTCTGGTGATATAATGTTTATCTGAAAATCTTACCTGCTGACGCACATAGCCTGTCGTGTTGACATTGGCCATGTTGTTTGCTGTTGTATTAAGTGCATTCTGTGAGTTTTTAAGTCCGGAACTGCCTACATAAAAACTTCCGAATCCATTTGCCATGTCCCTGTCCTCCCGGTTAATGATTATTGCTTCGTATCAAAACCGCTGCTGCCTAAGATATCGCCTGTATTATATGCATTTCTGTCATAATTGGCGGTCTCCGGCGCCTGTTTCATGCTCTTGAACAGGGTGATGTCAAACTCTGTAAGCTCTATTGCCTGAGCTAGTAATTGTGAGTTTAAATCGTTGATTTCTTTCATCTGTGCAGCTGCTTCAATCAGACTGTCGCGCGCTGCCGTAAGCTTCGCCTGAATATCCGGCTGTGTGCCGAGATATCCAATCAGCCTTGTGACTGTCATCTTCTCATCTGATTTGCCCAGTACATTGGCAATATCTGTGAGAAGTGAAACCTGCTTATTGCTCATAATAAGAAGCTCATCGCCTGCCTGCTGATCCAAATCAGTTATTGCTTCAAGCGCAGGGATATCGGCATCTATGATTATCTGACGTTTCTTCTCCCCATTTGCAGCGAGTGTTCTGTATACTTTTTCTTCCTCTGTGAGCACATTTATAAGCTCTTCCACTAAACTAGCCACTATAAAATCCTCTTTTACCTTTGATATATGATATGATTATCATATTACAGAGAGTTGTACCTCTCTAACAGCTTGCTGGCGAAATCATCTCCACTGACCTGATACTGTCCGGAGTCTACCATGTTCTTAAGCAAAGCGACTTTATCTTCCCTGATGTCCGAAGCCTCTGATACTGCTTTTTTCGCAATCTGGTAATCCCTACCGGCCTGCGAAATTGATACCTGATCAGACATCCTCGCCGTGCTTTGTGTCTTCGCTGTCTTTGTTGTTCTTGATACGCCATACAACTGGGCTATCTGATTATATGCATCTATACGCATAACAGGATCTCCTTTCTGTTATATTTCATCCTTGAAATATGTAAATTTTGCTTCCTGACATATTTATCGGATGTTTTTTTTATTTCTTTATAGACCGTGGAAAATTTTTGGTTACCGTTCGCATCCGCCTGTGAGAATCGTTGTGATGTGAGTGGATTTAATCCCCTCTGTCACTGTCTGCAAAAGTATGCGGTATGTATCCTCCACAAGCTCACAGTCCGACGGTTCAATCCCAAGCTCTGCTGCTTTTCTAAGAATGAACCTGACCTTGTCATCATCATGCTCCACCGCATAGATATCATCAAACATACCTGCATAGTATCTGTCTAAAAACCTGCGCTTTGCAGCTGTCTCGATTTTAGTGCCTGATGTGGTAAGCACATACAGCTTCGTGCCTTTTTCCTTTGCCTTCATGGCATACTCCTTTACCTGCATCACAGGACGGCACCACTCATATGTATCCTCACCATGCTTACTGCAGTAGTCTGCCCACTGCACATCTGACATTCCTATCTGAAATTTTCCGTTTACCTTGTAGCACGGACTGCTTAAAGTGCCGTCTACGTCTATGAACATTGCCTGCATATTGTCTGCTCCTATATAGTTAGTTTATGCAGCTATAATAACATGATTAAAGGGTCAAAAGGTATTTTGCCCCTCATTTATGATTAATCAGTGGAAATTTTCCTAATCCTACCTGCTCATATCATAATAGCGCGCATATATTCCGTCCTGTGCCAAAAGCTCCTCGTGTGTGCCTCTTTCAGCAATGCCACAGTCAGCTACCACGAGAATTTCGTCCGCATTTCTGATTGTCGAAAGCCTGTGGGCGATTGTGATAGTCGTTCTGTCCTTTGCCAGCTCCTCAAGGCTTCTCTGGATAAAGCGCTCGCTCTCATTGTCAAGGGCACTGGTTGCCTCATCAAGTATCAGCACAGGCGGATTTTTAAGAAACACCCTCGCAATGGAAATCCTCTGCTTCTGACCTCCTGACAATCGGGTGCCTCTCTCACCGACAAACGTATCGTATTTATCCGGCAGCTCCATGATAAAATCGTGTATATTCGCCTTTTTGGCCGCATCTACAATCTCATCCATCGTCGCATCCGGTTTTCCATAGGCGATATTGTCCTTTATACTTCCCCCAAACAGATAAACATCCTGCGAAACCAGTCCAATCTGCGAGCGAAGGCTCTCAAGCGTGAGCTTTCTCACATCATTTCCATCTATTGTGACCCTGCCCTCCGTCACGTCATAAAACCGCGGAAGCAGTGAGCATATTGTCGTCTTTCCGCTTCCTGACGGTCCAACAAGCGCAATTGATTTTCCTGCCGGTATCTCAAAGGATACATGCGAAAGCACCGGTGTATCATCATCGCTATAGCGGAACGAAACATCCTCGTAACAGACATTTCCCTTTACATTTTTAAGCGGTTTTGCATCATAAGCATCCACTATCTCAGGCTTTGTTTCCACCACCTCTAAGAATCTTCTAAAGCCCGAAAGTCCCTTCTGCATCATCTCAGTCAGCTCTACAAGTATCTGGATAGGACTTATAAATATACCAATATACAGCGCATACATGGCAAGGTCCGACGCCTCCATCCTTCCATGCGCTATCAGGAAACCACCAAATACCAGCGTGACAAGATACATCATCCCCTGGAAAAATGCATTTCCACTCATGAAGTTTCCCATACATCTGTAATTTGCATCCTTTGAAATCAGGAAATTTTCATTGCTTCTGTTAAATTTTTCCTGCTCGATACGCTCATTTGCAAACGACTGCACCACCCTTATGCCTGCCAGAGTATCCTGAAGGCTCGAATTAATATCACCGATTTTTCGCCTGTTATCCATAAAGGTTTCCTGCATTTTCTTATTCTGGCCATATGAAAATACAAGCATAAGCACCACAAGAATAAGCATAGGAACCGCAAGCATACGGTTTATCATAAACAGAAAAATGAACGAACCGATTATCTTTATAACCGATATAAAAAGATTCTCCGGTCCGTGATGCGCAAGCTCCGATATATCAAACAAATCGGATACGAGTTTGCTCATCATCTGTCCTGAATTATTCTGATCATAATACGAAAAAGAAAGCTTTTCATATTGGTCGAAAAGCTCCTTTCTCATGTCGCGCTCCATCCTCGCTCCCATCATGTGCCCCGCATATGTCACATAATACCTGCACGCAGTCTGTATGATATATGCCACCAAAAGGCCTATTGTAATAGGAATCAGCGCAGAAATGATTTTTCCCGGTGCTCCTGCAAAAAGGGTTTTGGTCAGCGTGCGAAGCAGCTGCGGAAACGCCAGATCTATGGCACTGATTATTGTTGCGCAAAGCAGGTCTATGAAAAAGACTGCTTTGTAGGGTTTGTAGTATTTGATAAATTTCTTTAATGTTTGCATTGTGTTCTCCCGGGATGTTCTTTTTAAAACAATTTGTTTCTCAACGTACATCATTATATATAGGTAAACCTATATATGCAATAGGATAACCAATGAAAACCTCACCGAATATTAGTATAATCCAAAAAGAAGCACATGCAGCTTGCCACCCTATCACCATCATTGCGATACAAATGAGGCTGATCGGTCTCAAACTTATACACCTGTCCCCTATGGATTTCCTGCACATGGTCGTGACACTCGACCGTTAGCACACCGTCTGTGACTGTAAGATATTCGCGTGTTTTCTCGCCGTGCCCGCCGCTTGTATACACGCCGCCAGGCTCCACGTCGATACGGTATACCTCGACCTCCCTTGAGTCCTCGTATGGGAAGCAGGTCCATACCCTGTACTGCCCCAAAAGCTCCTTTGTCGGGATCAGATCATCCGGAGATATGAGCGCATAGTCTACTCTCGGCGGATCTATAAGTCTTTGAAACTCAATTCGCAGACCGCTTGTGATTTTGCCAAGCACTCCGATAGATGGATTTGCTGTGCCCTTTTCTATCTGAGCAAGCATGCTTTTACTCACACCGGTCTGTTCCGCGACCTGATCTAAGCTCATGCCCTTTGACTGACGTATTCTTTTTAAATTTTCAGATACATTGTGTGACAGATAATCCATACTCATATCTCCGTTTTTGTATTTTATGATACCTTTTGACCCTTTAATCCTTTTATAGGTTTATAGTGCCCTGCGATACAGCATCTCAATATCGCACTGACGTGAAGCCCTTGGATTGACAGCAATGTTGCCGCTCTTCATGGCATCGACAGCCATCGGCTCTATCCTGCTTTCTATCTCTTCCTTTGTGACTGTTCCTTTTTTGCTGGCATTGTTGATTGCGATGGTCAGATTCTCAGGGATTCCGATGTCTGTGCAAAGCTCCCTGATTGCATCTACCAGCATCATCGGCTCAAATTCGTCCGCATACGCAGGAATCGGGCTTATATCATTGTAGATAGTCAGATACTTGCCATGATCTGCAAGTGCATTGTACTCTGCGATTACAGGAAGCAGCACTGCATTTGCCACTCCGTGAGGCACATCGAAAAATGCGCTGACCGGATGACTCATTGCATGCACATTTCCGAGCCTTGCAAACGAGAATGCTATTCCTGCAAAAAGTGAGCCTGTCATCATGGCTTCAGCAGCCTCGATATCGTTTCTGTTTGCTACAAATCTGCGGATATTTTTACCGAGAAGTGCCATCGCTTTTTCTGCCAGTGCATCAGAAAATGGCGATGCCGCTGTGGATACATACGCCTCCTCTGCATGGATAAATGCATCAATTCCGCAGGCTGCCGCTACGCTTGCCGGTGCTGTTGTGATGAGTTCTGCATCGAGAATTGCATATTTTGGCAATATCTCGTAGCTGAATACCGTGAGCTTATAGTTTCTGCTATGATCTGTGATTACAGAGAATGCTGTCACCTCTGAGCCTGTTCCGGCAGTGGTTGGTATCGCAATGAGCGGTACGATTGGTCCCGGCACCTTGTGTGCTCCCTCATAGTCTGTGACGCTTCCGCCATATTTGGCAACCACTCCCACTGCTTTTGCCACATCCATCGGTGAGCCGCCTCCGAATGCTACGATAAAGTCTGCGCCTGACTCCAGGTATTTTGCTGTGGCTTTCTCCACTGTTGTGACAGATGGATTTGCCTCTATATCTGTAAAAGTGTCTGCCTTTATGTCAACTGATGCTAGATAATCTGCTGCTTTTTTTACAAGTCCCATCTTCTCAAGATGAGGTCCTGAAATGATGAGCGCATGCTTTCCTCCAAGCTTTTTAGCTATTTCCGGCAGCTTTGAGAGACTGCCCTTTCCCACTGTGATGTCCTGTGGCACCGAGAAATTAAATGTTTCCATATATAATCTGTCCTTTCCGAATTTTTGTATCTCATTTCATGTATATAATTTTATGTCTTAAGGTATTTTCGCCTATTCTTACATCTCCTTTTTCATTTTGTAATGTACTAGCTGGCCTTCTTTGCAAGTACCCTGTCTATTGCAGCATCGATAACCTTATCCAGTTCAACCTCATCTGCCTCAGGCATAAGTGTTGCAGCATCCTCATCTGAGATGAGCTCAACCAGTGTACCAAATGACTCCTTGTATTTCTTTTTGCAGAAGATGAAAAATACCACACCAAGTGCACACCATGCAAGCACAATGCCCCACTCCTGGGCAATAAGTGATCCACCGCTTCCCGGTATGCAGTACATTACAACCATGAAACCCGACATGATAACTGCCATTGTTCCAAAGAACTTGTATGCAGGAACCTTGTAAGGTCTTGGCATATCAGGCTCCTTCTTGCGAAGAATAATAAATGAAAGAGCGACCATGCAGTACGCCGCACAACAGCCAAAGTTACCGGCATCACAGATCCATACGAGCATCTTTCTGCCTGCAAAAGGAGCAAGCATTGTGAGGGCTCCGATGAGAATCAGTGAGTTGATTGGTGTCTTGTGCTTTGGATGAAGCTTTGCAAAAAACTTCGGAATCATATATGACTCTGCCATTGAGTACATAGCACGTGAGCCGCCGAGCAAAAATGAGTTCCATGAGGTTACGATACCGCACATTCCACCGACTATTATAACCTTTGCCATTATCTTCGTGTTGAAGGCGGCAGCCATTGCATCTGCTGTGACAAGTCCGGTTGCCTGCTCTGAAGCAACAATTGCCTGTGGACTCATAACGAGGCCTACCGCAACAATGACAAGTGCATAGAACACAACTGCCAGAACTACTGATAAGATAAGTATTGAACCGATTTTCTTTGCCGGAACATTGATTTCCTCAGCTGCCTGAGGTATTACGTCAAATCCGATAAGGTAAAATGGTGAAAGCGCTGCCACTCCGATAATTGCCTTTACGTTCAAACCTGCAGAGCTGCCTGCAAACATCTGTCCGTCCAGGTTATCAACTGTTCCATTGATTACCGATGCAATTATCAACAAAATTCCGGCGCCACCAATAATACATGTGAGCACAGTCTGCAAAATCGCTGCTGTCTTTGCGCCGATAATGTTTATCATCATAATTAAAAATGCCACAACTATCGCCACAATAAGCCATGAAGCATAGATATCAAAGCCTGCTACCGTATACAGATAGCCCTTCAAAAAGCCCGGCCACAGATATGTGATGATTGTTGGGAAAGCGCACGCCTCAAAGCATGCCACACTGACATATCCAAGGATAATCATCCACGTACATATGAATGAACCGGTCGAACCCATTGCCTTGTAGCTGAATACATGCTCGCCACCGCACTGAGGCATGGCGGCTGTCAGCTCCGCATAGGTCATTCCCACGAAAAATATCATGATACCGCCGATTACGAAGCCGATTGCGGCACCGAGCACTCCGCCCTTTTCAATCCAGCCTCCGGTTGAGACAACCCAGCCCCAGCCAATCATGGCTCCAAATGCAATTACAAGTACGTCCCAGGCATTCAGGACTTTGTTAAATTCTGATTTTTTCTGTTCCATTACTTGTCACCTCCAGCCTCTGTCTTACTTTCATTCTCTACCACTTTTCTTGCCAGAGACTCAATAAGCTCCGCTGTGCCATCCACTCCTAACAGGCTGCTGTCTATAAGCATATCCCTGTTGTGTCTGTCGCCTCGGTTGCTTCCTGTCAGCGCCATATGACGCTTATGATAACGCTTATCCTTTTCAGTGATAAAAAGCTTTGCATCATCCTCCGACAAATTGTGGCTCTTCATTACGTTTTCAATCCTCACTTCATCCGGTGAATAGATGAAAATACGTAAAATCGGTTTATGCTCCTTTAGTATATAGTCTGCTGAACGACCGATAATCACGCATGACTCGCGGTCTGATAATTTTCTGATTATGGTTTTCTGGACGTGAATTGCACGCTCTGTGAGGTCTGCATATTTGGAGAAAGAACCTCTGACATCACCCTCTGCACCTTTTCCGGCGATGGTGATACCTTCCTCAACCTTTTCCATGATATCCTTCGGAATACCGACCTCTTTTATGATTTCATCTACAGTATCCCTGTCATAAAATTTGATTCCCAGGTCTTTAGCAACCTTTTTGCCAATCTGGTTTCCTTTAGCGCCATATTCGCATCCTATTGTAATAACAAGATGTGCCATTTCGTTCCCCTCGCTTTTCTTATATATACATCTTTATAATATGTTGATATTGTTTAAAAGAAGGGCGCACGAAGCTAATCGTGACGCCCTTGTCCTTTTATCCGGTTCGTAAAATCTGCCGCAATATATTCTGTTGCCTGCTTCAAATATAATTCAAGCCTTCTATGAAAGTGACTCAACAGTCTCCTTGATAATATCAAATGCCTTGTCGCACTCTTCCTCGCTTACGATAAGCGGTGGAACCATACGGATGATATGGCTTCCGATTGCTGTGATAAGCATATGACGGTCGAAACAGCCATGCTTTACATCTACACCTGAGATTGTATCGTCAAACTCAACACCAACTAAGAGTCCCTGATGTCTTACCTCTTTTACGTGTGGAAGCTTCTCAAGCTTAGCTGTGAAATAATCACCAACCTTCTTTGCATTTCCGGCAAGATCTCTGTCAAGCAGCTCGTTTACTTCTGCAAGTGCTGCTGCACAGCATACAGGATGTCCACCAAAGGTTGTACCGTGTGAACCGGCTGAGAATGCTTTTGAGACCTCCTCTGTCGCACAGATAGCACCGATTGGCATTCCACCGCCAAGGCCCTTTGCCATAGAAACGATATCAGGCTTGATGCCGTAGTTCATGTAGCTCATTACAGCACCGGTTCTGCACCATCCTGTCTGAACCTCATCGATAAGGAGGAGCATGCCCTTCTCATCGCAGAACTCGCGAAGTCCCTTCATGAATTCAGGTGTTGCAGGATGAACACCGCCCTCGCCCTGTACAGGCTCAATCATGATAGCGATTGTGTTCTCTGTGCAAGCATCCTTGAATGCCTTTAAGTCATTATAAGGAGCATATGAGAAGCCGTATGTCATTGGACCAAAGCCCACCTGACATCCGTTTCCAGGCTGTCCTGTTGCTGACATAGCACCGAAGGTTCTGCCGTGGAAGCCGTCCTTTGCAGTTACGATGTGGTATCTGTTTGGACCATATTTCTCGATACCATATTTACGAGCCATCTTAATCATAGCCTCGTTTGCCTCAGTTCCTGAGTTCTGGTAGAAAATCTTGTCCATTCCGATTGTCTTGCAAACCTTCTCAGCAAGCAGTGCCTGTGGAATAGTGTATGGATAGTTGAATGTATGCATGATGTCATCCACCTGATCCTTGACTGCTGCAACAACCTTAGGGTTTCTGCTGCCTGCATTGTTTACGGCAATTCCTGCGTAAAAGTCAAGGTAAGGTGTGCCATTCTCATCATACAGATACATACCCTCTGCAGTCTCAGCGATAAAATCGAAACGCTCATAGGTCTCGATCATATACTTCTTTACTTTGTCTTTGATATCCTGTGCTGTTAATCCTGTGTCTTTTAATTTCATAATATATTGCCTCCTAATTAAATGTCCTTGTGATTTTGATAAATAAAAAAGAGCAAAGTGCTTCACCGGTTAGCGTCTTTGCTCTTAAATATTCATGATTAATATGTAGTTGTTTGTTCGTTTTCTTTTGTGTATTATTTTGAACAAGTAAACAATATCACGTTCAATATATTGTGTCAACAATTTTCATTAAAAATGCGAAATACCTCACAATTGTCAGTTTAAAGACACTTATGCTTAAAATTATAAATAAAAACTGTCATTTAACACTTAAAATATTATTTTATTGTAATATTTTGTGCATTATATTGTCTGTGCATTATTCTGTTGCTATGTTCCTTTTTCATCATTTATATATATTATAAAGAACATGATACACATACCACATTATACGTATTTCTTTTCATTAAATAAAAAATCCGGGTACTCTCATTTGAGTACCCGGTCAATTCACCTGTTGCTATGCATTCTTTATAAGCTCCGGTTTACGGAAGGTACGGAACAGTCCAATCTGCTCCAGTGCCTTTGCAATGCCGAAAAAGACAATTGAATCTATCGGCCACATAATAAGGTTCTTAAGTGCACGCATTGGAAGGATTGCCATAAATGCCTGTCCATACAGTACCTGCAGACACAGGGTATTGAGAATGACATTGCAGATGAGCATTACTACAAACTTTGCAGCAAGCACTCTCCATATGGTAAGCTTTTTCTTGTAAAAGAAGCAGCCATATAAAACACCTGCAAGCATTACAACAAGTGTAAGCTGTGGACAAAATGGTCCTGTAGGCTTCATCAGATACTTGATGATGTCAAGCGCTCCGTGGAAAACAGCTCCGGCAACTGGTCCAAACAGGTAATCAACGATACCATTTGGAATACCGGAAAAACCGATACGGATAAACTGTCCATATTCGATGGAGAAATATCCAAGGATAACGGCAACTGCAGCAAGCATTGCCATAGTTGTGATGGTTCTGACCGATTTAAGCTCTCGGGCAGAATCGGTGAACAAAGTAACGAATTTTTTCATTAAAAAATTACCTCCTTTGCAGACCTCACCGAACTACAACAGGAGATAATTAATATCTTCGGATGCAGCGGGATGCGACTCATGTACCGCAAGATTTTCTTTTCGTCCGGGTGACAACTCCCTGTTCATCCGGCACTTAACGCACATGTGTCTACTCTGCTAAAATTTATTTATTTGTAACGTATTAAAGTATATCACACTCTAATATCAAATCAAGTCTTTTTTATTCAATATAATAATTAAAGGGCCAAAACACCTTTTGACCCTCATATCTTATCATATCCTGTTATTTTATTTACTCTATCTCGGATCCGGACGATGCTTCATGTCACGGATAGGAATATTGGCAACGAGTGCCGGAACCATTCCGTTGTTAGAATCAGACTCTGTCTCTGTGATTTTCACATCAAGAGCTTCCGCATCAATATCCATATAGCGGGAAATAACCTCAATGATATCCCTTTTCATCATCTCCATCATCTCCGATGAGCAGTTTGCACGGTCAGAAACCAGCACCAGCTTCAGGCGATCCTTTGCAACATTGCCAGAAGATTTCTTTTTAAATAAATCCATTATACCCATGGTACGCATCCCCCTTTAATTTTTCTTAAACATATCCTTTAGCTTTTCAAAGACACCATGCTTCTGGTTTAAATCAAGTAAAGGAACCTCCTCGCCCATGATACGGTGGCAGATATTCATATATGCCTTTCCTGCAAGGCTGTCTGAACCGACTAACGGCTCACCACGGTTTGTAGAAATAACAATCTGCTCATCATCAGGTACTGCGCCGATTAAGTTGACTGCAAGGATCTCTGTTACATCATCCACATTCATCATATCACCGCGCTTAACCATATCGACACGCAGACGGTTGACAATCAGATCAATGCGCTTCATCTCATTTGCCTCGAGAAGGCCAACAATACGGTCAGCGTCACGGATTGCTGATACCTCAGGTGTAGTGACAACAAGTGCACGGTCAGCTCCTGCAACGGCATTCTTGAAGCCCTGCTCGATACCTGCCGGGCAGTCAAGCAGAATATAGTCAAACTCCTCACGAAGCTCATTGATAAGCTCAACCATCTGCTCAGGTGTAACAGCATCCTTGTCCCTTGTCTGGGCTGATGGAAGCAGACACAGATCAGGATATTTCTTATCCTTGATAAGAGCCTGACGGATACGGCATTTGCCCTCAACTACGTCTACGAGATTGTATACAATACGATTCTCAAGTCCCATAACAACATCCAGGTTACGCAGTCCGATGTCAGTATCAATCATAACAACCTTTTTATTTAACTGTGCAAGACCTGTACCAATATTTGCTGTGGTTGTGGTCTTGCCCACACCACCCTTTCCTGATGTGATAACGATTACTTCGCTCATGAACTTTCTTCCTCCTACGTTCCTAAATGCTATTTAAAATATTTTTAGTAATTGGTTCGATGTAAATATATCCATCCTTTGCGATGGCTATCTGCGCCTGCTCCTGTGCCGGCTTTTCCTTGCGCCTTACCCTGTGCTTTGGCTGAGGCTCGTCCGGACTCTTCGCAATCAAATCACCAATCTGAATCTGAATCGGCTGCATGTCAAGTGCAAATACAAAGCAGCTCCTGTCACCTGTACATCCGGCGTGGACATTGCCCTTTAATGCACCAAGAATAACAATATTGCCCTGAGCTATAATCTTGGCCCCCGGATTGACATCACCAATGATTGTGACCGAAGACTCGCTGGTAATCACCTGGCCTGACCTGAGCGTACCACGGTAAAACTGCTCCGGAACACTGACTGTTGCAACATTCTCGCACTGCTTCTGCACCGCCTCATTAAATGCCTCAACCTGCTCCTTCATAATGGCTTCCTGCTCGGTACCATTCTCCACAATGCACAAAATCTCAATTGTGGTATTTTCCTCAATAGCTGCAATTATCTGCTGCTGCTCTTCATCTGAAAGATGCCTTCCCTCAAATGAAATAGCAAGCTTTGCGTTTTTAAAAAAATTGGCGGATGCCTTAAACTTCTCTACAACTGCCTTTATCAAATCAGCAAATGACATATCCGCATCTAAAACTAAATTGATTCCATATTTATTACTCTTTATCGTAACCGACTGTGACATGAGTACCTCCAATATCATTTAATATGAAATTCATTACTCCTAATTATACATTTTTATGTGGCTTCACGCAACCTTTTTCTGTAGGCTATGTACTAATTAAATCGACCATAGAAAGATTAACCGCTAATGCAAAAAACTTCTCTTATATGATACCTTATTTAATCATATAAGAGAAGTCGTACCCTTTTTGCAATTCTTTTATTTTTCTATGATACGATTGTATTATTTTTCATATAAAAACTCTTCCGGCAATGTAACATTAAAATCTTTCGCCAGATGTCTGAAGTTATCCGGTGTGATTGTCTGCAGCTTATCCGGTCTCATGGATAACATCTTGACAAGAATCTCTGCCGACTTCTCTGCTGTATGCATAAGTCCGAATGTCAGATCAAAATCTTTTCCGGCTGCAAACATTCCATGATGCGCCCAGATGGCAAGATCATATTTCTTCATAAGTTCACTTGTTGCCACTGCAATTTCTCTTCCGCCCGGTACCATCCACGGAACTACACCGATTCCAGTCGGGAATACTACAGGACACTCGGTTGCCATTTCCCACAGTTCTCTTGTAAAGACCTTATCTTCAAGCGGAAGAACAAATGTGAGCGCAATAATGTTTGTTGTATGTGCATGATACACTACTCTGTAATCCGGATCCTGCTGTTTCTTGACTTCAAAATTCATAAGGTGGCTAGGCAACTCGCTTGTCGGTCTTCCACCATTCACAAGTCCCCATACAATACGGTAATTCTCACCTTTTTCATCAAGCTCTATCATACAGATTGAATCCTCCGGCTTGATTATTACATTTCGGAAATATTTTCCACTTCCTGTCACAAGGAAATATTCTCCGGCAAGCTCCGGTACGGTTGTTCCGATTGGCTGCCACTCTTTTGGATCAAAGTTCTCTTTGACAGACTCTACTTCCTCAGACTTCACACGATAGGAGAGATTACCGCCATTTCTTTCATGCCATCCCTGCTCCCATCCGTCATTTGCCATACGTATAAATCCTTTTACAAATTCTGCATCTAAAAATCTCATGATATTTTCCTCATTTTTCTACTATATTTAAATTACTATTTTGTATTTGATTAGCTGCTGTAAAGCCATACTATAATGTGACTTTTATAGATATGACTATATTTTATCTGCATATAATGTCAACCGGCACATCCAGTATCTTTGCTACCTTAAGTATGGTATCAATGTGTCGTCCCACTGCTGCTGCCATGTGATGTGTCGGTCCTGCCTCACTCCACCGGTTGCAGAATTCTCTTGCTCCGATTGAGAAGCGGGTTCTCATATTGGTATCTCCAAATGTGAATATCGGACCTTCCTCGTTTACACCTTCTGCTGCAACAAATTTAAATTTCCCGTTCATGTCCTGAGTGATTCCAAGATAGGTTACATCTGCAGCCGGTGGATAGAACTGTGTCAGATATCCACCTCCTGTTTTTCCGTGAAATACATCTACGATCTTAATGGTTGGCTTTTTCGCCTGTGAAATAGCCGCATCACCTGAACCGGAGTGCCCTATGATACAGATATCCTCATTAAAGTCGATGGAGTACATCTCTGAAAGCTGACCGGTACCGGCAATTGTTTTTAAAATACTCATAGCCATAGCAACCTTGATATCTCCCTCAACTGCACAGGCTGTTCCCTGCTTTATAAGCATGGAAAATGCCGGGATCAGCATACTGTCAAGCTTTCCTGCGATTCCCCGGGCATAACCATCGTAATGGGATGCCACCATTCCAATATCTTCTTCTTTTACCCATTCTTCAAATGCCACAACATATTTTGCCATATCCCATACCGTCTCAACGGTAGCTGCTTTTCCGTCTTTGTCCGGTGCTATATCAAATGTCTCAAGAATATCTTCCGCCTTTGTCCGGATTGCATTCTCGTCTGTGATATGATCTGCGATCGCCCACATTTTTTCCCAGTCAAACTGCTTTGTATAAAGTCCCATGCGGTTATACAGATTGGTTTCATCAATATACAGATCCATCATTCCCGGATACGGTCTTCCGATCTGTGCGATATTGGTATAACGGAATCGTCTTCTGACCTGTGCTGCCTTACACCACTGTTCTATCTCCGCTGCCACATAGTTATCTCCACCTTCCACAACACCGGTGATTACTGCATGTCTCTTTCCTGCTCTTTCAAGATCTGCAACCATCTCTCCGACTGCTCCACATGCATACAGCTCGCCAAGCCATGTTGGTGTATCTGTATTGGCATAATCCGGTGCCTTCCGTTTTTGAACATTCACAAGAACAACCGGTACATTTAAGTCTCTGACCGCAGGAAGCATATTGTAGCTTGTCGCATATGTAAGAAGCTGTAAAATTACCAGGTCTACATCTGCTGACCGGAATTTATCTCCTGCCTTCATAGAAAGCTCTTTTGTGGTAACAATTCCCCCATCTACCAGCTCAACAGTATCCGGAATCGTCTTTTTAAATGCCTCATACTGTGCCTCAAATTCCGGAACGAGTGTTGGAAACTGTGGCAAGTACGCCCCAAGCGCTATCGCAAATACTCCAACCTTTGCTTTTGTCTCTACTAACATTTGTTTTCTCCCTTCCTAGTGATATCAATTCTTTATTTATCGTTTATAAATCCGGGTTATATTCTTTTATTTCAAAAGAATCGAAAATGCATCGTCTTGCAGCTTTTAAATCCTTCAGCTTACCATCTGCTATCATCTGTGATGCAATATTTCCAATTGCCGTAGCCTCTGTCGGTCCTGCATAAACAGTCTTTCTTGTTGCATTTGCGGTAAGTTCATTAAGATATCCGGCATTTGCCCCGCCACCGACTATATGAATATATTCATAATTCTTATGGGTAAGTCCCTCTATTTCCTTTACTGTTGATGCATAACATTCTGCCAGACTGTTATAAATAACTGCAGCTATTTGTGCTATGCTGTCCGGTACCTGCTGTCTGCTTTCGGCACAGGCACGCTTTACCTCTTCTGTCATATTTGAAGGTGCCAGAAATCTGTTATCATTTACATCCACAATAGACTTTATCTGCTCTTTTGATGCAAGCTCACAAATCTGTCCAAAGCTCATATCAGGAACAATCTCTTTTCTTACAGACTGAATCATCCAAAGTCCCATTATGTTCTTAAGATATCTGAATCGGTAATCATAACCGCCCTCGTTTGTCAGATTATGCTCCTTGCTTAGACTGCTGCAATCTGCCGAAACAAGCTCTGTTCCCATAAGAGACCATGTACCCGAACTGATGTAGAGCGTATCATCTTTCTGCGTTGGGACTGCCATTACGGCAGATGCTGTATCGTGTGTTGCCGGGAGAATCACCTTACAATCAAATCCAACTTTCTGTCTTACTTCTGACCTTAATTTTCCCACTTCGTATCCCGGGTTTTTAATCTCCCCGAAAATATCCTTTGGATATCCAAGCCAATCTATAAGCTCATAATCCCAATCCTTTGTTACCGGATTCACAAGCTGTGTTGTGGTTGCATTTGTGTACTCCTGTACCTTTTCTCCTGTTAAAAGGAAGTTAAGATAGTCCGGAATCATAAGCATGCTTTTGGCTTTTTCGAATGCGTCTGGTTCCTGACTTTTTACTGCCATAAGCTGATATATGGTGTTAAAGTTCTGCTTTTGTATTCCTGTTCTGGCGTAAAGCTCATCCTCTGAAATTACTACATACACCTTTTTATCAATCCCTGCTGTCCTGTCATCTCTGTAAGCAACCGCATCCATAATCTTTCTGTCATCATTGTCCAGTAACACAAAATCGACCGCCCATGTATCTATTCCAATACTATAAGGCACTTTCCCGATTTCACTGCACTTTTTCATTCCGGTTAGTATTTCCTCGAAAAGCCTGTCAACATCCCATATCTTGTGACCATCTTTTTCTGTCATTCCATTAGAGAACCTGTATACTTCTTCAAGTATTATCTTCCCATTCTCCATATGAGACAATATGTGTCTGCCACTGGATGCCCCTATGTCCACTGCCAGGTAATATCTGTTATCCATCCCTGTCCCCTTTCGTATTTGATAAGGCAAGAATAACAAAAATAAAGACAGCTTTTTAGCCTCTCATTAGACTAAAAAACTGTCCTTATTTTCTACTACAATGTTATCTTCTTTTATTTTTCTTTTCCTCATACATTTTCTTATCTGCCAGCTCAATCAGACTGTTTAAATTGTCCATCTCGTATGATTTATGCAACGAACACCCTAAACTTGCAGCTAGATGATAGCTACGGTTTTCTTTCTGGTCGTCTGTTTTTATCGCAGCCTTTATATCCTCTGCAATTCTTTGCATCCGTCCTGCCTGCTTACAACTTCCGAAAACTACAAACTCGTCTCCTCCGTATCTCATAATAAGGCAGTCTTTTGGAACAACTTCTTTTAATATTCCTGCGATTTTTGCGATAAAAGCATCCCCTATTTCATGTCCCAGATTATCATTTACAGATTTAAGGCCATCTATGTCCAGAAAAATTATAAATGCGTTGCTTTTTTCTTCTTTTATTTTTTGTAATATTGTTTCTGCACAATAAAAGAAACCGCTTCTGTTAAGCACCTGAGTCAGCATATCATATTTCCACATTCTGTTTATTTTTTCATTCATCCGGTTTATCCACTGCCATTTTCTGATATTCTCCAAAGCCATACCTATATTTACCGTCCATAGATAAGACAGCTCGCTTTTTAGTGCAAACAGGCTTCCGTCAGAAACACAATATCCATAACATATATGCTGATAATATATTGGTGTAACAGTATAAAATGTTCGTTTTGATTTTTCCCTTATTTCAAGCGGAAGTATCTCTTTTGATAAAAAATCATCGTAAGAACAAAATTTTCCGTTCTGATACGCAAGTGGTATACTTACTTTCTCTGTAAAATGATCACAAACCGACTTATCCGCGAACAATTCATTTTTATCGCACAGACACATATAAAAGCTCTGCATATCGGATCCAACAACATATTTTTTCATTTTCTCACATAGTTCATCAATATTTTCAAGCCCCGTAAGATCAAGTTCCATACATTTTAATGAATCCAACGCTTCCTCATATATAAGACATTTGTTCTGATATTCCATTCTCAGATCCTTGATTTCCATCGCTGGCTGCATATTACAGCCACAGCTTTCTCTGTAAATAGTTTTTGTATCAATTTGTACATTCACATCATCTGATCGTTCAAACAAAAGATTTACTGCATTTTCACCAAGAAGCTCCTGTCTTCTGTCAACCGTTGTAAGTGATGGCACAAAAAACTCTGATAATTCATCATTATCAAATCCTGTTACTATAACATCTTCAGGTATCCTGTAACCATTCTGCTGCAAACGTTCCATCGCTCCAATTGCCATTGCATCATTAGCACAGACGATTGCCTGTGGCATATTATATTTCATAAACTGCTCCACAGCTTTCCTGCCACTCTCCCTGTTATAATTGCCGTGATAAATCTGATTATCACAAACAGGGATGCCCTGTTCTTCCATTGCATCCCTATATGCATTATATCGTTCGCGGCCTTCTTTGCCCTGCAAAATACCACAGACATAATTTATCTTTTTAAGGTCATGTGTCTCAATCAAATGTTCCACAATATCTTTTTGACTGCTGTAGTCGCTAATTCCGACATTATACATTCCATCAACCTTTTCATCCACGCTTACAGCTGGAACCTTACTTTTCTTTATTCGTGCTATCAGAGAATTTACCGCTGGCTCATATTGTATAGAGTTTTTCATGCAAATTACTCCATCAAACAAATCAAACTCCGGTAAATCCATGATTCTAAATGCGCCTACTTTATTCTCCTCTGACTCATCATAATTTACAAAACATGTAAACACATATACATCCATGTCAAGTTCTGATGCACGTTTTAAAACTCCTCCTAATACCCTGTTTTGATTATCAAAACTGATTGCACCTGCAAGAAATGCAATTCTTTTCCTCATAGTCATATCATCTCCTGATACAATTTCTATATTTTTTGAAAATGATTTATCTCATTCATTAACTGCTTTGAAGACTCTACATTTTCAACAGCATGTTCTTTGATATTTGCAATTGAAGCTGCAAGCTCTGATACATTCTCGGTTGCACGGCTTACGCCCTGTGCGTTTTCCTCTACCACCGCTGATATATTGCCAATTCCATCATTAATTCTGCTCATTACAGTTTGAAGATTCACAACATTTTTATCAAAAACAGCCATTACCGCATCCATATGCTCTGCTTTTTCATAATACATATCTGTTGCCCCCTCAAAACCTGCGTAATCATCCATGATCCTGTCACGCACAAAATTCATAAGATCCTGTGCATTGTACATAAGCTGGTTAACGGCTCTCACTACTCCGACGCTGATATTTTGAATATCACTTGCTGTATTTTTACTGTTCTCCGCCAACTGACGGATTTCCTCGGCAACAACAGCAAATCCCTTTCCAACTTCACCTGCACGCGCTGCCTCTATTGAAGCATTCAGCGCTAACAAATTTGTCTGGCTTGCAATATCTAATATATCATTTGTCAGATTATCAATATTTCCAATCTGCCTGCTCTCCTCTATCGAAGAAGACAGTACATTTTGTTTTTCGACTATAATATCCGAAATCTCTGTTTTTTTATTCTCAGTTGCGTCTTTTACACCAATTGCCAGCGCCTTAATGTCAGCAGCTATAGCAACGCCTTCCTTTGTCTGCTCTCCGACACTTTCTACAGAAGCGAGTACATCCTGAGTATTTGAGCTTAAGCCTTCTACCGATGCTGTAATCTCCTCCATGCTTGCTGTAATCTGTTCCATCATTGAAGCAATATAATTTACATTATCGTTTGAGCTGTTAACTTCTGTGTTCATCAGTCCTAATGTTTTCTGCATCATTTCAGATTGTTTTGATATCTTACATATAACTGATTGTAATTGCCCCATAAAATCATTTATTCCTTTTGACAACTGACCAATCTCATCATTTGTTCTAATATCTATACGCTCTGTCAGATCTCCCTCATTATTGTTTATATTTTCTATTATCTCACTAAGCTGACTGCTTGCTTCGTGTGCCGGTCTGCTTACAGTTTTTCTCATAATAAAAATAACTACTGTCGCTACTACAATGAAAAATGAAAATAAAATTTTAGTCATTAAAAGATTTGTTTGAACCGATTTGTTATATTGCTCTGACAAATCCGAAATTCCCTGCTCAAGTGATTTTGTCAAAGCTGTCTCTGCCGGTTCGCCTTCCTCTTTTACCAGATTTTGAAAATCAACACTAAGTGCCATATTGGCCTGTGCAAAATCACCACTATCCACATATCCCTGAATAACATTAAACTGCTCTATAACACTATCCAGAAACTCCTCATAGTTTTTGATTTTATCAGCCAGATCAGTTTGATCCATTTTCTCAAGATATGCAGATATTGATTTCTCACTTTCTGCAATAGTTGTTATTTCATCAGCCAGAGAAGTCTCCAGCTGTTGTCTTAAATCGTCGTCATCATAAAGACTTATGATATTAAGATATTTTTGACCGCGTTCCATACTCTTCTGAATATTAAAAATTTCTGTCTGAATCGGTATGTATTGCTCTGTTATTCTGGCTCCTGCCAGCTTTACACTTTTTTGCGTCCGGACAGAAACTGCTGTATTGATTCCAAATATCACAACAAATACTGCTATCATCAATAACACTTTATTTCCAATTTTTTTCATGCAGGCACCTCATTATCCTTTACTTTTCACTATAATATCTGCGAAGAAAATATGCCGGTGCACAGCTCCATGCATGGCAATAACTGTTGACGATTGTTCCTCCATAAGGAGACTCATCAGGGTTCTTTGGATTATATAATTCCCAGAATGTGTCTGCACCAAGTTCTGCCATTCCTCCCCAGTAATTTTTCATTACCGCAAGAGCCTCATCTTTTGCTCCACATTTAAGCAGAGCCTCTATATAGTAATGATAAATATATGGTGTAACCATCTCTACCGCATCTTTCTCAGCAGCAACATTATGTAATACTTCAAGTCCCATTTCCGGTTCTATAACATTACCTAAAACCATCCAGACCTGACTTGCATATGACACCTGTTTATCTGCGCCACTTGTAAAAAGCCCTTTATTTTCATCATAAAATTTAAGTCTGGCAGCTTTTCTGTATAATTCATATGTCTCAAACAAACACTCCGCTTCACGATTTTTACCTACTTCTTTTGCGATGGCAATCGCACTTTGCATTGCATACAGTAAAACACCTTGTGCGCCTGCCTGCTTATTAAGTTCAAGCGACCAGTCAAGAAAACACCAGCCAATTATATCACTATCTTTTACAACATTATCTTCTCCCACCTGTTTTATACCCAGGGAAATCTGTGTTTTTACAGTATCCCATAAATCTTCAAGGGCCTCTCTGTCATTAGTATGCTTATAATAATCCCACAATGCTGTAATAAAAAGGAGCGAATAATCAAACATTACGGTATCATCCACTTCCGGCTCAGGTTCTAAAAACACACATGCTCCAACCTGACCATTTTCCATAGGCAGCGCCGCAAACAGATACAGACAACCCTTTACCATATCATTCATCTGATATGTCTCATAATTTGCAAGTGCCTGTAACCTGAGATCTCCCATCCAAAGCCTTCTGTCGCGCTTTGGTCCGTCCTCGAAAACCTTTTGCATACAGTCATGTAATGTATTACATGCGATACGATCAATTTTCACCAATTCCTTATCAGAATTACTATAAGGCAATAATCTGCTTTCATCTGCCGATGAAAGTGCTGTTGCACATGCCTCCTCTATAACAAGATTAAACTTTGAGCTTATGTCAAGTACGTCAATTTTTACATATCTGAATGAATATCTTCTAGGAAGTTCATAATCTCCTGGAACAACATCCACATGAACCTGTTCCTGCTGTACCCATGCCGAACATATCCATCCGTTATAATTTTCAACATCCTCATCAAATTCCTTTAAATTCTCTGCAAACGAGAATTTGAGCCATACAGGTGCATCCGGATGCGAATCAGTATATCCCAGCTTTAATTTAAGATGACCAACAAGATGTCTTCCGAAATCAATTCGAACTGAGTCACCTTTTCCCAGTGGTTTTGAATATTCCTGTCCCTCATTCGGATGAACTACTGTATTTTTAACTTCTGGTAATAATCTCAATGCTTTACTCAATAATTCAGTATTTTTTTCCATAACAGTTTCTTCTCTCTATCATAATTACCATTTCAAATATTCTTTTCCGCAGAATGGATTCACCGGACTTTTACCTGTAAATGAGCTTCTTCCCATTAATTTATCCATAACGCTCTCAATAACATACTCGCTATTTGAATATCCGTTGATGTATGTCTTAATCATCGGAACATCCACAAGATGATACGGATTTGCAAGACTTATAAACACTACCGGCCTTTCAGCCACAAACCACGGCACATTATTACCATTACCCCAGAATGTATACCATGAAAGACGATTAGTAACTTTATTCGATGCATTCTCCACATTTCCGATATAGATTACAAGATCATAGCTCTTTTTAAATGTTTCAACATCAAATCTGGCAGTCTCAAAATTCTCATGTTCATATACTGTAACTTCAAATCCCTCATCGGACAGTTTTGTTCTGAAACTTTCCAGAACTCGCTCATTTGATAGGAAATCTCCCATTATCTCTAACAGGACTTTCTTTGTTTTTCGCGGACTAAGAGGTAAAATACCTGCTGTATCTTTTACAAGTGTAACAGCTTTATCCGCACTGTTTTTCGCCCATTTAACATGCTCTTCATTTTTTAGGATATTTAATGTTGCTTCATTTGGCACGATTTCATTCTTAGCTTTCTTATGTAATCCAAGCGCCGCTTTTGTTGCAAGGATTCTTGTTATAGCTTCATCAAGTCTCTGTTCTGAAAGAATTCCCTGTTTGTAGCCTTCAAGCATATAATTATAATCTTCATCCAGATCCTTATTGAAAAGAAACATATCACACCCTGCTTCAATCGCATACGGAACAGCTTTTTCTCTCTTCATTGCACAGCTGAAACCAACCATACATGTCGAGTCTGTAACTATAAGACCGTTAAATCCAAGCTTCTTACGAAGTAATCCCTTTAACAACTCAGGTGAGAGTGTTGCAGGAACAAGTTTGTCCGGAAAATCCGGATTGTACAGCTTCTGGTATGCAGGCTGCGCAATATGTCCAACCATGACAGTCTGTGCTCCCGCCTCTATAAGACCGCCATATATCTTTCCATATGTAGCATCCCATTCTTCGCAGGAAAGGCTATTTACACTTGTCAGAATATGCTGATCGACTTCATCACAGCCATCTCCCGGAAAATGCTTAATTGCAACAAGTACATTTTCCTCCTTTGCAGCCTTCATATAATTTAGTCCACACTCTAAAACACGATCAGGGTCATCACCATATGTACGGACGTTAGTTATCGGATTTCTCCAATTTCTGTCAATATCTACAACAGGTGCAAATGCCCAGTTACAGCCAACTGCAGCACCTTCACTACAGCTTACCTTTCCAAGTCTGTAAGCATCCTTTGTATCTGCAGTTGCAGCTACCTGCATCTGTTTGCCGTACTGTGTACCGTCTGTTGCAATTCCACATCCACCATCTTCTAGATTAGCTCCTATCAAAAGGGGAATCCTGCTATGCTCCTGAAGATATCTGTGAGTCTGCTGCATTTCTTTTGACTCACCACATCTGTACATTATTCCACCAATATGATGCGAAAGCATAACATTATCCAGATAATACGAATCCCCTGAATATCCAATAGGAACAAATAACTGTCCTATTTTTTCCTCAACTGTCATAGAATTCTTTATATTTTCAACCCATTCTATATCTTCCTGTGCCAGAAAAAATGGTTTTTTTGTCAAATTTATCATGCTGATGTCCTCCCTGTTATGCCTTTCTTTTTCCTGTAAAAATTTTTACAAGCAGCTGCTCATTGCTCAGATATATCAAAAATACTACAAGAAGTACTGCGTTGATAATCGCCTGCATGGAAGCATTTACCTCGTTTGAGAATACAGCAAATGTTGAATTAAGCATTGACATGCAAAGTGCTGCAAGGAAGAATCCAATCTTCTCATTTGTAAAGCGGCTTATATAAGAACCTATGAACATAGGCAGGAACGCAGTAAACATAATGCTGATCGAACCGAAATTTAACTGGCCTCCGTTTATTGTCGTATTTCTTGCGGCATTTAAAAATCCTACAATTCCCATAAGTCCACCACAAATCACATAACAGCCTATTGCATTTGGAATCTCCTTTATTCCTGTATTTACTGCAACTTTCTGTCCGTTTTTGAGTGCGTTGTAATCATATCCAAATTTGGTGTAATCAAATATAGCTATAGAAATAAGGAGTACTGCTACTATAATGATCGCTGCGTAAATCCAGTTTCCTGTAAAAGCTGTCATTGACTTATTCTGTACTTCTTTCATTACATAACGTCCTTCTGTTATTGTAAAAAGAATACCCTCATAAATAAGTGTCACACCAAGTGACGTAATAATTGGCGGTAAATGAAGTACTACATATAAAATTCCCGATATAAGACCAAGCAGCATACCGATAAGCAGTGTTAAAACAAACATCATCAAAGCACTGTAATTCCCACCATCAAGAACCGAATATGTGATCTTGGCTCCAAGTACAGATGAAAGTGTTGCCATAGACCCCAGCGAAAAATCGAATCGTCCGCTATTTAAGTTGATTGATAATGCAATGGTTGTTATCATTACGATTGCTATATAAACAACAAAATTATCAAAGCTTGTCATATTTGCAATCATCGTTCTTCCTTTTATGATACATAATCCCTGAAGTAATATTGCTACGAGCAATGGGATTGCTATTGCTCCAAATAAATTCTTTATCCAGTGTTTATTGTTCATATATTTTTTCTCCTCTCTTTTTAGGGATAGTCCATACCCTCTCCAAATAAATGATATCTCTGCCATCATCTATCTGGAGAGGGCACGGCTCCCTTTAGAAGCCGTGACCTGATAATGAAAAATAGGTTATTTCGACTCTACGAGCTTGGTAATGTCGTCACAGGTAACAGAGTCTCCAATTATAGTATCTAATGTTTCTTTATTGTAAATTGGATTGTCTCCATTATCTGTCTTGAAAAATTCATCAAATGTTGCCTCATCTGTTGCAACCTGATAATTCTGGCTGATTGATACAGCGTTTCCTTCTGCATCACGGATTACATTACCGTTTACTGCATTCATAACCAATGCAAAAGCAGGGCCTACAGATGATGAATATTTACCTGCAAGATATACAAGTTTTCCTTCTGAAATAGCCTCACCATTGCTCTTTGTAAATGAATCAATATCAGAGAATTCTATTCCTGCTGCATTTAACTGCTGTGTGAAGAATGTTGTTGCCATTCCTACTGAAATAAATGCATCCGGAGCTGCCTGAATTGCTGCATTAAGTTCATCTGTTGTTGTATCACCATATCCCTGAAGATAAGAAACTATTTTGATATCTCCTGAGATTTTTGAAGCATCAACACCCTGATTTGCAAAAAGCTTTCCAACTACTTCGTCTTCTTCTGTTGAACCATCATAAGCAAGTCCTAATCCTGAAAGAACACCGGCCACACGATATACATGCATTGGATTTGGAATAAATGCTCCGTAAATTCCAGCTGTCTTAATTCCCTTATCTGCAAAGAACTTACCCATATCTACACCGGCTTCATACTCTGTCTGCATGCTTGGTCCGACCTGTCCAAGAAAACACTCATTTGATTTGTACTGTTCAAACTGATCATCATCAATATTTCCAGCTGCAACCGCATAATATATCTTATTTTCTTCACAGGTTTCAATCTGAAGTGCACGATCATTACTTGAAAGTGAGATAACAGCCTGATATCCCTGTGATGCAAATTTTTCAATTGCTGATTTCTCACTTGCAGCATCCTTTAACTCATCTGTATATGTAAAAGTTACACCATACTGGTCTGCCACATAGTCCTCATAATAGGCTCTAAATCCAAGCGCCTCCTCACCACTTACGTCCTGAACCAAAACACCTATTTTTACATCTCCTGCAGCTTTTGACTCCTGATTTTTTGAAGAGCTTGTGTCATTTGTTGCCCCATTACTGTTTCCGCAGCCTGCCAGCATTGTTAGTGACATTGCACTAACAAGACCAAGGCTTACCAGTTTCTTCATTTTAAGTTTCATACTTTTCTTCCTCCCTATTCCTGGTGAATATATCTTTAACACACTATGTGCTAAATTCTTAATTATCTCGGTAACATCTGTGAGCGATAGTTTGCGCTCGCGACATAAACTACTACAAGGAAAAATACCGCACTGATTATCTGTGTGATTCCATATCCTGATGTTGAATCAATAAGCAGATCCAGTATGTTATTTAAAACAATATATGAGAATCCTCCGACTACAGCCGCATATATCTTTGATCTCGCACCTCCCGAAATCGGCATGCCTCCAAAAACAATTGCCACCATGATGTTCATTCCAATATCACCTGCTGTAGTGGTTGTAACCGATGGTGTATATACAAGGGTCATAAATGCTCCTATTCCAACGCCTATTCCTGCCATTAAAAAACCTAAAATAGCATAATTATTGTATTTAATACCCGAAAGTTGGGCACATACAGGGTTTCCACCCACAAATTTCTCTCTTCTTCCAAATTTCGTATAGTTAAATATGAAAATACAAATTGCTACCCAGACTACAAGTACTATCACTTTGAATACTGATGTATCAAGGGACTTTACTACTGCACTCGGAATGCTTATTCCGCCTACCGCACCACCTTTTGTCGTAATAATCTGTGATGCAATAGCTGACAAAACAGACATCATAGCAACTGTTGTAACAAAAACCGGAATATGAAATATTGATGCCAGAACCGAATTCAGTAAAGAGCATCCGATTCCTGCAAGCATGATAACCAGTATCATCCATCCAATATTTTCTGTCGCATTATATGTCATAACCCCCAGTGTCGCCGCAAATAAAGTCGCTGCTCCTAAACTGATATCAAAAGAACCCAGCGTATATATAAAAATTGCCCCTGTTGCTACAATTGATAATACAATGCCCTCGTTAAATACGATTTTAATGTACATATCCAGACGATACCCTTTGCTGCTTACAATCCCGCAAAAAATAGCAAAAAGGACTATAAGTGCTACAAAAGGCAATGTCCCTATTATCATTTTTTTACTTTTAGTCATCCTTCCTTTGCCTCCTAAATCATATATTCGATGATCTGTGAATCAGAAAGATTTTCACTTCTTTCAAACTCCATTGTAATTTCTCCATCTTTCATGATGAGCACTCTGTCGCTCATTCCTATGAGTTCCGGTAATTCTTCACTAATCATCAGAATGGATTTTCCTTCATTTTTCAGTTTTACCATCAGCTGATACATAGCCTGTTTAACTCCGATGTCAACGCCTCGTGTCGGACAGTCAAGAATGAGGATTTCGCTTCCGCAGCCTATCCATTTTCCAAAAACAACCTTCTGCTTATTTCCACCCGAAAGCTGTGAAACTGACTGTTCTCTTCCCGCACATTTAATAGACAACTCTTTAATCTGATTATCTACATATTTCTTTTCTCTGTTTTTTAATACAAGAAAATCTTTTATTGCAAACTCGCTCATTCCGGCAATTGAAATATTATCCTCTATGCTGGCATTCAAACACAATGACTCAACATCTCTGTCTTTTGAAACATATCCGAGTCTCTTTTTCATTGCTTTTGAAGGACTGTCAATGATTGTTCCATCGCTTACCGAAACACTTCCCGATTCAGGCTTTAACGCTCCGAAACACACTTTTCCAAGTGAATGCATTCCACAATGCGCCAGACCGCCGATTCCTACTATTTCGCCTTTTTTTACCTGAAAAGATATATCTTTAAGTCTGTCTCCATAAACAAGATTCTTAACATCAAGTGCTACCTGAGGCTGTGAAGTTGCTTTAAAATCACTTCTGTAATAATCACCCTGAAGTTCTCTTCCTATCATGCTCGCACGAATAGCACCTGCCTCAAATTCCTCTTTCACAAATGTTCTTATTATCTTTCCATCTCTTAAGACGGTTAATGTATCACAGACATCCATTATCTCATCCAGATCATGTGAAATAAAAATAACTGATTTGTTTTCCTTCCGGAAACGATTCATGATATCGTACAGTACCTGTCTTCCGTCATGTGACAGAGCCGTGCTTGTCTCGTCTATTACCAGTATTTGTGGCTGTTTCATTACCACCTTCGCAATCTCAACCAGCTTTCTTGTCTGAAAATCCAACTGCTGCATCTGCATATCGCCTGTCACATCATTTACTCCGATGTTTTTCATAACCTCAGTTGCATCAGCATTCATTTTTTTTCTGTTCACAAGCCCGAATTTGTTTTTATATTTTTCAGTCTCTGCAAGAAAAATATTTTCTGCAACTGTCACTCCCTGTATCGTTCCGCTTTCCTGAACGATCATTCCTATTCCTCTATGCAATGCATCAATCATGCTTTGCGGCTTCCACTCCTGCCCTTTAAAAAACATCTTACCGCTATCGCATGGCTGCATTCCAGCTACTATAGAAGTAACTGTAGATTTTCCTGATCCATTCTCTCCGATAAGTCCTCTGATTTCTCCCGGATACACCGAAAGCGATACATCATTTAAAGCTACCGTACTTCCAAATTTCTTATTCATGTTTTCAACTTTTAAAATTGGTTCACTCATTTTTATCACCTCGTCTATACTGTTATTATAGGTTTTGATTAATAATCATGTGATTTTGTTTTTTATCTGTTTCAGTCTACTTTTTAATATTTTTTGCTTTACAATTTTCTCAAGCCCGGTTTTCTATTCTTCTTGTCAAAAAATAGATTAAAAATTATATGTTTTTATTGATTTTCATATTCCATTCATGTTTTAATTTATATATAATCAAATTTTTAATTAATACGGAGGTTTTTATGTCAGAGAATTACTATCTTATTTCAGATAACGATACACATATGCCAATCCGCTGTACAATGCAGCGCTTTGACCATTTACGTCAGCACATGCACGATTTTTTTGAGTTTTCAATGATCGTGTCCGGAAACTGCTCGTTACAGCTTGATGACCATATCTATACTCTTAAAGCTGATGACGTATTCTGTGTTGATCCATTGATGCTGCATGAACTACATGGTGTAAACTGCGTAATTGTAACCATATTATTCAACCAGTCTCTGTTTACGCAGATTCTTCCGATACCCTCTCAACCTCGTTTCTTTTGTGTCAGCACGGTATCTGAACACCCAAAAGCAATTTCTGAACTACGCTCTCTGATTGCACATATAATAAAGACCAACATTGATAAAAAAGAGGGATATGAGCTGCGAAACTGGGCTTACATATATAAAGTTATGGATATTTTTTATAGAAATTTCCGTATAAAGCTCTCTACTGCAAAGGAAAAGAAAAACCACAAATATGCTATGAGACTCTCTGAAATATCTCAGATTATCCAACAGCGCTATACAGAAAATATCACATTAAAAGAATTGGCTGATGAAGTTCATTTATCGGTACCATACCTGTCAAAATTCTTTGTAGAATATTATGGAATGAATTTTTTGAGTTATCTAAATCAGTACCGCCTCATGCATGCCGTGCAGGAACTGTCTACAACCGATAAAAATATTGATGAAATTGCTATTGACAGTGGTTTCTCAAGCAGTCATGCATTTGTCTCTCTTTTCAAAAAGCAATATGATATGCTGCCAAAAGAATACAGAAAAGAACAAAAAAGCAATAAAGAGAACTCTCCCCAGCAGATTGAACAGCATAACTATATTGCCGGACTCAAAAAATACTTAATAAATGACATATCGTCCAATGTTACAACTCCGACTGCTGACCGCATAATAGATTTTTCCGTTTCCGGAAGTACGATACATCTGATAAACACCTGGAAAAAAATGATGACTGTAGGTCGCGCAAGCGATGTACTGATAAGTGATGTACAGCAAATGCTAACCCAGTTGCAACTGGCTGTAGGTTTTGAGTACATCAAATTATGTGGTGTTTTTTCGGATGATCTACATGTGTACACCGAAATGCCAAACGGCTCACCTGTATATAGTTTTTCGTATCTTGATAAAATACTTGATTTTGTGACAGACAATAATCTAAAGCCGTGGATTCAGTTATCATATATGCCCGAAAAACTTGCAAAATATCCAAACAAACGATTATTCGGCTCAAATGTCAGTCAGCCAAATTCTGTCGCATCATGGTGTCAGCTGGTTTTAGAATTCTTGCGCCACATAGCTGCCCGATATGGTCTTGATGTAATCAAAACATGGAAGTTTGGTCTTTGGAACCAGCCAAACACAGACAATAATCTTTTTGGATTTTCAAAAGAACAGGATTTTTTTGAATTTTATAAAGAAACATATATTTGTCTAAAAGGCTTCTGTAATGACTTGGAATTTTGTCTGCCTCCGACTTTCTATATAGTCTCAGATGAATACGAGAATTGGTATTTACATTTTCTTGACTGGTGCAGGAGCAACGGCTGTATTCCAGACAGTCTCAGCTTTACTTACTACGACACAAAGCTTATGAATACAAACAATCACACAAAAGAATCATTCGGATTTGTTTATACTATGAGCCTTTCCGAATCACCTGACGGACTTAAGGATTTTGTTATGCAGGTGCTGAGAGAACGCCGCCAGTTAAAACTTGGCAATATGCCTATATACCTGTCAGAATGGAATAATACGCCAAGTCAGCAGGACCTGCTTAATGATACCTGTTATAAATCCTGCTATATAGTAAAAAACATACTTGAAAACTATGACCGACTAAGCAGTTTTACATATCAGGCGCTTACCGATCTCATGGCCGATGCAGCTCTTCCAAACAAATTATTCTTTGGTGGACTTGGTCTGTTCACTACAAACGGCATTCCAAAAGCAAGCTATAATGCCTACACACTTTTACAGCAATTAGGTGACGAGTTTCTCGGGCGTGGTGACGGATATTTTATTACACGAAAAGATACAAGCTATCAGATAATGCTCTATAATTATCAGCATTTTAACTATCTGTATGCTAACGGCGAGAGATTTGACATGACAGAAACCGACAGATATACCGTATTTACAGACTCCGAACCTGTTACTGTCAAATGTAAGCTATCTGATATTCCCGAAGGACATTACAAAGTATCCGATACATACATAAACCGTTCACACGGCAGTTCTTTTGATCAATGGATTGCCATGGGCGCATTAGAGCCTACCACTCCACATGAATTTGATCTGCTAAAAAAGGCATCCACCCCCGGATTCCATCAAAGATTAGCCGATGTAACCTCTGATGGTATTCTAGAGTTGAATGCCACATTAGACTTATTGGAAGTCCGTCTGATACAAATTGTTCCGTTATTATAAGATAGCTAATAAATCTGAAAACGAATGGATTGGATATGTCACATTTTTATGAGTGCCGGCAGCTCCAATCCCTGCACTTTCAAAGCCCCCTGCATATGCAGCTTCTATTCCGGCAAGCGCATCCTCAACAACCATACAATTCTCAGGTTTCTCACCAAGCATTTCAGCAGCTTTTAGGAACACTTCCGGATCAGGTTTTGATTTTGTAATGTTCGTTCCATCGCTTATCGCATCGAAATAATCCCCCAGACCTATTTGTTTTAATATTTTCTTTGTATTCTTGCTGCTTGATCCTATCGCAAGCTTATAGCCTCGCTTTCTTAATTCATCAAGTGTGTCCTTTACCTCAACCGATAAATCCGCAGGAGACATTTGATCAAGTAAATGCACATAGCTTTCATTTTTTCTTGCTGCCATCTGCGTTTCCTCCTCCTGCGTATATTCCCTGAATGCTCTCTCTAATATGATATCAAGGCTATCCATCCTGCTGACCCCTCTTAATCGGTCATTTATTTCTTCATCAAAATATATTCCCTCTTCATCTGCCAGCTTCTTCCATGCCTGAAAATGATATTTGTCCGTAAAACATATAACTCCATCAAGATCAAAAATAACTGCGTTTAATTTATTCATGAGATACCTCCTAGCAAAGCTTTTTCTTTTGGTTCTCACGATAACAAAAATAAAGACAGCTTTTTAGCCTCTCATTAGACTAAAAAACTGTCCTTATTTTCTCATCACTTATTTTCTATCCTGTATCGCCTTGGTGTCACACCATACCTGTTTTTAAACTGCTTAAAGAAATAGCTCTGGTTCTCATACCCTACATCAAGAGCAATTTCCTCAATGGTAAGGTCTGTATCCATTAACAAATGCTCTGCCATCTGAAATCTTTTTCTTTGCAGAAGCTCCTGAAAATTGTATCCGGTTTTTTCTTTTATCAGCTTACTCAAAGTTGTCATTGACTGATGCGTTTCCTCTGCAATTCTTGTCAGACTGGCATTTTTACAGTCACTGTTAATATATCCGAGCACTGCCTGGACTACAGTCTCCTTATAGTCCATAGAAGAGTTATGACTAAGATTTTCCAGATGCTTCAGCAGATACAAAAATACAATTCCCATAGAATATTGGTTTATAATATCTTCGTCAGCATATCCGTGCAGCATTGATTCCACCATATTTTCCATAAGGTTTTCAACCTGTTCATTTTCCTGCAGTCTGAACAGCAGATAATGTGAAACCGGATCTTTTTGCCTGAATACACCTGTCACAAACCTGGCAAGGACATTTTCTTCACCGAGCATTGATAAAGGTATCTCAAAGAATTCCGGCAGTGCGATAAAATTGATACCGATGTCCTGATAATCCGCTCTTTTTATTGAATGCACCACCTGCTGGTTCAGCATCAGGACATCTCCCTTATGAAGTACTAATTCTTTTCCTTCTATATAATGCGTAATACTGCCCTGGACCACATACATAATCTCTACATAATTGTGTCTGTGTTCCGGGAAATCAACAAAACGGCTATGCGGACGTACTGTAATAAGCTGTCCTCTGCGAAGCAGCCGTTCCCTGTCTATTTCCTCTAGCTTTTCGTTCACATACAATTGTCTTTCAATGTTACCCTGGCCGTCCAGATATTTCTGTTCTTCTTCCGATACCTTCATTAGTTCATCTAACAGTTTCTGTTTCATATAATATTCCCTTCGTATAATAGCAGACAGGCCAAATTCACCGGTACTGATGAGTCATCGCGTCAATAATATCTTCATATTTTACTAATGACACATTTCCCATCTCTGCTGCCTTTTCCATGCACCCTTTTGTAAATCCGGTTTTTGAGAACAGGAAATAATGTATTTTCGTGTAACAAAATAATCCACTGCGTTCTATCAGTGTTTCCATAAATACTGCATACAGATTTCCTCAAGAATTCTGCCCATATAATCATTGAGTTCATGCACAGCCCACAAATAATTTATATAATATCCATTCTTATTTCATCAATAATACTTTTATCTCTTATCTTGTGAATTTCAGTTCGTGTGATAAAAAACACAATTCCTATCAAAACAAATATACCACAAAACAATGTCGCCCACGGAATATGATACAACACCGGAAAAGCCTTCCGAATAGATAAATTAATTAACAACGGAATTGCAATTCCAAGTATCACTCCCGGAACAAGTGCATTTAAAACGCAAAAAACACTTTCACTATATAACATCCTGCAAAGTGATTTATTTGTCATTCCAACACTCTTTAATACTGCAAACTCACGGCTTCTGATTCTGATATTTGTCGTCAGCGTACTAATTACACTTGTAAATCCCATAAGAACGAGCAGGATAACAAAACCATACATCACAATTTCAACAAGAACTATAGCTATATTGAGCATTTTAACCATAGCATCTGTGCGGGCAATTCTCACGGTATATCCATGCTCTACATAAGAATCCTCTGCCGCAATCGGAAAATATTCATCCATGACGCTTCTGGCATATTCCGTATAATCATCCTCATCTGATGGCATACTAAACCAGTCACAGCTCCTTGCATCCGCATCAGGTACGACAATTCTGACCGGGTATGGTGTCAATTCCCAAAAACCATATTCCTTTAAATCAGCCTGTTCTAAAATACCTCCAATTGTAAAGGTGTTCTTCTCATTGGCTGCGTTTATCAAGGAAATCTGTGTCACATCATCTTTAAAAGGTTTTATCGACGTATACTCTCTATTGTCATTATATTGGTAAGTATTCAGCAAAAGTATACTTCCATTTTTCCCCCTCGTTTATGATTAATCAGATTACTACATGCTACGCATGCATCGATGATACCTTTTGACCCTTTAATCATTATATCAAGTCTCAGTAATCCTCTCAATGACTTTTCTCCACTTTACAGGAGTCACTCCAAGAACAGAGATATCCGTTCCATAGTTCCAAAACCGCCAGGAAAGATATTTGCAATCTTTAAAAAACCAATTGGTGCACATCTCTTTTAGAAGACAATAATTGTTCTTTTCTCATGACAAAAATCTCCTTTTTCATTGATTTGAGACAGATAGGAAAAAGCCGGATTGGAATGTACACATTCCAATCCGGCTAAATGTTCAGTCAATAATGTTTCATAAATTTTCAACAACTTCCGCTGATTTCTTAATAATTCTCTTCGTGCACTTCAAAATAGCTCTGCGGATGATTGCATACCGGACATACCTCAGGTGCTTTTGTTCCTACCACAATATGTCCACAGTTACGGCATTCCCATACCTTAACTTCACTCTTTTCAAATACCTGTGCAGTTTCAATATTTTTAAGAAGTGCACGATATCTCTCCTCGTGATGCTTCTCAATCTCTCCTACGGCTCTGAATTTTGCTGCAAGTTCAGGAAAACCTTCTTCCTCAGCTGTTTTAGCAAATCCTTCATACATATCTGTCCACTCATAATTTTCGCCCTCAGCAGCTGCTGCCAAATTTTCCTTTGTATCACCGATTCCTGCTAATTCCTTGAACCACATCTTTGCATGTTCTTTTTCATTATCTGCGGTCTTTAAAAATAATGCTGACATCTGTTCATAGCCTTCTTTTTTTGCTACAGAAGCAAAATAGGTATACTTATTTCTTGCCTGAGACTCCCCTGCAAATGCTTCCTGTAAATTTTTTTCTGTCTGTGTTCCTGCGTATTTGTTCGCTGCCATTTCTTTTACCTCCGTTTTATTCACTACTTTTTCAAAATCTGATGCCGGATGCTTGCACAAAGGACATATAAAATCATCCGGTAATTCTTCGCCTACATATTCATATCCACAAATTCTGCAACGCCATATCGTCTGACCATCCTCCGTTTGTCCAACTGCCTGTGGCTTAGGTTTAATATTATTCTGATAATACTCGTATGTTAGAGAAGGAATATCACTTAAAACTTCCATGTCAGTTATCTCACCAATGAACATTGTATGCGAACCTAAATCTTCTGTTTTATTAACAGTTACAGAAATGTATGCATTGGTACCTTGTGTAATATAATAAATACCATTTGTACCCCTGGCACACTTTTCAAATGTTTCAAACTTATTGGTATCCCTTCCTGATTGAAAGCCAAAATGTTTAAATAATTCAAATTGTGCATTCTGATTCAGGACTGATACTGTAAACTTTCCGGTTCTTTCAATCATGTCATGCGTATAATTTGATTTGTTAACACAGATACTTAACTGGTTTGGTTCTGAAGCTGCCTGAATTGCTGTATTAATAATACATCCATTGTCTTTTTCGCTTTCCCTGGCAGTTAGTACAAACAATCCGTAACTCAACTTATACATTGCCTTTTTGTCCATGCTATTCCTCCTTTTCCTTCTCCCTGCATTTCAGACAAATACCTTTAAACAAAATATCATAATCCACAAATTTAATTCCATGAGTGTTATGAATTTTTTCCAGCAAGTTCGGTATTTCATCCATATCCACATCTGAAACACTGCCACATTTTATACACCTGACATGGTAGTGATTAGTCAATGTAAAATCAAACCGATTCGGTCCATCCGGGACTTCAATTTTTCTTAAAGCACCTTCTTCTATCAAAATATCAAGGTTTCTATATACCGTTCCTTTTCCGATTGTAGGATATGCTTCTTTTATAAATTCATACACTTCATTTGCTGTAACATGCCTTTTCATCTCATATACAGCATTTCGTACGAGGTCTTTCTGAATAGTATTTCTTCTATTTGCCATGCATCCTCCTTATTAGAACTCGTTCTTAATAAGGATTTTATATCATTTTAAACCTTTTGTCAATAAAAACAGTAATAATTCTTGCTATTCTTTTTTTCATCAATTAATACCAATTTGCTTCATCAATTCAAATGGGCGAAGTTCTCCCGACAACACTTTTTCATAATGCTCTAAAAATTCTTTTTGTGACATTATCGCCGGACAACCATAATCATCCCATTCTCCACGATTTTTCTTAACATCACTCCCCTCACGCTGATGTTTCTCTTTCTTCTCAATCTCTGCCTGTGCCATAGCTGCATATAACTCAATTATCATACAAATCGCATTTTCTTTGTCAATCATAACAGAAAGGACGAATGCTCAAATGCATTCGTCCCCAAAACGGTTATATATTTAGTATAAATTGTTGTAAACTTGCAATGAAAGCATCTACAAGTTTCGTTAATTGTGCATTTCAGCAAATACATACTATTTGTAATCTTTGTTTTTGAGCGACGTACCGACAAACGGTATCGTTGCAAATTCCCGAGGGTTACTACGTATAACGTAATCGATATAATTAGCCACCATCAATGCGTAAGCATAGTACCCCATCGGGTTCGGATGGAAGCCCAGCCCGAACGACTTACGCATTTCGGCATCGTATACGGGCGCATGCGCAGTCATATCCAGCAAGTATGTAAAGTCAAACATATCGCACAATTTGGCGAGTTCGCTTGCGATATAACGGATATCGTTATCACACGCTTCACCGCGCAGTTGAGGAGTTACAACAAAAATACGCGCGTTAGGCTCTATTGTTTTAAGTTTGGAAACGATTTTGCCCATATTACCGAAAAACGTATCGCTATTATCCTGCGGACAATCGGCGTTGACGTCCTTGACACTTCCCAGAGGATGCCCGAACACAAACGAATCGTTGTTGCCTAACGCAATAATATACGCTTGATTCCATTGCCAAAATCCGTTTGTGTCCGCCCAACTTTGAACATACTCGCGCGCGGTCATTCCGCCGCGGGAATAATTGTTGTATTTTGTTCCAGTAATGCGCTCTAAAACGGCGGGCCACGAGTACTCGTACATATCGGTAAAAACTATATTTCCGTTTTCATCGTGACTTTCAAACTCGCCAGATGCCAAAGAATCCCCTATAACACCTATTTGCTTAAAAATGCCCGCAAAACCGCACGTTTCCTTAATAATATCTAACGGCTGTTCGCTTGCGCCGAGTTCAAACCATTTGTTATCCATTTTTATTCACCCTCCTGTGTTTCT